>JAEEGH010001555.1_pt1 | contig 65550 bp, 52 predicted proteins | sample 9134181 | NCBI WGS metagenome assembly JAEEGH01 (sample SAMN16246544, study PRJNA631951) | gut metagenome | biome: gut microbiome; feature: rumen; material: DP-attached | host: Bos | place: Iran: Karaj | collected 2018-10
ATCAGCAGCCAGATGAATAACAACAATACCCAGTACAATCTTCGCATTCAGGAAAGAAGAATGAACAAGCTGAATAACCAGCTGGGAACTCAGCAGCGCATTACTTCTTTACGCGATGACCCTGTGGCTGCCGGTCATCTTGTAAAATACCAGTCTTACCTTAACCGCGTTAATAATTTTGAAAAAAACGGTCTTACCTTAAGCGATCAGTTCCAGTACAGGGAAGGCTACATGTCAAATTCACTCGAAATCATGCAGAGAGTCCGTGAACTTGCTGTAACCGGTGCAAACGGAATTTACAATCAGGATGACATGCGCAATATGGCAGTAGAAGTTGACGAACTTCTCGGTGAACTTTTACAGAACGCCAATGCAATCGGCCCTGACGGAAATTCAATTTTTGCAGGAACAAACACCGATGCTCCTGCCTTTGAAATCGATTACGGTAATGTTGAAGGTGCCGCAAATCCACTCGTTTCTTCTGTCCGCTATAATGGTACAATCGACATCAATCATGTTGAAATCGACGAAAATAAATATGTTGACGTTGACAATGCCGGAAACAAAACTTTCTGGGCAGAAAACCAGCGTCTTTTCGGCGGCCGCGACCTTTCAATGTGGCAGGCAAAGGAACGCGGAGTAATCAACATTGACGGCCAGAACATCAATGTTGAACTTGGAGACACTGTTCATTCTCTCATAAGCAAAATCAACGACAGCGGGGCTGCTGTTAAGGCAAGTCTAGACCCGATCACAAACGGTCTCAATTTGACAACAACTGACGCAAGACAGCTCTGGATTGAAGACGTAAACGGTTCAGTTCTCAATGAAATGGGAATCATTAAAGATTCAAGCCAGAAACCACCGTATAATATTTCAGACAATGTGAGAGTCAGTGGAGGCTCTTTGTTTGACTCTGTAATTGCTCTGCGTGACAGCCTCTTAAAAGGAGACAACGAAGCAATCGGCGGACGCGTAATGGCAAGTCTTGACAGCGGAATCAACGCCCTTACAACGCGCATTGCAAAAAGCGGCAGTGAATACGAAAGACTTCAGAACGATATTATGCGTAACAGTGCAACAGCGCTTAACGTTACAAACAGTATCAGCCGTGAAGGTGACCTTGATATTACAAAAGCAATCACCGACCAGAAAATGCTGGAATACACCCAGCAGGCAACATTGAGCAATGCCGGCAAGATGTATTCATCTTCATTATTGAATTACATGAAATAAAATATAAAGGAGTGTGTAACTTAACATGGAAGTAAAAACAAAAACAATGGGAACGGTTTCCATTGACGAAAAGCAAATCGTAGAATTTCCGCACGGATTATTTGGATTTGAAGATTATCACCGTTATGCGGTTATCGAAGCTGAATACCAGCCTTTTTACTGGCTTCAGAGCCTTGACGAGTCATCACTGGCCTTTATCATGGTTGACCCGTTTTTGATTGTCGCAGATTACGAACTTGATATAGACGATAAAACTCTCCTGGAAATCGGACTCGATAGTCCTCAGGACGTAATTTTGTTCTCGATTGTTACAATTCCTGCGGACGGTGGTCCTGTAACCGCCAATTTGCAGGGACCGGTTGTAATTAACCGCCGTAACAACCAGGCTCTTCAGGTTATTCTTTCTGATTCAAGATGGACCACAAAGCATAATATCATCAAAGCTCTTAAATCAAAGGAAAATAAGTAATGCTGATATTATCAAGAAAAGTAGACGAAAAAATTAAAATCGGCGATGACATTACAATCACTTTGATTGAAGTTCACGGCGATCAGGTTAAAATCGGTGTTGAAGCTCCAAAAAACGTAAAGGTTTTTAGACAGGAAGTTTTTGATGCCATTCAGACAGAAAACAGGGAAGCAGCCGCAAGTTCGGCTGCAATGGAAGCACTTTCAAAATTCCTTGGTGCAAAATAATTTATTTGTTTTCCAGGGCAAGTTCAGCTTCGCTTTTTCTTAAATATTCGGGTCCTTCAAAATCTTTGAGGGGCTCGATTTTTTTTGCAATCATGTCTTCTGCCATTTCATAAAGGCAGTCAGAACTTACACAATCGCTTACAAGCGTGTTTATGGTGAGGGATGGACATTTATCCTTAAGTTGTGCTGCAAACAGCTTACAATCAGGTCCTGTGCAGATTACAGGGTAATTTTTATCCAGGTGGGTGATAACTTCTTCAATGCTGGTGTCTTTTGAATCCATTACTTTGTTTCCGTCTTTGTATACGGTTGCAAAAAACTGCTCTTTTTTGGCATCGATTGTTGCAACAACCTGGGCTTTAATGTCTTTGAGTGGGTATGCGTAGCAGTCCAGTGTGGGTACTGCATAAATGTCAGTTCCAAATGCAAGGGAAATTGCCTTAACCGCAGAAAAAGCCAGGCGTAAACCTGTAAAAGTTCCCGGGCCTTTACAGAGGGTAATGTAGTCCAGGTCGCAAGGTTTAAGGGAAGCCTTTGAAAGCACAAAATCGATTGCAGGTAAAAGTTCCTGTGATTGTTTTGGTCCGATATCAAGTATTAAGGTTGCCTTGTTGTCGTCGTTTTTTGCGCTGATAGTAATTTTTGATGCTGCACAGTCAACTGCTAAAGCTTTCAATTTAATTCTCCATAAGGCCAGTTTTCAATAGTGATATTTCTCTCGTCAGTATTTCCTACAGGTTCAAGTTTAATGACTATAGTGCTTTTTGGAAGTTCGTCCATGATTTTTTCTGACCACTCGATAATGCAGACTCCGTTTCCGTAAAGCATATCGTCAACGCCGAGGTTGATAAAGTCTTCTGTTCCGTCAAGGCGGTAAACGTCCATATGATACAAAGGCATTTTACCTTCGTATTCACTTATGAGACAGAAAGTAGGGCTTGTAATATCTTCTTTAATGCCGAGAGCAAGTGCGATTCCTTTAGTGATTGTAGTTTTGCCTGCTGCAAGTGTTCCCTGCATGGCAAGGATGTCGCCTTTTTGAAGTTTTGAACCGATTTTCTGACCTAACTGGATGGTTTGTTCACGGCTGGTTGTGTGAAGGGAAAGCGTCATATTGGTAATGCACCTTCGTTATCCATTGCGACAATTTTTTCTTTTAACTGGGTTGTAACCGGTACAACAGGATAATCAAAAGTCATTCCGAACGGATATTCAATATAAACCATCTTTCTTCCGAGTGGGTCGATTTCGATAGTGAAAGCAATTTTAACTTCTTCAGTTTTGGTGAGAATTTCGAGTTTGGCTACAGCTGTGTAGTTACGCCGATAGTAAATTAATGTGTCCTCGCCTGTGATTGAGCTGATTTCTACCACTCTCATATTTCTATAGAATATCTCAATTCTAACCAATCGTCAATGTTAATAACTATTTGATATATCCGCAGGCAATGGCATTGATTCTGTTTGAAAGTTTTAATTCAATTTCTTCGTATTTGATGTGGAGAATAAACTTTCCGTTTTTGTTCTGTGTGGTGCGGAGAATTTTTCCAATAGCCGTGTGTTCATTCTGGCCGTCCAGAGGACCGCGGATAAACATATACTGCTCGGCCTTGATCGGAAGCTCGGTTACAATCCTGCAGCCTCCGCTTGAAACATCTTCAAGGACTCCGGCATGCATTTTATCGCTTGGAAAGTATTCAACAGATTCGTTTTTACCTTTTTTCTGTACCTGAACTTTTACCGAACTGAATTCACAGTCCATGTGCAGTTCAATACGTGGTGCCATACGTTTCTGTAAAGGGAAGATTCTGTCGGTGTGACCGCAGACAACAACTTCTTTATTGTTTTTATCTTTCTGGTAACGTACAACGCGGGCTTCCAGATTATACGGGCTTGATTTTTTATAGATGAATACGAGACTTATTTTAGAAAGAATTTCCGGTTTTTCATCATTCGGAAGTTCATCAGGAATTCCAATAAGCATTTCTTCCGGACTAATGTTAATCAACTTGAATTTATAGTGAATACCACGGGACGGAGTGTAGGTAAATTCTGTTTCTACAGGAATAAGTCTTGAGTTTTTGATTGGCTGTGGAGAGCCGAATGCTTTTGCAAGTTTTGAACGTAGTCCAAACAAAGCGGCTTTACCGTCTTCATCATTGATTACATTGTATCCGTCAAAAACTTCCTTAAGATAAGACTCTATCAGTTCTGTGTCTTTTACGGCGTAAATAATGTTTGGAAGGGGGTGTTTTTTAAAGATTGAATGTAAAACATCCTTTTCTTCCTTGTTAAGGTTTGCGCGCTTTGCTGTATCCTGAATTTCGCTGTTTCTGGTTGCATGATTTTTCTGCTTTGCGGCGTATTCGGGAGAAAGTTTGTATTCTTCGAGTTTTTTAAAGAGAAAGTATAATGCGGCAAGGGCAACTGCAATTACGAGAGCTACAATTAAGACCGCAAAAATATTGAGATTCAGTCTTGCTGCAAGAGGTGAGCCTGTATTCATTAAATATTCTCCAGAGATGCGGCTAGTTGATCCAGACGAGGAGAAATTTCGTATTCTGCCAGGTCGCCGATTAAAACGGTGTCTTTATTTTTAATTGCCTGCTCAAAATCAGGCAGAATTGAAGAAAGGTCTGCAAAAAATTCGTTAAATGTTTTGCCGTCAATTTTGATTGAACCAAAATCTTCGGGAAAAAGCATTGAAAGGCTTGCTGTGTGACAGATACCGTCGATATAGTCAGCCAGGTTTGCAATGATTGCGTTTGCTTCTGCGTCTTTTGAACTCTGGAATTTTACAGAAATTGTCTTGAGGTCTTCTGAAAGTGCCTTTGCGCCTGCTTTCTGCTGTTCAAAAGAATTTTTTATTGCTTCTTTTGAAACTACTCCAAGTTCAATTTTTGTTGAATCTGTAAGTTCTTTTTTTGCAGTTTCGTCAAAGAGGTCTGCGGTTATATTTTTACCGTCAACGATAATGTTTACTGTCGCAATTCCTTCTTTTGAAGACTGTTCCTCAAAACTTTTGAGTACGTCTCCGACAGTTTTTTCGTTCTCGAGCTGAATATCTAATTTTGAACCGTTAACAAATAATTCCATTTATGTCTCCACCCTTATTTTACTGTTGTTTTCCGCTATTTGCAAAGTTAGAAATAGTATTTGACTGAGAATTAAGGCTGTTCAATGTACCTTCCATCTGGCCGTATTTATTTCTTAACTGAGCTTCCTTGCGGTCAATCTGGTTTTCCAGCTTTGAAATTTTCTGTTCGCTTGCCTTGATACGGCCGTTTATTGTTGCGTTTTTATTTGCAATAATTCCGCCGTTCTGTACCCAGGAAGTGAGCTGTTTGTCCAGAGCATAGCCGATGCCGCTGTCGACGATTAAGTCTCCGTCACTGTCAAAACCAAAAATATTTTTTATCTGGTCAAGATTTGACTCAAGGCTTTCGTCGAGCTTTTTTTCATTTATTTCAAGATAACCGCGCATCTGGCTTGCAGAGTAGCCTCCGCTTGCTCCCGTAGCACGTGTGCTGATTCCAATCTGGTTGAGCATTGTAATGTCAGCGCTTTCGCTCCAGCGGTAACTTCCTGCAACGATTGACTGCATTGTTGCTTTTCCGTTTGAAAGAGAAAAATCCCCCTGGAACATTCCGAGCCTTTTGCGGGCTGATTCCTGTTCATCTTCGGTAAGATAATCAAGTTCGCTGATAATTTCGGGTTTGTTGTCGCTCAAAATATTCATTTCGGCGATACACTGGTTATATGTTCCGACAAAGGCAATCAATGCGTCTTTTGCGCTTTCTTTGTCAGGTTTGATTTCGATTGTTGCGGTTTTTTCGGTTTTGTTTGTTACGTTAAGCGTAACGTGCGGAACTACATCGTCGATTTTGTTTGTCGGGCGGTTAACTGTAATTCCTTCGTATTTGATAACAGCGTCTCCGGCCTTTGAAACCGGATGAACAGGTTCGTATCCAAGATTTTTTTTAGCGTCGTAAACTGTAAAAGTTGTTACTGCTACGGCTTCGCCCGTGTTGCGGTTTCGGGCAACAATGCTTTTAATATCTGAATGGTCTTTTACATAAACCCTTACAGTTTTGTCTCCTGTTTCCGGATCTGCCGTAAGGTCCTTTGTTTCGATTAAAGTTTCTTTACCGTTGCTGTCGCGTACATAAAAGTCTGCCCTTCCTTCAATCGGTGTAAGCGGCTCGGCTGGAACCGGTGGAAGGGAAGTTTCGCTCAGTTCGTTTAAAACTGTTACGTCTTCGTAAGTTGCCTGGCCTGCTCCGTCGAGTTCCGGGCGGGTAGTGCGGAGTCTGTTTAATTCTTCTGTGATATCTTCTACTTCAAAAGTGTAATAATTGAATTCGATTACGTTGTTTTGTTCTGCAGTAAATTCTTCAGGAACTTCAACTTCAAAGCCGCTTCGGGGAGGCATGATGTAGCGGTTTTCTTCTTCGTCCCATTCAATCTGTCGGTTTGTGAATTCGGGCATGCCGTTTTGTTCAACAGATGGAACCGGGAATTCAAGTTCCGGGGAAGCAAGTTCTGCGGACTGGGTGGCAAATTCCTGTAAATCTGCCTTTGTTTTTTGAATCATGCCGTGATTGATTGCAAAGGTCAGGGCGTCGTCCTTAAAAATAAGATTGTTTCCGTCGCCTGTTTTGAGGGATTCGATTAAAAGTGACTGTTTATCGTTTGAAACACCTACAATGCTTGCCTTGACTGTGTTTACACCGCGTTTATTGAGTGAATTTACAAAATCGCTGAGCTTTCCGCCTTTCCAGTTGAATGTAATTGTCTTTTCATTTACCTGAAAAGTGTACTTTCCCTGTGGAATTGTAAAATCCTTTTCCAGGTCTCCTGACAAAAATCTGTCTGCCGTTGCCGGTTTAATTACGTCAATTTTGATTGAACCGTACGCAGCTTCACGACCTGCTGTCGCTGTAATTGCATTTTCTTCTGTACTGGAAGCAAGTTTGTTGTTGAAAGGATTTTCAAAAGAGTAGAGTGTTTTTGTATTAGTGCGGAGCGAACTCATTTTCTGGTTCAATCCGTTCCATGCGTTACGCTGGTCTTTGTACCTGTCGAGCGACTCCTGTTCCCTTGTAAGCGGGAGCCGCTCCTTTTTCATCAATGCTTCAATATAATCGTTTGTCTTATATTTATCACTGACGCCAGGTATTGATATATCAGCCATAATTATTCTTCCATTTCCCGTCGAATTTAGATCATTTCATCAAATAAAAGTCCAATTGCCTTACGGATACGAACTTTCATTCTCTGAATGTCCTGGGAAGGAATCTCCTTAATTACTTTATCGGTCGAAGGATCGACGATTGTTACTACAACCTGGTTCAATTCCTGATTAACATTAAACTGAACTTTGCGACCATTTACGACGTCAGAAAGCTTTTGGAGCTGGCGGACATCTTCTTGAAGTTGGGCATTATTGTTGGTAATGTTCTGTACCACTTGTGCAGCGTCAGCCATAGGTACATTCATTTCCTGGGTCACAGGTGCCGAATGCGCGGCTGTAGCTGTTGCTGCGGAGTTGTTTAGGCGGCCATCCATTGCCATGCTTTGCCCGAGTGAACTGATAGTCATAGGGCTTTTCCTCCTGAAAAAAACAAGTAGAAGGGGGGCGCACCCCTTCCGCTTTTTCGCCTTTTATACAAAAGACAACATCCAGAAGTCTCTTATAACTAAAAGGCGGCTAATTATCTGAGCAATGCAAGTACGTTCTGTGACTGGCTGTTAGCCTGTGCGAGCATTGCAGTACCAGACTGTGTAAGAATCTGGTTCTTTGTGTATTCAACCATTTCAGAAGCCATATCTGTATCACGGATACGAGATTCAGCAGCCTGAAGGTTTTCAGCAGCTACGCCTACGCCATTTGATGCCATTTCAAAGCGGTTCTGGTATGCACCGAGATCTGCACGCTGTTTTGATACTGTCAAAAGTGCGTTGTCGATTGATGCGATAGCCATGTTAGCCTTGTCTGGTGAATCAATGCTGATCTGTTCATCAGATCCCTGAGCTCCCTTAAGACCAAGAGCCTGAGCTGTCATAGTGCCGATATATACACGTTCGTTCTGGTCAACATTTGCACCAATCTGGAACTGCATGATGCGTGTTCCTGTTTCTTTTGCAAATGCACCTGTAAGCATATTCATGCCGTTGAACTGAGCCTGTGAAGCGATTCTGTCTACTTCTGATACAAGCTGTGATACTTCAACCTGAATCTGCATACGGTCTTCATCTGAGTAGATACCGTTTGACGACTGAACTGCAAGTTCACGGATTCTCTGAAGAATGTCTGTTGTTTCTCCAAGATATCCTTCTGTAGACTGAATGAAAGAAACACCATTCTGAATGTTTCTGTTAGCCTGATTCAATCCGCGGATCTGGCTGCGCATCTTTTCAGATACTGCAAGTCCAGAAGCGTCATCGCCTGCGCGGTTGATGCGCTGACCTGAACTGAGTTTTTCGATGTTGTTCTGCAGCTGGTCGCTTGAAACGCCCAGTGTGCGGTTTGAGTACATCGAACTCATGTTGTGATTAATAACCATAATTATGCCCTCCATGAATTTAAGAACTTCAGCATCGTGCTGTAAGTCCTGCTTTTGTACGGGCTGCAGGCGGTTTTTGCGCCCCCACCACGCAGATTTAGACCCTTTCAGCAGGAATCGTTGTTTGTGCCCCTTGTATGCACATGACAACCATTTTTGCTGTCACAAAAGCCATAGAAAGCTAATTTCAAAGATCGATGGCATTCCTAAATAAAATGCCAAAAGTTATCGAACCAGCATAATTACTTATGCAATCACACGGTTCTGTTATAGTAACTACATTAATTGTAAGTGATGTTTTTCGGATTTAAAATAGAGTAGGCCAGAGAAACACCGCTTATTTACGGATAGCAGAATATGAATTCAACTACCCGTAAATATATTATACAGCACTATCTAAGCAAAGACAAGACAGTTTGTGACTGTGAATTTGCCTGAGCGAGCATTGCTGTTCCAGCCTGTGTGAGTACCTGGTTCTTTGTAAATTCAACCATCTGTGCTGCCATGTCTGTATCACGGATGCGTGATTCAGATGCCTGCATGTTTTCGGCTGATACATCGAGACCACGAACTGCATATTCCATGCGGTTCTGGTAACCACCAAGGTCGGCGCGCTGCTTGTTAATCTTTTTAAGAGCTTCGTCGATAGTACCGATTGCGCGGTTGGCCAAATCAGGAGCTGCCAGACTCATAACGTTCTCTGTACCGATTTCGCGGATACCGAGAGCTTCAGCTGTCATAGTTCCGATGAATACAGACATACGCTGATCCATGTTGGCACCGATGTGGAACCACATAGAACCTGTAACTGTATTTTCGCCTGTAGCCTGTGCAAAACGTCCAGTGAGCATGTTCATGCCGTTGAACTGTGCAGCAGAAGCGATGCGGTCTACTTCAGCAACGAGCTGTGATACTTCAACCTGAATCTGCATACGGTCTTCATCAGAGTAGATACCGTTTGATGACTGAACTGCAAGTTCACGAATGCGCTGCATGATATCTGTTGTTTCCTGGAGATAGCCTTCTGCTACCTGGATGAAGCTGATACCATTCTGAGCATTTGTAGATGCCTGGTTCAAGCCGCGGATCTGGCTGCGCATCTTTTCTGATACTGCCAATCCTGAAGCGTCATCACCTGCGCGGTTGATTTTTTCGCCTGATGAAAGTTTTTCCATGTCTTTTGTAAGACCCAGATTTGTTACTCCAAGCTGTCTGTTAGAGTAAAGAGCTGACATGTTGTGGTTAATGACCATAGTGTTTTCCTCCGTGGAAATGTCAGACTAAAATCCTTTTTAGTCTGTTGTAAAAGGAAACTTCTGCATTACAAGGCTACATCCATTTCCTTTTACATTGATTCACTTGAACGGGCAGCTTCTACGAAGTTTTACCCGCTCATAGTTCATCTTTTTCACTATCGGCATTACCTTAGCGGAACTTTAATATTTTTTTAGATTTTTTTTTAATTTTTTTTAAATTTGTTTGTTGAGTCCTATTGCGTCTTGATCCGGCGTAAAAAACTTACAATGTTTGCAACTGCCTTTCCGCGGTGAGAGATTTTATTCTTTTCTTCTGCACTGATTTCTGCGACCGTTTTACCGTATTCAGGAAGGAATACGATTGGATCATAGCCAAAGCCGCCGCTTCCTGCCTGTTTTGAAATATCATCAATCAACTGACCTTCAAAGGTTTCCTGGCTGATGATAAATCTTTCCTTAGCATAATACAAAACCATTGCACACACGTAACGGCATGAGCGGTCCGGATTTTCTGAATCATTTGTCTGCTGAATCAAAAATCTGTTCTGCTCGTCCTGGCTGATTTTTTTACCGTCAGGCCGTCCCTGCATATACTCAGGTCCGGCGTAGCGCGAAGAGTAGATGCCGGGTGCCCCGTCAAGTGCGTCAACACAGATTCCTGAGTCGTCTGCAATTACAGGCTCTTTTACAAGCTCGTAAAGTGCCTTGGCTTTTATCATTGAGTTTTCATAAAAAGATTTGCCTGTCTCGTCCGGATCAAATTCAATTCCGAGATCTGACGGAATCAAAACTTCGTAGTCCGGTAAAAGTTCCTGCATTTCTTTCTGCTTGTGTTTGTTTGAACTTGCTAAAAATATTCTCATAGATAAAAATATACTGGAATTCAATTTGTCTTACAATCAAGGCTGTTTTTCTCCGTCATCACCGGCGTTTTTCTTTATTTTGGGTTTATTGATAAAGGGCCAGAAATTCTGTTTGAGCCGGATGACGCTCAGATAATAAGAAACTGTTTTCTGGGCAAGGCCTGTCTCGCGGCTTATCAGGGCGTAACTTGGAGAAGTTGAACAGCTTTTTACAAGAAGTGCGTTGTTTTTCTTCCACGCTTCGTAATGTTTTTCCATTTTGCTCTTTGTTGTTTCGTAACAGAGTGTGCCTTCTTCAAGCCTTTCAAGTTCCCTTTCGTATTTGTTTTTAAAATAGAATGCACGATTACGTCTTTTTATCAAAAGTTCGCGTTTGTTCATTTTGCTCCGGGTTGAATCCCTGATTTCGTTTAATTCAGCAATAAACTTATCTCTGTCAACTTCCAGAAAATCAGCAATTTTCTGAATCAGGCTGTCCGTAAGATTATTGCATTCGTGGAGGGCGAGCAGTTTTACGCGTCTTTTAATCCGTTCAAGAGTATAATCATTTGATTTACCGGTTGTCTTATTGAGCGGGGATGCAGTTTCAAATTCTTCCGGAAAATCAAATTCACAAGTAAAATCGTCTTCCCTTATTGCCATGATTGAATCAAGACTGTTTGTGCCTGCGTAGGTTCTGAGTTTTTTTCTTAAAAATCCGGGAAGTGATTTTAGAACACCGGTTTTTACATAAGAGATAAACGGTACATCTCCGTCCTTGTAGCGCAGAATCATTTTTGCAAAACGATCGCGGGTGTAAAGCAAATAATCGCTTACATCGTCGGCACTTAAGGTTACCAGCCCGAATAAACGCGGATTTTGATAGAGCAAAACCCAGAGTTTGTCGGACGCCTGTTCCAAAGAGAGTTTTCCGTTTTTGTAATCGTGTGGAAGTGAATTGATTTGTTTAATGACCATTTTTATTCCTGCCTTTGTTAAATTGCCCGGATAGGGACAATCCTCAAAAGCAAGAGTCGTGCCAGGTGGTAAAAACGGCCTCAATCAGGGGTTTTTATTGAACTTTCAACGCTTTCTATAATTTTTCAAAATGAGTCATACAAAATGCAGGAAAATATAAATTAAACACAACTTTCTGTAACCGGAAAGTAAGGATTTAAACAAAAAAAATGCCGTTTCAATCTTATTCAAATTGAATACGGCAGTTTTCTTACAGAACCGTTTTGTTTCAAACTGATTCAAACAAGAATCAAACAGTTTGAGGATAAAAAACTAAAGGATTTTTCCAAATTCTTTTTTAACCTGTGGAATTAAAGTTTCAAGTTTTCCTTCCACGCTGAACCCGGATGCGTTTTTATGTCCGCCGCCGCCGAATCTGGCTGCAACCTGGCTTACATCAACTTCGTCTCTTGAGCGCAGTCCGCCCGTACATGTGTGTTCTGTGTCCTGACGCAGGAAGGCTACAGCCTGTACACCCTCGCACGAAAGCAGAAGTGAATACAATGAATCACTGTCGCGGCCTTCAAGACCGTATTTTTTAGTGTCTTCCATTGTTTCCCAGGTGATTATGAATTTATCGTTAAAATACTTTTCTGAGCGTTCAAGCAAAACTCCAAGAAGCTTTCTTGTTGAATAAGGCTTTCCGCCGGTTATTTTGTCATAAGTTTGTCTTGGATTAACACCTGCCTGAATCAGACGGGCTGTCTGCAAAAATACTTCTGATGAGCGGTCGTCTAAAAATCTAAAATAGCCTGTGTCAGTGCTCTGGCCAAAGAAAATGTATTCTGCAACTTCTTTTGTCAGAGGACCTGCGATTTTTTCATACAGCTGCTGGATGAGACAGCAGGTTGCTGGAGAAGATGGATCAATAATGCAGTTTTCTGTAACTGAGGCAGTAAGATGATGGTCAATGATGAATGTATCAAGTCCCTGTAAATCGTCTCCCAGTTCTCCGAGGCGCTTGTATTCAGAACAGTCGAGAATTATGAGACCTGTTTTTTTGAGTTCCGGCTCAGACAAAAATGTTGGGGTAGCAGAAAAGAATTCTGCCTTGTCGGCAACTTCATTTCGTTTAAAAGGACCTGCATTTAAAAGCTGGTATTCAAGATTCAGTTTGTCTAAAAGCCGTGCCATTCCAAGACAGCTGTAAATACAGTCACCGTCCGGTTCTTTGTGACCGATTACATAAAAAAACTTATGTGAATCCAAAAAGGCTTTAAAATCATTAATCTGTTCGTCAGTGATAATTTTCATTACTTAATCCTTAGTGTATGTGCGTGTATAAAAAAAGAGCCGCCATAAAGCGGCCCTTTATACTAATTTATTTTTTATTAGTAAACAATATCAAAAGTATCTTTGTTTGCATCAACCTGAACGTTGCTGTCTGCGATACCCCAGGTTGAATCGCCGCGGTTTACAGGCATTGTAAGGATAACCTGGCTGAATTCACCAGACTTATACAAAACTGTCATGTAAGGAGACATTCCGGCAGGAAGTGGTCTGAAAGCGAGTTTGTGTGGAGATTCCTTATACCATTTTTTTGGAATGGTAACGTTTCCAACTTCACGATGACCTTTTGCATACATAACTACATAGGCATCACGGTGATCAAGAACCTTGTATACAATTACATTTTTGTAAGTAAGGTTTGATTCCTGGTATTCATATTTGTATCCACGTTCTTCTGCAGAAACGGTGAATAATGAAGCAGCAAGAAGCAATGCAGAAATTACAAAAAATTTTTTCATATTTTTCTCCTTCTAAATACTAGATAAGTGCAAGCATAATTGCTTTAATCGTATGTTTTCGGTTTTCGGCTTCGTCCCAGACCTTGCTCTGTGGACCTTCAAAAACGTCTTCGGTAACTTCCTGACCCAAAACAGCAGGAAGACAGTGCATAAAGATTGTATTATCTTTACCGGTTGCCTTCATCAAGTCAGCATTTACCTGATACGGACTAAGCAAACGGGTTCTTTCTTCTTTGAGTGCTTCTTCACCCATAGAAACCCATACATCAGTATAAAGGCAATCTGCGCCTTTTACAACTGAAATATCATCAGAAATTTCAATTTTTGCACCGCTTTCCTTTGCAAATGGTGCACACAGATCCTGAATGTCCTTTGGAGGGAAGAGTTCTTTTGGTGAATAAATTGCGAAATCGATACCGAGTTTTGCCGAAATTACCATGAGCGAGCGTGCAACATTGTTGCGTCCGTCACCGCAGAATGCCCATTTAAGACCTTTGAGCTTTCCAAAGTTTTCTTTGAGCGTCATTATATCTGCAAGAGCCTGTGTCGGATGAAAGTCATCAGTTAGACCGTTGATTACAGGAATTCCTGAGTATTTTGCAAGCTCTTCAACGTGTTCCTGCTTGAATCCGCGGAATTCAATCGCACTGAACATTCTTCCGAGAACGCGTGCTGTATCTTTTACGCTTTCTTTTCCGCCAAGCTGAATATCCTGAGTAGACATAAATACAGGGTGTCCGCCTTCTTCTCCAAAAGCTGTTTCGAATGAAGATCTTGTACGGGTAGAGCGTTTTTCAAAAATAAGGGCAATGGTTTTTCCCAGGAATCTCTGGTGAACTTCGCCTTTATGTGACTGCTTTTTTACTAAAAATGCGTAATCCAGAATCTGTAAGATTTCTTCGGGAGTCCAGTCCACCCATGATAAAAGTGAGCGTCCTTTGAACGGTGTTTTAAATTTTTCTGCTTTAATCAATTTTTTTGTACTCCAAAGGCAAACTTTAACACTAAGTGTTTTTACTGTCAAGAATTGCGGAATCTCTGCAGGAGCTTGGTAAAGCGGCTTACCATAGGGCGCTTTCCGACGATGCCTGCAGATTTGTCAAATTCATCGAGTTTAAGCTGTGTCTTTTTCATTGAACTCTGAAGCTGGATTATAGTTTCGGACTTTTTGTCCTTGATAAAGTCGTTTGCAGCCTCGCTCGCTGTTTTGTACAGTTCCATTGCATCGCGGAAGGCAAACTGCTGTTCTGCATTTTTTGCGGCGGCAAGTGCATACTTGTAAATCTTTTTGTTGTCCTGTGCTTCGATTGCATGGAACAGAAGTTTTTCTGCGTATGGAGACAGGTCTTCGGCGTAAAGGTTTTCAAGAACTTCAAGAATTTCTCTGTTCATCTCTTTTTTTGTAGTTTCGAGAACAGTATCGTAGATAATATGATGAATATAACTTGTCCTGAAACTGAATGTATCAGGAACAAGGTCGTTATCGATAATATTGTGGAATACAAGGTCAGCAAGCATTTTGTCCACTTCTTCCTGGCTCATTTTTTCCGGAAGAATCTGCATGAGAATTTTTGAATTGAATTTTAATCCGAGTGCAGAAGCTGATTTGCAGACAATCTGTTCGCGGTAACTCAATGTAGAAAGACGCGAAAGAATTACGTTCTGCATTGTGGTCGGGATATTGATTTCATCCTTGTCAGAAGAAGATTTTGACAGTGTTTTTGTACCGTTTTTATTGACAATGATGGTTCCGCTGTTGATAAGTTCCGTAATCATATTGTCGATAAAAAGCGGGTTGCCGCCGGCAGCATTTACGACTTTGAGAATCAGTTCGGGATTTGCTTCCTGTAAATTCAATCTTTCTTCCGTGTAAAAATATGCATCCTTGACTGAAAGCGGATTTACGAGGAGAACCGGGACAATATTCGATGCAAAGAAAGAAATAATGTCTTCGTTCTGTCTTGAAGCAAAAATGAATGTGATATCTGCGTCCAGAGGGGACTCGACAATCGACTGGATAAGTGCCATGGAAACATCATCACACCACTGGATATTATCCAGAAAGATTATGAGAGGTTTTTTTAGGGCAAACTTTTTCAGTCCTTCACGGAATTCTGCAAAATATCTGGCGTTGTTCTGTGAAAAATCCGACTGGCTGATATGTGCGGCAGGAACTGTTGCCGTAATAATGTCCTTCCAGAGATAAAGGTTTGTAAAGGACTCGTATTTGAACATTTTGCCTGTAAGAACTGCAGTTTCTGGTTTTTCGGCCTTGGCCCAGTCGATAAAATTGTTTACGAGGAAGGTTTTTCCTGTTCCCGCATCTCCTGTGATGAGAATTGAGCGGCTTTTTTTATTTGTGCTTAAATACAGGTCTTTGATTGTCTGCAAATCTTCTGCGTGTCCGTACATTGTCTTTTTTTTGCCTTTGGAGAATGTGCGGTTTTTTATGCTGATAATTCTGTAGCCTGTCTGCGGACCTGTGTAGCCTTTGCATGTGATTCCGCGGATTTCCTCTGATTCGATAATCATCGAAGTCATTTCTTTTGTAAGGCTGTCCAGAAGAATTGAAAAACTCTTTGAAGTACTGATTGAACTCATCAGTCGGGATGCAAAATTCAACGGGTTTCCGATACTTGTATAGTCCTTTCTGAGGTAACCGCCGAATTCGCCTGTGTATGCGGTTCCGGTAGAAATGCCGATGTGCAGGCCTTTTACAAAAGGAAGTGATGAGCAGCTTTGTTTGAGTTCTGCCGCTAGAAGAATTGAATTCTGTTCTTTGTATTCAATTACGTTAGGAGTTCCAAAAAGGATAGGGAATACAACGCCCTTGTCCGAAATGTCCGGCTTTGTACAGTAAGCACCGTAGCGGAATGCTTTTTCGTTTACAAGGCGGTAAATTGCATCAATCTGGTTAAAAAAGAGGTTAGGGTTAAAATCACTGTCCGGGGTCGAAAAGTCACCTTCAAAGTGAACCATCATACATGTAATTTCGCGGTATTCTCCACTGAATCCCGTAAAGCTCGACTGAATCTGCTGCAGGATAAGCGGGTTGATAAAGCGCGAAAGATTATTGTAAAAAGACGGATCTTCAAAAAACTTGTCGAGGGAAATGTATTCACCGTCGTATGCGGTTTCGCTCATGATTTCTTTTTCTTTTACCATGTGGTAAAAATCACCGCGTTTTTCAAAAAGATTCTGGATTCCGAGAGGTTCGCATAAGTTCCATGTTTCTTCGTTGAGGACGATTTCCTGTTTTGTACAGTTCTTTTCGCAGGCAACCGCTGCCGCATGAGCCGGTCCTGAAATAATCGGTGTAAGGTAATAATCAGTGCTTCCGAGAATCATCTGGTAAAAAGTTCCGTAACTGATTCCGATTTTTGCCTTGAGCGAAAATCCGTTGTCCTTTTCATTTACATGATTGTAGTTGTCGCAGAGGCCTTTAAGGTTTTGAATTGCACCAAGCGCTCGCTGGATATTTTTTGCAGGAGGTTCATCCTTTCCCTGTTCAAATGTGATTAAAAGTGAGTCGCCTGCAAACTGGAAAATTGAACCGTTAAAGCCGCGTACGGCTTCTGTCATTACTGAATAAAATTCTGAAAGTGTTTCGGAAAGATCTGCAATATCTTTGTTTTTGTTAAGATAGGTGAGGGCGATTGTGGTAAAGCCGATGATGTCAAAATAAACGACACATCCTTTTAATTCGACTACGCGTTCGTCAAAAACTTTGTCTTTGATTAATCCAATCTGTTCAGAAACACGGCACGGAATATATTGTGTCAATCTCTGGGTTTGTTCTGGTGTAGGAGATTCTGTGCTTTTTACCTGAATGTTCATGCTGATAATTTCTTTCCTGATTAATTTTTTAATGGTAACATTATATAACAGGTATCAAAAATTTGAAAGTTTAAACTTAAGTATTGTTGAAAAAAATTAGTGGAAATTTAGTATTGAAGTAGGGGCGATAGGACTTGCCTTTCAGTCAGATGCCTCCTGCATCTTCCTTCAAGGCGCCTTCATTCGCTTACGGCGCCGTCCATGGCGCCTCTTCCTCGCACCTGCTCGGCGCTCATTCCGGTTCAAGTCCTGGCTTAGTCAAAAAAAAAGCACTCCCTGTGGGAGTGCTACATATAGGGGCGATAGGACTTGAACCTATGACATACGGAATATGAGTCCGGTGTTCTACCAGCTGGACTACGCCCCCATAAGGTTTTTATAATTTATCAAAATCGCCCTTTACTGTCAAGCGCTTGACGGAGGAAAACTTAAAAAATTATGCGATTTTTTAGCGGAGCTGTGCGTTTGGAATGAAGTGCTTTGCGTGGGCCACAAGTTCCTGGATTTCGGCGTCGGTGTAGGGTGGAAGATTGTTCAAAAGCGGGTCCAGACAGTTTTCGTTGATAAACTGTGCAAAGAACCAGTTTGCCTCTTTTGGAACATAATTTGATAATTCGGTGATTTCGTGTTTTGTTACAAGTGTCGGAACAAGAACCGTCCTGAATTCATAAGAATCAGGATTGTATTCCTTTATGATTTGAATTGAATGAACCAGGGCTTCCCGATATTCATCGGCCGTCATTGTGGAGCCCTTCGGGTTGAATTCAACATAACGGTCAAATGTTGTCTTTAAGTCCATGGCGATAAAATCAGGCTTTGTTGAAGGATCTTTTATGATGAATGACAACTGGCCCGGATTTGTGCCGTTTGTGTCGAGCTTTATTTTGTAACCGAGGTCTTTTGCGGCCCTGATTAAATCAGGTAATTTTGGATTTAACAGGGCTTCGCCGCCGGAGATTACAAAACCTGAAAGTACATTCTGCCGCTTTTTGAGGTGTTCGATTACCTGGTCAAAGGTAACAAAATCCTCTTCATCTTTGCCAAGTACAAGAGAATGGTTATAGCAGTACGGGCAGCGCAGGTTACAGCCTTTTAGAAAAACTGTGGCACAAACTCTGCCCGGAAAGTCTACAAGAGAAGTCTTTACAAGGGCGCCGATTTTTTTCTGCGACATTTTTATGCAACTACTTTCTGTGGTTCCAGGACTGCTTTGATTTCTTCTACTGTGTGTCCGCGGCCTGTTTCGTTGCCGTTTGCATCGTAGAAGATTACTGTAGGAGCTGAGAATACACCTTTGGAAGCGGCCTGGCGAAGACCTTCGTCTGTGTCAACGTCGATAACTGTTCCTTCGAGTGTAACGTTAGCCATATAATTTTTTACAGGAGGACAGTTCGGGCATGTTTTGCGCATAAAGAATTCATAATGTGCAGCAGATTCTGTGCTTACAGCCTGTGGAGCAACAAGAGCGTCACTTGTTTTGTGTCCGAGTGCTGTTGCGTTCTGTCCGCGTGAATCTGCGTAGGCACCGTCGTATTCAAAAAGACGGCGTTCGTTGAATTCTGCGCGTTTACCCTTGTTCCAGTTGCGTACTGAACGATAGTAGCCTACGATGCGGGCGTAAACTTCTGTTTCTGTTCCGTGCAAATCTGCAAGCTCGGCTTTTGCCTGTGCAAGTTCCTGGTCAATCTGTTCGATTGTTTTTGTAACTTTCATATTTTTTCTCCCACTTTTTGGTGTAATTATTTTTTAGTAAGCTCAGCCTTTTCGGCTTCAAGCTGGGCAATTTTCTGTTTAAGCTGTTTTTCTTTTTCTGCCTTACACTTAGGACATTCAAAATGTTCGCCGGCGATGTAGCCGTGGATCGGACAAATTGAATATGTAGGACTGATTGTCAAATACGGAATACGGTAATTTTCGAATATTGATTTGACTAAATCACGGCAGCTCTTCCAGTCCTTTATCTTTTCGCCCATAAATGTGTGGAATACGGTTCCACCTGTGTAACGGGTCTGAAGTTTTTCCTGGTGATCAAGTGCTTCAAATACATCAGAAGTATAATCAACAGGCAGTTGTGAACTGTTTGTATAATACGGTTCGTCCTTGCCGCTTGTGATAATGTCCGGATAATTTGTTTTATCGTGACGGGCAAGACGGTAAGATGTACTTTCTGCCGGTGTTGCTTCAAGATTGAACAGTTCGCCTGTTTTTTCCTGATAGTCCTGCATGCGTTCGCGCATGTGGTCCAGAACCTTGCAGGCAAAGTCATAACCCTTTGGATCTACAATGTTTACTCCGAGGAAGTTCAGACAGCATTCGTTCATGCCGCACAAACCGATTGTATTGAAATGGTTGTTCAGGGTTTTTAGGTAGCGTCTTGTATACGGGAAAAGTCCGTTGTCAAGAAGCTTCTGAATAACCTTTCTCTTCATGCACAGGCTCTGTTTTGCGATATCCATCAGATAATCGAGGCGTACAAAGAATTCTTCTTCTGTTTTGGCAAGGTAGCCGATCTGAGGAAGATTGATTGTTACAACACCGAGGGAACCTGTAAATTCATCAGAACCGAAAAGTCCGCCGCCGCGTTTACGAAGTTCGCGTTTGTCGAGACGGAGACGGCAGCACATTGAGCGTACGTCACTCGGGTCCAGGTCTGAATTGATAAAGTTCTGGAAGTAAGGTGTTCCGTATGCACTTGTCATTTCAAACAGGAGCTGTGCGTTTTCTGAGTTCCAGTCAAAGTTCTTTGTGATATTGTATGTTGGAATCGGATAACCAAAGCCGCGTCCTTCTGCGTCGCCTTCGAGCATGAGTTCAATAAAGGCTTTGTTGATCATATCCATTTCTTTCTGGCAGTCGCCGTACTTAAAGTCCTGTTCCTTTCCGCCGACGATGGCAGGTTTGTCCTTTAAGTCTTGAGGACAAACCCAGTCAAGGGTAATGTTTGTAAACGGTGCCTGTGAACCCCAGCGGCTCGGTGTGTTTACGCCGTAAATATAGCTCTGGATGCACTGGCGTACTCCCTTGTAGTCAAGCTTGTCGGCTTTTACAAATGGAGCAAGATATGTATCGAATGATGAGAATGCCTGGGCGCCGGCCCATTCATTCTGCATGATTCCGAGGAAGTTAACAATCTGGTTGACAAGTGTCGAAAGGTGAGAGGCAGGTTTTGAAGTAATTTTATCTGCTACTCCGCCAAGCCCTTCCTGAATAAGCTGTCTCAGGGACCAGCCTGCACAATAGCCTGAGAACATTGACAAATCGTGGATATGGAATGCACATGTTTTGTGTGCTTCTGCGATTTCGGGAGTGTAAATGTTTTTAAGCCAGTAGTTTGCTGTAACTGTTCCTGAGTTGTGGAGGATAAGACCGCCGAGAGAAAAGTTTACGTTTGCGTTTTCTTTTACGCGCCAGTCTGACTGTGCAAGATATCCGTCCATTGTGGCATTGATATCGAGCATGAGACTTTTTGAATCGCGGATTGCTTCGTGTTTTGCGCGGTAAAGAATATATGCTTTTGCAACTTCAACTTCTTTTGATTCAATAAGAACGTTTTCTACAACGTCCTGAATTTCTTCAATGGCAGGAATTGAGTGGGCACGTCGTCCGGCAAGAATGATTCTGAGTTTTTCTTCTACCTTGTCTGTAAGGTCTTTTGCCTTGTCTGCGTCGCTGATTCTTCCGACTGCGGCAATTGCCTTTGCAATTGCGTTTTCGATCTTTGTACGGTCATACTTTTCGATAGAGCCGTTTCTTTTTACGACCTGCCTGAAGAATTGTTTGTTGTCTGCAGCATCGCCGCCCAAAAATGTGCGCCACTGCGGAAAAACTGACTGTTCTTCTTCTGAATTTTCTACTTTTTCGGATCCGCTCAACTTTTTTCCCTCCCAAGGCTGTTGACTTCGTTTATAAATTCATCGAGGTTTTCAAAATGTTTGTATACCGAGGCAAAACGGATATAGGCAACCTTGTCGATTTCGTGCAATCTTTCAAGGACAAGTTCTCCGAGTTCGCTGGTAGAAATTTCGCGGCTTGTCTTGCCGCGCATAATTGCCTGGTCTTCGATATCGTTGACGATGTTTTCGACCATGTTTGTGGCAATAGGGCGTTTTTCGAGGGCGCGTTCAATTCCTTTTTCGAGTTTGTTGCTGTCAAAAGGCTGGCGTCTTCCGTCGCGTTTAACTACCATGAAGGGTTTTTCTTCAATTCTTTCGTAACTGGTAAACCGGTAACCGCAGCTCACACATTCGCGTCGACGGCGTATTGACTCGCCGTTAGCCATGGTGCGTGACTCTATAACCTTGTCATCGAGGCTACCGCAATAAGGACAGCGCATAAATTAAATTATCCCCTCAAAAAATAGTGTTTTTATATACTTTATCTATCATAAAACACTAAATCTGTGTTGGCAAGTGAATTCTTGAGAAAAAGTTTGAAATTTACTGTCATGAATTTTACGGTTATAAAAATTCCGTTATCAGTTTATTTTGAACTTTCTGAACTGCGTGTGCGGGCTGTTGTACCGGAAGTTCTGCGGCGCCTTGTTTTTACAAGCTCTGTGGAGATTTCTGTAACTGTATGTGTTTTTTCGTAGTTGAATTCAAAAAGGACAAAAACAAAAAGGAAGAGAAGGCTTGCATAGGCAACCCAGTCTCCGAATTTTGCGTATGTGGTTATAACTCTCTGGTAAACAGGAATCCGCTCAGCAACATAGTCTTCAACAAAAAGAGGGCAGTCCTTTTGAATTCTTCCGTCCGGTCCTACCACAACCGAGTATCCTGAATTGGTACATCTTGCGAGAGTCGTTCTGTATTCAATTGCCCGGTATGAAGAAACAACAAAGTGCTGATATTCTGAAGATTCTTTTTTAGACCATGAATCGTTTGTGATGTTCATGAAAACTTCGCTGCCGGAAAGAAAGAGTCCCCGGCACACATGGGCAAATGCATCGTCAAAACAGATCGGGGTGCTTACCATTACCGTCGGCTTCTTTTTGGCAGGCGGGTTTGTGAGGCTGATGATTTCAACCGGTTCCGTGTCAACAACGTCCAGGTCAGAAACCGGAATTTCAAAAAGCGTATATTTTTTTCCTGCGGTCCAGCCGTAAGAAAATCCTGCAATTTTTTTAACGAGTTTACGCATGGCAGGGTATTCAACAAAGGGAATCGCTTCTGCAAACGGAACAAGATGGAGTTTTGTGTAGCTTCCTTCAACACGTCCGAATTTGTTGAATAGAATTGCAACGTTTCCGTACTGGTGTTTGTCTTCGTCTATTGCTTTTGATCCGCCTATGATAAACGGAACCTTCTGTTTTTTGATAAATGAAAGGAGGGGAACCGGGCGGGGAAACTTGTCGTAATATTTTTCTGCCCGTGGAAAGTTTTTGCCTAAAACGCCTTCGCTCCATACAACAAGGTCAGTGCTCAGGTCCTGGTTTTTAAGTTCCTTGATTCCGTCTTCGGTAAGGTTCTGTGAAATGCGGATTCCTTCGTTTTCGTTTGAATTATAGGTATCAAGATTCTGCTGAACCATGACTGTGTTCATGTATTTTACCGGAGTGCGTTCTTTTGCCATCTGGTACGAGCCGTAGCACAGAACGGCCAGGGTAAGGCAGGCAACCGCCGTAAAAACCTGAATCCAGGAAGAAGCCTGAGCTGTTTTGTCTGATTTTTTTACAATCGAATTAAATTCAAGAAGTCCTTCTGCAATTGTTGAATTGATCAGGGCGAGAAGGAAACTTACTCCGTAGGGACCTGTAATGTCTGCAATCTGCATGATTACCGGCCAGCGGTACATTGTCATTGAAAGTGTTCCCCACGGGTATGCGAGGAAGCCGGTTGACTTGCACCATTCGTAGATTACATAAACTGCAGAAAACCAGAAAATCCGCAGCGGAATTAAAAAACCGCTGTTTGAATTTTGTGTAAGCTGTGTTTTTGCAAACGGAAGGTAGATAAAAAGTCCTACAAAGCCTTCGATAAATGCGGTACCGACGAGGCTTGCGCCAAGGGTAAATGCGGCAAAGCCCTGGAAGTTTCCGAGCCAGAAGCTTGAAAGTAAGTGTGTAAAGCCGCCGTGTAAAAAACAGCACCAGAATGCGCCTTTAAATGAGCGTGAGCGTGATACGGCAAAGTACAGAGGTACAAGTGCAGCAAGGGCTAAAAGCGGGTTGCCCAGTTTGAGGAATTCATTAGGAATGGCTGCAGAAAGCAATAGTCCCGAAAAAAGGGAGCAAAAAACTTGTAAAAAACAAAACATTATTATATATTTTCTATATATACATTTTACAGATAATGCTGCTAAAAGGCAACATCGCCAGATAATATTAATTCAGCATTAAAAAAGTTGGTCAATTTATGGAACAGTTAAACTCAGTACATTCGGAAGAATATCAGGAAGTCCCAGAAATTGTGTATTGTGCAAACGGGCGCTTTCACCTGATAGGAGAGCATTGTTGGTTTTGTAAGGACAAAACACTTTCAATGTCTGTCAATCTACCTGTTTATGTTGCAGTTTCGCAGCGCAGCGATTCTTCACTGCGTTTTTATTTTAAACAGCTTGACGACAGAAAAAGGGCAAATATCTCTTCCCTTAAGTTCAGGAAAGAGGACCGCTGGGCAAATGCCATCAAGGCGATGATTTACGGTTTTACCTCAGGTGGTTTTGCCGTTAAGGGAATGAACATCACTGTTTATTCTGACTGCCTTCCTTCTGCCGGCTGCGGAATCACTACCGCAATCAAAATCGCTTCTGCCTATGCCATCCGCGACCTTTTTGAAATCCCTTGTTCTGATGCACAGCTTTTACAGGCTATTGAACGCGGAAACAAACTTTTCCTTAACAGCGAAAACTACAATGCAGATAATTTTGCCGCAATCTATGCAAAAGAAGATCACCTTATCCTTACTGACCACGCTTATCCAAATTACGAACTGATTCCATTCAATTTTGAAGACAAGGTTATCCTCCTTACTGACGCAAAGGTTCCGCGCGTGGAAGTATGGAACGAAGATACTGTTCGTCAGCCGGAAAACGTTCTTCTCCTCGGTGAATTAAAAGAGCGCAAGACAAATGTCTGGGGCGGCTGGCAGTACGAAGACAATCCGAACGAAGTAAATGAAGTTCTTTCTGTCGTTAACGAAGAAATGCGCAGAAGGCTTTTGTGCATAATGAAGGAACATTCATGCGTGCTGGAAGCATATAATTCACTTGTTAAGGGTGAATTCGGCGGTTTTGCGCGGGCCGTAAACCACAGCCACGAAAATATGCGCGACCTTTACGATTTGTCATGTCCGGAAATCGACTGGATTCTCAAACGTCTCCAGGAAATAAACCCGAACCTTGAAGATTCAAGAAATCCAACCTCATGCGGACGAATTACGGGAAAGGGCTTCGGCCGTCTTGCCTACACAATTCTCAACCGCTCTGACGTTGACGAATTCAAAAAGAAACTCGCTGAATACGAAAGAATCTTCGGATTTAAAACTACCTGCATGGAAGTAAAACCTGCCGGCGGAGTTCATATTGTCAAATAAATTACGCGTTCTCTTAACAAATGATGATGGAATAGATTCGCCGGGAATTAAGGCTTTACAGGAAGCTCTGAAAGATAAGTGCGATGTTTATGTACTTGCGCCTGATTCAAACAGATCGGCAGTATCATCCCACATTGTTATGAACCAGCCCCTGTCATTCAGGCAGTACGATTCAAAAACATACGCCTGCTCAGGTTATCCTGCTGACTGCGTTATCATTGCACTGCGTTCAAATCTCTTCGGCAATGTTAACTTTGACGCCGTAATCTCTGGAATTAATAAGGGCCCCAACATGGGAACCGACTGTGTTTACTCGGGCACTGTTGCAGCCGCGCGACAGGCAGTTTTGTACGGAGTTCCGGGAATTGCACTGAGCCTCAAATCAAAAAATGACGAATACGATTATAGGGAACTTGCCGCCTTTGCAGAAAAAAATCTTGAAGAGCTGATTTCTCTGAGTATTCCCAACCTGATTGTAAGTGTTAACTCGCAGTGTGATAAAAAATCCGTCGGTGCGTGCCTGACAACCTTGTGTATAAGAGATTATAAGGATAAAGTAGAGATAAAGAATAACAATGGGGTTTTACAGGCAGTGTTCTGTGGTGGTAAAATAAGTACTATGGGACCTGAACTTAACGAGTATGATGCTGTTAAAGACGGTTACATCGCTGTAACAAGGCTTTATGCAGAACCCGTTGGTTATCTGGACAGGGATATAAAAGCAGATTTTGAGTTATAGATTGAGAGGGGCGATCTAATGGCAGAAAAAAATATACTTTCCGAAGGCATTTCACTCTATCAGAAAAAGGACTTTACAGGAGCCCTCACATTCTTTTTATCGCTTCCTGATGATGCAGAAGCAGATCATATTGAACTTGCATATTATATCGGCCTCTGTTATGCCAAGCTCGAGCGCTATGATGACGCTCTTTTATATCTTGAACAGGTAGTTACCGCCGACAGGCAGGCACAGAGAGTTTTACAGTGCCGCTACCTTCTTGCAGTAATTTACGCGATGAGTGGCCGTAAAAAGCTTGCCGATTTTGAATTGAATAAACTCCTTGAGACCGGTTACCGTCCTGCCGCAGTTTATGCATCCCTCGCATACGTTGCATGGCAGCAGAATGACAAGGACAAGTGTATTGAATACTACAAAAAATCCCTCGAAATTGAACCTGAAAACACTACCGCATTAAACGGAATGGGATACGTTCTTGCCTGTGAAGAAAAGGACCTTACAAAGGCACTTTCTTACTGCAAAAAGGCCCTGGATAAAAATCCCGATTCTGCGGCGTGCATGGATTCAATCGGCTGGGTTTATTACAAACTCGGTTTACATGCGGATGCAGAAAGATATCTTACACAGGCCCATAACTTAAAGCCTGAAAATGCCGAAATAATTGAACACATGCAGATTGCACAGGTGGACGTAAATGGAAAGTAAAAAGTTGTTTGTTAAAAAGATTTTTAGCCTTTGTCTTATTTTTGTATGTGGTTTTGCCTTTGCACAAAACTCAGTGTTTACAAGCCCTGAAGCCCTCGCAGAAAGTTCAACGGGCTCAAGGGCGGCAGACGCAGGTTTTGCAGAGCAGGAATTCAGACGCGGTGTACAGGCATATTACCGCGGAGCCTATAACGATGCTGTAATGGAATTTGAAAAGGCTCTCTCATACCTTCCGTCAGAAAACATCATCCTTGAATGGCTTGGAAAGGCCTACTACAAAGCCGGCCTTGAAGGAGTTGCCCTTGCCCAGTGGAATATTGCAAGCGATAACGGTTACGGCGGACTTTTGTTAAAGAATAAAATCGAAATTGTACGCGAACGCCGTATCAACGATAACAATTACGACAGCCCGATTAAATACACCGAAAGCGGAAGTTATCCCGGACGCAACGGAGAACGGCTGATTTTCAGCCAGCCGGTTTCAATTCTTCCGAATCCTGACGGATCTGTCTGGGTTGTAGCATACGGAAGCAACGAATTGCTGCGCATGGACGTCAACGGTTTTGTTTACCAGCGTTCTAACGGACCTTTGACAGGTTTTGACAGACCGATGGATATTATCCGCCTCAACGACGGCAATATCTTAATCTGTGAATTTGCAGGTGACCGTCTGAGCGTATTTTCTGACAAAGGAAAGTACCTTAAGTCATTCGGTTCCAAGGGAATCGGTCTTGGCCAGGTAATCGGGCCTCAGTACACAGCCCAGGATGAAAACGGAAATATTTATGTTACAGATTTCGGTAACTGCCGTGTAAACGTTTTTGACAGCGAAGGGCAGGCTTTGTTCAGCTTCGGTCAGAGACTTGAAGGTTTTGACGGGCTTACAGCACCTACCGGAATCGCCGTAAAGGGTGATAAGGTATTTGTTGCTGACGCCGTAAAAGGTTCAATTTTTATGTTTGATACGGCCGGTAACTATACAGGCCTTTTGTGCCTTGATAAAACATTCATTCATCCGGAAGCAATGCGTCTCTGGGGCAATTACCTCATTGTATGCGATAAAAACAAAATTTATTCGGTTGACTGCGAAAGCGGCTCAGTTTTTGAAAATGTAAACACAGGAAATGCTCCTTCACGCGTTACATGTGCGGTTCCGGACGTTAATGGAAACCTCCTTGCAACAGATTACACAAGCAACGAAATCTATGTTATGGCAAAACTTTCTGAACTTGTGGGCGGACTTTTTGTTCAGATTGAACGCGTATACGCAGAAAACTTTCCGAAAGTTACCCTCGAAGTCAAGGTAGAAAACCGTCACCGCCAGAGTGTAGTCGGCTTGAAGGAAAACAATTTTGTCGTAACAGAAAACAAGGGCGGGGTACTCGATTACAAAATGACCGGAGCGTCATCTGCCAACAAAGTTGCAGACATTACACTCGTTATTGACCGCTCACCCGAAAGCGCCCGCTACGAAGAAGCAATCGAAACAGCAGTTCACGAAATTGCAAGGGCAATGGACTCAAAAGGAACTTTACGAATCGTAACTTGCGGTCAGGTACCTGTTCAGGAATATGAAGGTTCACCTTCCGGGGCATACAAGTTCTCGCTCAAGGCTGTAAAAAATCCTTTGAGCCCTGCATGTTCGGTTGACCTTGCAGTACGATTAGCTTCTAATTCACTCATAAACGGCGAAAAAAAGCGCGCAATCGTTTTAATCGGAACCGGTTCTGTAAGTCCTGCCGCCTTTGAAAAATACGGGCTTACGGATTTGACCGCCTACCTCAACAATAATTCGATTATTTTGTCGTCGGTTCTTGTCTGCCAGCAGGCAGCGTCAAAAGAAATTGATTATCTGTGCAAAAATACTGACGGAAAAGAATACTATGTTTACATGAGTCAGGGAATTTCCCACGTTGTAAAAGACATAATCGATACTCCGTCCGGAATTTACGTTCTGTCATACAAATCAAGCCTTCCGACATCATTCGGCCTTAAATATCTTCCTGTCGAAGTTGAAGTGTACCTGATGAACCGAAGCGGACGTGATGACAGCGGATATTTTGCGCCGCTCCAGTAAAATCAGAATTTAATAGTCGCTCCAATCGAAGCGTTTAAGTTTACCAGGACAACGCTTTCAACAGTGCAATCAAACTGTCCGTTTATGCTTGTGTTGAGCGTTGCGTAGCGGTTTAACTGAATGTCCAGGTCGTGCAGGTATTCAAGATAAAAGTTTTCTGTAACACCTGAATTATCCGAATTTGTGCCCGAAGAAGCGCGGCTGTAAGAAAAATTGATTCCGTCACTGCGGCTCAAACTTGAATCTTCTTTTTTGTAGGAAGAGGCAAAGATTTTTACGGCATCCTGCAAAAGACTTGCGTTTCCGGGTCTTTTGTAAATCGTAGTCCATTTTATGTGAAGGTTGTTTTTGTCTTCAAAACTCATGTCAAAACCGTTTTGCAGAACAGCTTCTTTTGTAAAATAAAAACAGTTCTGGTGGAACAAATCCAGCAGCATTGTTGCGTCCGCTGTGGTTTTTGCTTTTTTGAGTGTAAAGGTCAGGGACGTTGTATATTCATCTGTTTCATAAAATTCAAAAAGCGGAATAAATCCCTTTGAGCCGAATACGTTTATTGCGCTGAAGTTAAACAGGGTTTTAGCCTGATAGTAGTCTGAAAGCGAACTTGCGGCCTTTATATCGCGTTCAAAAATCAAACTTGCCCCGTTAGGAACAAAAAAGTCTCTGGCGTTTCCAAAGAATGCGCGCTTCCAGTTAAGTCTGTACGCTGAAGTATAATAAACCGATTCATATTCTGAAGTTTTTGATGCGTTGTTGAATACATCGTTAGAAAGTGAACTGTCAAATAAATCTGCAAACGGGACCGATTTAAAATACCACGGACGCTCCCGAAGGTTTTCGAAAATATAATCCCTGTCTTTTGAATAAGAGCCGCCTGCCGTTTTATTTTTTACAGAGCCGGAAGTTTTTTCGAGCACAAAACTTAATGAATTTGATTTGAATGAAACAGGCAGACTCAGCCTTAACTGCGCCTTGTCCGTAAACAAAGTTGAATTTGTGTTTTTGTAGGATGAATCAACTCCCGCATATAAAACCGGACTGAACTTTGCAAAAGGAATATTTATCGTGGTTGAATTATTGAGGGCCGTTTTTCTTAAATGTGCTTCCTTCAAGCCTTTTGAGAATTCGTTTTGGAAGGAATCCTTGAGTCCTGTAAAATAATTTTCAAAACTCTTTCCGCTTACAATTTTATCTGCAGTTTTTTTAGGATTTGCCTTCTGGTTTAACTTAAGCGCTGTTTTGCTGACAAAATATTTTGAGTTAAAGTTTATGCTTGAATTAACATCCTGGCTTGCAAGATTTTCTGTAAGCGAAGATGACGACTTTGCCTGGATAGTGAGCGGAATTTTTATCTTTGACAGACTGATGCCTGCCTGGTTTTCTTTTTGCAGGTCCTTTGCATCGTTATCAAAACTGTATTCTTCACTAAAGCTCAGAATGCCGTAAATGTTTTTTGAAGTTTTAATTTTGTGGGACGCATTTGAAATTAAAATATCAGCATCGCCTGAGCGTCCAAGTTCTGCCTCAAGGTCAATTCCTGCAAGATTTACTGAAGATAAAACTGAGCCGTATAAAAGCCCTTCTTTCAGGGTACCGTTTGTTGAAGTTGTTGCGGCAGCGTTTGCGTTTGCAGAAATTTTTGCAGTTTTGTATTGGTATGAAGCGTCTGCGCGTTCATTAAACATAAAGTTTGTAAGTGCGCCTTCAAGGCTTATTTTATCAAGGGTGATTATTGTGTTCTGGTCAGTTGTGTATTCAAGTACAAGACGAGTCGGGCTGATATCCGTATCAAAAACTGTGAGCGTTCCGTAGTTTACGCCTTTTTTCCGTAAATCCACTGTGAGGTTTTTAAGTGAATTCAATTTTTGTAATCCGGCTGAATCAAGTTCAATTCTGGCGGCGGTCTCAAAGCTGCCGCCGGTTTCAGGACGGTCAAGTGTGATTATGAGGGCGCAGCTGTCATTTACGGCGTTTTTTTCAAAATCGCACGCACTCATGCGGATTACAAGTTTTTTGTAGTTTTCAAGATCAAATTCGTCGTAATAACGGCTAAAAGTAAAAGTTTGTGCGGAAGAGGATTTTAGTTCAAATACTTCGGCGTAGTTGTCAGAAGAAAGCCTGCTCTGGTGAGTGTATATTGTTCCGTTGCCGTCGCTTGTTCCATAAAACTCTGACTGCACGCTTTCGTAAGGGCCTGCAAAAATAATTCCTGAAGCTTTTGAAGTTCCCGTGATAATTATGCGTGCGTCATCGTAAACGGAAAGTTTTGCTCGGTCTGATTCGTCAATTAAAACGCTTACAGTCTGCCAGCCGTCCTGGTTCAGAATAAAGGGTGCAATAACTCCGTCACCAGCTCCAGTCAGTGAATCTGCGCTGATTTTCCAGGTTGGAACCAGACCTGAGTCTTCGGAAGAGGAGTCTGTGTCGCAGTTTACACCGAGCTGAAGGTAGATTTGTGTGTCAGAAGACAGGATTCCGCTTTGTTTTAGCGCAATCGAAAAACTCTTTGCACCTGCAAGAGTTGAAGTATTGTTTAAGCGGATGTTGAGGGCGGCCCAGTAGGGATTTAAATCAGTTGCTCCGGAAGTAATGCCGTTAAAATTCCATTCAACAGGAATTGCATAGCCTGTAATACCGCTGTCGCGGACGCCGTTCTCAGATTCAATTGAATTCTGATTGTCGCTGTCCAGGATGATTGAAGATGAATAATCCCTTTCATTCAGGGCGGGTGTAATCGAAGCTGAGAGTGTTTTTCCACTGTCCTTTGCCAGATACACAGTTGAACTCTGTGCGCCGTCCATGTCAGAAACCAGATAAGTTCCTGTTGTGTTTGAATTTTTTAAGGACGCTCCAAGAGTGTTTGTAAAATTAAAATTTTCAGTTTTGTATTCAAGTCCTGAAGCAATTGTTGCGTGGCCTGGAGAAGATTGGCCGGATTCGATGTAATTATTTTCTGCAGAAACAGCCCAGCGTGAGGCGAGGGCGATATCCATATTCAATTTTTGAGAAAACTGCTTTTTAGCTCCAAATGCCATTACGAGTGACGATGAGCTGTCATTATTTTTATCCTCATACCACTGAACATAAACCCTGTCGGATGATGATGGAACTTTTGCAAAATTGATGCAGCCTGTTTCTTCGTCAAAGGTAAAGGCTTCTGTCTGAATGCCGTTGATGTATGCGGTTATTGTTCCAGGGACTGCGTTTGTGCCGATTTCGTAGCGCGATACTGCGCTGTAAGTTTTTAAGGCGAGTGCAAGGTCCGTGTTGTTTGTCATGGATAGATAAATTGAACTGTCGATGTTTACAAACGGAAACTGCTCTTCTAGAGCCGCCTCTGAACTTACTTCCACATACGAGTGTGTTGAATTAAAAAAGTCTTCGCTTATAAAAGCGTATGTGTCGTCATTTACAACTGCACTAAAATCATCGAGGCTTTTTTGTGTGCTTTTGTTTACAATGCTCGCGTCGGCCTCGCTGTAAATTCCTGCGTCATAGCGTGCACAATATGCATAAGGTGAAAAACATTTGGGATATTGAATGTAAAAAACTTCATTTCCGCCGATTATTCCATTAAGCGGAATTGAATAAGATGAAAGGTCCCTGTCAAAGGCAGACTGTTTTTCTCCTAAAAATCCGCTTCCGGGAGCATCTCTTGTTCCATACGAGCCGAGTTCAGAAAGTGCACTTGATGTGTAGGATGAATTGTATTCAACTGCGATGGAAGGAAGAATGCCGTTTGATTTATAGGCTTTTGCGTCGCGCGTCAAAAAAATTGAATTTGTATTTGCGCTCAGTAAATACTTTGTGGAATCAAGCTTATTGTATGAACGGCCGTTTTTGTCTTTGTACGAGCCGTCAGAGGCCTCTACGTAAATATTTTTTATATTAAGCACTGCCGATGCTGATGGCAGAATGTATCTGAATCCTGTAAGGTAATCTGTTAATTCAATTGTTTCTGTGGTAACAAGATTTTTACCCTGCCAGCTTTTTTCTTTTGCGCTCAGCCGGTCGTATCTGATCGTAAAGTCTGACTGCCAGCTTTCGTCCGAAAAGTTGAGCGAGACTCCGGGGCTTTCGTTGTCGCCGCCGCCGATTCCGCGTCCGAGTCTGTCGATTGAGTAGATTGACGGAAATCGTATCCCGCGGTTTGCAATCCGGGCGTGTTTGAGGTAGCCGTCCCCATAATAACCTGCGGCAATTGTGTTCTTTTCAAAATCGTCTGCAAAGTTTGCTTCAAAATAATATTTTTTGTCCAGAAAGAACCAGAGGCTCAAATCTGTTTTTGTCGTTAAAACCGGTGTTGTAATTGAATAACCCGGAGTCGTTCCGTAACCAAAGTTAAAGGAAAGCCCTCCGCTCACCATGCTTTTCCAGTAACCTTCAGCAATAAATTCTACGTTCTTGTCGTTAATGCTGTAATTAAAAAGCGTGGTGGAATTTGTCCGGTCAGGACCTGTGTATAAATCAATCTTATTTTTGTCAAAAACGATTGCAGCCGCTCCGTCCGCTTCTTTCTGTGACAGTTCTGCGGCAAAAACTGGTTTTACATTCACAAAAAAGGAAAGGGCTGTGATTAAAAGCAAAATCAGGGGCGTTTTACTGTTTGGAGGCAAAAGCCTTGCCTTTGTGATTTTTAATTTCGGGTCTTTTTGCTGTGCCTCAAGAATTGCCTTTTCAACTTTGCGCTTTTTTTCGTTTCCAAAATCGAATAAATCTGCCTGCCTTGGATTAAGTGAACTTTCCGTATTGTTGAGCGAAATGCCGAGTAGGCGGACACCCCGGTTTGTATCGTATTTTTTGTAAAAAAGATGTTTTGACCTTTCGAATAAGTCATCAACGGTTGCAACTTCTCTGTCACTTGTTTCCTGAATTGAAACGGTTGTAAAGTCATCGTACCTTATTTTTACCGCAACCGTGCTGCTCATAACTTTTTCCCTCAACATTCTGAAAACAACGGTGTGTGAAAGTTCAAGGAGGGCTGTGTCGATTGCGTTCCTGTCGTAAAGGTCCCAGGCGTAAGTGTTTTCTGCGCTTAATGAATGATTTTTTACGGTGTGGTTAAAAGTTTCGTTTTCCTGGCCGCGCACGCAGTTGTACAAAAACTGTCCGAAGGACGAACCAAAAAGGCTTTCAAGAAGCGAAAGTGATTTATCGTAAATCTGCCTTGTTGTGTAAATTCCTTTTGAATTTAATACTTCAAGAGATTTCTGACCGATTCCCCAGACCTTGGGCAGGGGGAGGCTTAGCATAAATTCAGTTTCTTTTCCCTGTTCAATACAAAAAAATCCGTCTGGTTTATTTACTTCCGAGGCAAGTTTTGCAAGGTATTTTGTCGGAGCAAGCCCGATTGATACTGTAAGTCCGGTTTCTTCAAACACTCTTTTTTTGATTTTCCGGGCTGTTTCTCTGGCAGGACCAAAAAGTTTTTCGGTTCCGGTTAAATCGATAAATGCTTCGTCAATCGAAATCTGCTGAACGTCCGGCGAGTAGTCGGCAAAGATTGACATAATCTGAGCGGATAATTCGCAGTAACGCTGCATACGGCCGTGGGTAAAGATTCCGTTGGGGCAGAGTTTGTAAGCTGTCGCTGTCGGCATTGCCGAGTGAACCCCGTATTTTCGGGCTTCGTATGAAGCAGTAGAGACAACTGAACGTCTTTCTGTCGGAAGACCGCCTACAATGACAGGTTTTCCCCTCCATTCAGGGTGGTCAAGTAATTCAACCGAGGCAAAAAAGGCGTCCAGATCTGCGTGTAAAAATAGTCTCATCTGGATTCACCTTGGCCTGCGTACTCAAGCTGAATGCTTTCGCGCGAATATTGATTCAATTTTGATTCATAGTATAAGGCCGTAACATTTATCTGATGACTTAATTTTGGATCTGTAGAGTATCCGATTGAAATTTCCTGAGGCGGGTAGTCCGGGATGATAAATTCAACCTGGGTGGTGTTGTCGCGCACTTTATATTCATAGGTTGAATCCAGTACCGGAACGCTTGTGGGACTTAAAACCGTTACAATGTATCTGTCGGCTTCGTGATTCGATTTTATTTTTATAATTCTTGAACTTTTATCACCTTCCGGCCCCTGTTCCTGGGTAACCGAAAGTCTCGACGGTGTGGTGTCGATAATTTTCTGGCTGATGTTTGTTGTGTGTGTTTTGTTGTAAAAGAATGTTGTCATCAAAACGCCGAAAATTATTACAAGGGCCGCTATGATTCCTGCAGAAATAAAGCCGAAAGAAAGCATCTTTTTGAGCGAAATTGTCTGACGGGTTTTGTGCTGCTGATAATAGCGGATTCGCGCAAGAACCCTGAGCCACATTATCTGGAACGGAAAGAGTGCCATTGCAAGCATAAAGTTTCTGAAAAATGAACTGTAAATAATAAAATACAAATCCATTGTGCTTGAGTTTGCGGCAATGACAGCAAGATAGGGCAGAAACGGTGTAATCATCAGAACGATTGAAATTACAAGTCCGTGAATTTTTATCAGGTTGCGTGAAAAATAAATTACAAGGTATTCAAAGACAAACATCCAGAAAAGGGTAATGTCTGCCGCGCAGAAAATAAAAACATTTGCTACGGCAATGAGCGTCAGATTGTAGCCGTAGATAAATTCGCTGCCTTCCTTTGAAAAATGGCTCTGAAAGGTAAAAAATATTGTGACAAAAATTGTCGAAACAATGATTTTAAGTACAAATTGAATGATTGGATTTGCCCTGTGCACCACCGGAATATAACGGCAGAAAAGCTGTCCCGCGTACAAAGAAATGAGTGAAACAAGAATTGTGAGCGGAATTATGTACCAGAACTTTGAAAAGGCTTTTTTGTATTTTATGCGGCTTTTTCCGATAAAACTGAAACTGCACAAAATCAAAATGCTTAAAACTCCAAAGATTTCAAGGGCGATGATGTTGATCCGTTCGCTTATCCAGAGAGGTTTTAAAAACTTAGGCTGAAAGAATGTGTAATGAATATCTTCTTTGTCGGTTCCGTCGATTGAATAATGTGTAAGAAAATTTTTTACCGCTGCTGTATGAGAGTCATCAGAAAGGACAATTGAAATACACGGCATTGAATTTGTAAAGAAAGATGTCATGTTCTGGTTGCCCGACAAAAGGCCTGCGCGGTAAATCGACAAAAATTTCTGTGGGCTTACGTAGGCAATTTTTTCTTCGTTAAAGGATTCGACAATCCGCTTTGTAAGCCACATCGGCGAGGAATTTTTAAAGCCCGCCGTGTAAATGCGCGATTCATTGTATGAATTATCAAAGCTTAAAATAAGGGCGACAGTGTTGTCCGTATCAATCATCGAAGAAGCAAAAACTGACGTTCCGTTCTGCTGAAAATTCTTCCTGAACGGAACACGGCTTGCTTCATCCATGGCGGTAAATACAAATTCAACAGAAAACTCGAATTTTGAATCCCTTACAAATTTAATCAGATCGATAATTGCGTCGGTTTTTCTAAAAAAGTCTTCCTGTTTGATGTCGATAACGATAAGGCTTTTTTTCTGGTCATCTATGTCAGTTGAATATGAATAAGTACTTCCCGTAAAATCGAGTGTAAGGTTTGATGCAAAAATGTCGTTTCCGGTGTGGACCAGTTCAGTTTTGAGCGGGTTGAATTTGTTTTTTTTGAGTGTATGTTCGACATAATTTGTCAGCTGGGCGCCACGCAGATAACTTGAAATATCGTCCTGAGAAAATGTGCAAAAGGTTAAAAAAGTCAAAAATATTAACTTTAAAAAAAATTTTTTAGCGTGAACGCCGTTCATAATAAATAGAATATAATTTGTAGGTTTACAATGCAAGACCCTTGGTATATAATAATTATAATGGAGTTAAAAAAGAACTATGAGTGGTACTGGTAAAAAATTTTCCTTGAATCTTCCGCTGAAAGTTATTCTTACTGAAGAAGGTGCCAGTCACTTTATCAGCCATAAAATTAAACTTCTGCGATTCAGACTTGCCGACAACATTGAAGAATATGGTGTTTCTTTAAATCCTTTTTCTCCTCAGTCCCTTCAAAACATGATTTTAGTAAACTACATTTCTAAAATCGAAATTTCCATGTCAGAATTTGTTTCTCTCCGTCAGGAAGTTATGGATCTTTCCAAAGTTGTAGTTTATTCAGTTTTATATAAACAGTTTGACAGACAGGTATTTGCCGATTTGATTCAGACAGATTGTGTACGAAAACACAACCGCGCAAATCCTTCCCAGCTCATCGACGAACGCACAAAAATGAGCGAAAACCAGCTGCGCGCACAGCTTTCTCAGCGACAGCCGATTGTTAACCTTGCCAAAAAAGAAATTCTGGACCCGATCTGGAAGTCCGTAATGGAAAACAAAGATTATTCTCTTGAAGAAAAGAATATCTATCTTTTGATGACAGAAAAATTCTTAAACCGCCTTTCTTTGATGAACTGGTACATTATTACCAAATTCTACAAAACAGACGGCTTTTCTCAGATTAATCTTGCAATCCGTCATCTTCTCCAGGTTTACATGGAAAAATCCCGTGTTGCAGAATATATCTCGATTCTTGTAATGGAACTTGCCCTTAACAATGAAAACACAAACATGCGTAAAGAAGCAAAAATCATGTACAACGGAATCGATGATACAGATTCTCTGATTTACGATCCTGAAGTTCGTGCTAAAATTATTACTGAACTCAAACGTAAACACGAACAGGTATTTATCTCATGGAAACTCGGCGGCGGTTCATCAGCTATCGGTAAACAGGGACGCCTTCAGATTACACTTTACAACAAGGACGATGAGTTCCAGGAAGTAAAGGAAAATATCGAATCAAAGGCTTCTGCCGATACAAACAAACGGAGCCTTATCGACTTTTACCGCGAACTTCCAGAAGGACAGGAAAGCACAGATCTCGGTCTTTACTATCTTTCATATCTGGATGACGCCTGCAAAAAGGTTAACGTTAAATTTGAATCAATTGTAAACCAGTTCTCTTCAAGTGACCTTACCGTCATTAACCTGGTATTCAATTTTTAATATTGATAATGAATAAATTCATTTACTCACTTTTAACAGTAGTATTATGCGCAGTTTTTTTTTCCTGTTCCTCATCGGAAGCAAAGGTTTTAAGCGTTACAGGTACTACAATTTTTGAATACGAGGACGAAAAATCAAATCCGTCCCTGCGGTTTTCAGTTTTCCTGCACATAGAAAACGAAGCCCAGCGCACCGAATCCATTAAAATTGTTCACAGAAATACAAAATACACGTGGTATGTTACAGATCCGGTAATTTTTACAAATTCAAACAAGAATTATGCAGGATACAGCAATTTAAAGTCACCGGGGCCTGATGCAGTTTTAACCGGATCCTACGACGTGTTTTATTCGGACGCTGCAGGAAACGAAGCCAAATCAAGTTTTTCAATTTCTTACAAAAAAGAACTTCTTGACTCTCCCTGCACGGAAATTAAAAACATCACAAAGGGAATTCTTGCGGAAAACACAATTCTCTACGACAAAAACATGAATATGCTTTACTACGGAGCAAAAAAATCCACCTGGAAGGCAGACGTAAACATAATGCGCGATTATAATAAGGCTGCCTATATAAGAACCTGTCTTGCCACAACCAGCGGAAGTCAGTTATATTTGCTTCCACTTACAAAACTTGGACAAACAGATAAGAAACCGGACGGGGAATCAGAAAATGAATAACGAAACTGAAGATACAAAAAAAGAAAGCTTTATTGAACGCTCGATTAAAACCTATGTTCTACGTGCAGGACATTTTACGAATTCAGAAAAAAATGCCTACGAAAAACTTCATGACAAGTACTGCATCGGTTTTTCAGAAACTCCGCTTGATTTTGAAAGTGTTTTTGGAAATAAAAATCCTGTGGTAATCGAAATCGGTTTTGGAATGGGCAAGGCAACCGCCATTATCGCACAGAACAATCCTGACATAAATTACATCGGAATTGAAGTTCATAAGCCTGGTGTCGGAAAACTCCTTGCTTCGATTGAAGAACTCAACCTTTCAAACCTCAGGATTATCGAATACGACGCAATGGAAGTTCTCAAAAAGCAGATTAAGGACGATAGTGTAAGCGCATTCCATATTTTCTTTGCTGACCCGTGGCCAAAAAAGCGTCACCACAAAAGACGCCTTGTTCAACGCCCGAGAACTGATTTGATGACATCAAAACTCGTAAAAGGCGGCTATCTTTATTTTGTAACGGACTGGCTTCCGTATGCGGAGTTTGCACTTGATGAATTGAAACAGACCGCCGGCCTTAAAAATAAGTTTGATGGCTTTGCTCCTCACCAGGAATGGCGCCCTGAAACCCGTTTTGAACAGAAAGGTCTTGACGCTAACCGCGTAATCAGCGAATTAATGTTTGAAAGAGTGTAAAAATGGATTTATTTGATATAGACCAGACTCAAAGAATAAATGAATTAGCGTCCCTCATAAAAAAATATCAGGATTCATATTACAACGGCGAAGGCGAAATCTCAGATGCCGAATTCGACAGACTCTGGGATGAACTCAAATCACTTGATCCTCAAAATCCTGTTTTACAGAGGGTAGGTGCCGACAGCGGAAACTTTGCAAAAATTGCACACATCATGCCGATGGGAAGCCAGGAAAAGGCAGCTAATCCCGAACAGTTTCTGGACTGGGCTAAAAATCACGTTTACGACGAATACCTGGTTGAATACAAACTCGACGGAGCTTCTCTTGAACTTCAATACTCGGAAGGAGTTCTTATGCGCGCAGTTACACGCGGCGACGGCACAATTGGAGACGACATTACTGCCAACGCAAAAAAAATGCAGGGCGTAAAAATTGCTCTCTATGATGAAGGCGGAAAGCGGATAAACTTTACAGGTGCAGTCCGCGGCGAAGTTATCATGAGCCATGAAGTTCATCAGAAATTGTATTCTGATAAAGCAAACTGCCGTAATGCGGCCAATGGTCTGATGAAACGCAAGGACGGCAGTGGAAGCGAAAATCTCTGCCTGATTACCTATGATGCACTTGCAACAGAAGGTCAAAGCCCGTTTGCAGATGAAGTGCAGAAAATTGAATGGTTACAGTCATGCGGCTTTACCACAAGTCCGCTTAAAATCTGTAAAACTCCACAGGAAGTTATCGATTACCGCGCCCTTGTAATGGAAGAGCGCAAAAAAATTGATTATGACATTGACGGTCTTGTAATCAAGGAACGGATAATAAACCTTGAAGACGCAAGCCGCGCCCGCCCTGACAGACAGATTGCCTTTAAGTTCAGTCTGGAAGAAGCAGTGAGCACCTTGAAAGCAGTTGAGTGGAGCGAAAGTGGTGCAACGTACACTCCGGTTGCAATTTTTGACGAAGTACAGCTCAACGGAACTACAGTTCAGCGCGCAAGCCTTGCAAACCCTGATACAATGCGGCAGCTCGGTGTAAAAATCGGAAGCCGTGTCGTTGTTGTAAAACGCGGAGAAATTATTCCAAAAATTGAATCTGTCCTTCCCGAAGAAGCAGGCCAGGTGACAAGCCCTGTTGTATTTCCTGAGGTCTGCAGCGTCTGCGGAACAAAACTTATCGATGAAGGAGCACGCCTTTACTGTCCCAACAAACTCTGTGAAAAGCGTGTCCTGCACCAGATTTACAAGTGGGTTGATGTTGTTGATATACGCGATTTTGGCCAGACCCTGATTCAAAAACTGTTCAACGATAAAAAACTTACATCAGTCAGCGATATTTACAGACTCACAGTTGATGAATTAACCCCGTATTTTTTGAATGAAGAGTCGCGCGAAAAGGAAAAAGACAGTCTCGGAGCAAAAAAAGTCTACGAAAGTATACAAGCTCATAGAAAAATGACGCTTCCGGTTTTTATTGCGGGCTTTGATATTGAAGGACTCGGCGAAACAATGATTCAAAAACTTGTGGATTCAGGCTTTAATACCCTGCAGAAACTTCTGGATTCAACTCAGGAACAGATAAGCAGCGTTTACGGCTTTGCAGACATTACAGCAAGAATTTTTGTGGAAGGCCTTGCAGAAAACCGGGAAGAAATGCTTGCACTTACCGGTAATTCAATAATTGAACTTGAAAAGCCGTCTGAGGGAGAGCTCTCAGGAAAATCATTCTGTTTTACCGGAGAACTTAGAACCCTCAAACGCGCTGACGCGGAAGCGATGGTAAAAAAACTCGGCGGAACCTGTAAATCATCCGTGACAAAAGATTTGTCTTACCTTGTTACAAACGATACTTCAAGCGGCTCTTCAAAAAACGTAAAAGCCGCAAAACTTGGAATTCCTATCATCAACGAAGAAGAATTCCTTGCTATGGCAAAGTAAAGTCCGTTACAAAGTAATCAGGATTAACGGCTTCCATATAGAGTCTCATTTCCCAGTGAAGGTGAGGACCTGTCGCAAGTCCGGTCGCTCCGGAAAGCCCGATTAACTGCTGTTCTTCAACCATGTCTCCAGGTTTAACTTTTAATTCACTCATGTGGTAATAAAGACTGTACAGGCCCGGGAGGTGCTCGATACAAATGCTCCAGCCTGTTGAAATTCTGTCTTCTGCCATTACAACCTTTCCGCGGCCGCAGGCACGGACTTCGTTTCCGGTTTTAATTCCATAGTCGATGCCGTAGTGCAGGTTTGTTGTAGAGCCGCCGGTTGAATAAGTAAAGGTGCGGCGGTCAGCAAAGAATGAAGTTCGCCTTGTTGCAGGAGTAGGCGGAGTGTAGGCCTCAAAGGCATATATTGAATCAGAATTTGTTGTCTCAAGAATTTTGTTCAACCGTTTTATCTGGTCATTTCGTTCCGGGCTTGTATCTGTTTTGATTTTTGTATTTCGCGGTCCAAGTGGAATTGTTTCTGTTACAAAGTCTTTTGGAAGGCAGTTTATTTTGACGCAGAAACTTTTCGGTTCATTGCAAAAAGCCGTAAAATCCACATTCAATAAGTATTCGCCGCTTTCAAGCCAGCTCGATGAAGGCAGCAGGACAAAAAGGTCGTCTATATTGTTTTTTGAAGGAACAAAATACATCTTTGCCTTACGGATTTTCTTTTCTTTCTTTTCAGGACTCGTATAATAAACGACTGACTCGGAATTACCCGCAAACTTTTTTACCTTTCGTTTTGCCTGTAAAGTCAGGCGGACTGCTATAGGGTCGCCCGGGTAAAAGCTCCGGTTGTATTTTAATGTGGCAGTGTAGGTCTTTTCTTTAACAGTCAGGACTTCTACCTGTCCTGAAACAGGCAGAATACAGAACAATGTGCACAAAAGTATACATGCTGACAATTTTAAATTTGATTTTTTAATCATTTTGAAGTATCAGCCTCGCTTAAAATCATTTGCGGCGTTACATTTCCGTTAAAGAAATTGCGCTGAAGCTGGTATACCACATCAAGACTGTCACCCTTGTCAAAATCCCTGTGGAGGCGCTCTGCCTGATTAAAGTAAATTGCAGGCCATTTTGTCTTTCCGCAGTCGAGTACGAGCTTTAAGTGAACCGGCTCCGGCTTACCCATTAAAAGGGCGTCATAAATCTTAATGTTTTTAGTTAAGAAATTGAGTTCCGGGTTGCACTCACCGTAAGGCTCAAACCTGTCTATAACATCCAGAACGCCAGGTGTTAAATAATTTGCCGGAAGTTCTGCATCGATGTCGATTGTTTCGCTTTCGTCGTCGGTAAGTTTAATTGTTTTGTAAAGGGTTTCGAGTCTTGCCTTAAAGTCGTCGAGTTTTGTTTTTTCAAAACTAAAGCCGGCTGCCAGATCATGTCCTCCGTGGTTAATAAAAATGTCGGACATTTTATCAAGGAATCCTGTAACACTGAATCCGCGGCAGCTTCTCATTGAACCGATTGCTGTGTCTCCGACGATTGTTACTGCCATCGAAGGCACATTGAATTTTGAAACGAGTCTTCCTGCAAGAATTCCGGAAACGCCGCGGTTAATCTGATCATCAATGATTACGCAGAGTTTTCCTTCAAAGTGTTCGATGCTCTGTTCTGCAGTTTTTATTCCGATGTTCCATGCTTCGGAACCGAGCTCACGGCGTTTGTTGTTGCATTCAATCACTTTTGCGGCAAGTTCATCGCGTTTGCGGGCATCTTCTTCCATCAGAAGCTGAAGCGCAAGTTCCGGGGTGCCGAGGCGTCCGGTTGCATTCAACACGGGAACAACGTTCCAGGAAAGTTTTGTGCTGTTTACAGGCTGTCCGAGAAGGCGGAGTTTTGACAAAAGTTCAGTAAGGCCTCTGCGTGAGTGTCCTTCGTTTATTGAACGGACTCCCTGTTTTACAAAAATGCGGTTTTCGTCTTTGAGAGGCATAATGTCTGCAAGCGCTGCGAGGGCTACAAGCTGGAGTTCTTCTTCTTCGATTTTTGCATTTTCAGGAAACTGTTTTGCAAGCTGGCGGTTGATGTAGGTAACAAAGATGTTAAAAAATCCGTCCATTTCCGTTGCCTGGGTTGAATCATATTTTGCAATTTTTGACAGTCTGCTGAGCTGTGTTAAATTCAATCCCTTTGTCTGCGGAATATCCTGCTGGATTTTGGCTCCGATATCAAACAGGTTGAATTCAACTGACGGACCAAAGGCTTCTTTTAACAGTTTTGTTGTTTCTGCCGCATTCCAGACAAAAATCTGCTGTCCCATCAGAAAGTTTATGAGTTTTGTGTCAGAAATTCTCACTGTTCCAGGTTCAATAGTTTCAGAAACGGATTCTTTTTTTACAAGATTCTGGATTTTAAGGCAGTCAATCTGGATTTTGTTTTCTAAAGCCTTTGCGGACAGGAGGCAGATTTCCTGTTTGTACAAATCACTCTGTGCAAAACGAAGTGCCGATACAGTTTTAAAAACTACCGCACAGCCGGAAATATCTGCAAAAGGGTAGCCGCTGTCAGCGCATTTTGGGTTTACGATAATAGCCGGGGCCGGAAGAATTTCCGGCGGATTGTGGTGGTCCAGGACGATAACATCCATTCCGAGTTCTGCTGCGTGGGCTATTTCGTCATTGTTTGAAATTCCGCAGTCTACGGTAATAATCAGGGTACCGTTTTTTTTATAAAAATCATCAACTGCTTCGATTGAAAGGCCGTAACCGTCGGTTCCGCACGGAAGACGGCATTCAACTTCAAGACCCATTGAGCGCAGCTGCCGGCACAAAATTGTTGTACTTGTTATTCCGTCAACATCGCGGTCCCCGAAAATCATTACAATTTCGCCTTCTTCTGCAGCCTGCAGAATACGGTCAACTGCGTCTTCGATATATGTAAATTCAAAAGGGTTGTGTAAAAAACGCCTGTCGTCTTCAAGATAGTACAGTATGTCTTTGCCTTCTGTAATTCCGCGCCTGATTAAAATGGACGCGGTCAAAGGATCAACTCCGTACCTGTTGTGAAGTTGAACAGCAAGGTCCTTTGAGACTTCTTTTTTTATATATTTTTTCATACTAGCGGATTTCCTTTACGATTAAAGGCTGCTCTTCGATTGCAGTTTTTGAATAGGAAACAGCTTCTTCCTTAATGATTTTTACTGCGCTTTTAAGGGATTCTTCGTCCTTTCCGTAAACATCGAGAATCAGGTCGCCTTTTTTTACAGCGTCGCCGGTCTTTTTGTGAACGATAAAGCCTGCATCTGCGTAAACCGGATCGTCGCTCTTGTTGCGGCCGACACCGAGGTAAACGCCTGCAATTCCGGTTTTATAAGCTTCGAGTGTAAGGTATCCGTCTTCTTCTGCCACAACAGTCGTGTGGAATTTTGAACGGCGCTTTCCAACCTGGCTCATTAAAAGTTCAGGATTGCCGCCCTGGGTTTTTACGTTGTCAAGGAATTTCTGGAGTGCTTTTCCTGAAGAAACGGCTTCTTTTTCCATTTTGAGGGCTTCTTCTTTTGAATTTGCCTTTCCTGCAAGCATTATCATTTCGGCGCCGAGTGCGTAGGTGAGTTCCATAACATCTTCCGGACCTTTTCCCTGGAGGCACTCGATTGTTTCTTCAATTTCGAGGAAGTTTCCGACCATACGGCCGAGAGGCGTGCTCATTGTTGTAATCAGGGCAACGGCTTTTTTACCCATTGCCTGAGCGGTTTTTACCAGAAAGTTTGCAAGTTCTTCTGCATCCTGCCGGTTTTTCATAAACGCACCCGAACCGCATTTTACGTCAAATACAAGTCCGTCAGCACCTTCTGCAACCTTTTTTGAAAGAATTGAAGAGGTAATAAGCGGAACTGATTCAACTGTGGCGGTAACGTCGCGCAGGGCGTACATTTTTTTGTCTGCCGGGGCGATTGTCGGGGTCTGTCCCATCATTGCAAATCCGTCTTTTGCAATTCCCCTGCGGAATTCGTCAGGGCTCAGGTTTACATTGTATCCTTCGATTGACTCAAGTTTGTCGAGGGTGCCGCCTGTGTGACCGAGGGCGCGTCCGCTCATCATCGGGTCCTGAACTCCGCAGCAGGCAACAATCGGTGCAAGCGGGAGCGAAATCTTGTCTCCAACACCGCCGGTTGAGTGTTTATCGATAAAAGGCCCTGTAAGACCGTCTTTTTCCATTCCGTGCAGTTCAATTACATCTCCGGAGTGCAGCATGCAGTTTGTGAGGGCTCCGGTTTCTTCAAAAGTCATTCCGTTAAAATAAACTGCCATCAGGAATGAACTCATCTGATAATCAGGGATTTTGCCGTTTGTATAACCGTCTACGATAAATTTGATTTCTTCCGGAGAAAGTTCAGTTTTTGTGGCTATATATTTTTTGCCGTCCTTGTCGCGTGCATTGGTGCCGCGTTTTTTCATGATAATGTCAGTTGCTCTCATAGCATTCCTCCCAATAGTCCCGCCTTTGCCGGGGAATTGTATTTACAAAATTGATAATCCGGATTGCAGTGACAGAAGTTTTGAATCACAGGCGTTCTGGATCAGGCTGTAGCAGAAATCTTTTAATTCGGTTAATGTGCGCCCGTCTATTTGAATCTGGCGTACCTCTTTTGGTGTCAAAACTGCCGTTGCCTGCAAATAGGTAACTGCGTGTCTTGATAAGATGAATCTTTGATTTTTTAATGCCATGCAATCCGTGCACAAAAAACCGTTATCGATTTCGCTGTATGATGCTATATATTCTACTGCATCCGGCGCGATTTTGCCAGTTAAAAAAGACTGCCCGCATTTACAGCAGCCGGATGTGTCGGGGCGGACGCCTAAAAGTTCCATATAGCGCCATAAAAAGCGGATAAGACCGAGTCTGCTGTCATTTTCTGAACTTAATTCCATGCCGTCGAGCAGGCCGTTAAAATAATAAAAGGCCTTGTCAGGGCTTCCGGCACAGCGTGTTTTGATTATAATTTCGGCTCCAAAGGATGCTGCATAGGTTTTAAAAAGATTTTCGTTAAAGGACGGATGATATTTTTTTACGTCAAAGTCCGTGATTTTGCAGGATTTTTTTACTTCGTCGCGATAAAGGTAGGCCGTTCCACTGTTGAACTGGCTTGCAAGCGAGCGCAGCCTGCTTTTTGGACCTCCAAAGAGGGTAGCGTAAATGATTCCGTCGGATGGTGTCAGGAGGGTGAGTGTCCGGTTGTTTTCCCCGGATTGTTTTACTGATAAAATCACTGCGGGTAACGATAAATTACGCATAATTGAATTATACACGTTATTCAGTGTTGACAACAAGTTGTGCTTTTAATAAAATATTTTTTATTCTTTTTACGGAGACAAATTCATGATTTTTCCTTTGGAACAGCTTGTTAAATTCACAAACAATGTTTACGAAATTACCGTTGCTGCAAGCCACCGTGCTTATCAAATGTCGATGATTAAAGACCCGAGTATCGAACAGAACGATGGTAAGGTAGTATCACTGGCAGCAAAACAGCTTTTTACTGAACAGGTTCAGTACCGTATTGAAAAACAGTAATTTATTCCTTTCCGAAGTCTTGACGAAAGGCTTTGAATCGATATAATTAAAACCAGATTTTTGACTAAGGAGTGCCCATAATGCCTTGTGGTAAGAAAAGAAAGCGCCAGAAGATGGCCACACATAAGCGCAAGAAGATGCTTAGACGCAATCGGCATAAGAGTAAGTAATATCTGTTTTTTGACAGGTATTTTAATATATGCCCACGACAAAGACCGCGGAAGTTTTTTAACTCTGGCGGTCTTTTTTTTCATGTCTGTGTGTGCAGCGGTGGAGGCCCTGTTTTTTGTTATCTCAAATTCAATCTCCTGAAGATTTAAAAAATGTTCCTAAAAATAAACTGCCTCAGCTTGCCGAAGAAATCCGCAGAAAAATAATTGAAGTTGTTGGTAAAAACGGCGGCCATTTAGCTTCAAATCTTGGCGTTGTTGAATTAACAATCGCCCTTCACAGAGTTTTTAATTCACCTGATGACGCGATAATCTTTGATGTAAGCCATCAGTGTTATGCCCATAAAATCTTTACAGGCCGTTACAATCAGTTTGATACACTCCGTCAGCACGGCGGAATCAGCGGTTTTACGCGCCGTGTAGAAAGTCCCCATGATTTTTTTGACAACGGACACAGTTCAACTTCGATTTCGCAGGGAATTGGTCTGCTTGCAGCCTGGCAGAACACCGGTAAGGACGGAAAGGTTGTTGCCGTAATCGGAGACGGAGCCTTAACCGGCGGAATGGCACTGGAAGCGATGAACCACGCGGGTCAGCTCGGAAAAAACTTAATTGTCGTGTTGAATGACAATAAAATGTCCATCAGCGAAAACACAGGTTCAATTTCTAATTATCTCAGTAAATTATCAATGTCCGGTTTTTACCAGCATTTTAGAAATAAACTCAATTACCTTGTAGGTAAACTTCCAAACTCAGACAGGCATCTGGGAAAGGTAATCTACAGGTTCAAGAGGGCCTTAAAAGGTCTTCTCCTTTCAAACAATCTTTTTTCTGACCTGGGTTTTGAATATGTGGGCCCCCTGGACGGACACAACATAAGGGAAATGGAAAAAGTGTTCATGCAGGCAAAAAAACTTACCGGACCTGTTGTAATTCATGTAATGACAACAAAAGGAAAGGGCTATTCGCCGGCAGAAAATGACCCTGCAACCTTCCACGGAATCGGACCGTTTTTAATCAGTGACGGTAAGGTAGAAAAATTTGACAATTTGAGTTTTACACAGATTTTCAGTCAGACGATGGTAAAACTTGCCTCTGTTAATAATAAAATTGCCGCAATCACTGCCGCAATGGCCAAGGGAACAGGTCTCGATGCATTTGCCCGAAAATATCCTGAGCGCTTTTACGATGTCGGAATCGCAGAGGAGCACGCGGTAAGTTTTGCTGCAGGCCTTGCGGCCGGCGGAATGACACCTGTTGTCGCAATTTATTCAACTTTTATCCAGAGGGCGGTCGACCAGATAATTCATGATATTGCAATTTCGCATTTTGGCGCCGTAATCTGCCTGGACCGAAGCGGGGCAGTTCCTGATGACGGTGAAACCCACCAGGGAATTTTTGATATCGCCTTGCTGCGCCCGGTTCCAAATATTACAATTTTATCACCAGCAACTGCGCGCGATCTTGAATTGTCATTGACTTGGGCGGTAAATGCCGGAAAGCCTGTTGTTATCCGCTATCCAAAATCAACCTGTCCTTCTGAACTTGAGCCTTTTAGTGCAGAAATCCGGGAAGGAAGGGGCGTTTTTGTAAGTTCCGATACTTTTGCACCAAGCCTTTCCGTTCAGTTTGACAGGGATGTTGAAACAGAAGATGAAAAAGCAAAGCCTTCCAGAAAAGTTCTCTTTGTGTGCACCGGAGGCATCCTTGCAGAAACATTGCAGGCCTGCCGTTCACTTTTGATGGAAGGTGTAAGGGCAGATATTTATTCAATCCGTTTTATAAAACCTTTTGATTTTGAGTATTTTTATAATATTGCCAAAGAATATGATGCTGTAATTTTTGCAGAAGACGGAGTTAAAGAAGGCGGAATCAGCCAGAGTGCAGGTGATTATCTTCTTAAAAACTCATATAATAATTTTGAAATATGTGCATTCCCGCAGAAATTTCTTTCCCAGGGAAGTCGTACCCAGATTCTAGAAGATTGTAAAATGGACTGCAGAAGCCTTGCCGAAAGGGCGTTGGCTCTGCTTTATAAAAAATGATTGAATTAAAACTTTCTGACCGCACAATTACTACAAATCACAGAGCCTTTGTTATGGGCATTGTAAACGTAACTCCGGACTCCTTCTGGAAAAATAGCCGCGGCGGAAAGTCTCTTGCCCTCAGGCTTATCAGGGAAGGTGCTGACATCCTCGACATAGGCGCTGAGTCAACCAGACCTGGCTCCTCATATGTGAGCGAAGATGTTCAGATAAAAAGACTTCTTCCGGTTATTAAAGCAGTAAGAAAGGTGAGTGATATTCCCATTTCTGTCGACACAAGAAGTGCAAATGTTTTTAAAGCATGCCGCGAGGCAGGGGCTGACATTTTGAATGATGTTGCCGCCCTCGAAGACGATGCAGAACTTGCACCATACTGCGCAAAAGAAAAAGTTCCCGTGATTCTTATGCACAAAAGAAGTACGCCGGACAAAATGCAGCAAAACACTTCTTACGAGGACATTTTTAAGGAAGTTGATGAATACCTGCAGAATCGGATTCAATTCGCCTTACAGCAGGGAATATCTTCTGATAAAATTATTCTTGACCCTGGAATCGGTTTTGGAAAAGACGGACCGGGCAACTGTGAATTAATTAAAAACTGCGGAAAACTCTGCACTTCAAAATATCCGGTTTTAATGGCACTTTCCAGAAAATCTGTCATAGGTTTTTTAACAAATAACAAAACAAAAGACCGACTTTGTGGTACAATAGTAGCAGATATAATTGCTGTTTTACATGGAGCGTCCCTTATTCGTGTTCATGATGTAAAGGAAGCAGTTGACTCACTTCGTGTTCTTGACGGAATCGAATACGGAGTTTTTACGGAGTAGAAAAGTGAGCGCTTTTGATAACCTTCTTAAAGCTTATGAGTTCATCCGGCCTGTAATTGATATAGGCGTAATGACTTTCATTATCTATAAGGCCTACGAAATCATTGTAAAAACAAATGCAATGCAGATTATCAAGGCGGCTGTCGTTGTTGCGATGGCGTACGCGCTTGCACTTCTTTTTCATCTGGACATGCTTCTGTGGGTTTTACGGAAACTTGCTCCAGGACTTGTTATCTGTTTTGCCATTTTGTTCCAGCCGGAACTCCGAAAAGTATTTTTAAAACTCGGACAAAGCCAGTGGTTTACTTTCGGCAACCGCTCAAAACATACTTACGTTGACACAGTAATTATCGCGGCAGAAATGCTTTCTAAAATGAAGCGCGGTATGCTCGTAGTTTTTACACGCCACACAAAGCTTGACGACATTATCGACACAGGAACCCGCATTAACGCTGACCTTTCTTCGGCCCTTCTGGTAACGATTTTTGGACATGACACACCGCTTCACGACGCGGCCTGTATAGTTCAAAACGGAAAGATTATCAGTGCAGGCTGTTTTTTGCCTTTGAGCGAGCAGTACGACATCAAAAAAACCTTTGGTACCCGCCACCGTGCGGCCCTTGGTCTCAGCGAAATTAGCGACGCCGTTGTGCTTGTCGTTTCCGAAGAGTCCGGTGCAATTTCGCTTGCCTACGACTCGCGCCTTCATTATGACCTTAATACAACCCAGATTACACGCCAGCTCGAAAAGCTTCTGGATTTAACAGCAAAAGAAAGAACAATTGAGGATACGATCGATGAAAATAAAGGAAGTTTTTAACAGAATTACAGAAAACTGGCCTGTCAAAGCCTCTTGTTTTTTAATGGCCCTGTGTCTTTATGTTTTTTACACACTGTCGATTCAGGATTCAAAAACTTTTACAGTGCCGCTGACAATTCAATCTAAAAACGGAATTGCCGTTGCAGGAAATTATCCTAAACGGGTGCGTGTTACCCTCAAAGGAAAGACAGAAGAAATCGCTTCCGTACGCGAGACTGAAGTCAGCGCATATCTTGACCTTAACTACCTTGCCTCTGACGGAACCTACAAACTCCCAGTCCTTGTAGATTTGTCACAGCAGGCACTTCTTCTCGAAACTCTTGAAGTCCACGTGTCACCTCAGGAAGTTTCCCTCAAGGTTGAAGAAGAAATCACTGCTTATGTTCCTGTCACAGCATTGATAAAAGGAACTCCGTCACATGGTTATGAACTTTCAGAAACAATTGTTGAACCTGATGAAGTACTTATCAAGGGACCGCGTTCCCAGGTTTTAAACTGCACAAGACTTCAGACTCAGGCAGTGTCGGTTAAAAATGCAACGGCCGACGTTGTAAAAACTGTAAGGCCGGATAATCTCGGTTCAACACTGCACCTGGCAGAAAATAAGGAACTTACAGTAAAAGCTTTGATTATTCCGTCGATTTACTCAAGACGCTTTGATAATTATGCAGTTTATTATGCAAATGTTCCTGAAGGTTTTTCTGTTTATCCGCCTAATATAAATGTGAGCTTTACGCTCAAGGGCCGGGTTGCAGATCTTGAAAAATATACGCCGCCTTCAAATTCGCTTTATATTGACTTTGGCGAATTCAAGGAAACAGGCTCGTACGAAGCAAAAATCATCACTGCCTTCCCGCAGGCCTACGAGCTGGTAGAAAAACCTCTTTCAAAAGTTAATGTGGAACTCAGAAAGATTGATTCAAATTCTGAATTTGAACAGAAAATCGAAGATATAATCGAATCCCAGACTCCTGAAGAGCTTTTGCAGAACGCTGTGGAAGAAGTTCAGGAAAAAGTTGAATCCAGCCCGGAGAGTCAATGATTTACGGAATCGGAACAGATATCGCCAGGGTAGACCGTTTTGAAAAATGGGCCCTGGATTCAGAATTAACGGAGCGCTTTTTTAATTCAAAAGAACTTTTTGAAGAAGATGCTTCATCACATCTCGGCGCCGCAAGCCGTCATTATGCGGCCCGCTTTGCCGCAAAAGAGGCTTTTGCAAAAGCCCTCGGAACGGGTTTTGTCGGCCTGAGCCTTTCTGATTTTTATGTTGCCAAGGATGAAAGGGGAAAGCCTTATTTTGTTTTTGGAGATAAGACTAAAAAAATATTGGACAACTCACTCGGAAATAACTACAATATTCAGTTGTCACTAAGTCACGAAAATGAATTTGCAGTTGCCTTTGTGGTAATAGAAAAGGGGGATAATTAATGGTTTATCGTAGTTCGGCAAAAAAAGCTCCGGCAGATCCAAACAAAAAGCCTAAACATTCATACTGGTCAAAGAATAAATGTCATTGTCCGGTTTGCAAAAAAGACTTTGAACGCGAAGAAATGCTCACTGGCGGCGGTCGTATGATTGCAGGCGAACTAACTGATGAACTTCACCGTATTTATGAGCCTTCAGAAAAATTCGGCTATATTTATCCGCTTTTGTATTCTGTCGGGGCCTGCCCAAAATGCCATACTGCCTTTTTCTGGAAGGACTTTGAAGAAATTGACGACAACGCTTCCTTAAATGCACTTCTTGACGACAGCGAAAACCGCAAAAAGGCTGTTAGCAATATGTTCCCTTACTACGAACTTACCCGCGAACGAAACCTTCTCGACGGAGCCGCAATGTATTATCTTGCATTGCTTTCCTACGAAAAAGTCGACTTAAGCTATGCTCCGACAATCAAGCGCGCAATGATTTCTCTCCGCCTTGCATGGATTTGCAAGGATCTGGACAGGGTAATTCCTAACCACAACTATACCTTTGCCGCAGAAGTTTTTTATCGCAAGGCACAGTTCTTTTACGAACAGACATTGATTAACGAAACTGGCCGTATCGAAACTATCGCAAAGGTTTCAAACTTTGGACCTGATATCGACAAAAACTACGGTTACGACGGGGTTATCTACCTCAACAGCCTTCTTGAATTCAAGTACGGTCAGACAGAAGACATGCAGATGCGCTATAAAAAGCTTGACGAAAACAAACGTTCAATTGCCCGAATCTTTGGTCTTGGTAAATCGTCAAAATCAAAGCCGGGCCCTCTGCTCGAAAAATCACGCGCTTTGTACGACAGCCTGACTGCAACCTTAAACGAAGCAAATATTATTTCTGTCGATGACGACGAATAAAGCGGAGTTTTAGTGCGTAATATTCTTTTGACAGTATCTTACGATGGAACTGATTTTTGCGGATGGCAGAGACAGGACTTTGCAGACAAAGGCAAGGCTGTCCGCACAGTTCAGCAGGTTATCGAAGATGCCCTTGAAAAAATCCACAAACAGAAAATCAATCTCCAGGGAAGCGGCCGCACCGACAGCGGAGTTCATGCTTTTGCACAGGCGGCTAATTTTATTTCGCCGATTGATTCAATTCCTGTAGAAAATTATCCGCGCGCCCTGAACAGCTTTCTGCCTGATGATGTCAGAATCATGGACGCACAGGAAGTGGACAGCGGTTTCAGTTCAAGAAGAAACGCAACAAGCCGTACATACAGATATTTTATAAACACAGAAAATCCCCTTGCAAGCCAGATGCGCTATGTGTGGCCGATAAACCACAAGCCTGATATCGAAGTGTTGAATCAAATGGCTTCATGCCTGCACGGAGAAATGAACTGCGCAACCTTTGCTGCAAGCGGCGACCAGAGTGTTTCTACAAACCGCTACATCGATAAGGCTCATTTTTTTTACGACGGAAATTCCCTCGTTTTTGAAATCGAAGCAAATGCATTTTTGTGGAAAATGGTCCGAAGCATAGTGGGTTCTCTGATTCATTTTGAAAAAATGGGAAAGGACGCTGAGTTTTTTAAGGGCGTTGTAGAAAGCTGTGACAGAAAAAAAGCCGGACCTACTGCGCCGCCGAACGGACTTTTTTTATACAAAATCAATTTTGACGGAATCCGCCGTCACGTCTAAAGAAGGCTGACCGGATCAACATCGCTTTCGATATAAACATCTGTCGGGCGCGTGTAGTTAAAAATCAAATCTCCGGTCAGGTTTTGAAGAATTTTAATATCGCTTCCTTTCAAAATAATCTGGTAACGGTAATTCTGGGCGATTTTTACAATCGGACACTCCGAAGGTCCTAAAATCTCAGTTGTTTTTATCGCTTTTTCTGTATTTGAATTCTTGCAGCCTGCAAGAATTGAATTCAATTTGTTTTTGATAATGCTGACGGCACCCTGAGCCGCACCTTCTGCCTGGCGTGAAGTCGGTGCCCTGAAAACAATCCTTACAAGGCGGCTGAAAGGCGGAAAATTGAGCATTTTGCGGTTTTCAAGTTCCATATCGTAAAATTTCTGGACCTGGTTTGTAACTGACAGATAAATCGGCTCGCTTTCAGGCGAATAAGTCTGAATTAAAACCTTTCCGTCCGGAAAAAATCTTCCGGCGCGGCCAGCCACCTGTGTCAAAAGAGAAAATGTTCTCTCGCTTGCGCGGAAGTCCGGCAGGTGAAGGGCAGTGTCCGCAAGAATTACGCCTACAAGTTTAAGATTCGGAAAGTTTAAGCCCTTGGCAATCATCTGTGTGCCGAGCATTATGTCATATTCATTTTTCTTGAATGCGCCGAGTTTTTCCTGGAGTTCGCCCTTTTTTGTAAGGCTGTCGGTGTCCAGGCGGCAGATTCTAGCGTTCGGAAACTTTGATTTAACTTCGTTTTCGATAAATTCAGTTCCAAAGCCTGAGTAGCCTGCATCGAGGGAGCCGCACTTGGGACACTGCTGCGGAGGAAGTGTTGACCAGCCGCAGTAATGGCATTTGAGGCGGTTTTCCTTTAAGTGGTAGGTAAGTGAAACCGAGCAGTTTTTGCATTTTAATTCAAATCCGCACGAACGGCATTTATAAAAGTGCGAAAAACCGCGCCTGTTCAAAAATAAAATTACCTGGCGCTTTTCTTCGAGAGTCCGGTTAATCTCTGATTCAAGTTCTTTTGAGATACAGCCCGTGTCTGCCGCTTCGTTCTGGAGGCTGATGCATTTAATATGAGGCATTGCACCTCCTGCAAGCCGTTTTGAAAGCGTATGTTTTTGAATTTTACCCGTACTGAATAAATACCAGGATTCGGCGCTTGGAGTTGCGCTTCCCATTACAACCGGGATCCTGTTTTTTGCTGCACGGTAAACTGCAACCTGACGGGCGTTGTATCGCGGCGTTGAACCGCTCTTGTATGAAGCGTCATGTTCTTCGTCGATGATAATCATTCCAAGGTCAGGAACAGGTGCAAAAACTGCGCTTCTGGCTCCGATGACGACGCGTGCTTCTTTGTTTATGATTCTTTTGTATTCGCTTAATTTTTGGCTTGGAGTAAGGCCTGAGTGTAAAACCGCTGCAGTCGGACCAAAACGTTCAACTACGGCTTCGATAACCTGCCGTGTAAGACCGATTTCTGGGACAAGGTAAATTACGCCTTTTCCCTGTTCAAGAATTCGGCTTGCACACTGCAGAAAAACTTCTGTCTTTCCGGTTCCTGTAGGTCCGTAAAGGTAGTGAAGGTTTGTTTTTGAAGACGGGTCTAAAATTGAATTGATTGAACTGAGCTGTTCCTCGCTTAGGGTTTTTGCCTTTTTCTCGGGAAGTTCATCCACAAAACTGAATCCAAGAGAGTCAGTTTCCCTTTTTGCGTTCGGAAGCATTGCCCCCAGGGCTTCTCCCCAGGTGCATAAATAATATGAACTTATCCACCGGCTCAAATCAATAAGTTCAGAATTCAACAGTGGAGTTGAATCGAGAATTTTTTTTACCGGGCGGATTTTTTCTTCTTCAACGGGACAGTTTTCAGGCAGGCTGTCACTTTCGCCGACGATGTAGCCCATGGTTTTGCTGTTGCCAAAATTGATGTCAGCGCGGCAGCCGATCCTGCTTGAACCGTCGTCATTGATATTGAGATAGGTAAAGGTTTGATTTAAAGGGATGTTCAGCGCAATCTGCAGAAATTTTGCCACGACTATCCTCTAAAACTCTGCTGAAAATCCGGAGCAATTTTAAGGAGCTGTTCGCGGAACATTTTTAAGTCGTCCCATGCCTGTGCCTTGAATTCCTTGTGCTGCAAAAGATAACTCGGGTGATAGGTAACACACACCGGAATCTTTGCATATTCATGAATCTGCTGGCGGAGCCTTGTAACTCCAAGTGCTGTATTCAAAAGATTTTTTGCCGCAGTCGAACCGGCGCACAAAATCATTTTTGGCTTTAAAACTGCAATCTGTGCCTTTAAGAATGATGAACACGCTTCGGCTTCTTCCGGGTAAGGCGTTCTGTTCTGAGGCGGCCTGCATTTTAAGATGTTTAAAATATATGTGTTTGAGGTTCTGCTCAATTGAATGGCGGCAAGCATTTTGTCCAGAAGCTGCCCTGCAGGACCGACAAATGGAAGTCCCTGCATATCCTCTTCATATCCCGGCGCTTCTCCGATTACAAGTACTACCGGATTTGAAACTCCGGTTCCCGGAACCGTGTTATGACGGCTTTTTGAAAGTGAACATCGTGTGCACTGTGCGATTTGAGCGCTGATGGATTCGAGGGAGGCTCCGGCCGAGGCTCCGGCCGAGGCATTTAATCCGGTTACAGAGGGCTGGGATGAGTCCTGTGCATCCTGAATTGAATCCGGCGCATTTTCAGTTACGTCATCAGAAAAAACAGGGGTGTCTAAAAAATCCCTTTGTGTAAAGCCGTTGACAGAAGCAGAGGCTGTTTTGAGCAAATCAAAAATGAGGGATTTTTCTTCTTTTTTCATAATTTCTATTTTCTAAAAGAACCTTGCCTTGGTCAAGTATTTACTTGAATGAGCCGTCAGAATAAGTTAAAATAGAAAGGCTATATGAATGTTGCTTTATTTTCCGACAGTTATACTCCGACAAAAAGCGGAATCGTTACTGTTGTTACTCAGTTAAAATCAATCCTTGAACAGATGGGCCACAATGTCTGCGTTGTTACCGTCGGTTCAAAAGAAGAACGTCATTCAGAAGAATACGAAAAAGAAGGGGATGTATTCAGGGTAACTTCGATTCCAAGTCCTGTAGGCGAAGATCAGTTTATCGGAATCCCTTTAAGACGCGAAGTTATTCAATTCATCAAAGAACATAACGTAGATATCATTCACTCGCACACCGAGTTTTTTATGGGACATATGGCCCTTGTTGTCGGCCGTGAACTTAATATTCCTGTAATCGCTTCTACCCACACAATGTGGGAAGATTATTACCGCTATTACCTCTGGATGGGACGTTTGATTCCACGCAAGGTAATCAGAAAAATCGTACAGCGCATTTACAAAAACTTTTATGCCTTTATCAATGTATCGCAGAAGGCACACAATTATTTTAACCGCTCATTTATGCTTCCGATGATTCCGTCGGCAATTATTCCAAACGCGATTGATTCAACTAAATTTATCGCGCACACCTGTTCAGAAGGAGAACTTGATGAACTTCGCGGCAGGCTCGGGATTAAAAAAGATGACCGCGTAATTCTTTATGTAGGTCGTATCGTCGAAGAAAAACGCATGGATGAACTTCTCGAAATCATGATTCGTGTTGTTCAAAAACGAGAAAATGCAAAAATGGTATTTGTCGGTGCAGGCGAGCGCCTCGAAAAACTTCAGGAACGCGTTAACGAAGCTAACCTTAAGGACAAAATTATCTTTACGGGTTTTGTCGATTGGACCAGACTCTACACTTATTACTCACTTGCTGATATTTTTGTTACAGTTTCGCTTTCAGAAATGCACAGTATGACAATTCTTGAAGCCCTGAATCTCGGGGTGCCGGTTGTCTGCCGCCGTGATACAAGTTTCAGCGACACTGTTTTTCCGGGCAAAAACGGTTTCTTTGCCGACAGCGACGAAGATATGGACCAGTATCTTCTGAATCTTATAGACGACCCGATTTTGTCTTCAAATATGGGTAAAAATGCTCTGGAAATCAGCAAAAATTTTACTCTTGAATCGCACGGAAAGCGCACCCTCGCATTCTATCAGGAGGTTCTTGATAACTTTCCGAACAAGGTTACTTCAGAACAATTGCAGAAGGCAGTTGATGCCGCCCTCATTAAATAAAGGAATTATGATGAATTCAAATATAATGTCTTTCAGAAAATTTAATTCAATTCTTTTTGCATTCATTTTTCTTGCACTGGGACAGCTCATTTCCGCACGGGGTGACCAGGAACTTGTTCTAAGCGGCAGCTGGGTTTACGACAGTTTGAATTACATCTGCCTTGAACAGAAAATCGTAAACTTTGCAGACAGTACACCCCTTACAATTTCTCAGATTAAAACCCTGATGAATGAAGCTGATTATAATTCACTTAGTGATGCCGGAAGAGGGCACTATGACAAACTGATTCAATATTTTAAGGAAGAAGCAGTTACATTCAATTCCGACCTGATTTATTTTGGTCTTGAACCAGAAGTTGCCCTTGAATCCTATTACAAATCCAACAGCAAAATTGACTGGGTTTACGACCGTTACCAGAGAAACAGTCTGATTGAATCTCCTTTTGTTTTTGGTTCTGGCGATTTATTTACCGTAAAAATGGATCTTGCCCTCCGCCAGAATAAGGGAATGGCATATCACAACGATAATTATTCAAATATTCCCCTTGCCCAGGACCAGATTGACATTCACTTTCCGAAATACGGATATCTTGCAACAGAAAAAAAGATAAGTGATTCCAGCGGAATTGCCTTTAAATTCGGTATTTTTGACCGCAACATCGGCCGCACCGACACAGGTTCCTGCATTATGAGTGAATATCTGACAGGCTGTACAAACGCCCAGCTTGAAGTTTATTCACCTGATTATAAATACACTTTGAGCGCAACACAGTTCAATGTTGATAAATATTATTACCAGCATCAGCTTGACTTCCGTCTTTTCAAAAGGTTTACCTTTACAATTCTTGAAGGCCTGCTTGTTAACGCCCCTGTCGAACTGCGCTATTTAAATCCCCTCATCATTTACCACGGTTACGCTCCGTGGCGCGACTATGATACAGAAGATGACGAAACTCACACAGGTTCACTCATGGGGCTCAAGGCTCAGTTTGTTCCTTTCAGCGGGCTTAGGTTCTACGGTCTTTTTGCAATGACACAGTTCCAGACGTCGTTTGAACTTGAAAACTTTCCCAACGATGTAACACCAAACGGCATGTGCGGCCAGCTCGGAACTGAATATGTACGGCCTTTCCGGGAAGGATACCTTCGTTTTGCCCTTGAAGGCTATTATGCAGAGCCGTATATGTATATCAAGGAAAGCCCGGACTGGACCTTTGTCCGCACTTATCAGGAAAACATCGGCGATTACGAGATTTTCTACGAATGGATCGGCTCTCCCTTTGGTCCTGATACAATCAGCGGCGAACTTTCTGCGGGCTACAATGTTCCAGACAAATATTCTCTTGATTTGATTTATCTGTTTATGGCAAGGGGAGAAATGTCCGGTACTTCCGTATTCGATTCAATTGCTGATTACTGGGGCGGAACAAATATCAACGACGGTTTTTATGACACTAACCGCGATAAATGGTGTTACCCAGATAAGGGGGAAAAAGGGCAGGGCTTTACGGAAGCAAAGCGCCGCCAGGGACTTGTTACTCCAACAGGCACCCCCGAATACGTAAACAGAATCAGTGCACGACTGAATTATATATTCAATAAGAAGCTGTCTGTAACGGTTCAGCCTTCTTTTGTATTTGTCTTCAACACCAATCATGAAGAAGATAAATTCAACAGCGGTTTTGAAGCTGCTATTGCGGCAAAGTACCGCTTTATCCGATAATACGGGAGAGAAACAATATTTTTTTTGAGGTTAATATGAAAAAAAGTATTTTAATTATATCTGTTATTCTGGCTCTGGCTGCAAATCTCTTTGCTCAGGTTTCAGTTGATCCCACAGACGATTTTTATAAATACGCACAAAACTGGGAATTAAAGGGATATATCGATCCGCTGCCTTTGCTTCGCCCTTATCCTGCAAGTACAATTAAGGCAATTCTTGAAAAGGTAATCGACTGTCATAATAAACACGATGCCGAAATCGCCCTTAATGAATACGAACGCATTTTCTCAAAAAAATATCATCTTTACGCTGACGGCGGTATCGACCTTAAGCACCAGGACAATTGGCAGGACGGTGAAGAAGATTCCGATACAAAAAATCTCCGGGGTGAAGGCGGTATCTGCGGTGAACTCATTCTTCATCCCCTTGTTGATATAGGCTATGACCTTGCTTTCTTTGTAGAAAGTGCTGAATTTGACGACATTGCTCCTTATTACACAAATAAAGGTCCGGACAGTATTTTTGATCCGTCATCAATCGGTCCCTTTGATATGTTCCTCGACTGGAATATGAATACCACCGTCGGAACTCAGACAATTTATGCCACAGCCGGGCTCAGCAAGGTTGGTTACGGACCATTTATCGGAGACGGACTAGCCCTTAATGATACCGGCTTCCACTCTGCAAACTTTATGACTTCATACAACGGAAAGCGCGTAAGTTATGCATCCGTTTACGAAATTATCGGTGCCACAACAAATAATCCGGATGTTTACGATGATCACGGAGATGGAAAATATCTTGCATTCCACACGATTAAATTCCGTCTCAATAAAAACATTGACATCAGTTATTACGAAAACATAATTTTTGGACCACGACCTAACATCGCATATTTGTTCCCGATTCCATACATGCCGGTACAGAATATCGGCGGTGCAAGCGACAACCTTCAGATGGGACTATTGTTCGAAATCAAGCCTCTGCCGGGCTTGTGCTGGGCAACAGACATCTTTGTTGACGACTTTTCAGTTAACGAAGTTGTAAAATTGAATTTTGACTCTAAAATCCGTGTTGCAGGACAGACCGGACTTGTCTTCAGCCCGATGAATTCACCATGTAACCGCATGACTTTAAATTATCAGATGGTTCTTCCTTACGTTTACTCTCACTGGGAATACGCCGAGGAAAACCACGCATATATTTACGGTAAAAACTATAACTACCAGAATTACACGAATGCGGGCGTAAACATCGGTTCGGTACTTGATCCAAACTCAGACAAGGTTTCTTTTACTGCAAGCTTTAGTCCGGCTAGATGGTTAAAGATCAACCTGAATACTAATTATATCCGCCATGCAAACTCTGCAGAAGCGTTCAACTCAGAAGACGCAGGAACCTATGTTCTTGCCAAATCAGGTCAGTACGCAACTGATGGTTCCGCATACATGCACCAGATGTTCTCAAATGATGACGAAGACGAAAACAGCGGAATTCATGTAGACCAGGCATGGGACTGCCTTGGATTTATGACAAGCGAACACAAAATGGGCATAATTCAGGCCGGATTGAACTCTGAAATTATGCTTCCAAAAACAAAGAAGGGTACGTTTACAATTAAGCTGGGCTACACATTTGAATATGTTAAAAATGCCGGCGTAAACAAAAATATTTATAAGGGCGGAAACCTGAGCTATACCGACATCGGTGACGGAACATATGAAGCCAACGGAACAGTTTACGCAAGCTGGAAAGAACTTGTAAAAAGTGACTATGTCCAGAATGAAGTTCGCAACCAGAAAGAAGCATGGGTTTCGGCCCTTACGGACCGTGTAAACCACTATATTTCCATTGGCGGACGCTGGCAGTACTAATTCTGTTCTTCTTTTGGAACAGTAAACCCGTTGGATTTAGCAAGCCGTTCGGTGCATTCTTTAGTTCCCCAGTGCTGGGCAATGTAACCGGCGGCTTCGTATCTTTTTAAAACCCTCTGCTCGTAGGCTTTCTGTACCAGTTCATCAATATTCATATTCTTATAGATTTCCTGTGCCTCTTGGAGAGGGGCTCGCAAAACAGGGTGTTTCGGACTGAACAGAACGCAGCAGTCTTCGTAAGGCAGAATTGATGTTTCGTAAGTTCCGATCTCTTTTGCTGTTTCGATGATTTCTTCCTTATCAAGACCTGCAAGAGGGCGCAGTAGGGGAAGTTCTGCCATGCTTTCGGTAACGGCCATGTTCTGGATTGTCTGGCTTGCAACCTGACCCAGGCTTTCTCCTGTTATCAGGCAGTCAGCGCCAATTCTTTTTGCAAGAAGGGATGCAACGCGCATCATGCACATTCTCAACATCAGAGTTGAATAGTTTTCCGGGGAGGACTTTTTAATATGCATCTGAACTTCCGTAAACGGAATGATGTTGATGTGAGTGCGTAAACCGAAACCGCTGATAATTTCTGCAAGTTTTTCTACCTTTTCCTGGGCTTCCTGGCTTGTGTAAGGGTAGGAATGAAAGTAAACGCATTCAACAGTCATGCCGCGGCGCATCATTCGGTATCCTGCAACAGGGCTGTCTAATCCACCGCTTAAAAGCAAAAGACCTTTTCCGCTTGAACCTACCGGAAGTCCCCTGCAGCCTTTGTTTGCGTCTGAGTATACAAAACACTTTTCCCGCACTTCTACCGTGATTGTAACGTCCGGATTATGAACATCAACCTCCAGAAGACCTTCGTCGTAAACAAGGCTTCCGGCTTCCCGCATAATTCCGTAGGAGTCCAGTTCAAAACTCTTATCACTTCTTTTTGCGGCAATTTTAAAGGTTTTAGCGCCATTTTCTTTTGCACTTCTTGCAAGTTTTAAAACTTCCTGCCTGATTGAATCTATATCTTTGGGGCACACATTTGCTTTTGCCCAGCCTGTAATTCCGATAAGGTGAGAAAGTGTAAATTCAACGGCTTCCCTCGCATCTTCTTCACATTCGATATAAAGTCTTCCTGCGTGGAGATTTACTTTTGCATTTACTGAAAGAAGACAGGTTTTGACATTGTTGGTCAAAAGACGTTCAAAAGATTTAATGTTGGAACCTTTTAATGTAAGTTCCCCGAGTTTTCCAAGATAAGTAATCATGAATCGAATTATATCAGATTAGTTCAAAACTGAAAACTCAATGTAAAAGGTAAAAAGTGAAAACCCTGGCTGTTTGCCCCGGAGAAACGGACCTGTAAGTTCAACAATCAGTAATATCCTATTGTCAAAATGACAAAAAGTGTGATATTGTCATTTATATGATTAAGAGTACACCATTATTTGACAAGTCACTTGGAAAAAATCTTCCGCTGATGTTTAAGAACAAAGTTTCTTTGATTCCAAATCTCACCTTGCAGGCCGTTAAAAACAAGAGCGGTGTTTTTGTCCGCTACAGTTTTTCACAGGTTTATCAGCATGTAATTGAACTTGCATGGCAGCTCAAAAAGCTCGGTATCAAAAAGGGCGAAAATGTGGGAATGATGAGCGATAACCGCCGTGAGTGGCTCATCAGTGACCTGGCACTTCTTTCTCTCGGTGCAATTGATGTTCCCCGCGGTTGTGACTCCATGGGGCTTGAAATCAGATTTATTCTTAATTATACAGAATGTAAAGTTAGTTTCTTTGAAAACGGACGCCAGCTGGAAAAAGTCCTTGAGTGCCGCGAAGAATGTCCTCTTCTTGAAAAGGCAATTCTTTTTGACATGTGTGATGAAGGGACGATTCAAAAAGCAAATGATATGGGAATTGAAGTAATCAACTATCACTTCCTTGAAAGTGAAGGTGCTGCTGTTTCAAAAGAAGACTGGATTCAAATCGAAAAAGGAATGGAAGAAATTGAACCTTCCGATGTTGCAACAATTATCTTTACTTCAGGTACCACAGGAACTCCAAAAGGCGTCCAACTCACACACGATAACTTTATTGCTGAATGTGAAGTTTCCCATTACTGTCTCGGCCTCATGCAGAGAGGCGATATCTGGCTTACAGTTCTTCCTGTATGGCACAGTTTTGAACGGGCATTCTGTTACATGGTAATTGCCCTTGAAGGCGGTTTTGCCTATTCAAAGCCCATTGCTTCAATCATGTTGAGCGATATGGCCCTTGTTCAGCCGCAATTTATGAACGGTGTACCACGCCTCTGGGAATCTGTTGCCCAGGGACTTTTGCGGGAAATGAAAAAGCAGAGCGGTATGAAACAGTGGGTATTCAACCTTTCGGTTTCCATCGGAAAAATGTACTACAGGGCAAAATCCCACGTATTGGGACTTCGCTGCCGTTTTAAGTGGTATCCTCGTTCCCTGGACTGTTTGTATGGTTTATTGCCATTTATTCTTTTGTTCCCGCTTAATTTTATTTGTGAAAAGCTGGTATTCAAACAGATCCGCCTTAAGTTTGGCGGTAAACTTAGGGGAGCAATCAGTGGTGGCGGTGCTCTCCAGCCAAATACAGAAGCATTCTTCCGCGCAATTGGATTCAATCTTCTGGAAGGTTACGGTATGACAGAAACTGCACCGGTAATTTCCGTTTGTAATTCTAAAAAGCCGCGTTCAAATAACGTCGGTTTGATTTTCCCCAGCTTTGAATTAAAGGTCGTTGCCCACAAGGAAGGCAAGGTAATCGACGGAAAACCTCTTAAGCCAGGAAAACGCGGTCTTGTTCTTGTAAAAGGGCGTCAGGTAATGAAAGGCTACTACAAGCGTCCGGACTTAACCGAAGCAATCATCGATAAGGAAGGCTTTTTGAATACGGGCGACCTGGGTATGGTAAGCTACGATCATGAACTTAAACTTATCGGCCGTGCCAAGGACACTATCGTTCTTCTCGGCGGCGAAAATATCGAACCTCAGGTAATTGAAAAGGCTGTTAATTCAAGTCCTTATGTTGAACGCACTGTGATTCTCGGACAGGACCAGAAATACGTTGCAGCCCTGATTGTTCCAGACCAGATGAATGTAATTTCTTATGCCGAAGAAAACAATATTATTTACGATAACTGGGAAAAACTTCTTGAAACAAATGAAGTTCAGTCGCTTTTCCGCACTGAAATTGATGATCTTGTAAACGCTAAAACCGGTTTCCGCACCTGTGAACGGGTATTCAGGTTCAAGCTGCTTCCCCAGAGTTTTACTCCGGGCAGGGAAATCAATACAAAACAGGAACTCATGCGACTTCGTATTTCAGAGCTCTATAAAAAAGACATCAAAAAACTGTTTAAATAACTAAAAAATGAACCAGGTGGAAAAAATCCGGATTATCTGCGATAATAAGAGAATATGAAAAAGCATTTTTTTGTCTTTATCTTATTCTCTTTTTTCTTTTCTGCCTTTCCCCAGAATACTGTGGGCTCTGCCTCTGTCACAGAAGCTGAAGAAGACAAATATGTTTTTTCAACCAGGGTCCCTCAGCTTTTACAGGGAATCTGGCAGGGTGAATCACGCCTGATTTACTTTTCCGGCGACGAAACCTCCTTTAACTGCGTTCTGCGGGTTTTTTACAGGTGGTATGATGACCGTGCCGCAGAAAGCGAGCAGTATGCGCAGCTTACAAGCCGGGACAATAACGACACAACAAACAGAACCGCCCTCAACATGGAAATCCAGTACCGCACCCTTGGAGAAAACAAAAATAAAAATTCAGGGGCCTATGAAATTGCAATACGATATCCGGGTCAAAAGGAATTTACATATTTTCCCGTAGCAATAATCGGTGGCAAACTTTATTTGAATTTCTTCATCCGTAAAAATTCAATCGATCCTGAGGCTAATCCGGGCTATTTTCTGATTGATACGGGTGTATCTTCCGGAATTACGATTTCGCCCCTTGCCCAGAAAAAAGAACTTTTATCGTATTATGTAAACGGAAATTCACTTTATCACATCCGTTACTGGCCCTCGGACATGGATTTGACTTCAGAGCAGGCAGAATTTTCTGACGGAAATTCAATTTTTTACGTTGATAAGTTTATTCTTACCGCAAACCGTCTTTTTACCTGTACCACGGGCCGAAGCTTAAAAATCGGCAACATGACAAAATCGTCCTTTGACGAAACTGTGTTTACCTTTGACGAAGACCGGATAATTTATACAACAGATGAACCCTATCTTATAAAAGTTCCCGGCTCAAATACAAAAGAGGGCCTTCTCAAGGCAGTTGAACTTAACAATCAGCGCCGCCATCCGCCCCAGAAACCTCCTTTTCCTCCTTCAAACATCAACTTTCACTGGAAGGAAATCAGCGACCTGGAAAAGTACAATCCGTACACATGGAACAGACGTAACCTGGATATTCATAAGTAATTTTTGCCCGTACCCATAGAACAAAAGACCATTTTTTATATGACATTGTTAAAAACTTGCTTTAAATGCGTCCACTATTGCTTTTTTTGCAGGTACTTCAAGAGCAATGTTTGAATCCGGAATACCAACCGGTTTGTAAACTTCCCAGGCATCTTTTAGTCTGTAGAGTTTTCTGTCTTCTTTATATTTTTTCCATTCCCGCATGCCGTAGCGTTTTG
>JAEEGH010001556.1_pt1 | contig 65506 bp, 45 predicted proteins | sample 9134181 | NCBI WGS metagenome assembly JAEEGH01 (sample SAMN16246544, study PRJNA631951) | gut metagenome | biome: gut microbiome; feature: rumen; material: DP-attached | host: Bos | place: Iran: Karaj | collected 2018-10
GTTCAAGGTGAGCAAGAACACGTTCCGTTGTTTTGTCTGCGGCGCCTCGGGCGGCGTGATAGACCTCGTGATGCGCTACCTCGGCAAGGACTTCGTCGAGGCCTGCCGCTGGCTGGCCGACGAGCATAACGTGATACTGAGTGACAATATTAAAGTGTTACGTGAAGTAAAGCCTGTTAAGCCGTTCGACGCCAGCCGCTATGAGCGGTTCTTCGAGCGCTCGTTCCTAAGCGCCGAGGCCCGTCATTTCCTCTTTGAGGAGCGGCGGATTGACCCGAGAGTGGTGAGATGGTGCAGGCTCACTTCGTGGACCGACCGGCAGGGCGTGCCGTGGCTGCAGATACCTTATTATAATAAGGAGGGCAAGCTCATAGGCGTGCAGAACCGCAACCTCGTACGGGGTGCCACGCCACGGTTCCGGTTCCCGCAAGGTGCCGAGTGCAGCATCTACAACCTGCCCGTACTGAACCTGCTGAAGCCGGGCGACGAGCTCTACATCACCGAGGGCTGCTCCGACTGCTGGGCCATGCTCTCCAGCGGCCACAAGGCCATCGCCATCCCCTCGGCAACGCTACTCACGAAAAAGGACGAGGAACTGCTCCGCTCCTTCTCCGCCGCCAATCTCCCCTCCCTTGGGGAGGGGGCGGGGGTAGGCCTCCACATGTTCCCCGACCGCGACGAGCCCGGCGAGCGCCTGTTCCTGCAGCTGCAAAAGGTGCTGCCCTCGCTGGTGCACCACCAGCTGCCACCAGACTGCAAGGACTTCAGCGACTACTATTTGAAACTGAAGCACGACTGAAACCTTGAAAGAAATCGGAATTTAAATTTTGAAAGAAATCTGAATTTAAATTTTGAAAGAAATTAGAATAATTGGAATAATTAGGCTGCGCTTATCGGGCTGCGCCATATTGCCTGTGTTATTTCTGAAAATAATTCTTGCTAAGCAAGCGGCGGAGCCGAGTCTTCTAATTCTTGCTTTGGCAAGCGGCATAGCCGAGTCTTCTAATTTCTTTCGATTTCTTTCTGCGAATTTCTTTTAATGCTAACTAGCCTATATAGCAATGCTAACTGGCCTACTTAGCAATACTAAATAGGCCAGTTAGTGATATGATAACACATCGTAGAGACTTAGGGGAACGACGGGGACAGGTGAGTACAAAAAACGGGAGAAGCAATTTGCCTCTCCCGTCTATTTAATGTTCGTGTTGTATATAAAATTTACACGATGTTATCATCATGAGCTTACACGATGCCCTGAGCCATCATGGCCTTGGCAACCTTCATGAAGCCGGCAACGTTGGCACCCTTCACGTAGTTGATGTAGCCGTCCTTCTCAGTACCGTACTTCACGCAGTTCTCGTGAATGTCGTTCATGATGCGCTTCAGGTAGTTGTCAACCTCCTCGGCAGTCCAGCTCAGACGCTCAGAGTTCTGAGACATCTCGAGACCTGATACTGATACACCACCAGCGTTAGAAGCCTTACCAGGAGAGTAGAGGATCTTGGCATCCTGGAAGATCTTGATAGCCTCGGGCAGAGAAGGCATGTTGGCACCCTCGGCAACGGCAATCACACCGTTGTTGACCAGAGCCTGAGCCTCGTCGCCGTTGATCTCGTTCTGAGTAGCGCAGGGCAGAGCAATGTCGGCCTTCTCGTACCAGGGGCGCTTGCCCTCGTAGTACTTGGCTGTGGGATACTCCTCAACATACTCCTTGATACGTCCACGCTCTACGTTCTTCAGCTCCATGATGTAGTCGAGCTTAGCGCGATCGATACCATCGGGATCGTAGATGTAACCGTCAGAGTCAGACATGGTCATGGGGATAGCACCGAGCTGGAGGCACTTCTCAGCAGCATACTGAGCCACGTTACCAGCACCAGAGATCAGGACCTTCTTGCCCTTGATGTCGATGTTGCGGGTAGCCAGCATAGAGCAGAGGAAGTAAACGGTACCGTAACCAGTAGCCTCGGGACGGATCAGCGAACCACCGAAGGGGATACCCTTACCGGTGAGCACGCCCTGGAACTGGTGGGTGAGCTTCTTGTACTGACCAAAGAGGAAACCAACCTCACGGCCACCAACGCCGATATCACCAGCGGGAACGTCCTCATCGGGACCAATGACGCGATAGAGCTCGTTCATGAAAGCCTGGCAGAAGCGCATTACTTCAGCCTCGCTCTTGCCGCGGGGAGAGAAGTCGGAACCACCCTTTGCACCACCCATGGGCAGCGTGGTCAGAGAGTTCTTGAAGGTCTGCTCGAAGGCGAGGAACTTCAGGATACCGAGGTTCACGCTCTTGTGATAACGCAGTCCGCCTTTGTACGGGCCAATGGCATTGTTGTGCTGAATACGGTAGCCCATGTTGGTCTGGACGTTACCCTTATCGTCTACCCACGTAATGCGGAACTCGCAAACGCGATCGGGGATGCAGAGGCGCTCGATCAGGTTGGCCTTCTCGAACTCGGGGTGCTTGTTGTACTCCTCCTCGATGGTGGGAAGAACTTGAGAAACTGCCTGGATGTACTCCGGCTCATTGGGGAATCTCTTTTTGAGATCTTCAACAACTTGTGCTGCGTTCATAATTTTTTTCCTTTCGTTTTTAATTGTTAAAATACACTTGTTTGTTCATTTTGGTTGCAAAATTACATCAAAAAATTGAATTACCAAACATTTTATCGGAAATTTTGCGAAAAAACTATCTTTTTGACATATTTTTGATATATATCAATTGAAAAATGACACATTTACTGCATATTAATGTGCTCGCGAACAAAGTGTAAGGACGGGAGTTGGAAGTAAAAAGAAAAACGGGAACCTCAGTTTTGAGATTCCCGCTTCAAGAGGTGCCTGGCGGATTCGAACCGCCGTAGACGGTTTTGCAGACCGTTGACTAAGCCACTCATCCAAGGCACCGTTTTTGCGAATGAAGAGCGATGCTTGCATCAGCTCTTCTGAGCTTAGGTGGCTCGACCGTTGGTCAAGGCACCGTTTGGATTTGCGGATGCAAAGGTACGAATAAGTAGGGAAATAACCAAATAAAAATGGATTTTTTTTTGTTATTTTGAGCATCGACTGCATTTCTCGCATGGTTTTCCGTTGCTGAAATGGTTGTAATGGTCTGTTTTTTGTTGGCTGAGTGGGCATCCGTCGCATCCTTCGCAGGGGTTCCGATGGCTTGCCACCGTGCGGTAGACGTAGTGGAGGGCATAGCCGACGGCTATAGCAACGACGATGCCAACGATGGTGTATTGTGTCATAGCTTGGAGAGTCGGCGCAGCATCAGCTTGTTGATAACCTGTATGCGGTGGCCGCGCTTCTCGATGTCCTCGCGTACATTATTTATATTATTAAAGAGGTCGCTGAAGGCGTTGAGCACGGGGTTGGGCTGGGCTGTGTCCTCGGTAACCTCCGGATTGGTAACGATGCGCAGTCCCAGGTGCTCTATGCTCACGTCGATGTCGGTACCGGTCATGATGGGGTCGCCGTCGTAATGGATGGCTCCGGGCTCCGAGCGGTGGATGTGCAGCTTACTGGTGCGGAAGGTCTTAATCTTCGAGTTGTTCGTCAGCGTCTTCATAAACAGATCGGCGGCTATCTGCGGTGCCTCAAGGGCATCGAAGGGTTCCATGATAATCACGTCCATCAGCCCGTCTTTCATGGTGGCGCCCGGGGCAATGTAGGCGTTGTTGCCGTATTGCGAGGCGTTGGCACAGGCAATGAGGAATGCCTTGTGGTGGTGGGTGCCTCCCTCGTCGCTCACCTCATAGGTTTCGGGTTTGTATTTCAGTCCCTCCTTGAGCACGTTTTCCACATAGGTAATGGGGCCGCGCTTGCCTGCTTCGGCGAATTTCAGCGAGATAAAGGCATCGAAGCCCATGCCGCAGGTGCAGAAAAAGGGCAGGTTGTTGATGATGCCGTAGTCGAAGGCCTCGATGCGGCAGTCGTTGATGATGCTTATGGCTTTTTTCATGTCCATGGGCAGACAGAGGTGGCGGGCCAGTCCGTTGCCAGAGCCGCATGGAATGATGGCCAGCGCCGTCTGTGTGTGCACCAGCGAGCGTGCCACCTCGTTGACGGTTCCGTCGCCGCCAACAGCCACGACGATGTCGACGCCCTTTGTGGCACTCTCCTTGGCCAGCTTGGCAGCGTGGCCGGCATATTCCGTGTATTTGATGCGCCATTCAAAGCGTTCTTTGTCCAGCGTATCCTCAATAAGTCCGGGAATCGCCTCCTTGGAGTGGGTGCCCGATTTGGGATTTATAATGAAAGTAACGTTCGTTTTCTTTCCGTTCATGATGCAAAAGTACGAATTTCGTCGAACATTTCTGCTGTTTAACGAATTAATTTTCGTAAAAACAAACATTTATTACCAAAAAAGTGCACTATTTCATAAAAAATGTGTAACTTTGCAGCCTGTAAGAAAAATCATGTAGAAACTATACCAAAATCGGAATGGGACAGTTACAAGAAAGATACAAGCTTTATCGTGAGCCGCAGAAGTATATGGAGGCTGACGTTTATCCTTATTTCCGCGCCATTGAAGGTAAGCAGGGCACGGAGGTAGAGATGGGAGGCCACAAGGTGTTGATGTTCGGCTCGAATGCCTATACAGGCTTGACGGGCGACCAGCGAATCATCGATGCCGCCAAGGCTGCACTCGACAAATACGGCTCAGGTTGTGCCGGTAGCCGTTTCCTGAACGGAACGCTCGACCTGCATGTCCAGCTCGAAAAGGAAATCTCCGAGTATATCGGCAAGGACGACTGCCTTTGCTTCTCCACGGGTTTCTCTGTCAATCAGGGCGTGCTGGCTATGGTGGTTGGCAAGGACGACTACATTATCTGCGACGATCGTGACCACGCTTCTATTGTGGACGGTCGCCGTCTTTCGTTTGCCCGCCAGCTTCACTACAAGCACAACGATATGGCAGACCTTGAGCGCGTGCTCCAGAAGTTGCCCTACGAGGCTATCAAGCTCATCGTCGTCGACGGCGTGTTCTCTATGGAGGGCGACCTCGCCAAGCTGCCCGAGATTGTTGAGCTGAAGCACAAGTACAACTGCTCTATCATGGTCGACGAGGCCCACGGCATTGGCGTCTTCGGACGTCAGGGTAGGGGTGTTTGCGACCATTTCGGACTGACCGACGAGGTAGACCTTATCATGGGTACCTTCTCCAAGTCGCTGGCCTCTATCGGCGGTTTCATTGCCTCCGATTCTGACACCATCAACTTCCTGCGCCACACCTGCCGCACCTATATCTTCTCGGCCTCCAACACGCCCGCAGCCACAGCTGCCGCTATGGAAGCCCTGCATATTCTGCAGCAGGAGCCTGAGCGCATTGAGAAGCTGTGGAAGGTGACCAATTACGCCCTGAAGCGTTTCCGCGAGGAGGGCTTTGAGATTGGCGATACCGAGAGCCCGATTATTCCTCTTTATGTGCGCGATGTGGAGAAGACGTTCCTGGTGACCGCTCTGGCATTCAAGGCCGGCGTGTTCATCAATCCGGTTATTCCCCCTGCCTGTGCACCTCAGGACACTCTCGTTCGCTATGCCCTCATGGCTACTCATACCGAGGAGCAGGTTGACCGTTCGGTGGTTGCCTTGAAGAAAATATTCGTCGAGCAGGGCATTATAAAGTGAAGAATGAAGAATGAAGAATGAAGAGTGAAGAATGAAGAGTGAAGAATGAAGAATGAGGACGCTTCGCTAGTGAAAAGTTAAAAAAAGCCAATCTCCGGCAACTATTCACTATTCACTATTCGTTATTCACTAAAAAATGTGTACCTTTGCAGCCGCAAAAATCGGGGCGTAGCGCAGTTGGTAGCGCACCTGGTTTGGGACCAGGATGTCGCAGGTTCGAGTCCTGTCGCCCCGACTTAAAAAGAGAAGTTGAGCATTACGCCCAACTTCTTTTTTTTCTTGAACTTGAATTTATAACGCTATGGGCACCACGACCTTAAACGTAATGTTGCGCCCCATGTTGTAAACCCCACGACGACCCGTAACCACGTTCATGTCGGCATACTTCAGTCGGCTCAAGTGGTTCTGGTAGGCCTTGTCCAGCAGGTTGTCGGCGGCAACGTAGAACTCGGCTATTTTCTTGCCCTTCACCTGAACGTCGGTGCCAGCCGAGAGACTGAGCAAGGCATAGCCCGGCGTCTCGGTTTCCGTATCGTCAGCGCGGTAGATGTTGGCCTGCTTCAGGTAGCAGTCGAGCCCGGCGGCAATATAGAGGTTGTTGAGTGCAACCCCGCTCTTGGGATGGACATGGCGGAACTCGTGCATGGCGTGTGGACTCACCGTGCTATGCGCATGGTGGAAGAGTTCCCACTTCAGTTCCGACGTCCACTTGGGCGCTGGCGTGAAAGGCAGGTACTTCGTGTCGGCATCGGCATGCAACTGCTGGGCATCGACAAAAGAGAAGCTGTTGGAGAAATGGACGGAGTGGATGGGGTGCAAATCGACGCCAACCTCGAAGCCCAGCAAGCGCGCATCACCCTGGGTATAGGCATAGGTGAGGTAATCGGGATCGATGACTTCCTCCACCCGATGGGTGAAGATATAATTGTCGATGCGGTTGGCAAAGAGTGCTAACTGAGCAGAGAAATAGCGCGAGGTAAAGTCCACGCCAAGGTCGGCCTGCAGACTGTATTCGGCCTTCAGCTGCTGGTTGCCTATCTCGTAGCGCAGGGAGCCTTCGTGCATACCATTCGAGGCCAGCTCGCTCATGTTGGGCGTGCGGAAGCCACGGGCAACGTTCAGGCGCAGGTTCAGGTTGTCGTTCACGTTGAAGACGGCGCCGATGCTGCCTGTCACGCCGTTGAAATAGCGCGAGAAATCCACAAAACGCTGTTCACCATCCTCCAGCAGTTCGTAACCATGCAGCTGTCGGTGGTCATAGCGCACACCACCGTTCAACGTCCAGCTGTCGCCAAGGCTCTTCGTGGCGGTGGCATAGAGGCCGAAGTCGAAGAGACGGTAGTCGGGAATCAGGTATTCCTCGCCCTCGTTGACCGACTTCTGATACATGCCGCCAATGCCGGTAGACAGCTTCCAGCCGTTCCACTCGTTGGTAATATAGCGCAGGTCGTAGGTCAGCGTGTGCAGCTTGAAAAACAGTTCGTATTCATCCTCGCTCTCTTCAAACTCCTGACGGCGGTTCTGCTGATAGCCGATAATGGCCTTCAGATAGCCCGACGAGAGGTTGATAGAGTTGTCCCACACGGCCTTGTAGTGCTTCACCTGCTGGAAGGGAAGAGCCTTGCTGTAACTCTTCGGGGAAACCGGCGAGCACTCCAGCTCTCCCGTCTCTTCATCGCGCTCGCCCTCTACGATGCTCGGCGTCAGGTGGTAGGCCGTCCACGTCAGCCGCGAGTGTCCCCACACCTTATTCACCCCCAGCATCAAGCGCCCGGCACGCTCATGGAACTGTGAGCCAGGCACATAGCCGTCGTACTTATTCTTATAGGCATGAGCCATTTTGTCGCTGAAACGGGCATCCCACACAAAGCCTTTCTGGTTGCCGGCCATCTGCAGCGAGTAGTGAAACAGGCCGTTGTTGGTCTGATATTCCGACGTGACGTTGGCCCGCATCATTCCCTCGGCCAATGTGGGCTGCTGGTGAAGGATAACCACACCCGCCATCGCGTCGGAGCCGTACATCAGCGAGGCAGGGCCTTTCAGTATCTCTACGCTGCCTACGCTGCTGCCGTCCACCTCCACGCCATGCTCGTCGCCCCATTGCTGGCCCTCCTGGCGCACACCTTCGCTCATTACCACCACGCGGTTGTAACCCAGTCCGCGGATAATGGGTTTCGAGATGCTGCCGCCCGTAGTCAGCTGGCTCACGCCCGGCTGGTGGGCAATGGCATCGATGACGTTGGTCGAAGCAGTAGCCCTGAGCACCTGAGGCGACACAATGCTCACGGGAGCCGTGGCGTGCTTCATTTTCGTATCGCCAGTCACTCCCGTCACCGTCAGTTCATTCAGTTTCAGATGACGGAAGAAAATGTCCGTCGAGTCCTCCGGATGCTGATGCTTGCTGTTATCCTGAGCTGCCATTGCCGTGCATATACACAGCAAAGGCAGAATGATATATCTTGCTTTCATTCTGTAATCCTATTTCATACGCAGGAACTCTTCGGCGCGCTGCAGGTCTTCGGGGGTATCAATGCCTACGGTCTCTACGTCGGTCTCGCCCACGCGAATGCGGTAGCCGTTCTGTAGCCAGCGAAGCTGTTCAAGGCTCTCAGCCTTCTCCAAAGAACTTTGCGGCAGACGGGTAATCTCTGCCAACACCTCGCGGCGATAGGCATAGATACCGAGGTGCTTGAGGAATGGGTATTCGGGGAACCACTCCTGGCGCTCCTTACCTCTAATAAAAGGTATGACGCTGCGACTGAAGTAGAGGGCGAAGCCGTTAATGTCGGTCACGATTTTGGGTGAGTTGGGGTTCTCTACGGCCTCCATGCTCTCGAAACGCTTGCCGAGGGTTCCTATCTGCGTCTGAGGGTCGTCGAAGAGGTGGCAGAGGGTTTCTATCTGCGAGCGCTGGATGAAGGGCTCATCGCCCTGAATATTGATGATGACGGTACCCTCTTGCTCTTCTTTCCCCAGTCCGTTATTCTCTAATTTCTCTACCGCTTCCTCTATGCGGTCGGTGCCGCTCTTGTGGTCGCTGCGGGTCATGACGGCCCGTCCGCCAAAGGCCTCTACAGCCTGGAAGATGCGCTCGTCGTCGGTAGCCACATAGGCCTCGCCGAGCACGCTGACGGCCTGTTCGTAAACTCTCTGGATAACGGTCTTTCCACCGAGCATGGCCAGCGGCTTGCCTGGGAAGCGCGTCGAGGCGTAACGGGCGGGGATGATTGCTGTGAATTTCATTATTGCTTTCTTGTTTGTTGTTGAATTTGGTGGCGAAGTTACATCTTTTTCGTGATATTTCCAAACATTTGTGGAAGTTTTATTTGGTATTATAAAATTAATCACGTATATTTGCAGTCGGAATGTATGAATAATAACACGTAACCAATAACTTAAGATAGCTATGAAGAAGTTTTTTACGATCATTTCCTGTATGCTGCTCTGCACGCTTCCTGTCATGGCGGCCAAGTATCTGCGGGGTGTTGTTACGCTTCCCGACTGGGTGGCTGTAGAGGAGCCAGTGACCTATACCCTTAGCGGCAATGTCACCAGCCTTCCCGCTTCTGACATCTATACCCGCTGGCAGGTGAGGGTTCCCGGTGGCAAATGGGTAGAAATGGAGGGCGAGGACGGCACTTCGTATACGCCGACCCTTGGCCAGAAGGGGTTTATGATCCGTGTCCTGATAACCGCCAAGAACCACGACGGCGGCTTGTGGAGCGAAGAGCGTGAGATCAAGAAGCAGATATGCCATGAGCCTGTGGTGGTGCCGCATTTGACTGCCAGGACCGACAACCATGAAATAACGGTATGGAACAGCAAGGAAACGCAGGAATATCTGATACTGACCGAATACAGGAACGACCTGACCGAGGACGACTGGAAGCACGCCCATGCTGCTTCTGAGGGAAAGACGGTGTATCCGGGCACTCCCTACAAGATGAATTATGTCTACACGCGCGTGAAGGAAACTCCCACCATGTTGCCCAGCGTGGCCGTTGCCTGGCAGGCTATCCAGCTGGGTGAGGTTGTTTCGCTCGAAGGCATCATGCTGACGCCCCTTTGCGATAAGAAGGAAGGGCAATACTATTCCAACAAGAATGGTTTCCTTTGCATCGATATTGACCCAGTTCCCGAGAATACTACGACCTTCAATGGCGTCAGGGGCGACCACTTCTATGTCAACGGCTCTCCCACGCAGACTTATGCCCGTTTCTATGAACAGAACAACACCAGCACTCCGCTGGAGGCCGACAAGTATTACAAGCGCGTGTACCTGCAGGTGACGGAGAGCATGAACAATGTGGTGGTGTCGGCAGCCCGTCCCAACGGCACCGACGTGCTGCGCAGCGAGTTTACCGTGCATATTGGCGATATCTATAATAATGTGTTGCTCGACCGTCTGGAGGTGCCCGCTCAGACCACCCTCACCAAGGGCGAGTACTGCTACGTGCCGTTTACCAAGACTCCGTCGATAGCCTCCATCAACAACATCACGACCGAGGCGAGCGGCACGGGAACGGCTCCTGTCATCAGTTTTCATCCCACCAAAGGAATGTGTATCAACGCTCAGTATGCCTCGGCGGGTACCTATACCTATAAGATGAGTCAACTGGGAAAGGAACTGCCCGACAGGTTTACTGTTGTGGTTGAAGCGCCCGTGGTGGTGCTTCCCAACGAAGTGTCGTTTGAGACAACATCGGTAGAAGCCTTCATGGGATTGCCCTTCACCGCGCCCGAACTGAGGAATCCTCACCACCTGCCGGTGACCTATACCAGTAGCAATCCTGAGGTTGCAACGGTGGACAGCGCTACGGGCGAAGTAACCTTTGTAGCTGCAGGCGAAACCAATATCTATGCGGATGTCGATGGAGGAGAAAGCTACGAGGACGGAACGGTGTGGTATAGCCTGAGTATCTCCAAGCAGCCCAACCAACTGTCGTTTGAAACCACGACTTACACAGCCATCTTGGGTGATCCGTTTGAGCAGCCTGTGCTGAACAATCCGCTGGGACTGCCGGTAACCTACTATACCAGCGACGCTACGGTGGCTACCATCGACGAGAACGGCATCCTTACGCTGGTAGGCGCAGGCACTACCACAGTCGGAGCCCGGTATGCAGGAAGCGATGCCATAGAGGGTGGCGATGCTTCGTATGACCTGACGGTCAGAAAGCCGGGAGTGGTTATTGTCAAGAAACCCTGCGACCTTGCCTTTAGTGAGGCATCGGCAGAGGCCAGCTTTGGCGTTCCTTTCACGCCGCCAACGCTATCGAATCCCCACAACCTGCCCATTACCTGGTCTACTTCCAACGCCAACGTGGCAACGGCAGATCCCGAGACGGGAGAGCTGACCTTTGTCAACGAGGGAGGATTGTCCATTTATGCCGATACGGAGGGCAACGATGAATATGAAGGCGGAAGGGCACACTATTGGCTGTATATCAGCAAGCACGATGCTGACCTGTCGTACGGCGGAGTTGAGGAGGTAACGGTAACGATTGGCGACGACTACCAGCTGCCGGTATTGAGCAATCCGTTTAACCTGCCCGTGGAGTTCTCCTATGGCAATCCTGCGGTAGCTACCGTCGACGAGACCGGCAAGGTGACCATTGTTGGCGTGGGAGGCACTAACATTACCGCCCGAACCGATGGCAACAACGGCTTTAATAGTGGCGTTGCCGAGTATTGGCTGACGGTCATCAAGCGGCAGCACGGCCTGTCGTTCAGTCAGGAAGAAATAACCTTTACCGCTGGCGATAACGTTGAATGGCCCGTATTGGAGAACCCGAACAACCTGGAGGTCAACTACGAATGCACCAACTATGAAGTCGCCTTTGTTGACGCGTTGTCAGGTGTGGTCACCGTTGTCGGTAGTGGTGAGGCAGAGATCATTGCTACGGCCATAGGCAATAAGTTCTGCGAGGGAGGCTCCGTCAAGTACAAGATGACGGTCAGCAAGCAGAAGCCTGTTCTGTCGTTTGCCGTAGAGGAAGCGGAAGCAACTATGGGCGACACTTTCAAGCAGCCTAAGCTGAATAACCCGCTCGGCCTGCCTGTGACCTACAGTAGTTCTGCTCCCAAGGTGGCTACGGTTGACAATACGGGCAAGGTGAAGCTCATCCGTCCGGGTGTGACGCAGATTACGGCCAGTTTCGCGGGCCACAACCTGATGGAGCCCGCCAGCGCCTCCTATGTGCTGAACGTCAAGCAGAAGATCGATACCGGCATCGACGCCCTTGAGCTGTCGGATTTGGTGGGAGCCTTCGATATCTACACGGCCGACGGCAAGAAAATCAACGGCAAGCCTGTGCGTAAGGGAATGTATATTGTTTACCCCGCCAACGGTAAGCAGCAGGGCAAGAAAGGCCGCAAGCTGATAGTCAGGTAAGCCGCCATTTCTTTTCTTCGTACGAAAGTTAAAAAATCCTATCTGTCCCTAAAACAGGTAGGATTTTTTTGCTGTCTATGTTTTTTTTCTTAATTTTGGGCTTTGAAATTTGGAATCGACATGAAAAAATATATAACCACTATTATAATAGCGGCTCTTCCTTTGTTGGGAAGCGCCCAAAAAATCACACTCGGCTCGGCAACGACAAAGGACGGCGGAGACTATCAGGGAGAATTATTGGCAGGCAAACCCCACGGAAAGGGAAGAACCACGTGGGAGAACGGCAATACCTATGAAGGCGAGTACGACAAAGGCAAGCGTCAGGGTTACGGTATCTACACGTTCTTCGACGGTGAGAAGTACGAGGGTCAATGGTTTCAGGACCAGCAGCATGGTAAGGGCATCTACTACTTTGCCAACAACAACCGCTACGACGGTTTGTGGTTCCGCGACTACCAACAGGGACATGGCGTGATGTACTACTTCAACGGCGACAAATACGACGGAGACTGGAAGCTCGACAAGCGCGAGGGCAAGGGAACCTATACCTTCTCCAGCGGAGCCTACTATACCGGCGACTGGAAGGACGACCAGAAGCACGGCAAGGGATTCTACGACTGGGCTGACGGCTCTACCTATGACGGTCAATGGATAAACAACCAGCGTCAGGGCAAGGGCACCTACCGCTATGCCGGAGGCGACGTTTATGTTGGCCAATGGCAGAAGGACGTGCAGCACGGAAAGGGTATCTACCGCTTCCAGAACGGCGATGTCTACGAGGGCGACTATGTGAACGGCAAGCGCCAGGGAACTGGAGTCTTTACCTATGCCAATGGCGACAAGTATACCGGCCAGTTCCAGGACGGATACCAGGAAGGCACAGGCACCCTGGTGTGGAGCAACGGCAACGTCTACATGGGACAATGGAAGGCCGACAAGCCCAACGGCAAGGGAAAGCTGACGACAAAGGGCGGCGACGTCTTTGAAGGTCAGTTCAAGAACGGCAAGATAGAAGGTGAGGGCATTGGCCGCTTTGCCGACGGTTCGAAGTTCAAGGGCACCTTCAAGGATGGTCTGCGCAACGGTCCTGCCATCGAGGTGGACAAGGAAGGCAAGCGCTTCGAGGGTACTTATGTGGATGACAAGCGCGACGGTGCCTTCGTCGAGAAAGACCGTAACGGCAAGGTCATTGCCGAGGGAACCTATACTCGGGGATACCGGCAGGAGACGAAACGTTGAACAACGAATGATATTCACTTAAAACTAATCAATATGGTAATCGACACAATTGACAACTTGGGCAAGTATGTGGGCATGAACCCGCTATTTGCCGATGTGGTGGAATTTTTGAAGGGAAACAACCTCAGTACTATGGAAGAGGGCAAACATCCTATTCAGGGCAAGAACCTGTTTGTAAACATTACTACTGCCAAGGGCCGTACCAAGGAACAGGCTGTGCTGGAGACGCATATAGAAATGATAGACATCCAGATACCCCTTGATACGGAGGAAACTTACGGCTATACGCCCCTCTGCGACCTGCCCGACTATGAGTATAATGCCGAGAAGGACATTACGAAATACGGCGATACCCCAGCTCAGACTTATGTTACCTGCAAGCCCGGTCAGATGGCCATTTTCTTTCCGCAGGACGGTCACGCTCCCTGTATCTCGGAAAAGGACATCAAGAAAGCAATTTTTAAAGTAAAGGCATAAAGAACTATGGCAACTAAGAAAGAAACAACGGAGAAGAAGCCCGCCGCAAAGAAGGCTACAGCCGCAAAGAAGACTACGACAGCCAAGAAGCCGGCAGCCAAGAAGGTAGTGAAGAAAGTAGAGAAGAAGGTGGAGGAAGCTCCGCTTCACATCGGACTGGTTCAGCACGACTCATGGCTCGAACCCTTTGAGGGTGCCATCCGCGGCCGTCATGACCACGCCTTGTGGAAGATTGGTCAGCTCACGCAGCAAGGCAAGCGTACGCTCAGCGATTTTGCCAGCGGCCACCTCTATTACGGTCTTCACAAACTGGCCAAGGGCTGGGTGTTCCGCGAGTGGGCTCCCAACGCTACGGAGATTTACCTCATCGGCGACTTCAACAACTGGCAGGAGACTGACAAGTACAAGTGCAAGCGCATTGAGGGCACTGGCAACTGGGAGCTCAAACTCTCGGAGAAAGCCCTGAAGCACGGCCAGCTCTACAAGATGAAGGTGCGCTGGAACGGTGGCGAGGGAGAGAGGATTCCCGCCTGGTGCCGCCGTGTGGTGCAGGACGACCAGACGAAGATATTCTCCGCTCAGGTATGGAACCCCGAAACACCCTACGTGTGGAAGAAAAAGAAGTTCAAGCCCGACACCGCCCCGTTGCTCATCTACGAGTGCCATGTGGGTATGGGACAGGACGCTGAGAAGGTGGGCTCCTACAAGGAGTTTACGCAGAATGTGCTGCCCCGTGTGAAGAAGGACGGCTACAACGCCATTCAGGTGATGGCCATCCAGGAGCATCCTTACTACGGAAGCTTCGGCTACCACGTATCCAGCTTCTTCGCACCCTCCAGCCGCTTCGGCACCCCCGAGGACTTGAAGGAGATGATCGATACCGCCCACAAAATGGGCATCGCCGTTATTATGGATATCGTCCACTCCCACGCCGTGAAGAACGAGGTGGAGGGCTTGGGCAACCTCTGCGGCGACCCCAACCAGTTCTTCTATGCCGGCGACCGCCACGAGCATCCCGCCTGGGACTCGCTCTGCTTCGACTACGGTAAGGACGAGGTGATCCACTTCCTGCTCTCCAACTGTAAGTACTGGCTCGAGGAGTTCCACTTCGACGGTTTCCGTTTCGACGGCGTTACCTCTATGCTCTACTACAGTCACGGACTGGGCGAAGCCTTCGGAGGCTACGGCGACTATTTTAACGGTCATGAGGACGACAACGCCATCTGCTACCTGACGCTGGCCAACAAGCTCATCCACGAGGTGAACAAGAACGCCATCACTATTGCCGAGGAAGTGTCGGGTATGCCCGGACTGGCTGCCAAGTTTGAGGACGGGGGCTACGGCTTCGACTACCGCATGGCTATGAACATTCCCGACTACTGGATCAAAACTATTAAAGAGGTACGCGATGAGGACATCAATGTGTGCTCTATTTTCTGGGAGGTCAAGAACCGTCGTCCCGACGAGAAGACCATCAGCTACTGCGAGAGCCACGACCAGGCGCTGGTGGGCGACAAGACTATTATTTTCCGTCTCATCGATGCCGACATGTACTGGCACTTCGCCAAGAAGGACGTCAACGACATGGCCCAGCGCGGCATTGCCCTCCACAAGATGATTCGCCTCGTAACGGCAGGCGCTATCAACGGTGGCTACCTCAACTTCATGGGTAATGAGTTCGGACATCCCGAATGGATTGACTTCCCGCGCGAGGGTAACGGCTGGAGCTACAAGTACGCCCGCCGTCAATGGAACCTCGTCGACAATCCCGACCTCTGCTACCATTGGCTGGGCGACTTCGACCGCAAGATGCTTGAGGTCATCAAGAGCCAGAAGAACTTCCAGGAAACGCCCGTTACCGAGATATGGCACGATGACGGCGACCAGGTGCTCTGCTTCATGCGTGGCGACTTGGTGTTCGTGTTCAACTTCTCGCCCACACGTTCGTATACCGACTACGGCTTCCTGGTGCCCACGGGTTCCTACGATGTGGTGCTCAATACCGACTCGAAGGACTTCGGCGGCAATGGCTTCGCCGACGACTCGATGACGCACATCACCAACTACGATCCCCTTTACGTACAGGACAAGAAGGAGTGGCTGAAGCTGTACATTCCCGCACGCTCAGCCGTTGTCTTGAAGAAGAACTAAGATGAGTTATAATCGTCAGTCAAAGAACGATAGCACCATGACCGTTATGGTCACGTGTGCTGTCGTTTTTGTTGCGTTTACCTTTCTCTGGCTCTTCTCCTTCCAGTCCGACCTGCTGGCCTACATTCAGCATGTGCTGAGCAACGGGCATACCACCTATAACCGCACGATAGGCGCGGTAGTCATTACCCTGCTGCTGTGGCTCGTGCAGGTTATCGTCAGCCGCTTTGTCGTCAGCCGAGGGCGGGCTTATGCGCTCACTTTCTTTCCCTCGATGCTGCTGCTGGCCATGCTTACCAGTTTGGGCACGGAGGAAGGCGTTCGTTTCAACTTCGGCTCCTGGCTGTGGCTCCTGCCCCTGCTCCTGTTGTTGTGGGGCATCTCGCTGTGGGGTGCCCACTCCCTGCGCGGAATTGGTGTGCCGAAGGAATCGGGACTCTTCTCGCGCCGCATGTGGATCAACATGCTGACGATGGTGCTGATGATGGTGGGCGTAGCCTGGACGGCCAACACCAACGCCGTGTTCCATTACGCCCTTCGTGCCGAGACGGCAATGATAGCCGGCGACTACGACCGGGCGCTCAGCGTGGGCAACCGCTCACTCGAGACCGATGGCAACCTGATGATGCTTCGCATGTATGCCCTTTCGCGCAAGGGGCAGCTGGGCGACCGCCTGTTCCATTATCCCCTGATGCCTACCTCTGCTGAGATGTTGCCTACCGACGGAAGCGTTACTATGAGGATGTATCCCGTCGACAGTCTCTACCGCCACTTGGGAGCCATTCCACGCCCCTACATGAAGCCGATGGAGTATCTCGAGACTATTATCCGCTCCCGTCAGGCCAAGCCTGCTGCCCACGATTATCTGCTCTGTGGTTTCCTGATAGACAAGAACCTCGATGACTTTGCCCGCCATCTGCCCTTATACTATACGGTCAACGACAGCCTGCCTTACCACTACCGCGAGGCGCTGGTGCTCTATACCCATCAGCGCAGCAATCCCGTGCTGGTGTACCACGATGCCGTGCTCGACGTCGACTATGACGATATGCAGCAGTTGGAATCCACCTGCAAGGACGACTCTGAGCGCAAGGGTAGGGTATTGGAGCATTACTCCAATTCCTACTGGTATTACTATTTCTACGTGAATTAGACTGGTATTATATTTCTACGTGAATTAGACTGGTATTGTTTCTACGTGGATTAGAAGATTAGAGGTTAATCTCGTGATCAATACACGCAGGGCGCTCGTCTTTGTAATGACTCACAAAGATGAGCGTCTTGTTTTTGCGTTCGCAGAAGGTCTCTATAACGTCCTTTGCCAACTGGCGGTTCACGTTGTCGAGACCGTGCAGGGGCTCGTCGAGAATCAGCAGCTCAGGGTCTTTCACAAAGGCGCGCGCCAGCAATACCAGCCGTTGCTCGCCGCTCGACATTTTCAGGAACGAACGCTCGGCCAAGTGCTCTATACCGAAGATGCGCATCCACCAGCGGCACGTTTCATACTCCTCCTCAGTAGCCCTTACGTAGAGTCCCACCGTATCCTTCAGTCCGCTGGCCACAATGCGCAGGGCAGGTAGGTCGCGGTGGTAGCTGCGGTGCATCTCGGGCGACACGTAGCCTATGTGACGCTTGATTTCCCAGATGCTCTCTCCCGAGCCGCGCTGGTGGCCGAAGAGTGAGATGTCGCAGGCATAGCCTTGCGGGTTGTCGGCACAGATGAGCGACAGCAGCGTTGACTTTCCCGAGCCGTTGCGCCCCGAGAGTACCCATCGTTCGCCGTTCATGATGCGCCAGTCGAGTTCTTTGAGTATGGTGCGGCTGTCGTAGCGGATACTCACCTTGTTCATCCTGACCACCTCGTCGGCGTGGTATTCGTTGTCCTTGTAGGGAAGGTTGAGGATAGCCTGCCGTTTCTCCGCGCTCAGTCCTGCGGCTTCGTCTGTCATGCCGCCGATGGTGATGACGTTGGTCACGTAGTCGGGAACATCCTCCTGCCGCGATACCACCAGGATTACCTCCAGCTGTCGCTCGTCGGCCAGCAGCCTTAGCAGTTCGCGCAGTTGGTCGCGCATCATGCTGTCAAGTCCTATGAAGGGGTTGTCGAGAATCAGCGTCTCGGGCTGTGTGAGCAGCGTCTTGGCCAACTGGAACTTGCGCAACTCTCCGCTCGACAGGGTGATGATGTATTTGTCGAGGAAGGGCTCCATGTCGAACATCCTGTAGACGTGCTGCTGCCAACGCCGGCGTTCTGGGGTGTCAGCTCCCGTTAGCAGGAAAGCCTGCTCCAGCAGTTGTCCCGTGTTGGGCGTCTCAGCATCGATATCGTGCTGGTTCCAGCGCAGCTGCAGGTAGTAAGCCTGGTCGGTGGCCACGCCATAGGAGTCGCGGAAGGCGATATACCTCACCTTGTCGCTGGCCATCTGCTTGCGCATCTTGTCTACATACAGCGTCTTTCCGCTGCCGTTTCGTCCTACAATTGCTGTAACCTTCATTTCTTCACCTTCTCCGGGTTCTTATTCACAAAATCCTTCCATCCGCGGTACTTCACCCCCGTCTCGGGCCGTCCCATCTGCATATAGTGGCAGTAGGCGGCACCAAGGGCATCGGTGGCATCCATGAACTTCGACATTTCCTCGTCCTTCAGCTTCAGCAGTCGTTGTAGCATACCTGCCACCTGCTCCTTCGAGGCCGAGCCGTTGCCCGTTAGCGCCATCTTGATCTTCATGGGCGCATACTCATGAATAGGTACGCCGTGATGGATGGCGGCAGCGATGGCTACGCCTTGGGCACGTCCCAGTTTCAGCATCGACTGCACGTTCTTGCCGAAGAACGGAGCCTCGATGGCCATCTCGTCGGGCAGCCACGAGTCTATGATACCCGTCACCCTTTCGAAGATGTGACCCAGCTTCAGATAGCCGTCGCCAGCCTTGCGCAGGTCGATAACGCCCATCGTCATCATCTCCGCCTTGCCGTCTACGACCTTCAGCAATCCGTAGCCCATGATATTGGTACCGGGGTCGATGCCCAGGATAATCTTTTCTTTCATTGCGGGTGCAAAGTTACACATTTTTCCCTGAATAGCCATCATCATTAGTAGGTATTCTTGCATTTTTCTGCCGCTATGCAACCGAGTTGCAAAATAATTGTCGTACCTTTGCAGCATGAAACTATCGGAACTGAAGACAGGCGAAAAAGGAGTTATCGTCAAGGTGAGTGGTCACGGCGGCTTCCGCAAGCGCATCATCGAGATGGGCTTCATCAAGGGAAAGCTGGTAGAGGTGCTGATGAACGCCCCTCTCCAAGACCCTGTGAAATACCGCGTGATGGGCTACGAGGTGTCGCTCAGGCATCAGGAGGCCGAACGGATTGAGGTGGTGAAACATACCCATGAGTCCCAAGAGCCCCATCAGACCCACCCCCATCCCCTCCCTGTAATGGAGGGGAGTAATATGTCTGACGGCGAGGTATCTACGCCCCTCCCTCAAAGGGAGGGGACGGGGGAGAGTCTCGAGGGGACGGGGGAGAGTCTTCATGAAGCCCTGCGGGCTCGCCGTCACCTGAACGTGGCGCTGGTGGGCAATCCCAACTGCGGCAAGACCTCGTTGTTCAACTATGCTTCGGGCGCTCATGCCCATGTGGGCAACTACAGCGGCGTTACCGTCGATGCTACCGTTGCCGAGGCCCATTTCTACGGCTACGACTTCTCGCTGACCGACCTCCCAGGCACCTATTCCCTTACCTGCTATTCGCCCGAGGAACTCTACGTGCGCCAGCACCTGACGGAGCAGATGCCCGACGTGGTCATCAACGTGGTAGACGCCTCCAACCTGGAGCGCAACCTCTACCTCACTACCCAGTTGGTCGACATGAACGTCCGCATGGTCTGTGCGCTCAACATGTACGACGAGTTCGAGCGTCGTGGCGACAAGGTCGACCTCAAGACCCTCTCAACGCTTTTCGGTATGCCTATGGTGCCCACCTCGTTCAAGACCGGTATGGGCGTCAAGGAGCTGTTCAAGGCCGTTATCCAGGTTTACGAGAACACTCAGGGAGCCTCGCGACACATCCATATCAACTACGGTCATGAGATTGAGGACGGCATCCGCGAGATACAGAAATTCCTGAAGGCCGACGAGCATATCCGCCAGCGCTATTCCACCCGCTATCTCGCCATCAAGCTGCTGGAGAACGACCCCAGCATCACCCAGTATGTAGGCCAGCACATGGTCGACGAGCATCGTCCTGAAGACCGCAAGCAACTGCTTGCCGTGCGCAACCACGCTGCCGCCCGCGTGCTCGAAGAAACTGCCAACGACTCCGAGACCGCCATCATGGACGCCAAGTACGGCTTCATCAACGGTGCCCTGACCGAGGCGGGCTATAAGACGGGAACCAAAGAAAATATCTACCGAACCACCCACATGATCGACAATGTGCTGTCGAACAAGTACGTGGGCTTCCCCATCTTCTTCCTCATCCTCTACCTCATGTTCCAGACCACCTTCTCGCTTGGGCAGTATCCTATGGACTGGATAGAGGCGGGCGTAGAATGGTTGGGAGAGTGGATAGGTTCGGCAATGTCCGACGGTCCCCTGCGCTCCATGCTCGTCGACGGCATCATCGGCGGCGTGGGTTCCGTCATCGTCTTCCTGCCTCAGATCCTGATACTCTACTTCTTCATCTCCCTGATGGAGGACTCCGGATACATGGCTCGTGCGGCCTTCATCATGGACCGCCTGATGCACAAGATGGGACTTCACGGCAAGTCGTTCATTCCGCTCGTCATGGGCTTCGGGTGCAACGTTCCCGCCGTTATGGCCACACGCACCATCGAGAGCCGACGCTCGCGACTCATCACCATGCTCGTGCTTCCCTTTATGTCGTGCTCTGCCCGCCTGCCTATCTACATCATGATTACCGGACTGTTCTTCGCCGCCGAGTACCAGTCGCTGGTCATGATATCGCTCTATGCCGTAGGCATCCTCACCGCAGCCATCGTCAGCAACATCCTCTCTCACTTCGTTTTCCAAGGCGACGACACTCCCTTCGTTATGGAGCTGCCGCCTTATCGCTGGCCTACGGCAAAGGCTATAGGACGCCACACCTGGGAGAAAGGCAAGGAGTATCTGAAGAAGATGGGAGGCATCATCCTCGTGGCCAGCATCATTGTCTGGGCACTCGGTTATTTCGGCACTATGGGCGTCGCCCCGTCGCTGGCCGAGAGCTATATCGGGCGCATGGGACAAGCTATCGAGCCGCTGTTCTCCCTTCAGGGCTTCAACTGGCAGTTGGACGTCAGCCTCATTTGCGGCGTGGGAGCCAAGGAGATTGTCGCCTCCACGATGGGAGTTCTCGGAGGGTTCGAGGGAATCACCCCTCTTGCTGCCTATGCCTACCTGCTCTTCGTGCTGCTCTATTTCCCCTGTCTGGCCACTATCGCCGCCATCAAGCACGAAACCGGCAGCTGGCGCTGGGCCATCATTGCCGCCCTTTACACCACCTTCGTTGCCTGGGTAGTCTCAGCCCTCGTCCATCAAGTAGGCTTACTGTTCGTCTAACCTTCCCAAATACAAAAAGTACACAAAAGAGCCGAGCGCCTTTTGTGTACTTTTGCTTTTCTTAACGAGGGCGAGTTTACTTCTTCGTCCAGGTCTGAGTTTCGTAGAACATGGCGAGGTAGCCGCGTACCTTCAGGTTATTGCCGTCGAGCCAGATGGAGCACTTGTAGGTCTTGCCGTTCTTGGGGTTGTAAATCTTTCCGCCCTCCCATTTGTCGCCTTTCTTCTTCAGACCAGTCAGGATATTGATACCCACCAGCTTGCGGCTCTGCAACTTCTTGTCCGGATTGTGGACATCCTGCTGGCCGTCGCCTTTCTGTAGCCATACAATCTTGCCGTTCAGCTGGTCGCCACTCTGATAAATCTCCACCTGAGACTCACCACCTTCCGTTACCCACTTGCCGACAACGCTCTGAGCGTATCCGGCTGCTGACATCATCGCCAGCACTAAGCTAATAATTACTTTCTTCATATTGCAATTCTTATTGATTGTTTATCATTCTGTGATGCTATCGAACTGTCCGTTTCCAAACCAGGTTGCAAAGTTACGAAAAGTCGAGAGCAAAACAAAAGAATCCATTCTTTTTTTTGCCGAGACGGAGTAATTTCGCCGTCGTAGACGGCAAAGTTACGAAAAGATTTCGAAAAGGCAAGTATTTCCCCTGTTTTTTACACAGGAAGTTCTTGGCAGAGCCAAGCGACCGGAGGTCGAGCGATGAGGGGAAGTTCTTATTTTAACTCCCCATTATAACTTCCTACCATAACTCCCCATTTTAACTTCCAACTTAAACAATCAAGGGAACAGGTTTCCCTCTGTCCCCATTGATCGTCGTTTAAGGCTCCGGTTCGTCCAGCTTTTCCTGATTCAGGATGCCTTCGTCCCACAGCCGGTCAGCCTCTGCATCAAGGCGAGACTGGAAATGTTGTGTAAGCACCATTTGAATTTCTCGGGCGTACAAGGTTTTGTTTGCTCCGACTAACTGGGAGTTTACCCGGACTAAACTCAAAAACCCTTATTCCTCGATATGCGACAGGGAGTGGGCGAAGGAGGTGAAGAAGTTGGTGGTGGTTTCCGAGGGGTAGTACCTGAAGAATTTGGCGGAGCGGCGTACGTGCCAGAGCATGGCCTGGGAGTTGGAGGTGTGGACGAAGATGTCCTTGCCCTGCGAGAAGTACCATTCTTCGGCGTGGGAGTTCTTCTGCTTGAGGAGCTCGCGCAGCAGGCGGTCCATCTGGGCGTCGTCCATAGGCTGCATGAAGGGCAGCTCGGCGGGTTCGAAGTGGAGCACTTTGACGAGGAGTACGGAGGCGAACTGGGTCATTTTCGTGAGCTGCAGGCTGTTGATCCATTGCTGCAGGGTGGTGAAGTCGATGCGGTTTGTCGACTGCCGCAGGAAGACGCCGAAGTCGGTGATGCGCTTCACGGGTATGCCGGCGTTCATGATGAACCGTGCTATGCCCGAGAGGTGGAGCAGGGCGGTGCGGGTCTCGGTGTTGGAGTGTTCGTCGTCGAGTATGTTCTGGAGCTTGTGGTTGAGCACGGGGTTGGTCAGGTGGTCGGCGGCCAGCAGTTCGTTCTTCTCCTGGCTGGCGTGCAGGGTGGTGCTTTCGTCGGCTCCGTGACTGGTGGCCTGGCTCCATTGCTGCAGCAGGGGCTCGGGTATCTGCAGGAAGAACTGGTTGCTGCATCGCTCTATGCCTTTGTAGACGATGGGCGCCACGTCGTGCATTTCTGAGAGTTGGTAGAGCCGGTTCCACTTCCAAGCGGAGAGTGGTTCTATCTGCTCTTCGGTGGCGAAGGCTCCTGCGCGCAGCAGGCGGTAGAAGTTGCGTTCGGTGATGTTCATGAGTATTTTCTTGGGTAACGCAGCAGGATGGCCAGCAGGGCCACGATGCCGAGGGTGAATGGATAGTAGAGGTAGGGCAGTATGGCTATGGGGTTGAGCTGTGCCAGTCCGGCAGCCATGAGCAGTTGTGCGCCGTAGGGTATGAGTCCCTGTGTGAAGCAGGAGAAGGTGTCGAGTATGGAGGCGCACTTGCGGTTGTCGAGTCCGTAGCGGTCGCCAATGTGCTTGGCAATGCCTCCGACGGTGATGATGGCTACGGTGTTGTTGGCGGTGCATACGTTGACCAACGAGACGAGTGCCGCGACGGCGAGTTCGGCTCCGCGTTTGTTGCTGACGTGTCGGGTGAGCACACGGATGATGTAGTCGATGCCTCCGCGCTGCTTGATGAGCTCGAGCAGTCCGCCTGCCATCATGGTGATGATGATGAGCTCGCCCATGCCTACTATTCCGCTGCCCATAGCCGAGAACCAGCCGTAGAGGTCGTAGCTGCCGTTGAGGATGCCGATGATGCCTGTGAGCAGTACGCCGAGGGTGAGCACCGCCATAACGTTGACGCCGAAGATGGCGGCTACGAGCACCACAACGTAGGGGATGACCTTGAGGGGCTCTATGGCGGGTACTTCGGCGGGTGCCTGTACGCTGCTGCCCATGACGATGTAGGCGATGAAGATGATCAGGGCGGCGGGAACGACGATGAACGAGTTGACGCGGAACTTGTCGCTGAGCTTGCAGCCCTGCGTCTGGGTGGCGGCGATGGTGGTGTCGGAGATGAACGACAGGTTGTCGCCGAAGAGGGAGCCTCCTACGATGACGGCGGTCATCATGGGCACGGAGGTGCCCGTCTGTGCCGCTACGCCTGCTGCAATGGGCGTTAGGGCTACGATGGTGCCTACGCTGGTGCCGATGCTGAGCGAGATGAAGCACGAGGCGAGGAACAGTCCTGCCAGCAGCATCTGCGGCGGCAGCAGCCACAGCGTGAGGTTGACGGTGGCGTCGATACTGCCCATAGCCTTGGCGGCGTTGGCAAAGGCTCCTGCGAGGATGAAGATCCATATCATGAGCATCATCTGCGAGGAGGAGGCGCCGCGCGAATAGGTGTCGATGCGCTCCTTGAGCGGCAGGCCGCCGATGATGACGGCATAGACGGAGGCCGCCATGAAGGCTACGGTGATGGGCACCTTGTAAAAGTCACCAGCCGCAATGCTGGTGACTAAATATAAGGTGATGAACACCATCAGGGGCGACAACGCCAGGAGGCCATGCTTCATGAATGGGAGTTAAAATGGGGAGTTAAAATGGGGAGTTAAATGGGAAGTTAGAGCGTTACTCCGTTCTTGAAGATGGAGATTTCGCGGTAGTCGTTCTCCTCGTTGCGGGCTTTCTCGCCGCTGGCTACGGCCAGCACCTTCTCAATGAACTCGGGCACGAGCTCCTGCATGGTGCGTCCCTCTACCAGCTGTCCGGCAGAGAAGTCCACCCAGTTGGGCTTGCGGGCAGCCAGCGTGGGGTTGGTGGCTATCTTCATGGTGGGAACGAAGGTGCCGAAGGGGGTGCCTCGTCCCGTAGTGAAGAGCACCAGGTGACAGCCGCAGGAAGCCAAAGCGGTGGCGGCTACAAGGTCGTTGCCGGGAGCCGACAGCAGGTTCAAGCCCGTGTTCTGCAGACGGTCGCCGTATTCCATCACGCCGCTCACAGGAGCCTTGCCGCACTTCTGGGTGCAGCCCAGCGCCTTGTCCTCGAGGGTGGATATGCCGCCAGCCTTGTTGCCCGGCGAGGGGTTCTCGCCAACGGGTTCGCCGTGCGAGAGGAAATACTCCTTGAAGTTGTTGATCATCGAGACGGTCTGCTCGAAGAGCTGTTCGTTGCGGCAGCGGTTCATGAGTATGGTCTCGGCGCCGAACATCTCGGGCACCTCGGTCAGCACGCTGGTGCCGCCCTGAGCCACGAGCCAGTCGCTGAACTCGCCCACCAGCGGGTTGGCGGTAATGCCGCTGAAGCCGTCGCTGCCGCCGCACTTCAAGCCTACGCGCAGCTTGGCTACCGACACGTCCTGACGCTTGTCCTTACTGGCCAGGCTGTAGAGCTCGCGCAGAATCTGCATGCCAGCCTCCACCTCGTCGCCGTCTACCTGCTGGGTCACCAACAGGCGGATGCGCTCCTTATCATAGTCGCCCAACATTTTCATGAACTCGTCGGGCTGGTTGTTCTCGCAGCCAAGGCTTAGCACGAGCACGCCGCCGGCATTGGGGTGCAGGCAGATGTCGCGCAGCACCTTGCGGGTGTTCTCGTGGTCGCCCGACAGCTGTGAGCAGCCGTAGTTGTGGTGCCAGGCATAGATGCTGTCGATACCCTCGCAGCCCGTCTCCTTGCGCATCCTCTCTGCCAGCTTCTCGGCAATGCCGTTGACGCAGCCTACGGTGGGCACAATCCACAGCTCGTTGCGCACGCCCACGTCGCCGTTCTTGCGCACATAGCCCTTAAAGGTTCGGTTTTCGTTTGGAATACTAAGTTCTTCATTTACAGGCTCGTATTTATACTCCAGCGTACCGCTGAGGTTGGTCTTCAGGTTGTTCTCGTTCACCCAGTCGCCGCCCTTGAGGTCGCGCTTTGCATGGCCTATGGGGTAGCCGTATTTAATGATGTTCTCGCCCTCCTTGACGTCGCGCAGCAGCACCTTGTGGCCTGCGGGAACGTCCTCGGTAAGCACTACGCGCTCGCCGCCGGCTTCAATCACGTCGCCCTTTTTCTTTTCTACTAAGCAGACCACGACGGAGTCTGCAGGATTAATCTTTAAGTAAGTTGTTGTTTGTTTCATTGTTTTATTTGATTTGTTTAGTATTGTCAAATCGCCGTTCTGCGATAGAAGTCCACGTTCTCCTTCGTCAGAATCTCGATAGGCATGTAGTTGACGGGAGTAACCTCGCGCTTCAGGACGATGGCGTTGAACAGCGCATCGACGCTGGCGTAGCCCTGCTGGTAGGCATGCTGGGCAATGAGGAACGAGATACTGCCTTGGCGGACGCACTCCTCGTTCTTAGGCACCATATCGTAGCCCATAATCTGGATGTTGCGGCGGTTGCTCTTCTGCAGGAACTCACCAACGATGTGGGCCTTGGAGTTGAAGGTAATGCAATGATGGACCAGCGGGTGCTCCTTGAAGAACTTCTCGAGAATGGAGTTGTAGTCGGCGTTCTCGGAGTCGAGGGGCAGGTCAATCTCCACGATGCGGATATCGGGGAAGTGGTCGACCATGTAGTGACGGAAACCCGTTTCGCGGTTGGCCTGCTGCTTGGAGCCCACCTTGCCGTCGCGCGTCTGCCTGACGAGTGCAATCTCCTTCTCCTTCGAAGCCAGCAGCATGAGCATGCGGGCGGCAAAATAGCCCGAGGCAAAGGAATCCTGTCCGAAGAACGCCAGCGGCTTCAGGTCGGGCATGTAGGAGTCGAGCAGCACGTAGGGAATCTGCCGCTCAATCAGCTTCTCGGTAAAACGGGCGGTCTGTTCCAGCGTAGTGGGCACGATGATGACGCCGTCGATCTTGGCGGTGAAAAATTCACGTACCATGCGCGTAAAAGCAGCTGCGTTGAAGCGTTCGTAGTAGATGAACTTCAGCGTGATGCCGAAGTCGCGGCGGAAGTCGGTACAGGCCTGGGCGCCCTCTTCAATCTCGTCCCAGTAGGCCTCCTGCTCGTGCTTGGGCAGCACGCAGTAGAAGGTGTATTGCTTGTTGTAGGCCAAGGCCGATGCATACATGTTGGGGCGGTAGTCCATCTCCTCGAGCGCCTTGTTCACCTTCTCCAATGCCTTCTTCGAAACGTTGGGGCGCTTGTGTAACACGCGGTCGACGGTGCCTACCGATACCCCCGCACGCTCCGCAATATCCTTAATCCTAATATTCTCTTTTGCCATAACAGTTTTGTAAAGAATGGCGCAAAGGTAAGGATTTAATTTGATATTTCCAAATTTTAGGGACGTATTTTCAAGGGATATCGAGATGGCTTGAAAAAGATTTGGCTATTTCGGAATAAATGCTTACCTTTGCAGGCATCATGAGAATGAATACAGGAAAGAACGTACAGGGTGACTACAGTCACTATACTGTGGAGGAAGAAGCCCCCTTGCTGGAGTGGCTTCTGAAGAACGTGGCGCAGAGCCGGTCGAAGATCAAGGCTACGCTGCAGGGACGTGGCGTGAAGGTGAACGGAAAGACCGTGTCGCAGTTTGACTTCCCCTTGCAGCCCGGCATGAAAGTGGCCGTATCGAACACGAAGCGCAACCAGAAAGGCTTCAAGAGCCGTTATGTGAAGATTGTCTACGAAGACCGCTGGCTCATTGTGGTGGAGAAGGCTGTGGGCATTCTCTCGATGGCTGCAGGCCACTCGTCGCTGAACGTGAAGACGGTGCTCGACGACTATTTCAAGAAGAGCCGCCAGAAGTGTTCGGCCCATGTCGTTCACCGACTGGACCGCGATACCAGCGGGCTGATGGTCTACGCCAAGGATATAGAGACAGAGCAGATACTCGAGCACAACTGGCACGATATCGTCTACGACCGCCGCTACGTGGCTGTAGTGAGCGGAGAGATGGAGCAGGACGAGGGTACTATTGCCAACTGGCTGAAGGACAACAAGGCCTATGTTACCTACTCGTCGCCTACCGACAACGGTGGCAAGTATGCGGTGACCCATTTCCATGTGCTCGACCGCACTACCGAGCATTCGCTGGTGGAATATAAGCTGGAAACCGGGCGCAAGAACCAGATACGCGTACACTCTGCCGATATGGGGCATCCCGTCTGTGGCGACCCGAAATACGGCAATGGCGACGACCCGCTGCACCGCCTCTGTCTGCACGCCTGGCTGTTGTGCTTCACCCATCCCGTCACGGGACAGCCGATGGAGTTTGAAACCCCTGTGCCCGTAGCTTTCCGCAAACTGTTTAAATAAGGTATAAAGGAATAAATAGGAAAACCTCATGGAGAATATCGGATATTACATTTTCTTGCTGGTAGCCATTATCGTGGCGTTCCTTGTTGTGAAGAAGGTGACGACGTGTATGCTGAAGTCGGTCATCCTGATTGTGCTGGCGGTGGCGTTGGCAGTACTCTATTTCTTCTACTTCAAATGACCGCTGAGTACCAGATACGCGTGTTGCCCCAGGTGGCTGCCGACAGTGAGCGGCTGAAAGCCTGGTTGGCTGAAGAAAAGGGCGTTGACGTGCGTACCATTTATGGCGTGCGTATCCTGAAGCGTAGCATCGATGCCCGTCAGCGTACCATTTTCGTCAACCTCAAGGTACGTGTCTATATCAACGAGATGCCTGCCGACGATGAATATGTACATACGGAGTATGGCGACGTGTCAGGCTGTCCGCAGGTCATCGTTGTAGGCGCCGGTCCAGGCGGACTGTTTGCCGCCCTGCGACTGATAGAGCTGGGGCTACGTCCTATTGTGCTGGAGCGCGGAAAGAACGTACACGACCGCAAGCGCGACTTGGCAGAGATCTCCCGTTCGCAGCAGGTGGACGGCGAGAGCAACTATTGCTTTGGCGAGGGTGGGGCAGGAGCCTACTCCGACGGCAAGCTCTATACCCGTTCGAAGAAGCGCGGAAACATCGACAAGATACTGAACGTGTTCTGTCAGCACGGAGCGTCGACGGCCATCTTGGCCGATGCCCATCCCCATATTGGTACCGACCGACTGCCAAAGGTAATTGAGAACATGCGCAACACCATTATCAGATGCGGTGGCGAGGTGCATTTCCAGACTAAGATGACGAGGCTGATCTGTCGGGAAGCTAACTGTGTGATCGGTGTGGAGGCAGAGGTAACCTCGCAGCCCGCACCTCATAACTCGCATCAAGAATTCATGGGGCCTGTGATACTGGCTACAGGACACTCCGCCCGCGATGTCTACCGCTATCTGGCAGAAGCCAGGATTGAAATAGAGGCAAAGGGTATTGCTGTGGGCGTGCGCCTGGAGCATCCCTCGATGCTGATTGACCAGATACAGTACCATTCCCGTCAGGGGCGCGGCAAGTACCTGCCTGCTGCCGAATATTCCTTTGTGACGCAGGTCGACGGAAGGGGTGTCTATTCGTTCTGCATGTGTCCAGGAGGCTTTGTGATTCCCGCTGCCACCGACAAGGAACAGATTGTGGTAAACGGCATGAGTCCCGCCAATCGGGGAACAGCATGGTCGAACAGCGGTATGGTGGTTGAGATACGTCCGGAAGACGTGGAGAGCATGATGACGGCATTTCCCAATCCTGACATAGCAAAGGATTCACCGCTGGCCATGATGGCCTTTCAGGAAGAGCTGGAGCGCCTGTGCTGGCAGCAGGGAAACCGCAAGCAGACGGCTCCTGCGCAGCGTATGGCCGACTTTGTGAACAATAGGCTGAGCTACGACCTGCCCAAGTCGAGCTATGCTCCTGGAATCATTTCCTCGCCCCTGCACTTCTGGCTGCCACCGATGGTGAGCCATCGCCTGCAGGAAGGCTTCAAGACCTTTGGACGACAGGCTCACGGGTTCCTGACCAACGAGGCTGTGCTGATAGCTGTAGAGACACGTACCAGCAGTCCCGTGCGTATTGTCCGCAATTCCGAGACGTTGCAGCACGTAAGCATCAGCGGACTCTTTCCCTGCGGTGAGGGAGCCGGCTATGCGGGCGGTATTGTTTCTGCCGGTGTGGATGGCGAGCGCTGTGCAGAGATGTGTGCGGAATACCTGAAAAGTTAGGTTTTTTCCTTATTCTCTTGTGAGTTTCCAAATAATTACTTATCTTTGCACCGTCAAAAGAAGAACGTGTAAACATGAAAATAGGTGACAAAGTAAGATTCCTGAGCGAGGTAGGAGGCGGTCGCGTGGCTGGTTTCCAAGGCAAGGATATTGTGCTAGTCGAGGACGAAGACGGCTTTGAAGTGCCCATGCGTACTGCCGACGTAGTGGTCATCGGTGAGGAAAACTACGACACCCGTCACGTGGTTGAGGTGAAGAACAACCAGGCTAAGGCGGTTGAAGTGGAAGAGGAAATCGAGACAGAGCCTGCCGACAAGCCCCTGACCTTCAAGGCCCCTGTAGAAGAACGGCGCGGCGGTGACAAGATTTCTGCCTATCTGGCCTTTGTACCTATGGACCTGAAGGAACTGAGCGATACCCGTTTCGAGACCTATATCGTGAACGACTGCAATTACTACCTGCGCTATGTGTACATGACTGCTGAGAGCAATAGCTGGCGCGTACGCTCCACAGGTGAGATAGAACCCAATACGAAGATGTTTATCGAGGAGTTCGGGCGCGACCAGCTGAACGAGCTGGAGCATTCGTGTGTGCAGCTGATAGCCTACAAGCGCGAAAAGTACTTCCTGCGCAAACCCGTCGTCGATGCATTAATCAACCTTGACCTGGTGAAGTTCTATAAGCTTCACACATTCAGTGAGAACCAGTTCTTTGAGCAGCCGGCTCTCATTTATACCATTATTGAAAACGATCGACAATTTGTAAAGCTATGAAATACGGATTTCTGAAAGTTGCTGCCGGTGTTCCTGCCGTGAAGGTAGCCGACGTAGAATATAACGTTCAACAGATTGAAAGCCTCATTGCCCAGGCTGAAGGCCAAGGCGTGGAGGTGATAGTGTTTCCGGAACTTTCTCTGACGGGCTACTCCTGTCAGGATTTGTTCAAGGAGCAGCTGCTGATTGACAAGGCAGAGGAGGGACTGCTGGTACTGCTCGACTTTACCCGTAAGCTGGATGTCATCTGTATTGTAGGACTACCTGTGCAGATAGGTGCTTTGCTCTATAACTGCGCTGCCGTGATTCAGGGAGGCTCTTTGTTGGGAATCGTTCCCAAGGTGTATTTGCCCAATTATGGAGAGTTCTATGAGAAGCGCTGGTTCGCTTCTGCCCATGACCTGTCGGAGCAGGATATCTACCTGGCTGGCAGTCCGCTTCACGTTTCGCCCGACCCCTGCATCTTCACCACCAGCGAAGGAGCCCGTTTCGGAATTGAGATCTGTGAGGACGTTTGGGCACCTACGCCCCCATCCAACCGTTTGTCGTTAGCTGGTGCCGATATTATCTTCAATCTGTCGGCTTCGGACGAGCTCATCGGAAAGCACGACTATCTGCGACAGTTGCTCTGCCAGCAGAGTGCACGGACAATGAGCGGCTACGTCTATGCCAGCAGCGGTTTCGGTGAATCGACGCAGGATGTGGTATACGGCGGCAATGCCATGATACTCGAGAACGGCCATATTCTGTGTGAAGGCGACCGATTCTCATTCCAGCCGCAGATCAAGATGATGCAGATAGATATTGAGCGCCTGCGTACCGAGCGACGCACGAACTCCACCTTCATTACCGCACAGGCTGCTGACCGCAGTCCGCTGACGATGATTACCTGCAAGCCTGTTGCCCAGCGTGAATTTGAACTCACACGTGCCGTTGACCCGCATCCGTTCATTCCTGAGGAATCGAAGATGCACGATTCGTGTGAGGAAATTCTCAATATTCAGGTGGCAGGACTCGCCAAGCGCCTCTATCACGTCGGAGCTAACAAGGCTGTGATAGGCATTAGCGGGGGGCTCGACTCTACGCTGGCATTGCTGGTAACGGTCAAGGCTTTCGATAAGCTGGGACTTGACAGGAAAGGGATTGTGGCCATTACGATGCCTGGATTCGGTACTACCGACCGCACCTATAAGAACGCCCTGAAACTGATGGAAACTTTGGGCGTCACAAGCCGTGAAATCAGTATTGCCAAAGCTGTCACTCAGCATTTCGAGGACATCAAGCACGATGCTAAGATACACGATATTACCTATGAGAACTCACAGGCTCGTGAGCGCACCCAGATACTGATGGACGTGGCCAACAAGGAGAATGCTATTGTCATCGGTACGGGCGACCTCTCCGAACTTGCTTTGGGATGGGCCACTTATAACGGCGACCACATGTCGATGTATGGTGTCAATGCGGGAGTACCCAAGACGCTGGTACGCTATCTGGTGAGCTATATAGCCGGAGAAATGGCTACCGAGGTGCTGCTCGACATCGTTGACACCCCCATCTCACCAGAACTGATTCCTGCTGACGAGAAAGGTAATATCAAACAGAAGACGGAAGACCTGGTAGGCCCTTACGAGCTGCATGATTTCTTCCTCTACTACTTCCTGCGCTTTGGATTCCGTCCTGCCAAAATCTTCGTACTTGCCCAGAAAGCATTTAAAGGTGTTTATGATGATACCGTCATCAAACATTGGCTGCAGGTATTCTGCCGCAGGTTCTTCACCCAGCAGTTCAAACGATCCTGCATGCCCGACGGCCCGAAGGTGGGCAGCGTGAGCCTCTCACCACGAGGCGACTGGCGAATGCCCAGTGATGCGAATAGCACGCTGTGGTTGAAAGACATAGAGAAGATTAGCATTTAATCTTCCGTTGCCGTTATCTGTGTTTATTGGCCGCAGAGTTGTGCATAGGGACAACCTTTGCAACGTTCGGTGTCGTCAGTAGGCGTGAAGGCGAGCGAGGGGTTGAACATCTCGTTGATTTTCTGCATGAGCAATTCCACAAAGCGGTCGCCCTCGGGAGTGGCTACGTCGTTGATGTAGTCGTTGCCGAACTTCAGAATAGGGTTGAATTTGTCGGTGCCTGCATGCTGGATAAAGAGCAGGGCAGGGGCAATTGGGGTGTCCTTCTGTCTTCCCCTCAGTATGCGGGCATAGAGGAAGGTCTGCAGGTAATAGTCACTATGGTTACGCAGTTTGGAGGGGTCAAAGATTTCATCAACGTTCTTCAAGGGTTGTAGCTTAGTAGCTCCCGTTTTGTAGTCGATGATGCGTATCTGCTCACCGTCAATTCCTGAGAAATCATCTGTTTTACTTCTGCTGATGCAGTCTATGCGGTCTGCTCGTCCTCCGAGACGGGTAGTGATACCGAGCGATGGGATGAAAAGGGGGTGAAGCACGTCTTCCTCGAGCTTGAGGATGGTAAACGGAGCCAGCTTTCGGTCAACCTCAACCAGCTGTCGAAGGTAGTGAATGATAACCTGACGATTGATAACTGCCAGTCCGCCTTTGGGCATACGCCCCCTGAACTCCTGTTCGAAGGCTTCGTCAACAGCCCGTTCTATATCTACTTTTTTCTTGAGCAGATTGTCGAGGTCGCAGGCGAGTATGCGGGGACTCTTTTGCTTAAGCCGTTCGTAGAGCAGCTGGGCTGCATTATGGAAGATGTTACCAAACTGGCGGTTGTCGATGACACCGTCCTCTGTATCATCGGGCTCGCGAAGTCCCTCTACGTAGCAATAATAGAACTGTAAGGGGCAGCGCATATAGCGGTTGATGGCAGTAGGAGAGAGGATGGAACCCGAGAATCGCTGGCGCAGGGCATCCATCATTTCCGGAGTCTTGGCAAAAGGTCTTGGATGCGGAAGCTCTGCTTGTTGTCCGCCCTGTAGCGTATGGCGGACGATGGTGTGATGTGTGTCCTCAACCATCAACTGAAGCATGAAACGGCTCATTTCGGCTGTCTGACCGTCGGTAGTGGCGTTGTTGTAGACGATGGTGATGTCCTTAGCCCGACTCAGCAGACGGTTGAAATAATAGGCGTAGATGGCGGCTTTGTGGTCAGCAGTTGTCAGTCCGAAGGTACGACGCAGGGAGTAGGGAATGAACGATGAGTCGGTGATGCCTCTTGGAATGTTTCCTTCGTTGGCGGAGAGCAGCAGGAGGTGGTCAAAGTCGAGGTTGCGAGTTTCGAGTACACCCATGATTTGAAGTCCTACGGCAGGCTCGCCGTGAAAGGGAATGGAGGTTTGCTGAATGAGTTGCTGCACAAGACGTTGGAGTGTGAGGTCATCTACCGTCAGGTCGCCAGTGTCAATCAACGACTGCAGGCGGTTGAGCAGTGTGTAAGTACGAAACATGGCCTCGGCAGTCAACGGGTCGTCTTCTGCGGGGTGCTCAGCGTCTTGTGAAGGTTTGGATGCCTGTGCCTGTTCTTTCACAAAGTCGATGACTTGCTGTAGCTTATGGTCACGAAGCATTCGTTGGACAAGCGAGGCAATAGGTGTCTGAGAAAGAGGATAGCCTGTAGTAATGTTGACGTGTTCTACCTCGTTGGGTATACAATGGATTACCGTCTGAAGCAGTCCTTCGTTGCAGAGCACGATAGCCGTATGGCGTCCTCCTTTTATGCGCTCACCCTCTTGCAGCCATTGGTTGACGTAGCGTGCCTGAATATCCTCGGTAGGGGCACTCACGAAGTGGATGTCCTTGGGACTCTGGAAGTTACGATAGATGGTATCGTCGTCGACAGGCAGTTCGTTGGGGAATTGACTCAGGTACTGACTAATAAAGTGCCCAGCTTCGGATTTCATGTAGTAATGGTCAAAGTCCCAGTAAAAAGAGGCTTTCCCCTCTGCCTTGAGACGGCTGAAAAGTCGTTGCTCTACTACCTGCAGCAGATTGAACCCGATAAAGAGGTAGCGGTCGTATTGGAAACTGAGGCTATCATTGTCTGCCACCTGTCGATAAAGAGCTCCTTCGTAGGCTAATCCTTGGCTAGCAAGCCGCTGGTTGAAGGAGTGGTAGATGTCGCCCATACGCGACCAAAGCCGCAGGAAACGCTCCTTGAGTAACGTATTGTGGTCGTCGCTGAAATTGGAGAAGAATTTTTGGATGATGGCTTTCTGCTCATCGGTAAGGTAGCTAATGTCGTCAAATTCGCGGATATCGCGCAGGTTGGCAAATACCTTGTCAGCAGGTGCCATATTTTTGTCGATATCATCGAAGTCGGTAATCAGCAGCTGTCCCCAACCATAGAAGTGGTCAAGACTTTCCGCTATGCCTGTCACCTCGGTATAGGAACGATAGAGGTCGCAGACGAGCTTAATGGGATCGGCTACTTTCAGTGTGGAGTGACGTCTGAACAGCTCGCTGATAGTAATATAGGCAGGTGACCATAGCGGGCGCTGAGCAATACGTGCAAGGGCATCGTTGAGGAACAGCGAGGCACGCTTGTTGGGGAATACTACTGCGATACGCGACAGATTAGTGCCGTATTTGTTGATCATGTCTTCGGCTACAAATTCCAGGAATGTCTTCATGTTTTAACTCCCTATTTTAACTTCCTTCTTTAACTTCCTATTTTAACTTCCTTCTTTAACTTCCTATTTTAACTCCCTATTTTAACTTCCTTCTTTAACTCCCCTTTTAACTCCCCCTTTTAACTTCTTCAATCCTATTGCTATACACATACCACAGGAACCCCTGAATATTGGAGTATCCCATAGAGGCTAAGAGGTGCATATATTCCCTTACCTGGTCGTGGTAATCGTCGTGTGGACGCCCGAACTTGAAGTCGACCACCACCCATCTGTTGCCGTCGGTCATTACTCGGTCTGGACGGCGTTCAATGACCTCTCCGTCCTTTACGCTGAGGATCGTACACTCGTTGAAGAGCGTCCATCTATCAGAGAACCAGTCGGCCACTTTAGGATGCTCCAAACGTTTACGCAGCATGGTGGTGATGCGTTCGAGAGTAATGTCATTGTCGTAGATAATACCTTCCGACTCCATGTCATGCAGGGCGTTGTCGATGTCGGCAGTAGTATGGATAGTAGAAAAGATATGATGCAGAACGCTGCCTATTTGGATATATCCGGCATTTACCTGCTCATCGTCGCCCTGAATGAAGTCACGGCTTTGGTTACTCTGACGGAACGCAGCTTTGGCAGCATGGGTTGTTATGTTGACGTGGATGGGCGTAGAGGGTAGCAGGAACGGATTCTCTGTGCTATCTTTCTTTGTCTCAGCCATGTAATCCAGCGTGCCGTATTCAAAGGTGATGGCACTTTCCTCGTCGTCCATTCCTGTAACCGTTCCAAGGGAAAGTGCGGGCAGCGTCTGTTCGATGATTTCCGAACGTGAGTTCTTTGCACCTCGTTTGCCAATGACCAGCAAAGCGCTGCGTGCACGGGTAAAGGCTACATAAAGCAGGTTCAGGTTGTCTACTACGTTTTGCAGGTGCTCTTGCTGATAATCGTTTTCATAGATAGTGCCCACCATTCCTTTCTGACCGTAGTCGATAGGTGCCAAAGGCAGGTCGTTAAAGGGCTCCTCTGAAGGCTGACACCAAAGGATGTTACCCGTTTTCTCCAACTGCCAGTCGCAGAAGGGACATACAACGTAGTCGAACTCCAGCCCTTTAGACTTGTGGATGCTGATGATGCGTATGCCGTCAGTAACATCGCTCTGAATGGTTTTTGCGCAGAGTTCGTTGTCCCACAACCGCAGGAAGTCATTGATGGTTGCGGGATTGTCGGTCGTGTATTGCCGCAGTTGGTCAAAGAAGGCACATACATAGGCCGTCTGGCTGTCAAAGTGGTCGAGGTGGAAGTCGGCAAACAACTGCTCTACTAGCTCGTAAAGCGCCAGCGATGGCTTTTTGATGTAGGTTTGAAGTAAGTCTGTGAGTTGTTGCTTGCTGGAATGTTCATCGCAGGGTTGTTGCTTGCTTGGGAATATGTTGGTGCACGTTTTCGTCAGGTAGGCGCGTGCAATTTCATCCTTGGGGTTGTTGATAAGACGCAGGGCATTGATGATGATGTTGACTGGTTGCGAGGCATCCAGCCTGAAGGCTTCGTCGCTGACGATGCTTATCTCTGGACGGTGCTCGGCAAAGTAGTTGGCTATAATGGGTATATAACTGTTGGTGCGCACGAGGATAGCCATCTTCTGCTGGGGGATGCCCTGAGCCATGAGCTCTTCAATGGTGCTGTCCAAGCGTTCGAGTGTCTGCTGCTGATAGTCCTTGTTCGTCAACAGCTCAATGCGCACGAAGCCCGTTTTTGGTTTGTTGTCGGGTATTTGCTGGGTTACCTTGTTGTAAGCACGCTGAAGCTGGTCGGCTTGGGGCTGCTCCTTCAGCTTTTCGTATTCCAACCGTGCGGCTTCGGTGAAGAAGGCGTTATTGAACTCAATGATGTGTCGGTCTGAGCGGCGGTTGGTTGTCAAGGGAGCAGTTTGTATCATCTCCTTGGGGAATTGCTGTTCAATATCGTTGAGCAACCTCCAATCGCCGCTTCGCCAGCGGTAGATGCTTTGCTTGACGTCGCCTACGATGAGGTTCTCGCTGTCCCTATGGCTCATGGTCTCCAGCAGCAGCACGCGGAAGTTTTGCCATTGTACGGTGCTGGTGTCTTGAAACTCGTCAATCATGACATGCTCCAGCTGTGTTCCGATTTTCTCAAAAATAAAAGGTGAGTCAGCGTCGCTGATTAAGTCGTGAAGCATTGTCTGCGTATCGCTGAGCAGGAAACGGTTGGCTTCGTCATTCAAGTATCTTACCTTGTTTTCAATGCTGCTCAGCAAGCGTACCTGGTTCAGATGACGCAGCGTGAGCACAGCCGACTGATAGAGCTTCCATTGACGAGGTTGCTCGTCAACGGCCTGTCGCAGTAAGTCACCCAACGGCCCCTCGGCCAGCATGTGAATGACTTCACGTCGCTCATGGTTTTTGGCATACCATTTGGAGGGGTCTTCCAGGCAGTTGGCTACCGTTGTGTTGATGATGCTCTTATCGAATATTCCGTTCTGCAGCTTGCTAAAGAAACTGGCAATGCCGCGTTGCTTGTTGGAAAGGTCATTGGGGGTGAGCCCTTCTGCTTCGAGGGTTTCAAAGAAAGTTTTTCCTATGTTGACCATCCTTTCTTTTGCAGCATCACGAACCTCTCGTAACGTTTTGGTATAGTGGTTGAAAAAGTGTTCTTCTTGTAGTTTTTCGTTAAGTTCCTTGCTGATATCTTTGTAGTAGTCTCTGAAGATGGTTCTCCCGAATTGCTTGATTTGCCCGATGACGTTCCACGAGCGGTCGTCGCTGATGTTCTCCATGATATATTTCATAATCCATTGGAGCGTCACGTCAGTAGTCTTCAGGTCTTCTATCAGCTTGTCGACGGCTTGTTCTTCCACCTGCACATCGTTCAGCCCTACGCGGAGATTGGCTGTGAGGTCAAGTTCGCGCGCTAAGTTTCTTAATACGCTTTGGAAGAAGGTATCGATGGTCATCACCCTAAAGTGGTTGTAGTTGTGCAGCAGCAGCGTGAGGGCTTTCCCAGCACGTTCGCTTACAAATTCCGGTGATGCATCGAGGGCACGGCACACCTCGTTGGTATAGGCTTGAGAGTCAGGAAGATTCTTCCAGATGCCATAAAGCTGGCTCAGGATTCGTGTCTTCATTTCCTCAGTAGCCTTATTGGTGAAGGTGACGGCGAGTATATTGCGGTACGACAGAGGGTTCTGCACCACAAGTTTGATATACTGTACGGCCAGCGCAAAGGTTTTTCCGCTACCAGCCGATGCTTTTAAAACAGTCAGCGGTTTGTTCATTCTCTAACTTCGATAACTTCTCTACCTTCGTTAAACTTCGCTCGCTCGAGCTTGCTCGCTTTGCTTGCAAAGAACTTCTCTAATCTCCTACCAGCGCCTGAACAGTTCGAAGGTGAATTTGCTGCCGAAGCCCTCGTAGTGAGTGCTCAGGAAACAGGCAAATAGTCCTATGGATACAAATCGGGTAGTGAATCCGTATCCGATTTCGGTGTAGGGACGAGTGTTGTCAATGCTCAATGCGCTAAAATAGAGGCGTTCCTTTTCTATGTAGTGTCCAATCAACGGCAGCCAGGAACCAGCCAGCAAGGGTGTCTCATAGCTCAGGTTACCTCGCACGTAATAGCTCGATTCGTTGTACCATTCGCTGTTGAGCAACTGGAAGTCCCCAGACCAGTCATCGTCCCATCCGCCAGGCACCTTGTTTTCTCGGAAGTGCTGGTAGTCAACGAAGTAGTTGTCTTTCTTGCGTGTATAGAATCCACCTCCCAAACGGGCATTGATAAGCCGCATGGGCTTCATGCGATACTTGGCTGAGGCATCGAACTCCCAACGCTCATAGTCGATGAATGAGCTCATGACGCCCTTGATACCCCGTTCGTAGTCAACGGAGAGTATGGGCCCTTTACGCCAAGGCATGAGCCTTACAGACATCATCGGAGCAAAGCTGTAGTAGTTTCTGGGCTTTTGCCATTTCCGCATTTCGTCGGTATTGTAAGCCACTCGTCGGTGATAGGTGAATCCTGTTTCAAGTTCCAGCCAGTCAAACACCTTAATGTTATTGGTGAAGGTCAGATAATTGTCATCGAAGTATTCCAAATCCATGCCGTCAAGGTTCAGCGTGTCACCGTATTCCTTCTTGATTTCATCGATCACCACTCCGCTACCGATGCGGTTGCCGTTACCGTAGATAAGGGTGAGGCGTCCGTTGCGCTTGGGGTTGTAGTGGAAGTAGAGGGGCATGGTAAAATAGAACTTTTCGTATTTGAAGTTGTAGCCGCACCAAGGATAGAATTCCAGGTAGCGGTTTTTGTTGAATCGGAACTGCGCACCGAACTTCAGCCTGTAAGAAAGTCCTCGGCTACTGCTATAGCTGATGTACTGTGGGTCGAGTATTGGCGATAGCTTCATGTAGGTATTCTCCGACTCATAGCGTATGCTGGAGATGAGGTTGTCGCCGATGGCATCCTGCAACACATCCTTTACGAAATTGAAGTGCTCAACGGTATCTGCAACGGCTACCGTAGTGGTATCCGGCTTGTTGGCTTCTGCATACTCATCGTAGATGTGCTTCTCCTGATCTGTCAGCGGAATGGGGCGTATGGAGTCCATCAGCTGCAGGTCAAAGGCGTTGTTGACGCTGTCGGGCAGGTTGATGGGACAATCAAATATGGCTTCGTAGCTAGCGTAGATTTTGTTCCCCATAAACTTAAAGTCCATCATCGTCTTGCATTGCTTTGGTAGCAGCGACTGTTTGTCATCCTCGCCTTGTGTGGTCTCGGTGTGGAAGCGTATCATATCGTACTCACCGTTGAAGGTGGCGCTGATGATTCGGCCCGTATTCATATCCACCATTGCCGTTCCGGATACCAGCTGGGTGTTCTTGAGCAGTCTTGGGCGGAAATTGACGACTACCGTATCGTTCTCCTGTGGAATAATGCGGTAGTGGTAGTAAAACCGGTTGTGCTTGTTGAAGGGTGACAGGATGTGGTCGTTATAGAGACAGATGTCGTAGATGCTGGGTGTCATGAACTCTACGATGGTTGGCATTGCCTTGCGGTTGTGGCGTATGGTGCTGAAGCATGCCTGCCGCTTGGTGTCGTAGTCAGCAAAGTCCCTGAACGTCAGTTTGTTGTACGACTCTGAAACCAGGTATCGGTTGCCGTCGGCAATAGAGTACATCGAGGGCACGCACCAAAGCGTGAAGTTGCGGCGGGCTACGTTGTAGTTGGTTTTGATATAGACGTTGGTGGTGTGGCCGCTGATGCTGTTGCCGGTGTAATTTCTTGGGTAGTTGAAGATACGGCTCATGACGAGCGAGTCAGTTGAACTCCTCGAAAAAACAATGCCGGGCACACTTGTGAGTATGCCCAGCAACAGTATGGTTAGAAGTTTGCGGCATTTCACGACTACAAAATTACAACTAAATTTTGAAGTCGCAAAATTTTTAGCCCAAATACTTCATCAGAATTTTTGCATTTCCTGAATCGCGCAGCTTTGCGATGCTTTTTTCACGGATTTGGCGCACGCGCTCGCGGGTCAGTCCGAGCTGATCACCGATTTCCTCAAGTCCCTTTTCATGACATCCTATGCCGAAGCACTCGCGAATGATGGTAATCTCGCGCTCCTTCAGCACCTTGTTCAGCACGGTGTTCAGTTCCTGTGCCATCGATTCGTGGTCTACCTGGCGGTCTGTACGTGAATCGTCGCCCGATGCCATCACGTCGAGCATGCAGTTGTCCTCGCCGTCCTGGAAAGGAGCATCGATGGATACATGGTGGCTGTCGGCCTGCATGGACTGGCTGATTTTCTCTTCGTCAAGATTGGTCATCTCGCTCAACTCCGACACGCTCGGATGGCGCTGATGCTCCTGCTCGAACTTGTTGATTTCGTGACCTATCTTGTTGAGTGAGCCAACTTGATTCAGCGGCAGTCTCACGATACGGCTCTGCTCGGCAATGGCCTGGAGTATGGACTGACGAATCCACCAAACGGCGTAGGAGATGAATTTGAAGCCGCGTGTCTCGTCAAACTTCTGCGCAGCCTTAATCAGTCCTATGTTGCCTTCGTCTATGAGGTCGGTCAGCGTCAAGCCCTGGTGCTGGTATTGCTTGGCTACGGACACGACGAAACGCAGGTTAGCAGTCACGAGTTTGTCTTTAGCACGCTCGCCCTCTGGGCCACCCTTACGGATTTTCTGTGCCAGTTCAATTTCCTCGTCAATGCTAATCAGCGGTGCACGGCCGATTTCAACCAAATACTTGTCCAGAGCCTCACTCGAACGGTTGGTGATACTCTTCTGAATCTTTAATTGTCTCATTCTTATTACCCTTAAATCTTTCTTTAAATGCTTGAAAATCAAGCGAATATACGTATATTACTTCTAAAGCGCTGCAAAGTTACGAAAAAATTCGATATGTTGTTATTTGCGTTAACAACTTTTAAGTATTTCTTCCAATAAATTGGAATACCTCTGGCGGCTTATAGTTTTTCTTTCAGGTACTGCCCGGTAATACTTTCCTTGCATTTAGCCACCTCTTCGGGCGTTCCTGCACATACCAGCGAGCCTCCGCGATCGCCGCCGTCTGGGCCGAGGTCAATCACATAATCGGCACACTTGACCACCTCCATGTTGTGCTCAATGATTACGATGGTGTGTCCGCGCTCGATGAGTGCCTCCATCGAATGGAGCAGGCGGCTGATGTCGTGAAAGTGCAGGCCGGTGGTGGGCTCGTCAAAGACAAACAACGTGGGGTCTTGCCGTTCCAGTCCGATGAAGTAGGCGAGCTTCACGCGTTGGTTCTCACCTCCCGACAGGCTCGATGAGTTCTGTCCGAGCTTGATGTAACCAAGTCCGACGTCCTCGAGGGGCTTCAGGCGCTTGACGATTTGAGCAGTAAGGCTTGTGCCTGGTGATTTGCGGCTTGTGGCTTGTTGTTGTTCCTCGTCGCTGAAAAACTCGATAGCCTCTGAGATGGTCATGTTGAGCACGTCGTCAATGTTCTTGCCGTTGTAGCGCACATCAAGGATGTCGTGCTTGAAGCGGTGGCCGTGACAGGCTTCGCACTCCAGCACGAGGTCGGCCATGAACTGCATCTCAACGGTAATGGTGCCTGCGCCCTTGCACTCTTCGCAGCGTCCTCCATCGGTGTTGAACGAGAAGTATTGGCTGGTGAATCCCATTTGCTGGCTCAGCGGCTGCTCGGCAAAGAGGTCGCGGATGACGTCGTATGCCTTGACGTAAGTGGCTGGATTCGAGCGTGTTGACTTTCCTATGGGATTTTGGTCAACAAACTCTATGCGCTTGATGGCATCGATGTCGCCTTCCATTCCGAGGAACTCTCCGGGGGCGTCACACATATCACCCAGGCGCCGCTTGAGGGCGGGGTAGAGGATGCCTTTTATCAAGCTCGACTTGCCGCTGCCCGACACTCCGGTTACTACGGTCATTACGTTGAGGGGTATCTTCACGTCAATGCCTTTGAGGTTGTTCATGCGTGCGCCTTTGATGCCGATGAATCGGTTCCAGGGGCGGCGGCTCTGAGGCACGGGAATCTGCTCTTCGTGGCTCAGATATTTCAATGTGTAGCTGCGGGAGGGATCTCCGGATTTTCCAAACTTTCCGGACTTTCCGGACTTCCCGGACTTCTCTGATTTTCCTGGCTCTCCTGCGAATACGATTTCTCCGCCCAGTCTGCCGGCATCGGGACCTACGTCAATCAGGTAGTCAGCGGCTCTCATGATTTCCTCGTCGTGCTCCACCACTACCACCGTGTTTCCCAGCGCCTGCAGTTCCTTGAGCACATGGATGAGCCTGTCGGTGTCTCGTGAATGCAGGCCGATACTGGGTTCGTCGAGGATATAGAGGGAGCCTACGAGCGACGAGCCGAGGCTTGTGCAGAGGTTGATGCGTTGGCTCTCACCACCGCTTAGCGTGTTCGAGAGACGGTTGAGTGTAAGGTATCCAAGTCCAACATCCAGAAGGAATTGCAACCGCGACGAAATCTCAGTCAGCAGCCGCCGTCCTACCTCGGCATCGTGCTCGCTGAGCATGGTGTGATGGCCTTCGCTGTCAGTAGCCGTGAGTTGGTTGAACCACTCCTTCAGGCGCACCACAGGCATCTGCACCAAATCGGTAATGCTGCGCCCGCCAATCTTCACGTATTCAGCTTCGGGCTTCAGTCGCGTGCCGTGACACTTCGGACACATGGTCTTTCCTCTGTAGCGCGCGAGCATCACCCGGTATTGAATCTTGTATTGGTTGTCCTTCACCATTTGGAAGAACTGGTCAATGCAGGGCTTCTCCTTCAGATGGCGAACCGAGGGCAGTCCGTGCCACAGCCAGTCTTTCTGCTCGCGGGTGAGGTTCATGTAGGGTTCGAAGATGGGGAAGTTGTCCTTGGCGGCATGCTGCATGAACCATTGCTGCCACTCTTTCATCTTGTCGCCGTGCCAGCAGACTACGCAGCCGTCGTAGACGGAGAGCGTGGAGTTGGGGATGACCAGCCGTTCGTCGATGCCTATGATTTGTCCGAAGCCCTGGCATTCCGGGCACGCTCCTGCAGGCGAGTTGAACGAGAACATCTGGTCGTTGGGTTCCTCGAAGGTCATTCCATCGGCCTCGAAGCGCATGGAGAAGTCGTAGGTAATGTTCGATGGCAGGAACATCAGCCGGCACTCGCCGCCGCCCTCATAGAAGGCTGTCTCGGCTGAGTCAACGAGGCGGGCAATGACGTCTTTGGCATCGTCAACCGAGAGGCGGTCGATGACGAGGTAAAAGTCCCCTCCATCCTCCCCCGACTGGGGGAGACCATTCAGATAGTCTTCGATGCGGACGAATTGAGGATCATCAGCTCCTCCTCTATGGGAGGGGGTCGGGGGCAGGCTGATTCTCGTATAGCCCTCCTGCAGATACGCCTTCAGCTGCTGTTCCAGGGTGCGACCCTCGGCAATGTGTACCGGGGCCATCACAACGAACTTCGTGCCCTTCTGGTATTGCAGCATCTGCTGGACGATGTCCTCAGTAGAGTGCTTCTTGACCTCTTGTCCGCTGACGGGCGAGTAGGTGTGTCCGATGCGCGCAAAGAGCAGCCGCAGGTACTCGTAGATCTCCGTGGAGGTGCCCACGGTACTGCGCGGGTTTCTCGAGATGACTTTCTGCTCGATGGCGATGGCTGGCGGAATGCCGCGAATGAAGTCGCACTCAGGCTTGTTCATGCGTCCGAGGAACTGCCGTGCGTAGCTTGACAGGCTTTCCACGTATCGCCTTTGACCCTCGGCGTAGAGCGTATCGAAGGCCAGAGATGATTTGCCGGAGCCACTGACTCCGGCAATCACCACGAACTTATTTCTCGGTATCCGTACGTCTACGTTCTTGAGGTTGTTGACGCGCGCACCTTTTATTTCTATGTACTCGTCCAAGCTTTTCAATAACTTGTCAACTCGTCAACTATTACAGAATTGTCTTTACTGCCTCAAGCATTCCCTTCTGCTGAATCAGGTCGAGGAACATCTTCACCATTGCGTTCAAGCCCTGAATCTTATTGAGGTCTTCCTGCCAGATGAACTCGGCTCCGAGTACGCCGTCGGCCACTTTCTGCGTGTCGCCGGTAGCCCACAGGTCGGCCAGCAGCTGCATGATCTTCGGGTCGTCGTTGGGGATGATGTCCACGCCGTCCTGACGCTTGCCACCCTTGTAGTAAGTGATGATTGCGGCGAGTCCGAAGACGAGGCCCTTAGGCAGCTCACCCTTGCGCTCCAGGAACGTTTTCACGCCGGGCAGGTCACGAGCTTGGAATTTCGGGAACGAGTTGAGCATGATGCTCGTTACCTGGTGGTCTACGAAGGGGTTGTCAAAGCGTTCCAGCACGTCGCCGGCAAACTTCTCGAGCTCTTCCATAGGCAGGTCAAGGGTCTGCATCAGCTCATCGAACTGCACCTTGTGTATATACTTGCCGATGACTTCGTGGTTGCAGGCATCGCGTACAATGTTCACGCCCGAGAGGAATGCCACGGGGCTCAGCACGGTGTGCGGGCCGTTGAGCAGCGTCACCTTGCGCTTGTGGTAGGGCTCCTCAGAGGGAACGAAGAGCACGTGCAGGCCAGCCTTGTCGGCAGGGAATTCTTCGGCTACTTCCTTCGGGGCCTCAATCACCCAGAGGTGGAAGTTCTCAGCCTGTACGACGAGGTTGTCGCGATAGCAGATCTTCTCCTGAATCTGTTTGATCTCATTGCGCGGGAATCCGGGTACGATGCGGTCGACGAGGGTGGCATAGACGCCGCAGCTTTCCTCGAACCATTTCTTGAACTCCGTGGGCAGCTGCCACAGCTCAATGTACTTCTCGATGCAGTCCTTCAGTACGTGGCCGTTCAGGAAGATGAGTTCGCAGGGGAAGATGATCAGTCCTTTCTTGGGGTCGCCGTTAAAGGTCTGCCAGCGGCGATAGAGCAGTTGCACGAGCTTGCCGGGATACGAGCTTGCGGGAGCGTCCTCCAGCTTGCACGTTGGATCGAAGGCGATGCCGGCCTCGGTAGTGTTAGAGATGACGAAGCGAATCTCGGGCTGGTCGGCCAGTGCCATGAAGGCAGCGTTCTGCGAGTAGGGGTTCAGGGCGCGGCTGATGACATCGATACGCTCCAGCGTGTTCACAGCCTTGCCGTTCTCACGTCCCTGCAGGTTGACGTGGTAGAGGCAGTCCTGACCGTTGAGCCACTCGGCCATTCCTCTTTCAATAGGCTGTACGACGACTACCGAACCGTTGAAGTCGGTCTTCTGGTCCATATTCCAGATAATCCAATCTACGAACGCGCGAAGGAAGTTACCCTCTCCGAACTGAATCACCTTTTCGGGCATTACGCTCTTCGGTGCAAATTGCTTGTTTAGTGGTTTCATTGCTATTTGTATTTTTTTGTTTAAGAAGTTTGTTTCCGAATTCCGATTGCAAAGATACGAATTTTTTTTGGAACCACCAAATTTTCAGTGCCCTTAAAATGTTAAAATCAGCGTAAAGGTTTGCGATACTTTGTGACATGTGACTTTGTGACATTAAGGAGGTTCCATATTGCCACAATGCCACTTTGCCACATTAAGCATCTGCCAGTACACAAGAAAGTAATAAAAAGTATATTATTAAATTATTATATATTACAATATATAATAATTCTTATTATAGTACATATACCCTATAATACGGTTATGGATAATCCTTAATGTGGCAAAGTGGCAAAGTGGCGAAAACGGCAGGCGCAGGCACATGTGAACCTCCTTAATGTCACAAAGTCACATGTCACAAAGTCCATAAAAAGCCCCCGCTAACGTTCAACTTTCTTGTGCTGAATACGCTAACGGGGGCAGGGCAAGGAATGTGTTTAATTTTCCTAAACGCTTGGTTTACTGCGGGTTATATTTTTGCGGTCGTTTGGCCTTCCGAAGGCTTCGAACGTTTCGTTTTTGACCTTCTGGGGGCTTCGAACGTTTCGTTTTGTTTTATCGGGCGCTCACGTATTTGTGGAGCGTGGCACGAACGGCATGGGTTCCGGCATACAATTCCTTGACCATTCCCTCGATTTGCTCGCCGAAACCAGCCTCATAGAGGTCTAATCCGAACACGTCTTTGCGCGAATAAAGCTGCTTGAGGCACGAAAAATCCTGGTTTTCCTTGCCGATTTCGAGCGGAGCGACAATCTTCTGCAGCTCTTCGAGCATCGGGTCGGGCGAGGGTTCAAAGGCCGTTCCGTCGTCTTTCACGCCCTTCAGATAGCGGGCATAACCTGCCAAAGTGAGCGGAATAAGCACCAAATTCGACTTGTCCAGGCCCCGATTCAGGTATTTTTTCAGCGTTTCACCGAAGCGGATGGGCAGTTTCTGACTCGTATCCATCGCAATTCGCTGGGGTGCGTCGGGCATGAAGGGGTTCGGCAGACGGCGGTTGATGACGGCTCCGATGAACTCGTAGGGGTTCAAAACACCCGGGTCTACCACCACTGGCATGGCCTCCATGTAGCCGATTTTCTGTATGAAAGCACGCAAATCCTCGTCCTGCATCTCTGCTGAAATGAGTGTGTAGCCCAACATGCAGCCGTAAATCGACATGGCTGTGTGCAAGGGATTCAGACAGGTTGTCACCTTCATTGTCTCAACTTTGTCTACAGTTTCACGCGTCGTATAGAGTGCACCACCCAAATCCAATGGCGGGCGGCCGTTGGTATAGTTGTCCTCGATGACCAGATACTGCACTTCCTCGGCGTTGACGAAGGGTGCTGTGAAGGTATGACGCTCGGTTTCGATGTAATTATTGTCCTCAAAACCGTCTTTTTCGAGCAATTCCTTCACTTTTTCGTGCGGACGAGGGGTGATTTTGTCAATCATCGACCACGGGAACGTCACTTTCTGCTCGTTTTTCAGGTAGTCTACGAAGCCTTTTTCCACCAGTCCGTCCTGCAGCCAGCGCTCGGCGTAGGCAAAAACGCCCGCTTTCACCTTGTCGCCGTTGTGTGAGCAGTTGTCCATTGACTGTACTGTGAGCGGCAGTTCACCTGCCTTGTAGCGCTCCAGGAGCAATGCGCACACCTTACCCATAGCAAACATCGGCTTCAAGCCACGTGCCAGATCTGCCTCGTTGAACGTGTAGCCCTTCTCGGTAATGGTGAACGAAATCATCTGCAGGCTCGGATTGCGGAAAATCTCCACCAAACGGTTCCAGTCCTCAAACTGCGGGTCGGCCTTCAGGGCTTCGGTTACCGAGGCTATCACCTTCTTCTCAATGGAACCGTCAGAGCAGAGGTTCACGCAGAGCGACAGGTTGTTGTAGGGTGCGTAAGCCTTGTCAATCACCTCGAAGTCAAACGTCTCGGCAACAATCACGCCACGGTCGTACTTGCCCGTATTCAGCGCGTCGTTGAGGATAGCGGCAGGGAACGCACGGAAAATATTGCCGCCGCCGAAGTGCACCCACGTAGGCTCCTTGGCTGTCTTCTCGCGTACCTTATTTATATCAAACTTCGGGAGCTCATAGCCTTTCTGCTCCCATTCTGCGGCATTGTATTGTCCGCTTAAAATATCATTTAGTTTCATAACTTTATTGAATGAAATTTTAACTCGCATTTCTTTTAGTCAAAGAAACCGGGCTGTTTGTATTCAAGTCCTAACTCGCGGTCTACGGTGGCGAGGATGCCCTGCACCTGTCCGAGAGCGAACATGCGGCCAAGGAGCGTGTAGCCAGCGTTGTGGCCGTGGCTCGACTCGTCCATGATGCCTCCGGGCTCATCGGTGAAGGTCATGCCGTGGTCTACGCGCATCGGCAACTGCGGGTTCTCTTTTTCGAAAATCCTACAGAGCTCAATGATGTCGGCACGTCCACCTAAGTGGCTGGCTTCGGTGAAGTCGCCGGTGGGGAAGATGTGGCACGAGCGGAGGTGTACGAAATGGGTGCGCGAAGCAAACTTCTTGGCCATCTCGACAACGTTGTTGTAGGCACCAGCTGAGAGGCTGCCGGCGCAGAAAGTGAGGCCGTTGTGCTTGTTGGGAACGGCATCGAGGAACCACTGGATATCCTCCTCAGTACGAACGATGCGCGGCAGGCCGAGAATCTCGATGGGGGGATCGTCGGGGTGGACGCACATATTCATGCCACACTCCTCGCAGGTAGGCATAATGGCTTCGAGGAAGTATTTCATGTTTTCACGTAACTGCTTCTTGTCTATGCCTTTATACAAGTCAAGGAACTCGCGGAACTTCTGAATGGGAGCCTCGTCGTTCTCGCTGAAATTGCCAGAGACGAAGCCCTGGGTCTTGATGACAATGTTCTCTACCAGCTTGTGGTCTTTCTCAGGAGTCATCGTCTTGGCCAGCTCATCGCACTCGGCCAGCACATTGCGGCCTTCACCCCAGCCTTCGGGGAACTTGAACTGAGCCCATTCCTCGCGGGCGCCCTCACGCTTCAGGATATAAATGTCGAAGTAGGCAAACTCGGCGTAGTTGAAGTAGAGGTTCGTTGAGCCGTTGGGATTGTTGTGGAACAGGTCTGTGCGGGCCCAGTCAAGCACGGGCATGAAGTTGTAGCAGATGCAATGGATGCCCTCGGCCGAGAGGTTCCTCAGCGACTCCTTGTAGACCTCAATCTGATGGTCACGGTCGGGGCCGCCATACTTGATGGTCTCCACCACAGGCAGGCTCTCTACAACGCTCCAGCGCATGCCGTAGCTCTCGATATACTCGCGCAGGTCGCGAATTTTCTCACGCGTCCATACTTCGCCGAGGGGCACATCGTGCAAGGCGGTGACGATGCCCTCAACGCCGATTTGTCTCAACATGGCAAGGGTAATCTTGTCCTTCTTGCCAAACCATCTCCAAGTTCTTTCCATAGTTTTACGGTTTTAATGGGTTTTATTGTATTTTTTCTGTTGTTTTTTGCTCCAGAAGTAGTAGAAAGGCGGTATCCGCGTGTCGTTCGGGGTCATAGAACGGCGGATATTCACCCTTTTCACGCCCGTTTCCGACTGTTTCGGCTCACTTTCGTTGCCGTAGCGATCGAGGGCGCAGACGGCGTAGAAGAGCGTCTGTCCGTTGGTGTGCGGCACATTGAGCTGCGTAGCCTTCAGGCGCTTGGCAATCAGGTTGCGAGGCTCGCTGACATCCACGTCGGGCGTGGTCGAGGCATACACATTATATAAAAGGTAAGGAGGTTCTTGGGCTTCTGAGGTACGAGGGTAGGAGGGTGCAGCGAACCGTGCTCCGTTCCACGAAAGCCGGTCGCTGGTGGCCGTTCGCTGAACGCTGAGCGTTGTAGGTGCCGACGGCTGCAGGTTCCACGTCCACGTCATGGGAGGTATCAATGCTGGCACTTCATCGAATTTGCGCGCAAAGTCGTAGATGCCGCGGGTGTTGTCGGTCAGGAACTTAGAGCGGAAGTAGCAATGTCCGATGCCGTTCTGGCGCACGAAATACATCTCACGGCTCACGTCGTCGAGCAACCATTTACCTTCACGCGGAGAGAGGAAGTAGATGCCGAGGCCGCTGACTATGGTGCGCCCGTAGGAACGCTCCTGCCAATCGAGAGCGAAGGGGTAGAAGTTGTTCTCGCGGAAATACATCATCGGGTAGAGCTGGTCCATCAAGCCTTCGCGCAACCAGCCCTGAGCGTCCTGATAGACTGCGTTGTAGGCATTCCAACCGCCTGAGCGATAGCGGGTTAGGTCGCCCGATTTGCCTATGGGCGAACACGACAGCTTGACCCACGGCTTGAGGGTCTTCACGGCTTGGTGAATCTTGCGGACGATGCTGGTAATGTTGGCCCGCTTGGTGCTGGCCGTCGTTGCTGCTGCATTTCCGCGTCCCTTAGATTTTCCGCCTTTAGGCCACGTTTCGGGGTAGCGGATATAGTCGAGGTGGATGCCATCGATGTCGTAGTTGCGCGTCACTTCGGCACAGATACTGGCTATATAGTCGCCCGTTTGCGGAATTTCGGGATTCATGAATCCGTCCTGTCCGATGTTCATGGCCAGCTTCGGGTTCTTGCGCTTGAACTCCTTGAAGCGTGCCTCGTTGGTCTTTCCTACCGGAATGGTCACTATCCAGGCGTGGCACTCCATTCCCCGCTTGTGACACTCCTCAACGATCATTTTCAGCGGGTCGTAGCCCGGATGCTTGCCGTGAGTGCCCGTGAGGCACATATCGAAGGGCTCTATCTGCGAGGGGTAAATGGTAGAGGCTCTCACACGCGTCTGTATCAATACGGTGTTGATGCCAGCCTGCTGCAGCTGGTCAAGAATGCGCGTCATTTCCTGCTGCTGGGCGTTGGCAGTCTTGGCGTAGGGCCAGTCAATGCCTCCGATGGTGGTGAGCCAAACGGCGCGAACCTCATACTTCTGTGCATGCATCGCAAGGCTCAGAAACAGCAATATAGTGGTGATTTTTGCTCTCAATTCGTTATTTGTTTTTAATTTGCCTGCAAAATTACGATATTTTTTTCATTTCTCAAATAAAAGTATTAACTTTGCATCATAAAACTTTAAAAGATAGAGAAAAATGATTTCATTTTCTTTGAGTCTTGTGGCTCTTGTGTTAGGCTATCTGCTCTACGGACGCTTTGTAGAAAAGTTGTTCGCACCCGATGACCGTGTAACGCCTGCCGTTGCTAAAGCTGACGGAATTGACTACATTGTGCTCCCTAAGGAAACTAACAAAACAAACAAATAAACAAAAACTATGAAGAAAATCGCATTATTCTTTGCAGCCATGATGGTTTCATTGGCTTCGCATGCACAATTCGAACAGGGAAAATCCTATGTAGGTGCATCCCTTTCAGGATTTGACCTCAGCTATAGTGGACTGACCGAAGGCCGTCTCGGAGTAGCTGGAAAGGTGGGCTATCTCTTTGCTGATAACGTGATGGGTACCGCACAGGTTTCCTATGAGAAGCAGAAGGATGTCCCCTATGCATTGACGGTAGGGGCTGGCGGACGCTATTATATTGTGCAGAACGGCATCTATCTTGGCGCCTCCGTCAACTACAAGCATTGTGACCGCTACGACGATTTCATGCCCAGCGTGCAAGTAGGCTATGCTTTCTTCATCAACCGCACGGTAACCATCGAGCCCGAGCTTTACTATGAGCAGTCGTTCAAGAACCATAGCGACTACAGCCAGGTGGGACTGCGTATTGGCTTCGGTATCTATCTGTTCAGGGATACCTATAAGAATATCACCCAGTAAAGCCATTCGTTAATCTAAAGAAAAAGAAGAGCTATGCTGAGCGTTGACGAGTTAGTTGACAGGCTGATAGACCTGTCGTTTGCCGAGGACATCGGCGACGGTGACCATACCACCTTGTGTTGTATTCCCGAAGATGCAATGGGTAAGTCTCATCTGCTGATTAAGGAAGACGGTATTCTGGCTGGTGTGGAGATTGCCAAGGAAGTGTTCCGCCGTTTTGACCCTGATATGCAGGTAGAAGTGCTGATGGGCGACGGTACTCGCGTAAAGAAAGGCGATATTGCAATGATCGTTACCGGTAAGGTCCGTTCGCTGCTGCAGACGGAACGGCTGATGCTGAACATCATGCAGCGCATGAGCGGTATTGCCACCATGACCGATAAGTATGTGGAGCGCCTTAAGGGTACGGGAACCAGAGTGCTCGATACCCGCAAGACTACTCCCGGCATGCGCATGCTGGAGAAGCAGGCCGTGAAGATTGGCGGAGGCTGTAACCACCGTATTGGCTTGTTTGACATGATACTGCTGAAAGACAACCACGTGGACTTTGCAGGAGGCATCGTGAACGCCATTGACCGTTGCCACAAGTACCTGAAGGAAAAGAACCTTGACTTGAAGATTGAGATTGAGGTGCGCTCGTTTGAGGAACTTCAGCAAGTGCTCGACCACGGCGGCGTTGACCGTATTATGCTCGACAACTTCTCCGTTCCTGACACTAAGAAGGCCGTTGACATCATCAACCATCGCTTTGAGACAGAGTCGTCGGGCGGCATTACGTTCGATACCATCCGCGACTATGCCGAGCAGGGCGTTGACTTCATTAGCGTAGGTGCCCTGACCCATAGTGTCAAGGGACTTGATATGTCATTCAAGGCATGCTAAGATTGAAGATTGAAGGTTGAAAATTGAAGATTGAAGATTGAAAATGAAAAGAATTATCATTCTGTCAGTTGCGTTCTTGTGCGTAGCCAATCTTCAATCTTCAATCTTTAATTTTCAATCTCCTGTGGATTACGAAATCTCATTGGCGGGAAATTTCGGTGAGCCACGTCCCAATCACTTCCATGGCGGTCTCGATGTAAGGACCGAAGGGCGCGAAGGCAAGCATATCTATGCCATTGCCGACGGCTACGTGAGCCGCATTACCGTTGGAAAGGACGGCTTTGGCAACGCTATCTATATTACCCATCCCACAGGGCAAACCTCTGTCTATTGCCACTTGAAGGCTTTCTCGCCACGTATCAAGGCGGCTTTGAGAAAGTATCAGTATCAGCACGAGACTTGTGAGGCCGATGCCCGTCTTACTCCCCTTGACGTTCCCGTCAGCGCCGGACAGTTTATTGCACTCAGCGGCAACACGGGCCACTCTACGGCTCCGCATCTGCACCTTGAGGTTCACGATACCCGTACCGGCAACATGCTCGATCCTTACCAGTTCCTCAGCGAATTTATCCAGGACACCGTGCCCCCACAAGCGCACGCCATGATGGCCATTCCTCAGCACGACGGATTCTTCAACGGCTCCCAGTCGAAGAAGACCTTTGGACGCAACAACGAGCTTACCGCATGGGGAAGGGTAGGGTTTGCCATTTGGGCCAACGACTACATGCAGGGCGCCTACAACCACTACGGCATCCACGAGACGCTGCTTTATGTGGACGGCCAGATGGTGTTCCATAGCGTGGTTGACAACATTCCTTTGTCGCACAACCGCATGGTAAACTCCTGGGGCGACTACGAACATTGGCGCCGCAGCCATGTGTGGTATATGAAGTCGTTTAAGGAGCCTGGGAATGCCCTTGCTTTCCTGCAAACCGATGAGCAGCGCGGAATCATTAACTTCAATGAGGAACGCGACTACCAGCTGGAATACATCCTACGCGACTTTAAGGGCAACGAAACCCGCGTTCCCTTCACCGTTCTTGGTCAGCGACCAGCAACATCGTCGCAGTCTTGTTCCCCTTTGAGAACCCTTCTCCGCTGGAACCGCACTTGCAGCTATAGCCGCCCAGGAGTCCAGCTGGTTGTTCCCTATGGATTGGTGGCTGCTGACACTCCTTTTTCCCCCATCGTCAACCAACAGCCTGATGGCTATTCGGATGCCTATCAGTTCTCTCAGGCTTCATTGCCGCTGATGCGCGATGCCGAGTTGAGCATCTACGCCCGCCGTGCTGTAACAGATAACCCTACGGCTGAATTTGACCCTACTAAGCTCTACATTACCAACGAGAACGGGCGCTTTATGGGTGGCAACTATCAAGACGGCTGGATTACAGGAAGTATCCGTGAGTTGGCAAGCTGCTACGAGGTGGCTTACGATGATCAGCCGCCAACGGTGAATCCGATTTCGCTGACGGGTGATGTCCTGAGATTGAGTGTCACCGATGGCAAGAGTGGCATTTCCAAGTGGACGGCCTCTGTTGACGGACGCTTCATCGTGTTCGATGCCATTGAGAAATCGTCAACCTTTGCCTGCGAGTTGCGGGAATCATGGCTGCGTCGCTCTGGGAAGCCTCATCAGCTACGCTTCGAGGTAACCGACAACCGCGGCAACACCCAAACCTACGAAACAACCTTTACTTACTGACAAAACAAAGAGAATACAAACAATAACAATCATTACGCTATGAAAAGATTACTATTACTGGCCCTCGTTGCCGTTCTATGTGCTATGTTCAACGTTCAACGTACATCGGCCTGCACCAACTTCATCGTTGGCAAGAAAGCCTCTGCCGACGGTTCCGTCATCTGCAGCTATAATGCCGACAGCTACGGAGCCTTCATGTGGCTCTACCAATATCCTGCTGGCAAGCATCAGCCGGGCGAGATGCGCAAAGTTTATGAGTGGGACACGGACAAGTATCTCGGAGAGATTCCCGAGGCTGCCGAGACCTACAACGTCATTGGCAACATCAACGAGTGGCAGGTAACCATCGGCGAGACTACCTTCGGAGGCCGTGAAGAGATGGTTGACACTACCGGCATCATCGACTACGGCTCGCTCATCTATATTGCCTTGCAGCGTTCGAAGACTGCCCGTGAGGCGCTTCAGGTAATGACCACGCTTGTTGAGCAATACGGCTATTGCTCTGAGGGCGAGACCTTTACTATCTGCGACCCCAACGAGGCTTGGATTATGGAAATGATGGGTGCATGGGTGCCCGATTCCATCAAGGCTACGATGAAGCCCGCTGCCAAGAAACAGCTGGGACGTACCGTATGGGTGGCTATGCGTGTGCCCGACGATATGATTTGCGGACATGCCAATCAAAGCCGTATCACTACCTTCATGCCTGCCAAGAAAGAAAAGAAAGGACAGGAAACCGTACTGTGGTCAAAGAACGTAGTAAGCTACGCCCGACTGATGGGATGGTATAATGGTAAGGATCAAGACTTCTCTTACAACGCCGCCTATGCCAAGCCCGACTTCTCAGGCCGCCGTATCTGCGATGCCCGCGTATGGCAGTTCTTCAACCGCTATGCCGACGGTATGGATCGTTATATCCCTTGGGCTGAAGGCTGCGATGCCAATGCCGAGGTGATGCCCCTTTGGGTGAAGCCTAATTGTCTGCTCACCGTTCAGGATGTGCAGGCTGCTATGCGCGACCACTTTGAGGGTACGCCCTTCGATGTATCCGACCAGTCAAAGGACAAGAACGACATTGGTGGCGGTATCTGGCAGATGCCTTATCGCGTAACGCCCCTCTACTTTGAGGTTGACGGCAAGAAGTGCTTCAACGAGCGTCCTACCTCGACGCAGCAGACGGCTTGGACTTTCGTATCACAGATGCGTTCATGGCTGCCTCGCGAGATTGGCGGATGCTTCTGGTTTGGCAACGACGATCCCAATATGGTGGCCTATACGCCCGTCTACTGCTGCACCACGCGCCAGCCCGACTGTTACAACGGTAAGGGAGCCGACGACATCACCTTCTCAATGGACAATGCCTTCTGGGTAGAGAACTGGGTCAGCAACATGGTATACCCCCGCTATTCGGCACTCTTCCCCGATTTGAAGCAGGTGCGTGACTCGCTGGAACACTCCTATTTCGAGCAGCAGAAAACCATTGAGGACAAGGCTGCGCAGATGGAACCAGCCGCACGTGCAAAGTTCCTCAACGACTATACTTGCCAGAAGGGCGACGAGATGCTTAAACGCTGGCGCCAGCTGGCCTTCTTCCTCATTGTTCGTCACAACGATATGGCTGTTCGTCCCGTTGACGAGAAGGGCAACTTCAAGCGCAACAAGTACGGACTTGGTGAGCGTGTTCAGCGTCCCGGAATGCCCGAGACCTTCCGCCGTGAACTGATTAACCGCACGGGCAACAAACTCATCAAGCCAGAAGAGTAAAACTTTACCCGGACTAAAGCAGCAGTTTACCCGGATTAAACTCCCAGTTTAGTCCGGGTAAACTCTTTCTATGCTATAATAATCCTATACCTTATTTATAATAAAGGGCAGGGTATGGGCATTCTCTTGTTACATTTCCGTTAGACGAAATACTAATAAAGTTTAATATTTTGCGGCTATTTATTGTTTTTCGCCCGAAAATGTCTACCTTTAGCGTCGCTTTCGAAAACAATAAACCTAAAACGTAATAAATATGAAAGTTTATCAGACAAACGAGATTAAGAACATTGCGCTGCTTGGCAGTGCGGGTAGCGGCAAGACTACTCTTGCCGAATCAATGGTTTACGAGGCCGGCATCATCAAGCGCCGCGGCACCGTAGAGGGTAAGAACACCATGAGCGACTATTTCCCTGTTGAGCAGGAATACGGCTACTCGGTGTTCTCTACTGTTTTTCATGTAGAGTGGAACAACAAGAAGCTGAACATTATTGACTGTCCGGGTTCTGATGACTTCGTGGGTGGTGCTATCACCGCTTTGAACGTCACCGATCAGGCCGTTATCCTTGTGAATGGCCAGTATGGTCCCGAGGTGGGCACGATGAACGCTTTCCGCAATACGGAGAAGCTGAAGAAGCCCGTTATCTTCCTCGTTAACCAGCTCGACCGCGACAACTGCGACTTTGATCAGATTCTGAACAACCTGAAGGAAGTTTACGGCAACAACTGCGTTCCTGTTCAGTATCCTATTCAGACGGGTGCTGGCTTCAACAGCGTCATTGACGTGCTGCTGATGAAGAAGTACTCATGGAAGCCCGAGGGTGGCGCTCCTATCATCGAAGACATTCCTGCTGATCAGCTGGAGAAGGCTAAGGAGTGGAAGGCTGCTCTCGTAGAGGCTGCTGCCGCTGGCGACGATACGCTGATGGAGAAGTTCTTCGAGAGCGAGGACCTTAGCGAGGACGAGATGCGCGAAGGTATCCGCAAGGGCTTGGTAACCCGCTCTATCTTCCCCGTATTCTGCGTCTGTGCAGGTCGCGACATGGGTGTTCGCCGTCTGATGGAGTTCCTCGGCAACGTGGTTCCCTTCGTCAGCGAGATGCCTGTTATCAAGAACGCTGCCGGCAATGAAGTTCCTGCCGATGCTAACGGTCCTGAGTCTCTCTATTTCTTCAAGACTGGCGTAGAGCCCCATATCGGTGAGGTTCAATACTTCAAGGTAATGAGCGGCGTTGTGAAGAGCGGCGACGACCTGACCAATGCTGACCGCGGTTCTAAGGAGCGTATGGGTACACTCTATGCTTGTGCTGGTGCTAACCGAATCCAGGTTGACGAGCTGCGTGCCGGTGATATCGGCTGTACTGTGAAGCTGAAGGATGTGAAGACCGGTAATACCCTGAATGGCAAGGACACCGACAACAAGTTCGACTTCATCAAATATCCTAACTCTAAGTTCTCGCGTGCCATCAAGGCTGTCAACGAGGCTGAGACTGAGAAGATGATGGCTGCCCTACAGAAGATGCGTCAGGAAGACCCGACATGGGTGGTTGAGCAGTCAAAGGAGTTGCGCCAGATTATCGTTCACGGACAGGGTGAGTTCCACCTGCGTACCTTGAAGTGGCGTATGGAAAACAATGAGAAGATTCAGGTAGAATATCAGGAGCCGAAGATTCCGTATCGTGAGACCATCACCAAGATGGCCCGTGCCGACTATCGTCACAAGAAGCAGTCGGGTGGTGCAGGTCAGTTTGGTGAGGTTCACCTGATTGTTGAGCCTTACACCGACGGTATGCCCGATCCTACATCGTTCACCATCAACGGCCAGGAGTTCAAGATGAACATCAAGTCGAAGGAAGAGAAAGACCTGGAGTGGGGCGGCAAGCTCGTATTCATCAACTCCGTTGTCGGTGGTGCCATCGATATGCGTTTCATGCCCGCTATCCTGAAGGGTGTGATGGAGCGTATGGAGCAGGGACCGTTGACTGGTTCTTATGCTCGCGACGTCCGCGTCATCGTCTACGATGGTAAGATGCACCCGGTTGACTCCAACGAGTTGTCGTTCATGCTCGCTGCACGTAACGCCTTCTCGGCTGCCTTCAAGGAGGCCGGTCCTAAGGTGCTTGAGCCTATCTACGACCTCGAGGTGCTCGTGCCCGCTGACTACATGGGTGATGTGATGTCTGACCTTCAGGGCCGTCGCGCTATTATTATGGGTATGGACAGTGAGGCTGGCTATCAGAAGCTCTCGGCTAAGATTCCTCTCAAGGAATTGGCTTCTTACAGCATCGCCCTCAGCTCACTTACCGGTGGCCGTGCTTCGTTCACCACTCAGTTCTCCAGCTATGAACTCGTTCCCAACGACATTCAGCAGGAGCTCATCAAGCAGCATGAGGCTGAGGCAAAGGAAGAGGATTAATCGCATCGTAATGATACTAAAAACTGGGACGGAACACAATCCGTCCCAGTTTTTCTATTTTATTGACGTTTTATTTCATATTCTCAAAATAAAACATTATCTTTGCAAGCCGAAACGAATTGTAAAGTATCCGAATAAAAGATGAGAAAGTATCTTGTCATGTTATGCTTGTCAGTCCTTACTGGCACACAGTTGCTGGCCCAGGAAACGATGACCGACGAACAGGTGAAGACCTATATCCAGCGGGAACTGAAGGCTGGAACGGCCCGTTCTCGCATTGTCACGTCGTTGATGCAAAAAGGCGTTAAAGTAGAACAAATACGCCGCGTACGCGACAATTATGCTCAGGAACGTCTTGGCCAGCAGATGTCGGGCTCTTCCAAGGATATAGGGCGTATGCGCGCAAACACTTCCGTTGATGAGGACCAGCAGGAAACTTCTGTGGCTCAGCGCGGTAGTGGGGGCGAAGTATACCAGGATGCTGTTACGGAATACAACAATGCAGAGACGGCTGTGCAGATGGAAAGTGGCATAAACGAAGCAAAAGACAAAAGGGTGTTCGGCCACGACATCTTTAACAATCGCTTGCTGTCGTTCGAGCCGAATATGAATATCGCTACTCCCCACGACTATGTTCTGGGACCTGGCGATAACCTGATAATTGATATTTATGGTGCCTCGCAGAAAAGCCTGTCGCTGATGGTATCGCCCGAAGGCACCATTACCGTTCCTGGTTACGGTCCCATTCAGCTGAGTGGATTGACGGTGTCGGCAGCTCAGGGACGTCTGCGCCAAACGCTGGGGGCTCGCTACAGCTCATCGGAGTTGCGTCTCACGCTGGGGCAGACACGTACCATCCAGGTGAATGTGATGGGTGAAGTACAGACCCCCGGCACCTATCACCTAAGTGCCTTTTCCAGCGTATTCCATGCACTCTACAAGGCGGGTGGCATCAGAGACTTGGGTACGTTGCGCAACATACGGGTCATCCGAGGCGGCAAGGTTGTTACTACTGTCGATGTGTATGATTATATCTTGAATGGAAGGCTTACCGGCAACATTCTGCTCAAGGAGGATGATGTGATTCAGGTTCAGCCTTACGAGAATCTGGTAGGTATCTCAGGAAATGTGAAGCGTCCGATGTTCTACGAGCTCAAGAAGAATGAGACGCTGTCGACGCTCATCAGTTTTGCAGGAGGATTCACCAGCGATGCCTACAAGAAGAGTATCCGTGTGGTTCGTCAGGCTGGAGAATTATATAGCGTCCATAACGTGAGCGAGTTTGACCAGGCAACCTTCAAAATGGCCGATGGCGATGCTGTGACTGTTGATGGTATGCTGAACCGTTTTGAGAATATGGTGGAGATAAAAGGTGCCGTTTTCCGCCCAGGACAATATCGCATAGGACAGCAGGTAACAACCGTCCGTACATTGATAGAGCAAGCTGAAGGATTGACGGAGGATGCCTTTACGGCTCGTGCCGTGCTACATCGCTTGAAGGCCGACAGAACATTGCAGGTCATTCCTGTGGATGTAGCTGGCATCATGGCTGGAACGCAGCCAGATATTCCGCTGAACAATGAGGACGTTCTTTTCATTCCTACGCAGACAGACCTGTTGCAACGGCGTACGCTGACCATTAGCGGCGAGGTAATGAATCCAGGAGAATACCAGTTTGCTGAAAACACCACCTTGGAAGACCTGATTATGCAGGCAGGAGGATTAACCGATGCGGCATCGGTGGCCAAAGTCGATGTTTCGCGACGTATCGTTGACCCCAAGGCTACCGAGGCTGGTTCTGAACTGGCAAAAACCTTTAGCTTCTCACTAAAAGACGGTTTTGTGATTGACGGAACGCAAGGCTTCCTGCTCGAACCCTACGACATTGTACAAGTAAGACGCAGTCCTGGTTATCACACACCACGTACCGTCTATGTAGAAGGCGAGGTTACTTTTGAAGGCAGTTTTACGCTGGAAAAGAAGAACCAGCGGTTGAGCGACTTGGTAAACTTGGCTGGTGGCGTAACGAAAGATGCCTACGTGGAGGGTGCAAGGTTGGAGCGTCAAATCAATGATTTGGAACGTGCCCGCCGTGAGATGGCCTATTTCTCAGCTTTCCAGAGCAGGAGCGGAAAGGACTCGGTATCGTTGCAGAAAATGGACGAGAGCGATGTCTACATGGTGGGCATTCATTTGGACGAGGCCTTGAAACATCCAGGTAGTGATGCTGATATCGTATTGAGGGAAGGTGACCGACTGGTGATTCCTGAATATGTGAGTACGGTGAAGATCAGCGGCGACGTGATGTACCCAAATACCGTTTCCTTTGAGGAAGGAAAGGATTATAAATGGTATGTGAGACAGGCTGGTGGCTTCGGACAGAGTGCCAAGAAAAAGAAGTCCTATGTGGTGTATCCCAACGGTACGATGGCACAAGTAGGACATGGGGCAAAGATAACACCGGGATGCGAGATTATCGTTCCTTCCAAACGTAGGCGTGAGCCAATCTCTGCAGCACAATGGATTAGCATGGGTACAGGCATTGCCTCGATAGGTACTATGGTTGCCACCTTGATTTATGTCTTTACGAAGTGAAGCTACAACTATGGAGAATATTGAAGAAAGAGTGGATATAGAGGAAAGTAGTATTGACTTCCAGGCATTGTGGCATTCGATGCTGAGCCGCAGGACGTTATATTACAAGGTGCTGGGCATCGCTTTTGTCATAGCATGTGTCTATGCATTCAGCTTGCCAAAGAACTATACGTGTAAGGTCATGCTGGCTCCAGAGCTTTCGGCAGCGTCAAATACTCGCATACCCCTTAGTGCCCTGTCTTCGAATCTGATGAGCTACGGAGTGATACATAATAGCAATGAAGCTCTTTATCCTATGCTCTATCCGGATTTGATGAATTCTGTGGATTTTAAGACAAGCTTGTTTCCTGTTAAAGTGAAGCGAGACAAGGATGCGACGGAAATGACCTACTATGACTATTTGCTGAAAGAGCAGAAAAGACCGTGGTGGAGTTCTGTCATTGGAAAGACGATTGGCTCGATAGCCAGTCTGTTTGCTTCCGATAGCATTGCGAAACCATCAAAGGGGGTTAATCCGTTTAGGCTGACCAAGGTTCAGGCTGCGGTGGCAAGCGTCATCAACAGCAGGGTAGTGTGTGATGTTGACAACAAGTCGATGGTTATTTCCATTCTGGTGTCCGACCAGGATCCCGTTGTCTGTGCTACCATTGCCGATTCCGTGAAAGAGCGCCTGCAGCGGTTTATTACTGATTATCGCACAAGTAAGGTGCGTATTGATTTGGAGCACAATAAGAAACTTTTTGTTGAAGCCAAGCGCGAATATGACCGGGCAAGACAGCTCTATGCTTCGTTTACCGATTCCAACCAAGATATTATCCTTCAGAGTGTCCGCTCGAAACAGATAGAATTGGAAAACGAGATGCAGCTGAAGTTCAATGCTTACAATACGATAGCCGCCCAATTGGAAAATGCGAAGATGAAGGTGCAGGAAGAAACCCCTGCGTTTACTACCTTGCAAAGCGCTACCGTACCCCTGGCTCCATCCTCCCCAAGGAAACTACGTATTGTATTTGTATTCCTCTTTATGGCATTCTTGGGAACGACGGCGTGGGCGTTTTATAAAGACGGATTGCTGAAATCGTTGTTAGGCCTCTCGTAGGCATATACGACAAACAAAGAAACTGATAGGAAGGCTATGCATGAAGCATGTATGGTCTTCTTTTGTTTTTATATATAAAACTTAGAATGCTATTATTTGTTAATTACAATGAATTTGCCAAAGATAATTAACTTAATTAGTTGCGGATTTTAAGAATTGCTGTATCTTTGCAGCCATGAAGAAAAGTACGATTTGGCTCATAGCTATAGTAATGGGATTTTCCTTCCTTGGACTCCTTTATCTTCAGCTTTCGTATATCGAGCAGATGGCGAAGATGAAGAAGGAACAGTTCGATGAGTCGGTGAACCGTAGCCTTTATCAGGCTTCGCACAACTTAGAGATGAACGAGACCCGACGCTACCTCGAAAAAGACATTAACGAGACTGAGCGTCGAGCTTTCAGGCAGGATTCCATCATGGCACGTTCCGGACGTTTGAACGATGTGATACAGCATACACACCAGTATTCGGTGGCAGGAAAAGATGGTACCGTCTACTCTTCATTTGAGTTGAAGACCATCACCACTAAGCCTTCTACCATTCCTAAGGCGATGATTTTGCGTTCTGACCGCAATTCCATTGACGAGGCCTCGAAGGCGCTGCAGGAGATAGTCCGCAACCGTTATGTCTACCAGAAGGCGCTGCTCGATGAAGTAGTCTATAGTATATTGTATCAGGCCAGTGAGAAGCCGCTCAAAGAGCGCGTTAACTTCAAGTTGCTCGATCAGGAAATCCGTACGCAGTTATTGAACAACGGTATCAATATTCCCTATCACCTTACTGTCTCTACTGCCGACGGACGTGAAGTGTATCGTTGTCCGGAGTATTCTGACGATGGGCTGCAATACAGCTACTCGCAAGTGCTGTTCCAGAACGACCCCTCGTCGAAGATGGGAGTAGTGAAGATTCACTTCCCCGATATGAACAGCTATATCATGTCGAGTGTTCGGTTCATGATTCCAGCCATTGTCTTTACCGTCGTGCTGTTGCTGACGTTCATCTTTACGATTGTGGTAATTTTCCGTCAGAAAAGGTATACGGAAATTAAGAATGACTTTATCAACAACATGACGCATGAATTGAAGACACCTATCTCTAGCATTTCGCTGGCAGCTCAGATGCTGAACGATGATTCCGTTACCAAAAGTCCGCAGATGCAGAAACATCTGGGTGGTGTCATCAATGACGAGTCAAAACGCCTGCGTTTCTTGGTAGAAAAGGTTCTGCAGATGTCAATGTTCGACCGCCAGTCGGTGTCGTTCAAGAAAAAGGAGCTTGACCTGAATGAGCTCTTGGAGCAGATAGCAAGCACCTTCTCCTTGCGTGTAGAGCATACCGGTGGTAAAATCTATACTGAGATTGAAGCCGTTGATTCAGCCATATACGTTGATGAGGTACACTTCCAGAATGCCATTACCAATCTGATGGATAATGCCGTGAAGTATCGTAAGCCGGAAGAACCATTAGACCTTTATATCAAGACATGGAACGATAAGGACAGGCTGTGCTTCAGTATCCGTGACAATGGTCTGGGCATCAAGAAGGAGAACGTCAAGAAGATTTTTGATAAGTTCTATCGTGTACATACCGGTAATGTTCACGACGTGAAAGGCTTCGGACTCGGTTTAGCTTATGTGAAGAAGATTATCAATCTGCATGAAGGCGAGATTAAGTGTGAAAGCGAATTGGGTAAGGGTACGAAGTTTACGATAAGCCTTCCCATATTAAGAGAAACAACCGAATAGTAACAAACATAGTATTAACATAAAAACAAGAAAGATTATGGACGACAAATTGAAGATTCTTCTTTGTGAAGACGACGAGAACCTGGGTATGCTGCTTCGTGAGTATCTGGCCGCTAAGGGTTATGAGGCAGAATTGTGTGCTGATGGCGATGCCGGATTCAAGGCTTTCCTGAAGACTAAGTTCGATATCTGTGTGCTGGACGTGATGATGCCTAAGAAGGACGGTTTTACTCTCGCACAGGAAATCCGTCAGGCTAATGCCGAGATCCCCATCATCTTCCTGACCGCTAAGACGCTGAAGGAGGATATCCTGGAGGGATTCAAGCTAGGTGCCGATGACTATATTACCAAACCCTTCTCTATGGAGGAGCTGGTGTTCCGTATTGAGGCTATCCTGCGTCGTGTGCGTGGCAAAAAGAACAAGGAGTCAACACTCTACCACATTGGCAGCTTCACTTTCGACACCCAGAAGCAGTTGCTCTCTATCGGTGACAAGCAGACTAAGTTGACAACAAAGGAGAACGAGCTCCTGGCGCTCCTTTGTTCGCATGCCAACGAGATTCTGCAGCGTGACTTCGCCCTGAAGACCATCTGGATTGATGACAACTATTTCAATGCCCGCTCAATGGATGTGTATATCACCAAGCTGCGTAAGCACTTGAAGGAAGACCCGCAGATTGAGATTATCAATATCCACGGCAAGGGCTACAAGTTGATTACTCCCGATGAAGAGTAAAATGAAACAATACGGAGGATTGGCGCTGATGTTCATCGGCGCCATCCTTTTAGTTGTCTGTTATCTGGCTCATTGGCAGTCGAATGCAGAATTACTTATAGGTTTGGCGCTTGTCGTGATAGGTTATGCTTTTAACATCTGGCTGCAAAAGCATAACGAAAAATACTAAGCCATCGGCGTCATAGTAGGGGGATTTGAGTTAAAAACGGTTAAAGTATACATGAATTTTAAACATCAAACCTCATATCTCAAATAAAATCAGTACCTTTGCACCCGCTTTTTAAGCAAATAGTGTGTTTTATTAATTATTTAACGTAGTATGAATCAATACGAAACCGTTTTCATTTTAACTCCCGTTTTGTCTGATGAACAGATGAAGGAAACGGCCGCAAAATTCAAGAAGGTCCTCACCGATAAGGGTGCAGAGATTCTCAACG
>JAEEGH010001557.1_pt1 | contig 65506 bp, 46 predicted proteins | sample 9134181 | NCBI WGS metagenome assembly JAEEGH01 (sample SAMN16246544, study PRJNA631951) | gut metagenome | biome: gut microbiome; feature: rumen; material: DP-attached | host: Bos | place: Iran: Karaj | collected 2018-10
GGACCAGGAAAGGCTAAACGCTATGGCAAGGAATTTGTCGAGCTCATCAAGAAATATGTCGATGAGAACGAGATTGAGCGCCCCGAGGACATGCGTGTGCGCACGGTTGCCAATAAGAGCAAACTCAAGGTGGAAATCATCACCGCCATCGACCGTAAAGTGCCATTGGACGCTCTTGCCGAGAGCAAAGACCTTGAGTTTGAGGAATTACTCGATGAACTGGAAGCCATCGTATATAGCGGCACAAAAATCAATGTGTCCTACTACATTGATGAGGTAATTGATAATGATATCGAGGAAGATATCTTTGAATACTTCAAGGAGAGCGACACCGACGATATTGAAACCGCTATGGAAGAGCTTGGTGATGATTTTACCGAGGAGGAAATTCGCCTCGTGCGCATCAAATTCCTGAGCGAGATGGGTAACTGATCTTAAGAGGTGATGTAAAACGCTTGATACACATCTTCTTAGTTTCAAATCATATTTTATCGCAACACTTTAGATAGATTTCATCCTTTATATAGAATTATGCAGATCAAATTACTTGATTTGCATAATTTTTTATCATCATTGATAGGGCCAGTGTCAACACTATGCCTCTTGAGTTGGTAGCGATTGGAAAGAACAAGTAAAAAAACATGGGGTGGGATATAATTTTTCACGCGTGCGTGCGTTACATTATTATATTTAGAATGAAAAAACGTAAAATATAGATTCAAACCAACCATTAAGAAGATGAAAGCAAAACTTTTGATTTCTTCATTGCTGTTGGGAACCGTGATCCTCGCTATCGCTAAAGGGGATCCTGTTCTCATGACTATCAATGGCAAGGACATCAAGCTCTCAGAGTTTGAATATCTTTACCACAAGAACAATCAGCAACAAATCGAGAAAGAAACTCTCGAGCAGTATGTTGAACGCTTTGTGCTCTACAAACAGAAGGTTGCTGATGCCGAGGCCGCTGGAATTGACACGACTAAGGCATTTAAGGCTGAATTTGAGGGTTACAAGAAGGATCTCGCTGCTCCTTACATGACCGAGGACACGAGCTATCACTGGCAATTTGTTACCGAGGCCTATGAGCGCAGTAAGAAGGAAATCGATATTGACCATTTCATGTTGCCTCTGGGCAATAGCCCCGAGGAGACCCAGGTCTATCTGGACCGCATGGATAGCATCCGTACTTGCATCTTGAATGGTGATAAATGGGAAACCCTGGTTGACCAGTATTCCAGTGACCCCTCCAAGCCCCGCAACCACGGTCATTATGGCTTCATCAGCTCCGGTATGTTCCCCTATGGATTTGAGACTGAGGTGTATAATACTCTTCCCGGAGAGATCTCTAAACCCTTTAAGACACAATTTGGTGTCCACATGGTGAGGGTAAATCAGACTCGTGATCGCAATGATGTTCATGCCAAGCATATCTTGAAACTTTTCCCGAAGAATGCTACCGAGGAACAAAAGGCCCAGTGCAAGGCAAAGATAGATTCTATCTATGCATTGCTGAAAGCTGGAGCCAACTTTGAGGAGATGGCACAAAAAGAGTCTGAGGATGGCTCAGCACGTCGTGGTGGTGACTTGGGTTGGTTTGGCCGTGGCCGCATGGTGCAGCCCTTTGAGGACATTGCCTTTAACCTGGCCGATGGTGAAATCAGTGAGCCTTTCGCAACTCAGTTTGGTTACCATATCATCAAAAAAGTGGCTCATGGTCTTCCTTCATTCGAGGAACTTCGTCCCGCTATCGACAACGCGATCAATCGTGATGAGCGTGCAAAAATGATTCGTGACCGCCGCATGAATGATCTTAAGGCCAAGTGCAACTATCGCCCCAATCCCGAGTTGGATCCCTTCCTCACCAAGGCTCTTGCCGCTAGTGGAAAGTTAGACTCAGCGTTTATCGAGCAGAACATCAAGGGCTCTAAAATGCCATTGTTCTTCTTTGGTGACAAGCAATCGACCCCGATGAGAGAGTTGTATTCTCAGCTGAATCTCAAGGCGCTTATCCCTGATGTGGAGAAAGCTAAGGAATACATCCTTTCTAAAGTGGACGCTGTTGCCGAGAAGTCATTGATTGATTATAATGCAGTAGAGCTGGTTAACACTAATCCAGAGTACCGCAACTTGCTTAACGAGTACCGTGACGGCATGCTGCTGTTCGAGATCAGCAACCGCCGTGTCTGGAAGGCTGCTGGCAGGGACACCGTTGGTCTGGAGCAATACTTCGCAGCTAATCGCAGCAGATATAATTGGGACGAGCCCCACTTCAAGGGTATCATCCTCAGCGCCAAGAACGACAGCGTGCTTGAACTTGTTAAGGCTGATGTCATGAAGTTTGGTGCCGATACGCTTACCGATGCACTTCACAACAAATATGGCAATGATATCCGTATGGAGCGCATGGTAGTGAAGCAGGGCGAGAATAACTTGGCCGATTATCTGGCTTTCCACGTGGGTGATAAGCCCGAGCGCAAAGGCTTCCCCGAGTTCATGATTCTTCAAGGCGGAATCATCTATCAGCCTGAGGAGATGGCCGACGTGCGTGGCGCTGTCACCAGCGACTACCAGGATGTGCTGGAGCAGAACTGGAAACAGGAACTTGCCCGAAAATATCCTGCCAAAATCAATAAGAAAGTACTCAAGAAGGTAAAATAAATTTACCGCTTGAAGTAGTGTGATATCAGGGGTTCATTGGACAATGGAATAGTCCTTTGAACCCCATTTTGTATCTTTAGCTCTTTTCTATTACCTTTGTCAACGGTTTTTACAATATAGATGATTATGAAAAGAATCCTGTTTTTGCATTTAATGTGTTTGATGTTGCCGGTTGTGGCGTATTCACAAGCCACTTCATCGTTGCAAGTCAGTGAGTTTGTCCTGTCTAATGGCATGAAGGTGTGGGTCAATGTGGACCAAAGCCAGCCCAAGGTGTTTGGTGCTGTGGTTGTAAACGCTGGCGCCGTCGATTGCCCAAATACCGGCATTGCCCATTACTTTGAACACATTATGTTTAAGGGCACTGATGAACTGGGAACAGTTGATTATGCAGCCGAGCGTGTCTATCTTGACTCGATCTCGATGAAGTATGACCAGCTGGCAAACACGACTGACGATAAGGCGAGAAAGGCGATACAGAAAGACATTAACAGATTGAATGTAAAGGCTGCCGATTATGCTATTCCCAATGAATTCAGCCGCTTGACGTCGCTGTATGGCGGAACTGATCTGAATGCCGGTACATCCTATGATTTCACTTTTTATCACAACACGTTTTCGCCTCAGTTTATTGAGCAGTGGTGTGAATTGAACAGCCATCGCCTCATCCATCCCGTGTTCCGCATGTTCCAGGGTGAACTGGAAACAGTTTACGAGGAGAAGAACATGTACAGTGACGACCCTGCCTCGATGATGCTGGAGCAGATTACGGGCAAATTCCTGGCTGGGACACCCTATGCTTATCCTGTCATTGGCAGTACCGAGAGTTTGAAAAATCCCAAACTCTCGGAGATGGATGCGTTCTATAAAAAGTATTATGTGGCGTCCAATATGGGACTTGTCCTCTCGGGCGATATCGATATCGATGCACTTCGTCCGTTATTGGAGCGTACTTTTGGCCGTTTAGAGCGTGGAGTAAAGCCTGTTAGGGATAAGATTGTCGCGTCTGATATACAAGGTGTGATTGAGGATAAATTCCTGTTCCCCATGCCCCTCATTAAGATGAGCTTAATGCTCTTTAGGGCTCCTGCCAATTATGACCCTGACGTAACGGCCTTGAGAGTGGCATTAAAACTGCTAAATAATGATAACAATACGGGATTGCTCGACGAGTTGACCAACAAGAACCGAGTCTATATGTCGTCAGCCGAGCATATTGGTCTTAACCAGACTGGTGCAGCCATGCTTATTGTGGTTCCAAAACTGTTTTGCAAGGCTAAAACCGCTGAGAATTTGACACTTTCTCAGGTCGAGAAGTTGATTAACGGTGAATTCTCAGATGAACAGCTCATGGCTGTAAAACAGATGCTGCAGCGTGAAGCCGAAATGAATCTTGAGACGATTACCAAGCGGTCAGAGCTGATGGTTGAAGCCATGTCGGCGGGCTTGAGCTGGGAGGATTACGTGAAAATGCAATCGGGCATCAAGGACATCACTCGTGATGAGGTTATGAATGTGGCCCGCAAGTATTTTACAGGGAACTATATGCTGCTTCACAAGAAGAACGGCAAGTGTCCTGTTGAAAAAATAGCAAAACCCGAATTCACCCCAGTGGCCCCCAAGCATAGTGGTGATAAGTCTGCTTTTGCCGAGAGATTGGAGCAAATTCCGGTTAATAACAACGCTCCCAAGTTGATGGATTTTGGCAATGATGTCACTACGGTTACTCTTAAGGGTGGCAATCAGCTCTGTGTCTCAGAGAATCCAGTTAATGACATTTTTTCTTTGTTCATTAATTTCCATAAGGGCAGCAAACATGATAGATTGCTGGAGGCGGCTCCCGACTATGTGAGTGCATTGGGAACCGACTCGCTCGATATCAAGGCCTTCGGGTCAGCCATGCAGCAACTGGGAGCCAATATGGAAATGGGTTCAGATGAACAGGAAACTTTCATCATGCTGACGGGCGAGGAAAAGAACCTGGAAGCCACATTGACGTTGCTCAGTCATTTCTTGGATCACATGAAGCCAGACAAGGAAAAACTTGAGGATTTGAAGGATGCTGCCGGACCAAGTGAGAAAGCCTTCTGGCAGGAGAATTCCGATGTGTTCATGGCCTTGATGAGCAAGGTGATGCTCGGCCAGCAGTCATCTTTTCTCACTCGTTTAACCGCTAAGGCTTTAAAGAAAGTGAGTGCCGATGATTTGGTAACATCGTTTAAGCGGTTATATGACTGTCGCTGTAATGTCTCCTACACGGGCCGCAAGTCTCCCCAAGAAGTGGCTTCGGCGCTGTCAAACCTGTTACCGCAGATATCGGGCACACAGGACCATGCACTGGAGGAAATTGCCCTTCAAGTTCCTCAAGACCTCTCGGTGTACATCTTTGATATGCCTAAATCACGCCAGACACTTATCGGGCTTTATCTTCCTTTGTCTTCGGTAAAGAGTGATCGAGAAAAGACATTGCTTGATCTGTGGGGCGAGTACTTTGGCGGTGATATGTCATCGGTACTGTTCCAAGAGGTGAGAGAGTTCCGTTCATTGGCTTATGCCTCCCAAGGTATTGTTGTCACACCTAAAAGGGCTAACTCAAGTGATCCCAGTGGTTTTGTGGCGGTTGTCGGAACTCAAGGAGATAAGTCAATGCAGGCCATTTCGTTGCTTGATTCTCTGCTCAGCGATATGCCAATAAATAGCGAAAACATGAGAGTGGCACAACAGAGCCTGCTTAACGATGTCAACAATTCCTATCCGTCATTCAGGGGCAAGGCCATTCTTGTGCCCGCCCAGCAGCGTTATGGCTATACTTGTGATGCTAATACCGTGCTTGTTGAATTGCTGCCCTCGATGACACAAAACGATGTGGAGTCATTTTATCGCCAACAAGTAAAGGATAAACCATACCAACTGATGATCGTGGGTAATGTAAAGAATTTAGACCTTAAGATGTTGTCACGATATGGCACTATCGTGAAAGTCAAAAAAGATGATATCTACAAGACTAAAGAGCCTAAAAAGTAATTAATATATTTTTGGTAACAGGCTTTCTAGCCTAGATATGTATATTGAATGGTTTCTTATGCGAGGATAAAGCATGAGAAACCGTTTGTTATCATTTGGATAAATAGGTAACTGATAAATTATTAAACAAGATGATGGATGAGATTTATCGATAAAAAAATGACTTGTTTAATGGTTTTAAATAGTTATGAATATTAAAATTAATGAATTTTGTGATTTTTTGACCAATTTATTGCCGCTCTTAATTTTTTGTAATAAATTTGCGGCTCGTTTGAGCGTTTAACCTGCCTTCTATTTAAGGGATTAGATATAATCGGGCGATTGTAAAAATATTTATGATTTAACAACATGTTACGACAACTACTTAAATCGGCAATAATTTTGCTGGCTTTATTTGTATTGCCTATACAGGCGATGGCAATGTTTAGCGGGATGAATGGCATGTATATTGAAATGAACAACAATGACGGCGACTTGACGGACAATGTTATGTTTGTTGTTAATGAAAAAGACGTGTCGATAGTATTAAATCCTGCCGAGGCTGTTCTAATGGTTGGTAATACTCTGCAGATTGAGGCAACCGTACTGCCTGAAAACGTTAATCATGTAAAGTTAGTATGGGACTCGAGAAACAAGAAAGTTGCTACAGTAAATGAATCTGGTCTTGTGACTGCAGTAGGTCCTGGCGAGAGTGTGATTACCGCATCGCTTCAAACCGTGGTTGATGGAGTGATTAGCACACTGTCCGCTGAATGTAAAATACGCGTTGAGAGGCCAGTTGAATCGATTGTGTTGAATCCCACTAATGCCGTTCTTGAGGTAGGAGATAACTTGCCTATTATGGCAACCGTATTGCCTGAGGATGCAACTAATAAAACTTTACAATGGACATCTAATAACACCGCTGTTGCTTCGGTTGACGATAATGGCGTTGTAATGGCGTTGGCTCCAGGTGATTGTATGATTATTGCATCGTGCGGCGATGTTGAAGCCACTTGTCAGATTAGGGTTAAAGATCCAGTTATTCTTGCCGACTCAATTGTGGTAGTTGGAGAAAAGAATGAGATTGAAATCGGTGAGGTTTTGAATCTTGAAGCTATCGTATATCCCGAAAACACGTCCGATACCCGTTTGACTTGGGAATCTAGTGATAATAGTATTGCGACCGTAGTTGAATATGGTCATAATCTGGGAATTGTGACCGGTGTGGCTCCCGGTACGTGTGATATCTATGCGATATGTGGCGAAGTAAGAACCAGGGGTACTTACCAAATAACAGTTAAGAATCCGGTTGTTTTTGCTGAGTCGGTTGTGTTAGATCCCTCTGAGGCAGAGCTTCAGGTAGGAGGAACGATTGAGATCCGCGCCACCGTATTGCCCGATAATGTGACCAATTCATCATTGAAATGGTGTTCCAGCGACGAAACCGTTGCAATTGTCAGCAAGAATGGCGTTGTGACGGCTGTAGGCCCGGGTTCATGTGACATTACAGCGACCTGTGATGAAGCTGTGGGTATATGCCATGTCACAGTTTTGCCTCCAGCTATATCTGCCGATTCGGTTGTCCTTGACCCGACTAGCGCAGAACTTGAAGTTGGTGCAAGCATTACTATTGCTGCAACAGTACTTCCTGAAAATGTGACCAATCCCGAATTGCTTTGGCAGTCAAGCGATGAAGCAGTAGCTACCGTTAGCCAGAATGGTGTTGTGACGGCTGTGGGCCCTGGCTCATGTGACATCACAGCGACCTGCGGTAACGCAGTGGGCACATGCCATGTAACAGTTCAAGAACCCATTATCTATGCCGAATCTGTGGAGTTGGATCCTGTCGAGGCGGAACTTCAGGTAGGAGGAACGATTGAGATTAGGGCCACCGTGTCTCCTGATAATGTGACCAATCCCGAATTGGTTTGGCAGTCTAGCGATGAATCTATCGCTACCGTTAGCCAGGAAGGTGTGGTGAAGGCTGTGGCACCAGGTGAATGTGAGATAATTGCATCTTGTGATGGGGTTAGTGCAAATTGTCATATCCTGGTTTATGATCCTTCCGATGTTGTCATTTCTCTGGATTGTGATGAACTCAAGGTTGTGCTCAAGCAAGTAGTTGAGATTGTACCGATAGTCACTTTGCCCATGAGAACAGATCTTATTGTCGCTTCTTCAGATACCACTGTCGTGACGGCAAAAATGGTTAATGGTAAAGTGAAATTATCGGGCGTTGGCTTTGGTAAAGCAACCATTACTGTTTCGTCTCTTGATGGTATGGCTCAGTCCGACTCTTGTGAGGTAGTTGTCTCCACATTATATGGCGATGTTGACCATGATGGATTTGTGACGATCTCTGACGTCTCAAGGATAGTTGATTATCTGGTAAATAATTCGATAAGTGAAGACTATTATTACTTTGATGTTGATCCCAATGGACTTATTTCTGTTGGTGACTTGACAGTATTGATTGATATGTTGCTTTCTGGTGAAGAGAGTGAGTTCGTGGTTGTTCCTGACTCAATCTCATTGAATCTCGATACTGTTAGTCTTAATCTTGGAGGTACCATGGTTTTAGAGGCGGTTATCCAGCCTGAAGATGTCACCAATAAGTTCACGTCATGGATCTCAACCGATGAGAAAGTCGCTAAAGTAAGTAATGGAGAGATACATGCTCTTGGTGTGGGCGAGTGCGAAATCATTGCTGCGTGCAAAGATAAGCTGGCAATGTGCCATGTTGAGGTGAATGATATTTTGCCTGAGTACGTGGCTCTGGACCAAGATAATGTCAGCCTCCTTCCCGGCGAGCAGATCACCCTTACCGCAACAGTATATCCCGATAACGTGACCGACAAGACAATCGTTTGGTCTTCAACTAATTCGTCGGTGGCAACAGTTGTTAATGGCAAAGTGACCGCCAAGGCAGTGGGCGACTGCTTCATCATCGCCGATTGCCAGGGTAAGCGTGACACATGTTCAGTAACTGTGACTGCGGTAAGTCCCGAGAAGGTGTTGTTGAGCCAGCATAGCGCTTCAATGCTTCCCGGCGAGCAGATCACCCTTACGGCAACCGTATATCCCGATAACGTGACCGACAAGACTATCGTTTGGTCTTCAACAAATTCCTCGGTAGCTACGGTTGTTAATGGCAAAGTGACCGCCAAGGCAGTGGGCAACTGCTTCATCATCGCTGACTGTCAGGGCAAGCGTGACACCTGTGCAGTGACTGTGTATGTGGTCACTCCCGAGTCCTTGGTGCTCAATCAGATTGCTGTGACATTAGGTGTGGGTGAACAGACTACCCTCAGGGCAACAGTTTATCCCGAGAACGCAACTAATACGACAGTGACTTGGCGCTCTACTGCTACTTCAGTTGCAACTGTAAACAATGGAGTAGTAAAGGCCATAGGTGTGGGTGAATGTGATATCATTGCTACTTGCCAGAATTTGCAAGCTACTTGTCACGTGACGGTTAATAATGAAGATGAAAACACATTCACTGTCAATGGCGTGAGCTTTAATATGGTCACGGTTGAAGGAGGTACATTCTACATGGGTGCACCCGCTACCCAGCTTGGCTCTGGCACAAATGAGAGACCCCAGCATTATGTGACATTGTCCAGTTTCAAGATTGGCCAGACCGAAGTGACCCAAGAGTTGTGGGTGGCTGTGATGGGCCATAATCCTAGTGCCTTCCAGGGTAATCCCCAAAGGCCTGTAGATAATGTTTCATGGGAAATGTGTAAAGAATTCTTGGATTCACTTAATGCTCTGACAGGAAAGAATTTCAGGTTCCCGACCGAAGCTGAATGGGAATTTGCAGCTCGAGGCGGCAATTTAAGTGAAGGGTATCTCTTCTCGGGAGGCAACCAACCTGTAGGTGATGTTGCATGGTATACCACCAATAGCGGTAGTATGTCTCATCCCGTGGCACAGAAAAAGCCTAACGAATTAGGCCTTTATGACATGAGTGGTAATGTGGCTGAGTGGTGTTCTGATTGGTATATGCAATATCCTTCAGATCCGCAAACCAACCCAACTGGTCCTGCGACGGGTACCTTTAAGATGTATCGTGGAGGTAGCTGGGATGACAAAGCGGCATGGTGCCGTCCCCCTTATCGGGCTATGCAATCGACTACATTCCGCCGCGAGTTCTTAGGCTTACGCCTCGTCCTGTAAACTAAGTTTAATACAATTATAAAAGTTGCAAAATGTGATAAGCATTTTGCAACTTTTTGTTTGGTCTTCTTTGAAAATATAATCGTTTAGCGACTAGTTGTGTTAAAATTCCACAATATGTTTGGTGTGTACTATAATTGTGGTAAATTTGCAGGCTTTTTGCATGGGGCTAGCTAATTCCCTAATTTATGAATGGAGTATGATGAATTATAGATTCAAACGAACTTTCTTTTCGATTCTATCCTTTCTTTCTATATTTTTAGTTGTATCATCACCGTCCTTTACTGATAATGTTAAGGTTATTCCTGGTGACGTCAATGGAGATCAGGAGGTCAATATATCTGACGTGGCTGATATTATAGATGTGCTGTTGGGGAATAATGTCGATGACTTGATGTACAAGAGATCTGATGTGGATGGTGATGGCAAAGTGAATATAGATGATTTATCAGAATTGATAGATTTGGTGCTCACAGGTAATTCTATTTCTATATCGATTAGCTTGAGTCAAGATAGTGTAGTGGTTATCGCAAATCAGAGTTTACAACTCTTAGTGACTATTCAACCCGAGAGTGCATCTGCTGAGATCGTATGGTATTCTACTGATGAAACGATAGCTGTTGTTGAGGAGGGCTTAATCACAGCTATAGCACCGGGAAAGTGTGATATCGTAGCTGAATGTCGGGGAGTGACGGCAATATGCCACGTTGTGGTGCTTGATGATACTCTACAATCTATCGTTCTTAGCGATGATTATCTCACAATGGATGTGGAAGAAGTGATTACGCTTGAAGTTGAATTGTTGCCTGAATATCTCGGAGGAGTTCCACTTGTATGGACTTCAACTGATGATGCGGTCGCTACAGTCAATAATGGCTTAGTCACAGCAATCGCCCCAGGTGTGTGTGATATTATTGTTAGTTATAAAGATAAAAAAGCGACGTGCCAAATTGCCGTTTTAAAGAAAGTGGATGTTAATGGGGTTTCGTTTTATATGCTTCCTGTTAGGGGTGGAGTTTTTATGATGGGAGCAGAGTTGGGCCAACTGGGGTCTAATGTTAATGAGAAACCTCAACATGAGGTGACGATATCTAATTACATGATTGGAGTGACTGAGGTGACTCAGGAGCTATGGGGTGCTGTGATGGGCCATATACCTGGGCGTTTTAAGGGACATCCACAACATCCTGTGGAAAATGTTTCATGGAGTGAGTGTGACGTATTTATTCGTTCTCTGAATGAACGCACCGGGTTGGTCTTCCATTTACCGACAGAGGCCCAATGGGAATATGCCGCGCGAGGTGGTAACAGGAGTGAAAATTATATTTTCGCTGGCAGTGATGCGCTTATGTCAGTGGGGTGGTACGTTACTAATAGTGGGAATATGGGCGAGGGGCATCCCGATTATGGAACACATGATGTGGCCACTAAAAACCCTAATGAGTTGAACCTTTTTGATATGAGTGGTAATGTGAACGAGTGGTGCTATGATTGGTATTCAACCTATACAGCAGATCCTCAAACAGATCCTATAGGCCCCACTCATGGCTCTCATAAAGTCTTTCGTGGTGGCAGTTGGAATGACAAAGCAGCTAATTGCCGTATAACTTTTCGTTATCCACAGAGTGTTTCATACAAGTCTGATAGAATCGGTTTAAGATTGGCTCTGTGATGTTGATGGCTTGGAAGTGTCATCCTGGTATTGGCTGGTTTTAACCGGTCATGAGTTTTGGTTTATAGGATGATCAGGATATACCAGGCCTGCATTCTAAAAAAATGTTATCGAGGCTCACTGGGCCAATAAAAATATTGAAAATTACCAAAAACCGTCTTCTGAAATGAGACGTACAGTTAAGCTTATTTAACAATCAAGTCTATAATTTGTTTGAATTTTGCAAAAATTATAGAAGATAGTGATTGTTTAATAAATTTTTATCATTTTTTTAAGACATTTCGTTCCCTATATCAAAAAAAGACTGTAATTTAGCGCCGTTTTTGTCGAGAGAAAAACGCTCTTGATTGAACAAAACCCTGTTTTGGGTCGAGTAAAAAAACATTGATATCAACTTATAACATTAACTAATAAAAGATTATGGCAAAAGCAAATGTTAAGCCCGCTACCGGCAAATTGGGTATTATGGTAGTAGGATTAGGTGCTGTGAGCACTACTTTTATGACTGGTGTGATGATGGCGCGTAAGGGTCTTGCAAAGCCCGTTGGCAGCATGACACAGTATGACAAAATCCGTGTAGGAAAAGGCGAGGACAAGAAATACTTACACTATAAGGACATTGTTTCAATGCCCACTCTTGATGACATCGTGTTTGCAGCATGGGATGTCTATCCCGCAAATGCTTATGAGAGCGCTATCAACGCTGAGGTGCTCAAGGAGAAGGACATTGAGCCCGTTAAGGACGAGTTGCTGAAGATCAAGCCCCTGAAGGCCGCTTTCGATAAGAACTACGCTAAGCGTCTGGACGGTGACAACGTGAAGCAGTGCAAGGACCGTTGGGACATGACCGAGCAGGTTCGCGAAGATATCCGCATTTTCAAGAAAGAGACTGGCGTGGATCGTGTCGTTGTGCTGTGGGCAGCATCAACCGAGATCTATGTTGAGCCTGATATGAAGTATCATGGCACCATGGCAGCCCTTGAGCAGGCTATGAAGGACAACGTTGTTGACAAGGTTGCTCCCTCAATGTGCTACGCTTACGCTGCACTGGCAGAGGATTGCCCCTTCATCATGGGCGCTCCTAACACCACCGTTGACATCCCCGCTATGTGGGAAATGTCCGAGAAGACTCAAGTCCCCATTGCCGGCAAGGACTTCAAGACTGGCCAGACTCTGGTGAAGAGCGGTTTCGCTCCCATTATTGGTACCCGTATGTTGGGTCTGAATGGTTGGTTCTCAACCAACATCCTTGGCAACCGTGATGGCCTCGTACTTGATGAGCCCGCAAACTTCCGCACTAAAGAGGTGAGCAAGCTGTCGACTCTAGAGTCTATCCTTGTTGCTGACCAGCAGCCCGATTTGTATAGTGACTACTACCACAAGGTACGTATCAACTATTATCCTCCTCGCAACGATAATAAGGAGGGTTGGGATAACATCGACATCTTTGGCTGGATGGGATATCCTATGCAGATCAAGATTAATTTCCTTTGCCGTGACTCAATCCTTGCTGCACCGTTGTGCCTCGACTTGTGTCTGCTTATGGATCTCGCTCACCGCGCAGGCCGTTACGGTACCCAGCGATTCCTGAGCTTCTTCCTCAAGAGCCCGATGCATGACTATACTCAGGACGAGATTCCCGTTAATCATCTGTTCCAGCAGTATGTAATGCTCAAGAACGCCATCCGTGAGATGGGCGGCTATGAGGCTGACGAAGAAATCGATTAAGCATTATATTTTTTCATGATAGAAGACGGTAGCCATGATTTGGTTGCCGTCTTATTTTTATGCCGTTTGTTTCCGATAGGTTTGATTGTTCAAAATTCATAAATTTTATGATAGTTTCTTTTGTCACATTAATTGATTTGCACTAAATTTGCACCGTATTATGCGGTGGAGGGAAATCCTTAACCTGATAATATGAAAAAATTAGAATTATTAGAATAAAATTAGCTTATCATGCAAGAAATAATTCAAGAAGATTTTGCTGCGAAAGCGGCGGCTGAGAAGAAAAAGAAAAGACGTTTGCGTAATGGTATCAAGTGGGATCGCTTGTTCGTGGCATGTGCCTACAACTGGTATTGGTTCATCCTGTCCATGATCGTTTGTTCCTGTCTTGCTTACTTGTATGGAAAGAGTCAGTCACAGTTTTATGTGGCAAAATCATCTATCCTTATCCGCTCAAAGGACAGTGCCCAGGGTACCCCTTCGATGACGTTCAGTGATTTAGGCCTTAACACGGTTAACTATATCCCCAATGAGCCTCACAAGTTGAGGTCTTCACGTGTCATGGAGATTGTGGTCAATTCTTTGGGATTGAATGTCCAGTACTATGGCCATAAGTTCTTGCGCGATGTGAATATCTATAAAGACACTCCCGTGCAAGTCACACCATTAAAGGAAGTGACCAAGAGGTTTTCCATAACAATCGTGCCGAAAAGTGAAAATGATTTTGAATTCAAGGTAAATGACGGTCAATGGAAGAAAGCTCACTTTGGTAGTAAGGTTAATACCGAGTATGGTCCTGTAGCGATTGCGAAGTCGAATTTGTTTAATCCATCAACCCATATTGATTTTACCATTATAGTTAGGATAAGCAATCCAATTGACTTGGCAAGAGGATTTTCTAAGTCGGTGGTAGTTGAGCAGGCTGACGAGCATAGTGACGTATTGAATCTTGCAATAAGGGGCGAGAATCCTGTGATGTGTGCAGATATGTTGAATGCATTGGTTGTAGCCTATAACCAAGAGGGCATCAACGACATGAATCAGGTTGCTCGCAGTACTGAGGCCTTTATAGAAGAGCGTGTGGCAGATCTGTCAAAGGACTTGGGTGACGTGGATAATGAAGTGGCCATCCTAACGGCTAATTCGGCTAATTCGGTCATGCTGGGTACTCCCTCTAATACGATGCAGCAAATTAGTAACACCGAGGATGTTAGCCTTGAGATCAACATTGCTTCCCAAATTCGTCATTTTATTGCTGGTATGGGACCAAGCGATCTGATTCCTGTTAATACCGGTATGAGTAATTCGGGTATAACCAATCAGATTACTGAATATAATACCGCAATGCAGGAGTATCAGAAGATTGCTGCTACTTCTAGTGCTGAGAATCCGGTTATGAAGGAACTCAGTGCATCACTTGCTACACAAAAGAAAACAATTCTTGCCAGTTTGGATAATTACATAGGTTCCTTGAGAACAAGGCAGAGCCAGGCTCAGCGAATGCAAAATATGGCAAAGAGCAGCATGACGGCCAATCCCTCTCATGAAAAAGCGATTACTGAGGTAACTCGTCAGCAGAAAATTAAAGAGGAGCTTTATCTTTATCTACTCAACAAACGTGAGGAAAATATGCTGCAGATGGCTATTACCGAGCCTAATGCTAAGGTGATGGAACCTGCTATTCCTAATCCTGTGCCCATTACAGCGCCCTTGTCACGTATTGTTTTGACTGGTATGGTAATTGGTCTTTTAATTCCTGCATTCGTACTTTATGGTGTGTTCTGGTACTTCTCTCTTGATAAGACAATTCATACTCGCCGAGAGATTGAGGAAGCTTGCGATATACCTATTTTGGGCGAATTGCCGGCTAAAAAAGAACACGTTACGGGCGAGATTGTCGTTAACGAGACATCTAATGACCGCATGAACGAGGCTTTCCGTATAGTCCGAAATAACCTAGACTTTGTCACCAGCCAGAATAATCCTGACGGAGATGCAACGGTCATCCAGTTCACTTCTACGATGTCTGGTGAGGGTAAGAGCTTCGTTGCTGTTAACTTGGCTCTTTCTTACACTTACGTTAACAAGAAGGTCATTGTTATTGACCTTGACTTGCGTAAAGGTAAATTCTCTGAATATGTGGGTGTCCAGGATGGTAAAGGTGTCACGGCATACTTGTCTGGCAAGGAACCTGATTTGAATAAGGTCATTCACCGCGGTGCATTGCATGAGGGATTTGACATTATTAGTGTGGGCGCAATCCCTCCCAATCCTACCGCTCTGTTGTTGACTGACAAGATGAGTGAGATGATTGAACAGCTTAAAAAGGAATATGATTTCATTATTCTGGATACTGTGCCTTACAATCTGATTGCTGATGCTGCTGTGGTTAACCGTTATGCTGATTTGACAATCTATGTTGTTCGTGACGGTAGGGTAGAGCAACAGTATATGTATGAGCTAGAGCGCCTCTATGATGAGCACAAGATTAAGAACTTGACGATTCTCATCAATGATATTAAGATGAGTAAGACCCGCTATAACTACTCCTATGCTTATGGCTATGGCAAGGGCTACGGCTACGGTTATGGCTACGGTTATGGCTATGGCTATGGTGGTGACAGTGGTGGTTACTACGTCGATGATACACCTAAGGATGCTGCCGTTTCTAATGAATTTGGTGTCACTGGAAACCAGCAATAATCCATCCATTGTAAGGATGAGTATCGTCATAAATCAATGAGAATAGCGGTTGTAGGAACCGGATATGTCGGATTGGTTACGGGCACCTGTTTCAGTGAAATGGGTGTCCATGTGGCTTGTGTTGACGTTGACGAGAACAAGATAAGCTCACTTAGGCGAGGTGAGGTTCCCATTTATGAGCCTGGGCTTGAAACCTTGGTCCATAGAAACGTGCGGTCAGGAAGGCTCAATTTCACAACCCGTCTAGAAGATGTCTTGAATGATGTGGACATTGTGTTCAGTGCTGTGGGAACGCCTCCTGACGAGGATGGAAGTGCCGATTTGAAATATGTGCTCGAGGTAGCACGCACAATAGGCAAATTCATTAACCACTACATAGTGGTTGTTACCAAGAGTACGGTTCCAGTGGGTACAGCTAAGAAAGTCAAGGCCGTGATTGAAGAGGAGTTGACCCGTCGAGGTGCTCATATCGAGTTTGATGTGGTCAGCAACCCTGAGTTCCTGAAAGAAGGCAATGCGGTTAAAGACTTCATGAGTCCTGATCGTGTGGTCGTCGGTGTTGAAAGTGAGCGGGCACGCAAATTGATGGCTAGGCTTTACAAGCCATTTATGATTGTGAGCGACCGTCTCATTTTTACTGATATCCCGTCGGCTGAAATGATTAAGTATGCCGCTAATTCAATGCTGGCAACTCGCATTAGCTTTATGAACGACATCGCCAATCTATGTGAATTGGTTGGAGCTGATGTGAACATGGTGCGAAAGGGTATTGGTAGCGATACTCGCATTGGCAAAAAGTTTCTTTATGCAGGTTGCGGTTATGGCGGTTCGTGCTTCCCTAAGGACGTAAAAGCACTCATCAAAACAGCTGCCGATAGCGGATATCAGATGCGTGTGCTTCAAGCGGTTGAAGATGTCAATGCTGACCAAAAACTGGTCTTGTACCGTAAATTAGTGGCATATTATGGTGATGAGGAAGCGATAAAGGGCAAGAAAGTGGCTATGTGGGGATTGGCATTTAAGCCCGAGACCGATGATATGCGTGAAGCCCCATCATTGGTGCTGATCGACTTGCTGACTAAAGCTGGTGCAACTGTCAAGGTCTATGATCCGGTTGCGATGGATGAATGCCGTCGCAGGGTCGGTGACATTGTGTCTTATGCAAAGGATATGTATGACGCTGCCGATGGTGCCGATGTCCTCATGCTTGTTACCGAGTGGAAAGAGTTCCGTTTGCCTAACATAAAAACGTTATTACAGAAGATGAATGGTCGATTAATCTTAGATGGCAGGAATATCCTGGATAGTGATGAACTCCATCAAGCAGGATTTGAGTACCATTGTATCGGTCGTTAAAAGAACGTAATATTGAATAAGAAAAGCACGCGGCTCATAGTGACCGCGTGCTTTTTTATCAATTAAAGACAATCTCACTTAACAACGACCTTGTGTGAAATCGTGTCGCCTGATACCATGTAAATACCTACTGGTAAAACAATCTCACTTTGACTATCGTTGGTGCTGGTTAAACATTCACCATCGAGGTTGTAAATTTCAATCATTTCACCCAATGGATTGTTAATGGCAATGCCGTTAGCCACAGGAACTGCATACCAGCTATTAGCCATTAGTGCGCTTGTCGGATTCAACAACTTGTCAATGAGCGCTGTCACATCGCCAATGGAAATAGCATCGTCCTGATTGACATCGGCAGCAAGGATATCAAATACCTCAATTTGAGTCCCTAGCAGGAAGTCGATGAGTGCAGTGACATCGCTGATGCTGATATTGCCATCCATGTTCACATCGCCATAGAGAATAGATTTCTCGTGTACTGTGCCTTGCAGGTCGGCATACGCACTAGCTATACTTGTGGTTGCTGACAATGATCCGTAAAACTCGCCTGCATTGCTGGTGTTAGCAAGTCTAACATAGAATACTTCACCACTGGCATCAAGTGTGAGGGATTGTGCCCAATTAAGCCTGTTGAGGCTGATTTCGAAATTGCCCTCCATCACACTCAACTGGATGTCTTCATCGTTGTTATTGGCTGATACTGTGCCCTGAACGATGGTAGATTCGCCATTTTGATCTGCTTCCATCACGTTGAGAGATGAAATTGTGATAACTGGCATCGCTATCTTACTTGCTGTCAAGTTCACAGTGGTGCTAGCCTCGCTGCTACTGATGGTGAGTGTACCTGTTGCGCTTCCTGCGGTGCTTGATGTGTAGGTTACAGTCACGTTGGTGCCGTTGTTGGCATTAGCCGCACTGATTGTTGACGGCGTAACGCTGAAGCCTGTTCCACTGACACTGACGTTTAACGCTTTGGTCAAGTCAGTTCCCTTTACAGTGATAACCTTGCTCACCGAGGTTTCATTAGCGGCAATTGTACCTACATTCACTGTTGAACCGTTAGCCGGAGCAGTGATTTGTGGATTAGTCACAGTGCCTGCATTGCTGGTGATGGCGATATCATCAATATTGAGACGCGAGCCTGCAGTCTGAACAAACTTGAAACGAACATTGCCCGTCAAGTTCAAATTATAGCTATACTGCTGCCAGGTCCCATTGAGCGTGCAAGTAGCCACTTCAGTCCATGTGCTTCCACCATTGGTGCTATAATGGATTTTCATTGTGGGATTTGCATCATTGCCATATTTTGCCGCATAGAAAGTAAGCTTGCTGGCTCCACCAGTAACGTCCTCAGACATCTGTATATAGGAATCAGCATTCTTGCCAAAGCAGCAGCCAAGTGAGCCGTTCCAGTGATCATTATCACGTGCATAGAGTCCAGCATTGCTGAAGTACCATTTGAATGCGGCTCCTTGTACCTCCTGGGTCCAGTAGCCACCGACGGTGCATCCTTCCCAAGTTTCAATGACCTCATCGGGACCGCTACCGCTATTGTAGCTTGCGGTGAGGTGGACAGTTGAGCTTACCTCACTGCTGCTGATGGTCAACGTGCCTGTCGCATTGGTGGCGGTACCGTTATAGGTAACTGTTATCGTGGTGCCAGCGTTTGCGTTGGCTGCTGTTATGCTTGTGGGGGTTACTGTGAATCCTGTTCCACTCACGCTCACGGTTAACGCCTTGGTCAAGTTACTGCCACTCACGTTGATGGTCTTGCTCACGCCGTTGCCCGTGTTCGTGCCGACATTCACAGTTGAGCCATTAGTGGGAGACGTCAATGTGGGGGTAGGAGTGGAACCGCTGTTCCATGCATTGCCCTGCATGTTGCCCCAGATGTATTCAACCAGCTCAGGATAGTCAACAAAGGGGTTGCGGTTGCGCTGTAGTCCGTAGACGGCATCGTTGCGTGTCGTCTCGAGTGTGCTTACCGGGTCATTGCGGTGCCACTCGAGCAACTGATTGATGGCCCATGTCGTCAAGCATTTGTAGTTACTAGAAGTAAACACAACACTACCCAATCCGCTGGTATACGAGCTGATGCGTGTCATATAGCGCACTGCAAAGTAGAAATACATACGTGCGAAATCGCCCTTGTACTCATCGGCCACTTCAAACACGGTGCCATTGTAGCCACTGAACGTGCAAGTTCCACGTTTACCGGTACCCTTGGGAGTGCCATTGGCACAATTACCAAACGGATAGTTGCCACGTTCAGAGTTAACCCAGCCATCAGTAGGAATCAAATGATGAAGATCTGTATAGGCCGTATCACTAGATGAACCGCCCCACCAGCTGTTGGGAATCGAGTGCTCACGGTTGTAACAGTCGCCCACGCCGTTATATGTGCCACAGAAGTCCGTGTCATAGGTGAACTGTGAATCTGAGTAGCGGTCAATAATGATATTACCGTTGCAGTCAGTGGTTTTGAAGTCGATCTTCAACTGGTCATAGCTACGCTTAGTGTGACCCTTAATGATTTGGTGCAAGGCACTCATCAGCGCTTGGTCGCTCTTGCTCTTGGCGTTGTTATAGTACCCGCTAGGTACTGCCGCCGTAGCCTGCATGCCAATGAGCACCATTAGCAATAGGGAGATGTTTCGCAAAAGATTTTTCATTGTCTAGTAGTTTATGATTTATAATAATGGTATGCCCTTTAATATGTCATCGATTTTTTGCAAATATACTATAAACCAATAACAAAGTATTGGTTATGAATAGTTTTCTGCTTAAAGAAAGGCCCCTTCGACTGAAAAAAGCCTACACGACGGGTAAAAATGCTTAATTCTATGCATTTAGAAAAGCCTCAGCAGTAGCGATATCGTTGGCATGGTCCACGTCCACGATTTTCTCTATGCTATAGGCCTGCAGGTGATAGCCAGCGTCAACTAGTGCCCGCTGGAAGTTGCGCATGCGGCTGACTCCTTGCTCAATGCAGTTGTCCAGTACCTCAAAAGCTCGGTCGGTCATCGCGTACACGCCGCCTGACACATAACGCGCACCGTCCCAAGCTTTGTCGCGGAATGCTGTGATATTCATTTCGTCATCAACATCAACCCAAAGGGGCTTCTCATCATCTACAAACGGGGTAACTGCCCACATGCCGTCGTGAGACTCGTCATTCTCAAAGGCTTCGATGTATCCTTTGAAATCGTTCTCCTTAAAAATGGTGTCAACTGTTGTCAGGCAGAATTTTCCGTTGGGAATCACACGGCTCAGGTGCCATAGGCTGTGCATCGAACTGGGAGTTGTTTTGACAACAAGGTTCAGAGGAACAGGCAATACCAAGCTCTCGAGATATTCCCTTACCTCGGTCATGTGCTCATTGACGATGATGCTGATGCTCTCGGCATTACATCTGAGCATGATGTTGATCAGGCGTCCAATCATGGGCTCGCCTTGCAGTTCAACAAGGGGTTTGGGTTTGGCAACACCTTCTTGGGCTAGGCGGGAACCTTCACCCGCAGCGATAATGGCATAGTTCATAGCTGTCTTTGTCTATATGATTAAGGAGTATCGTTATGCTAATTGATTGAGCCAGTCGTTCACTTGCAAAACACTGGTTATTGTATGGGGATGGGTTTGCAGGTCTTCCTCCTTGGTCCATCCTTTGCCCTTGAGCCACAGCACTTGGCAACCCAGTTGCTCAGCAGGCTCTATATCCTTGCGCAGGCTGTCACCAACGACAAGCACCTCATTTGGAGCCAGTTCCAAAGCATCAACGCCAAGCTTGAACAAGGTGGGGTTGGGCTTGCGCACACCGACTACTGCACTCTCAATGATGCCTTTAAACAGGTGACGGATGCCATAATCGCGCAGCACCTCATCAATGTTGCCATAGAAGTTGCTCACAAGCATCATTGGGTAATTGTCGTGCAGTTTTTCCAATAATGGCATGGCCTCGTTGATACACTGTCGGGCTGCGTTATCGCAATATGATGCGATCTGGTCGACCCAGCGGTCGCGGGTAGCATCATCGGGCTGGTCGGGCAGGTAAGAAATCTCCAGAGCCACTTTTTTACGCAAAAGGGTGTGAAAATTATCCTGCGGCAGGATGATGCGTTCACGGGCGAGCGCACGCTCACCCTCAACGTATGCCGTACGGAATGTTTCCTTGTCAATAGGCACACCGGCTTGCTGATAGCCTTGCCACAGCACCTCGCTCCAGTGCACGCCACGGCTATCCAAGGTGCCGCCGTAATCAAAGATTATACCCTTTATCATATAAATCCCTGTCGTGTGTGGTTATTCGCCTTTAGTTAGATCGAGTTTCACATTGTCGCGACCTCGGTCTTGGAACAACTTGGGTAATGGATTCTGGCGGGCCTCGTCATAACGTACCCGGTTGCGGTAGATGTCTAGGGCCATGTAGATGGCATGACGCATCGATGACTCGTTTGCAATGCCTTGTCCGGCGATATCATATCCAGTTCCATGGTCGGGGCTGGTGCGTACAATAGGCAAACCTGCGGTGAAGTTCACACCTTCATCCATGGCGATAGTCTTGAACGGAATGAGGCCTTGATCGTGGTACATGGCCAGCACACCATCAAAACGGCGGTAATGACGAGCACCAAAGAAACCGTCAGAGGCGTATGGTCCAAAGCACTGAACCCCATCCTCGTCAAGTGACTGCTGGAGGGCGGGAATAATGATTTCTCTCTCCTCATGGCCGAGCATACCGTTCTCGCCTGCATGGGGATTGAGTGAGAGAACAGCGATGCGTGGTCTGTCGATATTAAAGTCACGCTTCAGTGCTGAATTGAACATGCGCAGTTTCTCTCGAATACCTTCGATAGTGAGTGAACCGGGAACTTCTCCCAGAGGCAGATGAGTAGTGGCTAAGGCAATGCGGAGATTATCGGTACACATGATCATGAGTGCTTTTTCTCCATCGCCGGCGGCACTCTCCAGATACTCGGTATGGCCAGGGAAGTGGAATTGCTCACTCTGGATGTTATCCTTATTAATCGGACCCGTCACGAGCACATCAATCAAGCCACCCTTCAGGTCACGGACGGCAGCCTCAAGTGCGATAAAAGATGCAAGGCCTGCCTGCTTGCTGGGTTGACCAAGTTCTACCTTGATTTCCTGATCTATGCATTCAATCAGGTTAGGCATATTGGATTTGATTTGCTCTGCGTTCTTGGTGTGATTGATTTGAAATCCGGGCAAATTGCAGGCGTTGCGGTGATAGCTCACGATGCGGCTTGAGCCATAAAGAACTGGAACACACATGTCCATCATTTCAGGCACTCCGATAGCCTTCATTGCCACTTCAATGCCGATACCATTGGTGTCGCCCAAGGTGATACCGACTCTTAGTTTGTTATTATTATCTTCACTCATTTTGTAATGATTTCTACGTATCAAAAAAACTAACTGCAAAATTACAAATAAATTCCTATCCTTACAAAATGCCTGTCATGCTTTTATGGAAATAATGCCATGTTGTAGCTCCAATTCTTCCTTTTAGTTGATGTTTCAAGTTGTTTTGCCCGTTATGCATTATTTCTAATGTGCTAGAGATGGAATAATTGCAGTATAAACGACGAGCCACCCACTTTTTAGCAGGTGGCTTGTCGTCTGTAGTATTTCAAGCTAATAGCTTGTAAAAAGATTTAAAATTGGCGGGCAGCAGCTAGGGTCACTTCACTCAGGGTGGGGTGGCCGTGGATGCTCGTTGCCAGCAGGTCAACGGTGGCGCCGGCATTCATGGCGGTGACTACTTCCTGGATGAGGTCGGCTGCGTGAGCGCCACAGATGTGGCAACCCACAATCTGGCGTGTCGCATTATCGACAATCATCTTCAACAGGCCGTCGGTCTCATTCATAGAGACAGCCTTGCCGTTGCTGCGGAAGAATGCTTTCTTCACAGTTACATCAAGGCCCTTCTCGGCACACTGCTCCTCGGTCAGTCCCACCATGGCCAACTCGGGCACAGTGAATACGGCGCTGGGCACGATATCGAGCTTGATGTTGTCGGCCTTGCCCATGATGGCATGCAGGGCGCGCTGTCCTTGGGCACTAGCGGCATGGGCGAGCATCATGCGACCGTTCACGTCACCAATGGCATACACGCCCGGCACATTGGTCATCATGTTGTCATCGACCTCGATGCCACGGCGGCCAACAGTAACGCCCACAGCGTCAAGACCCTGAGGCAAAACAGGTTGGCGACCCACCGACATCAGCACATTCTCAGCTGTAACACTCTGGGGTTTACCCTTGAGTTCATAGGTTACTGTCATGCCGTCTTCGCCCTTGGTAATGCCGTTCACGGCAGCACTGGTGATAATTATGATACCACGCTTGCTCAGGACGGTCTTTAGGCGCTTGGCCACATCCTTGTCAAACGGCGGCAGGATTTCCTTGCAGTACTCGATGACGGTGACCTCAACACCAAATGTGCTGAACACAGCGGCAAACTCCATGCCGATGACACCACCACCCACGATACACAGGCTCTTGGGCAGCATTTCCATAGCCAGGATATCGTCGCTGGTCATGGCCAACTCTGCGCCGGGAATAGGCAGTCCACGAGGAGCGGAACCGGTAGCGATGATGATGTTTTTCGCCTGGTATTCCTCACCGTTCACCACAACGGTATTGGCGTCCTTCAGGATTGCTTCTCCCTTGATGGCGGTGATGCCGGGAGCACCCATAAGCATTTCCACACCTTCACGCAGTTGCTTCACGACAGCTTCCTTGCGCTCAAATACAGGAGCGTAGTCAAAGGCGATTTCTCCCGTCTTGACACCCCAAATTTCGCTCTCGCGCATCAGGTTGACAACCTCGGCATTACGGCACAGAGCCTTGGTGGGGATACAGCCACGATTCAGGCAGGTACCACCCATCTGGTCACGCTCAACGATGGCTACTGTCAGCCCATGAGCGGCAGCGTCGGCAGCGGTCTCATAACCGCCAGGGCCTGCTCCAATTATAATAATGTCAAACATGCTAGATAAAAGATTAGTGATTAACGATTAGAGATTAGTGATTAGAGATTAGTTGATTGGCTGGAGGTGTTCCCTCGCTAATCACTCATCTCTAATCACTAATCAGGAAAGTTGCTGATTATTCAGCAACTTGACTATCAGCAACTTGACTATCAGCAACCAACTCGCGCCAGGTTACGATGGGATGCAACGCAGCCTGGGTGTCGTCGAGACGACGAACGGGCGTGTTGTGCGGAGCACTCTTCACCATCTCGGGATTGTCCTTGGCTTCCTGAGCGATGACGCGCATGATGCGGATGAATTCATCCAGCGTCTGCTTGCTCTCGTTCTCGGTGGGCTCAATCATTAGTGCCTCGTGGAACAGCAAGGGGAAGTAAATGGTGGGAGCATGGAAACCATAGTCCAACAGGCGCTTAGCCACGTCGAGCGTAGTCACGCCAGTTGACTTGTCCTTTAATCCGTCAAATACAAACTCGTGCTTGCATACGCCGCCAATGGGCAGTTCAAAGACGTCCTTCAACGACTCCTTGATGTAGTTAGCGTTGAGTGTTGCCAACGGGCCTACCCACTTGAGCTGGTCGCGACCGAGCGTCAAGATGTAGGCCAGAGCGCGCATCATCACACCAAAGTTGCCCAGGTGACCGCTGATGCTGCCGATGGACTTGTCGCTGCACTCTACCTTGAAGTAGTCGTAATCATCCTCGCTCACTTTCACGACGCGGGGATTGGGGAGCAGGTGCTCCAGGCCAGCGCGAACGCCAACAGGACCACTACCGGGACCACCACCGCCGTGAGGCGTCGAGAAGGTCTTGTGCAGGTTGATGTGCATGATATCGAAGCCGATGTCACCGGGACGCACCTTGCCCAGCATGGGGTTGAGGTTAGCGCCATCATAGTACATCAGACCGCCAGCCTCATGAACAGCCTTGGCAATCACACCGATGTTCTGCTCAAAGATGCCCAGCGTGTTAGGGTTGGTCATCATCATGCCGGCAACGGTGTCATCGAGCAACGGACGCAGGTCGTCAACGTCAACAGTGCCGTCGGGGCGACTCTTAACAGTCACTACGTCGAGACCGCAAACGGCCGAGCTGGCGGGGTTGGTGCCGTGGGCACTGTCGGGGATGATCACCTTGGTGCGCTTCATGTCACCGCGCTCCATGTGGTAGCCACGCATGATCATCAGGCCGGTCAACTCACCGTGGGCTCCTGCATAGGGGTTCAATGTGAACTCACTCAAGCCTGAGATTTCGGCAAGACTGGTCTGCAGGAAGTAGTACACAGCCAGCGCACCCTGAGTAGTTAGGGGATTCTGCAGCGGGTGCAGACCCGTGAACTCGCGGTGGGCGGCAATCTCCTCGTTAATTTTGGGATTGTACTTCATCGTGCATGAACCCAGGGGATAGAAACCCGTGTCAACACCGAAGTTGTTGTTGCTCATGTTGGTGTAATGACGCACAACGCTCAACTCGTCAACTTCGGGCAGCAGCGGCGCGTTCTCACGCATCAGCCCCTTGGGCAGGTCGCTCATCTTGTACTCGGCACACCTGTTCTCGGGCAGGGAATAGCCCTGGCGGCCAGGTTGCGACAACTCATATATGAGTTTTCCGTAATAGGTGTTATTCATAACTTATTTGCCCTCCTGTTCTTGGTTAAAGGTTACACATGCGTCAACCAGGTCATCACAGTCCTCGCGGCTATAGGTCTCGGTAACTGCCAGCAACAGCGTGTCATCGGCAATCTTGAGACCGCATTGCAGGTACTGCTCACCGCAGAATTCCTGCAACTCGTCGATATTGAGCTTGGTTTTCACTGCAAACTCGTTGAGGAAAGGCTTGTCAGGATAAGCCATCTCAAACAATCCCGTCTTAACCAGGCTGTCGGCCAGGTAATGGGCGTTGCTGTAGCTGATCTCGTTCACTTCACGCAGGCCCTTAGCGCCCATGAGACCCATGTAAACGGTCACATACAGCGCCATCAGGCTCTGGTTAGAGCAGATGTTACTTGTGGCTTTCTCGCGGCGGATGTGCTGCTCACGAGCTTGCAGGGTAAGCACAAACGCGCGCTTGCCGTCAGCATCCTTGGTGGCACCAACGATGCGGCCCGGCATTTTGCGGATGAGCTTCTTAGTCGTGCACAGGAAGCCAACATAGGGACCACCATAATTCAAGGGGATACCCAGGCTCTGGCCGTCGCCCACTGCGATGTCAGCACCCCACTCGGCGGGGCTCTTGACAACGCTCAATGCGGTAGCGACACAGTGCATGATGAGCAGCGTCTTATGCTCGTGGCACAAGTCGGCAACACCGGTGTAGTCCTCGAGGATGCCGTAGAAGTTGGGCGTAGCAACGATGACACCAGCCACATCGTCCTTCTCGACCTCAGCCTTGAGGGCCTCGTGATCCATCACGCCACCCTTAGCGGGAACCATGTCAATTTGGATGCCCTGATACTTGGCGTAAGTCTTCAACACGCGCAGGACATAGGGGCTAACGGTCTCGCTTACCAGGACGCGGTTGCGCTTCTTGGCATTTGAGACAGCCATCATCATGGCCTCGGCAGTAGCCGTTGTGCCGTCATACATCGAGGCATTTGATACCTCCATGCCGGTCAGCTCGGCCATCATGCTCTGGTACTCAAAGATGTATTGCAGGGTACCCTGCGAAATCTCAGCCTGATAGGGGGTATAGGCGGTGAGGAACTCACTGCGGCCCACGATGTCTTGAACGACGGCGGGGCTGTAGTGGTCATAGTAGCCAGCTCCCAGGAACGAGCGCATGGTGATGTTTCCCATGCCTAGTTCATCAAAGAAGCGGCGCACTTCAATCTCGCTCATAGCCTCGGGCAACTCATACTCTTTCTTGAGCTGGAGTTCCTGGGGCACGTCCTGATAGAGGTCGTCCAGCGATTTGACGCCTGCCGTGGCTAGCATGGCACGCATCTCCTCGTCGGTGTGCGGATAAAACTTATAACTCATTATTTGTCTTAATGATGTCTAATTAATGTGAGTTTAAAATTACTCGCCAATCATGGCCTTGTAGGCAGCAGCATCCATCAGGTTGTCGAGCTCGCTCTTGTCGCTGAGTTCAACCTTGATGATCCAGTTCTCAAAGGCGTCCTTGTTGATCAGACCAGGCTCGTCCTCGAGGGCTTCGTTTACCTCAACAACGGTGCCGCTAACGGGTGACATCAGGTCGCTGGCAGCCTTAACGCTCTCAACAGCACCAAACTCCTCACCTGCGGTTACCTCGTCGTCAACCTCGGGCATGTCAACATAAACCACGTTGCCCAGCTCATGCTGTGCATAGTCAGTGATACCGATAAAACCGAAGTCGCCTTCTACCTTTACATACTCATGTGACTCCATGTAATAGAGTCCGTCAATAATCTTACTCATTGTGTTTAGAATTTTAATCAGTTAATATTGTGTTTGTTATTTAATTCTCAAAAGCTAATCTTTTACTTCTTGTAATTGGGCGTATAGAAACGTTTCTTCACTACAGTAGCGGGGAACACTTTCTTGCGGATGCGTACGTTCAACGTGTTGCCTAGGGCACCAACAGCACGGTCAACTAGCGCGAATGCCACGCTCTTGTCCAGCGTGATGCTGTGATAACCGGTAGTGATGTAGCCAACAACGGTTTCGCCATCAAGCACGTCATAGCCATGGCGGGGAATTGCCTTGCCTTCAAGCTCCAGACCCACGAGTTTCTTGGGCGTGCCTTCAGCCTTTTGCTGAGCGCAAGCATCGCGGCCAATGAAACCGCCTTCCTTGTCGAGTTTCACAAACATGCCGAAGGTGGCAGCGATGGGTGAAATCTCGGCGGTCAACTCGTCGCCATATAGCGGCAGACCTGCCTCAAAGCGCAGGGTGTCGCGGCAACCCAGTCCGCAAGCCTGTACGCCAGCTTCCATGAGCATATCCCACATCTTGCAGATGATAGCGGGATCGGCATATACCTCAAAACCGTCCTCGCCGGTGTAACCGGTGCGGCTCACGATGATGGTCTTGCCGTCATATTCCAGTTTCTTGAAGGTGTAGAACGTCAGGTCGGTTGTGTCAATGTTCAGCACGGTACCCATGGTCTTCTCGGCATCGGGACCCTGAACGGCGATCTGGCCGTATTGCTCGCTCTGGTGATCGACCTTCACGTCGAAGTTCTTTGCCTGCTCCATGATCCAAGCAACGTCTTTGTCGATGTTGGCTGCGTTGATGACCAGGAAGAAGTCGTTATCATCAACACGATAAACCAGCAGGTCGTCAACAGTACCGCCGTCGGGGTATAGCATCATGCCGTAGAGAATCTGGCCGGCCTTAATGGTGTTGATGTCATTGGTGAAGATGTAGTTGGTGAATTTGGCGGCATCAGGGCCGGTGATTTCTACCTCGCCCATGTGCGAAACGTCAAAAACACCCACCTTTTGACGCACTGCATTGTGCTCGGTGGTGATATCTACATACTGGATGGGCATGTCGTAACCCGCGAACGGGGACATGAGAGCGCCTTGCGCCACGTGCCTGTCATGCAGACAGGTTACTTTGATTTCTTCTGTCACAGTTTTAATGGTTTTTAATTGGTTAAAAGAGATATAAATTGTTTGTTATTCAAATTCATTATCCATTGCCCCACGTCGCTGCCGTCTAGAGCCGCTTGGAGCGAGGCTTCGGTGAGATTAGCACCTTGCAGCTTGCCGAGCAACTTCTCGCGTGCATCACACAGGGGCAGAAAATCACCTGACAGGTACAGGTCACGGATGATATCGCCCTTGAGTGTGATACTCATGTAGATGCTGCCCACGCCCTCGATGCGGCCTCCCTTGACAATCTCGCACTTGGGATTATTGCCCACCAGGAACGATGGCTCCAGGTAGGGTAGGGTCAAGCGCTCGATTTCTGCGACATCGGTTTCGGTGAGCTGGATCTCGCCGTCACACAGCGTTTCACGCACGTGGTGCTTAAACGCTTCGATGTCCATCGTCAGGTGCTCGCTCAACACGGTGATGTGACTGCGCACCGACTCCACACCTTTGCTGGTCAGCTTTTCCCGAGACGGGGTGATGGCGTTGAGCATGTGCTCCATATTGGTGTCAAAGAGCATAGTGCCGTGGACGATGCTGCGGCCGGGAATGTGGTAGAAAGCGTTACCGCTCACCTTACGGCCGTCGATAAGCACATCGTTGCGGTCACTAGCAGTGGCGTTGAGCCCCAGTCCGCGAAGCATGGTGGCGACAGCGCTCGTGTAGGTCGAGAAAGTCGTTTGTACCTCATCGCTGCGCGTGATGTAGCTGAACATGATGTTGTCCTTGTCGGCATACACACACCCGCCACCGCTGCGGCGACGATAAAAGGCGATGCCGTGCTCACGGCAGTAATCGACGTTCACCTCATTGTCCATCAGTTGGTTGCGTCCAAAGATAACAGTGGGTTCCACCTGCCACATGAAGAAGATATCCTCTTCTCCAAGGATACGTGCAGCATACTCCTCCATCGCAAGGTAGAAAGGGAGGATACGCGTCGCGTTGTCAGGCAGACTAAGGTATTTCATTACGTCTTTCTAAACTTCCCACAAAAGTAGGGTAAATTCCTCACATTATAAAATTATAACTCAAAATAATTATTAAAACCCGAGTTTAACCCATTTCGGTGACAATAAAAGGGCTGTCGCATATTCGCGGCAGCCCCTATGGTACGTTTTTCAACCATGATAGCAGCTTTGCTAAATGGACGTCGCTCTGCCACCATTTTGCAGCCCGTCAATAGCACTTGATGCGATACATGATGCCCAGTTCCACGCGATTGGTATTGTAGTCCTCTAGGCCGCATGCCTTGTTGAAATTATACTTGTGACCCAGATAGGCCAGGAACACGCGGAAGTCATGTTTTGGAACGGGCCAGTACTCGATGCTGCCCAGATAACCAATGGACTTGCGATAATTGTGCAGGTCGTCAATTTTGGCAACGCTAGTCGTCTCGTAAGTGCCCTTGAGCATCAGGTTCCATTTGGGGGCAAACTGCCAGTTCATCTTGGCGATGAAGGTGTGGCTATGCACCTTGCCCAGATGGGTGGAACCCGGTGCAATCTTGTCCTGCAGGTCGGTCGTGGCAAAGTGGAGGCGGTCCACATCGTCCCATTCGCCGAAGTAGTCGAAATACAGCTGGTAATTAGGCAAGTTTAGCTGTTGACCCAGTGTAATCATGCGCGAGTACTTGTGCTTAGCCTGAGTCTGGATACCCCACGCCCAGCGGGTCTGCAACTGGTTCTTCAGTAAGTTGCCGTTCCAGTTAATGATATAGGTGAATGGGGCTCGGCTGCGGCTCAGTTTCTCGGGGCGCTGAAGGTCGCTGGTGACAATCTGCGGGTCTTCGCCTAATTCCTCGGTAAACGAGCCGTTATAGCTGTTGGTTATCTGAAAAGCGATTTCCTGGCTGGGCACGGGGCGGTAGCTCACCATCGCACCGGTCATGAAGATGTCCATCATTTCAACCATGTCGCTGTAACGGTAGATTTCCATGGGGTTCTGGTCGTACTCGAATCCACCCCAAATCTGGCAGAGCTTGCCGGCGGCAATATCCACCTTGCTGCTGGGACGATAGCCCACCATCATGATGTCGGTTGCTTTGGCGAGATAGTCTAGGCCTTTTGCCTCCTGGCTTTTGTTTAGACAGTGACGAATGCGGTAGTACACCTTGGGCGTGATGTCGCCCTTGATGTCCAGGCGCAGGTCACGGCAGATGAACCTCGAATCCCACTCGCCATGATTAGCGTCCTCGGCCATCAGGCTTGACGCGAAATTGATATGGAAGTTGAAAGCGTCGGTTTTCTTCTCCAGATTGAAGATGCGCTCGGCAAGCGATTCGGTGTCATCATTGTCATCACCACCCATGCGGGTATTATTGCCTTGTGCCATGGCATTGATTCCCAATAGTGTAGCACACAAGAAGAGTAGCAGCGTTTTTCTTGTCATTATAGTTTTCGTGATATGGTTTTTAAAATTGGCTGCAAAATTACTGTAAAAGTATGCTTCCACCAAAGAAAACCCCCTTGTTTTGAGTTCAAGGTTTCACGTGGGCATAGACGATGCGCTGGCGTTTCCAGGTATAAGTGATGTGCAAGGTGCTGTCACGGGGGTCGACGACGACGGCAGGGTAAGAAAACTCGCTTCCGGGCTCATGGTCAAGGGTGACGAGCTTGTTCCAATAGATGCCGTCCATGCTTGTTGCTACATCAAGCGGTGTGCGAGGGTCACGGTAGTCTCCCAACTCTGATTGTACAGGATTATAGACGAGCGCATGCAGGGTGGGGGTGACGGTAACGGCATCGGTACCAGAACAGTTGTTGGGCACGTTGGTCAGTTCCACGCGACTCCAGCTCTCTCCATTGTCATGGGAATAAGATGTGGCGAGTTTGCCGTTCTGGGTGCGGCACAACACTTGCAGCGTTCCGTCGGCAAGCCTGATGATGGACGGCTGGATGGCGCCGATAGGCGTGACCTTTCCAGGCTCTTGCAACGACGGGGCCAGCTCTGCCTCAATGTCGGAAGTCTTGTGCCAACGATGGGTGTCAAGGTCGTATGTTTCAAAATGGATTTTCCAACCGTCACTCTCAGTGCTGGAGGGACACAGGAGGCGGTTGCCGATGAGTTCAGGTTTGTTCTTGATGGGCCCCAGGAAGCCGTCAGGCAGCGGTTCGCGTGGGCTCCAGGTAACGCCGTTGTCACTGGAACGGGTCTGCCATCCGCTCCAGTCTGCCACACAGGAGCCGATCTTGAAGAATAGCCACAGCTCGCCGTCCGGCATTTGGTACAGCACGGGATTGTAGCATGCCTTGCGCAGGGTGTCGTTGATGACACCGTCCGCAGCCATCACCGGTTCGGTCCAGTGGTCACTGCCTGTTGTCTTGCGGCAAACCCAGATGCACACATCAGGGCTTCCCTCATAGGAACCGCCAAAGAATGCCGTCACCAGGTCGCCGTTCTGCAGGCACGCGATGGTCGAGGCATGACACGATGGGAATGAATGAGGTTCGTATACAAACTCCTTGCAGAGGATTTGGGCTTCAACGCATCCTCCTATTCCCAGTAGAAGTCCCAATAGTATCAGCTTGATTTTACTCATACGGCAAAAGTACTATATTTTTCAAAAAAAATGAGTAATTTTGTGGATTGAAACGATAATAATCAAATTGTAATCATGCCTAACAACAGCAGAGAGAAGAAATTGGAGGCCTTTGGACGACTGCTCGATATTTTGGACGAGCTGCGCGTGAAGTGCCCCTGGGACCGCAAGCAAACCAACGAGAGCCTGCGCCCCAACACGATTGAGGAAACCATGGAACTTGCCGACGCCATCATGGGCGAGGACGACGATAAAATCCGTAAGGAATTGGGCGATGTGCTGCTTCACATTGTCTTTTATGCCAAGATCGGCGATGAGAAGGGCAAATTCGATATCGCTGATGTGTGCGACGCTCTGTGCGAGAAACTCATCTACCGTCATCCACACGTCTTTGGCGACGAGAAGGCCGACACTGCCGCTCAAGTGCTCAAGAATTGGGAACTGATCAAGATGAGTGAGAAAGACGGTAATAAGATGGTACTTAGCGGTGTGCCGCGCAGTCTGCCTTCACTCATCAAGGCAGAGCGCGTCCAGGAGAAGGCCGCTAATGTCGGTTTCGATTGGCAGAATCGCGAGGATGTGTGGGACAAGGTCAAGGAAGAACTCAATGAGGTTGAGGCTGAGCTACGTGGAAACGATATGGCCGATCGCGAGAAGGAATTCGGCGACCTGTTTTTCTCGCTGGTCAATGCTGCACGCCTCTATGGCGTGAGGCCCGACAACGCATTGGAGCGCACCAACCGCAAATTCATTGCCCGCTTTAACTACATTGAGCAGAAAGCCAACGAGCAAGGCCGCCACGTCAATGAACTGACCCTAGCCGAGATGGACGAGCTTTGGAACGAGGCTAAAGCACAGCACCTTGGCGAATAAAAATTAAATAATCACTTTAATTTTATACAAATAACAAACTAGCAACCAAATAACTGTTAACTCTTAACTATTAACTAGATGAAAGTCTGTGTAACTGAGAAACCCAGCGTGGCGCGCGATATTGCCCGATTGCTTGGTGCCAACGACAGGCACGAAGGCTACTTTGAGGGCAATGGCTATCAGGTCACATGGACTTTCGGACACCTGTGCGAGCTTAAGGAGCCTAACGACTATACTGACCAGTGGAAATGGTGGAGTCTAGGGCAACTACCTATGATACCGCAACGATTTGGTATTAAGCTAAAAGACGATAAAGGTGTCGAGCAACAGTTTAAGGTTATCCAGAGTTTGATATCAACAGCCGATGAAGTGATTAACTGCGGTGATGCGGGTCAGGAGGGCGAACTCATCCAGCGCTGGGTTTATCAAAAGGCCCAGTGTGGCAAGCCTGTCAAACGCCTGTGGATATCGTCCTTGACCGATGAGAGTATTCGCAAGGGTTTCGACCAGTTAAGGGATGCTAAAGACTTTGATAATCTGTACTTTGCTGGCTTATCGCGTGCGATAGGTGACTGGATCTTGGGTATGAACGCCACCCGCTTGTACACATTAAAATATTCTCGATCGCGCGACGTGCTATCGGTGGGTAGGGTGCAGACGCCAACGCTAGCTATGATTGTAGTACGCCAACGCGAAATCGATAATTTTGTCCCTGAGAACTACTGGGAACTCAAGACCAAATACCGTAGTGTGACGTTCAACAGTACCCGAGGGCGTTTTAAAACCGAGGGCGAGGCCAACGATATCGTTGAGAAAATAAAGCAGTTGCCGCTCACGGTCACTTCGGTCGAGACCAAGAAAGGACGTGAGGCGCCGCCACGTTTGTTTGACCTCACTAGCCTTCAGGTAGAGTGCAATAAAAAGTTCGGTATGTCGGCTGACGATGCTCTCAAGACCATCCAGTCGCTATATGAGAAAAAGGCGACAACCTATCCTCGTGTTGACACGATCTACCTGAGCGACGACATTTATCCTCAAGTGCCTGGGATCATGCAGGCGATGGTGCCGTATGCTAACCTGACCGCTCCTGTTCTGGCGCTCAGTAAGTTACCCAAGAGCAAAAAGGTGTTTGACAATAGCAAGGTGACCGACCACCATGCGATTATCCCTACCAATGTAAACCCTGCCACCGTAGCTATGACACCTGAGGAGAAGCGGGTATATCACCTTATTGCTGTCCGTTTTATCGCTGCGTTTTATCCTGACTGTGAGTTTAATACAACCACTGTGATGGCCGAGGTGGGGGAATATGGTTTCAAGGCGACAGGAAAGGAAATCCTTAAGGCTGGATGGCGGGAACTATACAATAAACCCGGTGATAAGAGCGAGGATGACGAGAAGCAAAAGGCTGATGACGAGGATAATGGCGTAATGCCGCATTTCGAGAAAGGCGAAAGCGGCCCCCACGAGCCGTCAGTGCTTAAACGCACCACTCAACCGCCCAAGCCTTACACCGAGGGTACCCTGCTGCGCGCAATGGAGACGGCCGGCAAGACCGTTGATGATGAAGAGTTGCGAGACGCGATGAAGGAAAACGGCATCGGCCGTCCATCAACCCGTGCAGCCATTATCGAGACGCTGTTCAAGCGTCGCTATATCCGCAAGGAGCGCAAGAGTTTGGCACCAACCCAAGCAGGCATTCAGCTTATTGACACAATACATGAACCTTTGCTTAAAAGCGCCGCACTTACAGGTCTATGGGAAAAGAAATTAAGAATGATAGAACGTGGTGAGTTCAGTGCCTCGCAATTCATCGATGAACTTAAGCAGATGATTGGTGAAATTGTTCTTAATGTGCTGCGTGACAACAGCAGTGGCAGCATTGCGATAGAGCAAGGAAAGCCCGTTAAGCCTAAATCTCCAACAGATAAAGAGAGCAAAGGTCCCAAGAAACAGCGTAAACGCCTGAATAGTATTGAAGAAATACCTTGTCCTGTGTGCGGAAAAGGGCACCTTGTTAAGGGGCGAACCGCATTTGGCTGCAGCGACTTTAAGAATGGTTGCCACACTGTGCTGCCTTTTACCGAGTATCCTGCAGATTCGACTCCGGCACGCCTGGTGAAGCTTGTCAAGAAGAACTTTAATACAAAAGAATGATAGAATCATGAATGATGTAATTCAATATGTACTTGCTGGCGTGATCGTACTGGCTGCCGTACTGGCTGCACTGAGGTCGGTGATCCGCTCCATCAGGGGTAAGAAATCGTCGCTAACTGCTTGTGCCAGTTGTAAATCGAGGGATTGCTGCCAACGCCCCGAGAAAAATTCAGTAAAAAAATGTGCCGATAAAGTTGCACAGGTCAAAAAACTGCAGTAATTTTGCACCGCTAATCACGAAAGGTCGCTTGGATGAGTGGTTTAGTCACCGGTCTGCAAAACCGGGCACAGCGGTTCGAGTCCGCTAGCGACCTCATAGATTTTTACTAACTGTCTGATTTATAGGCGGTTAGTTTTGTTTTATAAATGCCTATATTACGAAAAGTTGCACAAATTTTGCACTTTATTTGTCTATGTGCCATTTTTGAACCTTGAAAGCCTTTCCAGGAGTGACCGCCCAGTAGACACAAACCGCTTGCGGTCGGATGGATGGAGAAAAATAGTTACACTACACTTTACACTTTACGCTTTACACCAATTAAGTAGCTGATATTCAACCGAAATAGTGAAAAAGTGCGTAAAGTGGAGGCAAATAGCCACTCTTAGACCAGCGCGACCGATGGAGTAGAACCAGGGAGAAACGAAAGGCCAGCCCCGGACCACTCCCGAAGCCAGCCAAAGCCATGTTGCGCCACAAAGATACACCGATTTCCACAACCGCAAGCACAAAACGAATAAATATTACCTCAATTTTCAACGGAAACGGCCTTTTACGGGCTTTTCTCCACGAAAACGACTAACTATATAGCCGGAGACCTAGACGCGCTCACAACGCAGGAAATGAAGCACCCCCGCCCCCCCCCTGGCAAAGCCGCAAATATGCAGTAGTCACCCATCGCAAAAATTTTTTCCTCGATTTTTTCCTCAAAATATCACAATTTTATACAAATTATCGTATAATTATACAAAATAGCACTATCTTTGCCGAAGTAAACCGTTTTAATAAGTTTTCAGTATGACCAACGAGCAAAACAGCGAGCAGACATTTAGAGGCTTGAAGAGTGCCGCCGCTTTCGCGCGCGTCAGCGTTGCGACCGTCCGCAAGTGGATGGCATCGGGTAGGCTGAAATACAGCCGCCCAAGTGGTAACATTATCATTTTCACAAAAGAACAACTAGAAACCGCGTTATATGGAACAGTCACCGAATGAACAACAACTGACCGAGGCCGAAATGAAAGAGGCCAAGCAGAGGCGCGACGCGCTTAAACGTGAACTCCAGGCGCGCGGCGAGCTGCCAAAGGACACCAGCGACGAAGAACTTGAAAAAAGCAAACGATCATGGCAAAACATTTGAGACCAACAAGGCTAGACGAGAAGAAGCGCGACGAGCTTCTTAAAGAGGTGGAGAAAGACTGCCAGCGGCTTAACGATGCAGTCGCGGCACTTGCAGCACCTGCAATCGGCATCACGGTTAATGATGCGGAGACGCTGCAAAAGGTCTCAAAGGATTGGTTAAAACAATACCTCACGGATAACTACAAGCGTTTCGTTGCGACATCGGGCTTTGTCCCGTCAGCGACGCGGCAAAGGGTTTTGGAAGAGTACAACCAAGCCGGAGCAGCCGCCGAGCCTTACGTTATCACGATCGAGGCGATAATGAAACAGCGCAACGCCTTTCCGGTCAAGCAGGACAGCAAAGGCAAATTTTGGTTTGACGAGAAGACCGTCAAGGCATGGGCGAACGAACAGGCCACACGGCACTTTACCGAGGACGAGCAGCGTTATTACACGCTGTTGGGTGAAGTCGTCGAGGTGCTGAACAAGGTAGCAGAATTTGAGCGCGCCAAACGGATGAAGCCTTTTGCGATTCACGGCCAATTGTATTGGTATCAGGACGGGACGAAGCATGGCGGAACGACACGCCACTTGTTGCGGGACTACCTTTGCAAACGTAACGAGCAGGGGCAAATCGTCGGCGACATGGAACTAACGGCCGAAAGATACATCAATCTGATAGATCGCGAAGGATTGTTCCCGGCAAAATAGCGGGTATTCGCTTATTTTCTTTATCTTCATTGCTTTTTTTCGGTTGGGCTGTTCCGATAGTCCAGCCGATTTTATTAACGTAGTTAATAAGTTTTTTTGAGTACCTGGGAGAATGGCGAAAAGGCGGTGAAAGAGGTAACTACAAGCATAGAAAATGAATAATTATTTTGTTGTATGGCGACGCAAAAGGCTGATTTATAGCGATTTTCTTGTATATTATTACTTTTATAACCTGCTGATATTCAAAAATGTAAATAACTTATAACTACTTTATATGCAAATTATTTGGACTTTTATCGACACGGTTGTACTTTTGCATCATCGAATATTTATAAATAATGTTTTTATTTTATGAATCACAATGATAATTTATTGGGTTTAGTGCCTAAATCAGATGTAAAATTGTCGCTTGGCGTATGTGATCGCACGTTGGCACGCTGGGCGAAAACGGGCTACTTGCCCCGTGTCCGTGTGGGGAAAGGTATTTACTACCGCGTAAGTGACTTAAAGAAACTGACGAAAGGAGGCGAAAAATGAACCGCGACGACATTCTAAAGATTACGGCCTTGAACTTGGCCGACAAGTCACAGCAGCAAATTTGGATGGATGCTTTGGAAACGCTTGGCAATGAAGCGGCCGAAGCGATTAACGCCGGAGACCTTGAACGGGCAAACGTGAAACTTGACACGGCCGACCAGATAATTGTATTTCCGAAGCAGTACCCAGCATTTAAAAACGCCGTGCAGCGGCTCGGAAAGTTGTGGTCGTTCCTTTGTGAAGCCGAGGCACTTTTTAACCGCTTCAATGAGATTGCCGCTAATTACGCAATCGCCGTAGATCCAGCGGCCGAGTTAAACAACGAAAACACCGAAGACAATGAGCAGTAACCACATCAACCACGGAGTAATTTACCAAGTGCAAGGCGAAGAGCTGGAGCGACTTATTACCCGCGCTGTAACTAACGCAATGGAGCGTTACACGGCTAACGTTACGCCCGTCCCCGCCGTGAACGGTGGCGACCTTATGACAGCCGCCGAGGTGTGCGAACACTTGCACGTAACGGCCGCAACGCTTCACAATTGGGACAAGAAGCGGTATTTACAAAAGGTCAAAGTCGGCCGTCGTGTTCTCTATCATCGTAGCGATGTAGAAGCACTTGCAGCCCAGACCAAGAAACAATAAACAGACTAACAGCGATGGCAGAGAAACAAAAAAGCCCCGCCGGGGGAGCGGGGCGAGATGTCTTTAATACAAGCGGCGAAATTAAGAACACCGCAAAGATAGTGCAAAGTGCTGACACTAACAAATTTAGCGGCCATAATATTCAAAGCACACATATTGAAGGCTTTGCCGAGGCAATCAGCGGCAATTCAAGCGACGAGGAACAGCAACGGCAATGGGACGCGATGGCCGACGAGTTCTTTAGCGACGAGGACACCGCCGACAATTCGGCAAGCCCGGCGAATTTCGGTGGCACTCTCGACGCGTTCCCGGCTGACTATATGCCCGATGATCTAAAGGGCGTTGTCGATGCTGTTTGCAAGAACCGCAACGCAGACCCCGCCGGGGCTTGGGCTTCGCTGTTTGCGGTTGCGGGCGCGTCTCTTGGTAAATCTTGCCTCGGACACTTTGGCAATGATACGGATTGGCCGGCGTTGTGGTGGGTGCTTAATGGTGGCCCAGGTACTAACAAATCGCCGATAACAAAATTTTTCTCTAGTCCTTTGCGCCATTATGAGCGCGAAGCGTACGACCGTTATTGCGCTGATTATGCCCAATGGTCAAGTATGCCCAAAAAAGAACGGGGCGACGAGCCGAGGTTAAAATCACTTATCGCCGACGGTATCACGGACGAGCAGTTTTTTGCAAAGTGTTACATCAATGGCGGTGCAATCTTTTGGGCGCGTGACGAGTTCGACGGACTAATTGGCGGGCTTGGCCAATACAACAAGACTAGCAGCCCGGCCGAGGCCAATTTAAAAACGATGTACTCACAAGAAGACGTATCGCGTGAAACGGTGGGCGGTTGCCCGATGCTTATACCGTCACCCGCCGTTACCATCCTAACCACAACGCAGCCCGATATGCTGGCCAGGATCATGCGTAAGTATATAGACCGCGGCGACGGTTTCTTTGATAGGTTTCTATTTGTCCCGATGGAGACACAGCCGCCGACGATGGAAGAGCCGCCAATTACCGAAGAAGTTAGACGGTTGTGGCAGTCTTATGTAGATAGGCTGCAGCATAACCAGCTAGCGCACATTTACGAAGACGACGCGGCAAAGGCCGTGAGGCTAGAGGCTAGACACAAATGGCAAGTTCAGTGCGCTACATACGAAGCGATGGCGAGACAAGAAGACGACACGCTGTTATATCGCGTTGCGTCGCTCTACCCGAAAGCACACTACACGCTTTGCCGCCTTGCGGTGGTAGTCGCTAGGCTTAGGAATGAAAACAGCATCACAGCCGCGACAATGCGCTATTGTGTGCGCTTGACGTTGTATTTGTTACACCAGCAAGTAAAGACGCTTTACAGCATAGCGGACGCGCATAGAAAGCCGCTAATCGCTAAAAAGGACGTTGCGCGATGGCTTGTTGATAACACCGACTACAAAAAGGCCGATATTGGGCGGTTTTTGTACCCTGATAGCGATAACCCGCGCCAGGCATTAAATTACCTGCTTAATAGCTAGACTTTACGCGGTTTCATATTTAATTGACTGATAAACAATAAATTAACGTGCGTAAAGTGTAAAGTGTAAAGTGGAGTATAACGAAAAAAATATAGGCATAGATACAGCAAGCCCCCGCAGTTGATTGCAGGGGCTTGTTTATAGTCGTTGTCACCATCCGCGCTCCTTTTTGATTTTCTCATACTTGCGGTCATCCCACCAACATTTAACGAAAAAGCCTATAACGTAGAGGACAACGCCAATACCGACCATCGCCCAGCCGTACCAACCCAGGAACGAGACGAACAAAGCAAGCCAAAGAAAAGACGCGATTTTTGCCATGATGCAGTTACTTGTTTGAGTTTACTATCAACCTGCAAATATCATGCCGATAATTGAGCCTCGCGTTTTGCGAGTTCTCGAATGTCGTTCATTAAAACCAAATACTGGTTTAATAACCGCTCGATCTCTATTATTTCGTGGCGGTCTAGCGGGTTGCTATAGACCTCCGGCAAACCCCGCGTGAGGGCTGCAAATACGTCTGCCATCGATTCACGTTCACCGTTGAAATAATCATCGTCGAGGACGCTTTCCCCGAAGGCCTCATTTAACTGATTGCTAATTGTTGTCATAATAGTTAGTTTTTAATTGTTAATAAAATGTAAGTTAATTATTTGTATCTAGTAATCTAAAGTAATTATTTAACATTCTTTCCCTGCCTTGCTCCGGATCTTCTTTAATGTACTTAAAAAACATCGCTTCGCTAGTGTGCCCCGTTATCGACATGAGCAAAGGGAGTGGAACGTCACGGCGAAAGCCGTTAGTTGCAAAAGACCGCCTACCCGTGTGGCTTGTAACGCACTCATAGAACGGCTTAACGGCTGTCTGCTTCTCGGCGTTGATAGTGCGCTCCAATTCCACATCATCGGCAAAGCCTGCAGCCTTGCCCGCGTCAGTCAGCGCAACGGCCTTGCACGCATCTTTAATGAAGTCGTTAAATTTTTGGTTGCTGATCGGGGCGGGCGGGTTGTCGTCGTACTTGGTTAATACCTGCTCCAATTCGGGAACGATGGGAACAAAAACAACGGCTTCGGTCTTAGTTTGCCTTACCTTGAAATAACGGTGCTTCCCGTCTTGGGTGGCGTGTATGTTCTTGGCTGTTAGTTGCTCTAGGTCGCTGTATCTTTGCCCGGACCACGCCAATATAAGAAACAAGTCGCGCACACGTTCAAGGCTACCCGTGAACGGATGAGCCGCAAGCACTTGTAACTGCTCCTCGTTGAGAAAGACGTTATTAACATCTTCTTTAAGGACTTTACACTTGCCACGCTCCACAAGTTCACACGCGGCGCGCTGGGCGTGTGGTATGCGCTTATTTAATATCGTCTTTAAGCACTTTATTTCCTTTCCTACACTGTTTTTGTTCATTCCCTGGGAGTAAAGAAAAGCTACAAATCTATCGTACCACAAGCCCGTTAATTCGTCGGTCTCATAGTCTTTGCGTTTCTCGCTCTGGGCGAACTTGGTTAGATAGTTCAACACTTGGCGGTAGGTCTTAACCGTTCCCGTCTTTAGCCTTACGCCATCGTTTAAGACTTTGCCCTGCTCGGCATCCTCCACGAAAGCGGTAACAATCTCCATGAGTGTTAGAGGCTTCTCTACCTTTGGCGCGAACTTGGCCGGATGCAGGTAGCTATCTACCACGTTATCGAGCCATGATTTTGTTATTTCGTCCTCGCTTGTGGCTGCTGCTTGTGCCAGCACATGAGACGATAAGCCGCTAAGTGTGGAGTTAATGTTTATTATTTCCTCCTTTTCCCAGGGTTTAATAAATTTGCGTGAAAGGTCGTTGCATTGCTTGGCCTCGCTCCAATAGTCACGGAACACTAGAACGCCTTGCACTTTGGTTTGAACCCTCAAACGGTTATGCACGGTTAATTTTATCGCCACTTCGGGACGATCGCCGCCGCGCTTGCCAATGATGTAGTTAATACTAGCCATGATAATTCAGTTATTAGTGTTTCTATTACTCTGCAAAGTTACAAAAAGTTTTTCAATTATTGCACAAAAGTTGCACAATTTTTTGATGTAGTTTTAATTTATTTTATCTTATTTGATTGATAGAGCATTGAAACACAATAAAGTAATAACAAAATTATAGTGATTGAGAAAAAAAGAAATATAATATTTTGAAGTCCGCTAGCGACCTCCAAGATTTCAATGCTAACTAGCCATAAAACAGCTGGTTAGCATTTCTTTTATGTCTATACCTTGTTGTTTCGGGTCCGGACGTTGTCAAATCCTAATTATCGTGGTCAAGTGGAGAACGCACTTCTGTTTCCAGGTAAGATTCTTAGTGATAAGAGGAGATGTTTAGAATCGACCCCGTTAAAAATCTATAATAACGTTTAAATTGATTAAATATATACTGTTTATCCTTGCCTGAATTACGGCTTTGTTGTAAATTTGTGGTCGATAAATTGGGATTTAATGGTCACTGGTGGCATCCCACTGGGGCGGCTTTTTAAAAATCGGTGACTTAATTTACTGAATTCCAATTCGATATATACCATATCTCCACTAGCTCATTGCTTTGCGGTAATGAGCCCCTGTCATTGCATATTAACAAAAACAAACATAATGATAAGTAAATGGAATTACTTACCTCTAACATCCGACGAACGCATTGCCCAAGAGCAGCTGGCGGCCCAGTTCCCCAACTGCCCCGCCATCGCTCGGCTGTTGGTGCTCAGGGGCTTGAAGACCGCGGACGAAGTCCACGACTTCCTCTACCCGTCACTCCAGCAGCTGCACGATCCGTTCTTGATGAAGAACATGGACAAGGCAGTGGCAAGACTCAATCAGGCGTTAGGGGCAAAAGAGAAGATCATGGTGTATGGCGACTACGATGTGGATGGTACCACAGCAGTAGCGCTCGTCTATAAGTATCTTCAAAACATTTACTCCAATCTGGTATACTATATCCCGACTCGTGATGACGACGGTTATGGTATCTCGATGCAGAGCATCGACTATGCCGAATCGATTGGAGTTAGTCTGGTTATTGTGCTCGACTGCGGTATCAAGGCAGTTGACGAGATTGCCTATGCCAAGGAGAAGGGCATAGAGTTCATCGTGTGTGACCATCATGTCCCTGATGATGTCCTCCCGGATGCTGCGGCAATCCTCAACCCCAAGCTCGTTGACGACACCTATCCCTACAAGGGGCTTTCGGGCTGCGGTGTGGGATTTAAGTTCATGCAGGCGTTCTCTAAAAGCAACGGCTTGGGAACGATGTACAACCTCGAGGCCATGCTTGACCTCGTGGCTGTGAGCATCGCTGCCGACATTGTGCCGCTCACGGGCGAGAACCGCGTGATGATGTTCTATGGCCTCAGGAGGTTGAACAACAACCCAAATGTGGGCCTGCGTAGCATCATTCGCACCTGTGGACTGAATCGTCATGATTTGACCATCAACGATATTATCTTCAAGATCGGCCCTCGAATCAATGCGTCTGGTCGTATGGAGTCTGGACAGGAGTCAGTTGCACTGCTCGTGTCCCGCAACATGCAAACCGCGATGGAGATTTCCAAGCGCATCGACCAGTATAACAGTGACCGCAAGGAACTTGACAGTCAAGTCACTGTCGAGGCCAACGAGATTATCGAGAGTCATGCCCAGGTGCTTGACGGCAAGAAACCTATCGTCATTTATGACCGTAACTGGCACAAGGGCGTAATTGGCATTGTGGCAGCACGCCTCGCCGAGCTTTATTTCCGTCCCTCGGTTGTCCTCACTTACTATGCCGATGGCGTGGCCACTGGCTCATCGCGTTCAGTTCGTGGATTTGATGTCTATACGGCTATCAAGTCCTGCCGAGACCTGCTCGAGACCTTTGGCGGTCACACCAATGCGGTGGGATTGTCGATCAAGGAAGAGAACATACCGGAATTCCGTCGCCGTTTGACCGAATATGTCGAGCAGCACATCCACGATGAGCAGGTGACGCCTGCTATGGATATCGACTGCGAAATCAAGTTCAGTGACATCAATGGCGCCTTATTGCGTTACCTGCGCATGCTCAATCCCTATGGACCCGGTAACAGCAAGCCGCTGTTTGTCACGCGCAAGGTGTATGACGTTGGTACGAGCAAAGTGGTCGGCAAGAAATCAGAGCACATCAAACTAGACCTCAAGGACGAGGAAGGAAACACGATTAATAACGCCATCGCATTTGGTATGGCGGGTTTCAACGATGCGCTCAAGGCTGGCAAACCCATTGACATCTGCTATACGATCGAGGAGACCAGGCATCGCACGAGCACTTCGGTGCAACTCATGGTTAAGGCAATAAAACTCCACGACGATGCCGAGTCAGCCCAAGCCAATCCTTGATATCCTAAAGAAATATTGGGGCTATGATGCATTCAGGCCTTTGCAGCAAGACATCATTGAGTCGGTGCTTGCTGGACGTGACACGCTTGGGCTGATGCCCACAGGCGGTGGCAAGTCTATCACTTTTCAGGTTCCCACGATGGCCATCGATGGCATGGCTCTCGTGATTACGCCCATTATCTCACTGATGAAGGATCAGGTGGACCGCTTGCGCGCGCTGCGCATCAAGGCGACCTACCTTTATGCCGGTCTATCACGGGGCGAGGTGAAGCGCACCTACGAGAAATGTCTCTATGGCAACTGCAAGTTCCTGTATGTGTCGCCCGAACGTCTGCAGTCGCGCTCTTTCTTGGATCACCTGCGCCAAATGCGTGTTTCTCTCATCGTCGTTGATGAGGCCCACTGTATTTCACAATGGGGTTATGATTTCCGTCCCTCCTTCCTTCACATCGTACAAGTACGCAAACTCTTCCCCTCGGTCCCTGTGCTGGCTTTGACGGCAACCGCCACACCCGTCGTGGTCGAGGATATTCAGCGATGCTTGGGTTTCAAGGCGCCCAATGTGTTCTCGATGAGCTTTGCCCGCAGCAATCTGTCCTATGTCGTGCGGCCCACCGAAGAGAAGGTCACTGAACTTATCCACATCTTGCGTTCAGTACCAGGCACAGCTATTGTATATGTGCGTTCGCGCAAACGATCAAAGCAGATTTCTGACGAACTCAACCGGGCGGGTATCAATGCCGATTATTATCATGCTGGTCTCTATGTTGAGGACAAGGAAGACAAGCAGAACAAGTGGATGGACAACGAGTGCCGGGTTATGGTAGCAACTAACGCTTTCGGCATGGGCATAGACAAGCCAGACGTCCGTTTGGTGGTGCATGTCGATGTGCCTAACTCGTTGGAGGAATACTACCAGGAGGCGGGCAGGGCAGGACGTGACGGCAAGCGCTCCTATGCCGTAATGCTGGTTAAGCACACCGACCAGAGCGTGCTGCGGCGGCATATTACCGAGGCTTTCCCCGACAAAGACTTTATCCGCACCGTCTATCAGCGCGTGGGCGATTTTCTGGGCGTCAGTTTGGGCGAGGGATTCCAACAGATGTTTGACTTCAACTTTAACTTGTTTTGCCGCACTTATGACTTGCCGGTGCTGCCTACCCACAATGCCCTTAGAATCCTTACCCAAGCCGGATATATTGAGTTCGTAGAGGAAATCGAGACCCAATCCCGAGTGATGATTTTTGCCAAGAAAGAGGACCTCTACGAGTTGGATACCACAACTCCAGGAGCCGACCAGGTGCTGCAAGCCATCCTCAGGCTTTATACGGGATTATTTGCCGACTATGTATTCATTAACGAGGATGTAATTGCCTTTAGGACAGGCCTTGACCAGGAAACCATCTATAATGCCCTTTTGGAATTCACTCGGATGCACATCCTGCACTATGTGCCCCGCAAACGCACACCTTATATAATATACAACACTTCCCGTGAAGAGCCCCAGCACGTGCTGATTCCTAAAGTGGTGTATGAAGACCTGAGGGAGCGCATGACCCATCGTGTGGAGTCAATCATCAACTATGCCTATAGCGATACTGGTTGTCGGGAGCGGATGTTACTGGGTTATTTCGGCGAACGGGCCGATGAGGACTGTGGCCATTGTGACCTGTGTATTGACAAGCGCAAGCGTGAAGACCACCTGCCCGCAGACGTGCAACAGGGCATACTCTACATGGCGGGTTTGCGCCCTCGCCGCATTGATGAATTCCTGAATACATTGTCATTTCCTCGTGACGAGATCATTAACATGCTCTCGTTCCTTGTCGATGAAGGCTTTGTGGAACATCTCGACGACGACACTTACCGCACCATAAAGTAGCTTTCTTCTTGCTTTTTATGAGGAAATGTGACCCTCATAATGAGTCTTTTTGAGGACTTCTCAAAAATACCAACCTCTCGTTGCCCTATATTCACAAAATAAGTTGTACTTTTGCCGCCGTTTTAGGAAACTAAAGTACTGTGAACTGTTTAATCCTTTTTATTCAGAAATGGCAGAAAAAGCAGAAAAAGCAAAAGTCCAGTTCCGACAGAGCATCGTCGTCCGTTTTTCAGGCGATAGCGGCGATGGCATGCAGTTGGCTGGCAACATTTTCTCTAATGTGAGTGCTGGTCTAGGCGACCGCATCTCAACATTCCCCGATTATCCCGCTGAGGTACGTGCACCCCAGGGCTCACTGGGTGGCGTGTCGGGTTTCCAGGTACACATCGGTCATGGCGTTCACACGCCTGGTGACGAGTGTGATGTGTTGGTGGCGATGAATCCCGCTGCCCTCAAGATGAACGCTCAGTTCTTGCGCAAGGGCGGTGCCGCTATTGTGGACATCGACACCTTTACCCAAGCTGGTCTTGACAAGGCGTTGTACACCACCGACGATCCTTATGAGGAATTAAATCTCAAAGCCCAGGTTATTGAGGCTCCCATTACCACGATGGTCAAGGAAGCGCTCAAGGACACCGGCATGGATCTGAAAGCCCAGCTCAAGTGCCGCAACATGTTTGCCTTGGGTCTTGTGTGCTGGCTGTTCAACCGCCCCATGGAGGCTCCGTTGAAGTTCTTGAAGGCCAAGTTTGCCGAGAAGCCCGAGGTCTATGCCGCCAATGAGTTGGTCATCAAGGGTGGTTACAACTATGGACACAACATCCATGCCACGGTATCGACTTACCGTATTCAGAGCGATGAGGTGCGTCCTGGCACTTATACCGACGTCAGTGGCAACAAGGCTACCGCTTGGGGCTTGATTATGGCCTCAGAGATGAGCGGACGTCCCTTGTTCCTAGGATCCTATCCTATTACCCCTGCAACCGACATCCTGCATGAACTGGCAAAGCGCCGCGATCTGGGTGTTAAGGCTATCCAGATGGAAGATGAGATCGGTGGCATTTGTTCGGCAATTGGTGCAGCCTTTGCCGGTCATCTGGCCGTGACAACGACTTCGGGTCCTGGTTTGGCGCTTAAGAGCGAGGCCCTGGGACTTGCTGTGATGGCCGAGTTACCTCTCGTCCTCGTTGACGTGCAGCGTGGTGGTCCTTCAACCGGACTGCCCACCAAGACCGAGCAGACCGACCTCAATCAGGCACTTTATGGCCGCAGTGGTGAGAGCCCCCTCGTGGTATTGGCTGCCGCTTCACCAACCGACTGTTTCAAGATGGCATTCCAGGCTGCCCGCATCGCTATCGAGCACATGACTCCGGTCATCTTGTTGACCGACGCGTTTATTGCCAATGGTTCATCAGCATGGCGCGTACCCGAGGAGGGTGAGTATCCCGCCATCAAGCCCAATTATGTTCCCGAGGCATTGAAGCTTACTTGGACACCGTTCATGCGCAACGCGCTGGGTATCCGCTACTGGGCAATCCCCGGCACTCCTGGCTTGGAGCACGTTGTTGGTGGACTGGAGAAGGACTATAACCTGGGCGTCCTCAGTAACGATCCCATCAACCATGCCCACATGGTTGAGACTCGCCGTATGAAGATTGCCAATGTGGCCAACGATATCCCCGAGCTCAAGCTGAAGGGAGACTCGGGTGCCGACACGATTATCCTGGGATGGGGTAGTACTTACGGTCACATCCTGGATGCCGTTAACCGCTTGAACAACGAGGGCTTTAGGATTGCGATGACCCACATCCGCTACATCAACCCCTTGCCCAAGAATACCGCCGAATTGCTTAGCCGCTTCAAGACCGTGATTGTTGCCGAGCTCAATACCGGTCAATTGGCAAGCTACCTGCAGAGCAAGATACCTAACCTGAACATCTGCCACATCAACAAGGTGCAGGGACAACCTTTCCTGGTACAGGAGATTGTTGACGGAGTTAAAAACATCATGATGGAGGAGGAATTGTAATGGAAGAGAATAAGAACCAAGAAATGGCTTATAAGCCTTTGGATTACAAGAATACGCAGCCCGTGCGCTGGTGTCCCGGTTGTGGTGATCACGCCGTGCTCAATGAATTGCTCAAGTCGATGTCCCATCTGGGCATCCCGCCCGAGAAGACCGCCGTGATATCTGGTATCGGTTGCAGTTCGCGTCTGCCTTACTATACCAAGACCTACGCGTTCCATACCATTCACGGCCGCGGTGGTGCGGTGGCTACCGGTTTCAAGACCGCTAACCCCGATATGACCGTTTGGCAGGTGTCGGGTGATGGCGACTGCTTGGCCATTGGTGGCAACCACTTTATCCACGAGGTGCGCCGCAACATCGACGTGAACCTGTTGATGTTGAATAACCGCATCTACGGCCTGACCAAGGGACAGTTCTCACCCACGAGTGCACGTGGTTTCAAGTCCAAGTCATCGCCTTATGGCACGGTTGAGGATCCTTTTGTTCCCGCCGAGTTGACCTTTGGCGCGCGTGGCACTTTCTTCGCCCGTAGCCTTGATGTGGCACTGGATATCAGCCAGGAAGTGATGATGGCAGCCGCCGAGCACAAGGGTTGCTCGGTTGTTGAGATTCTTCAGAACTGCATGATTTTCAACAATGGCATCCACAACTACATCACCGATCGTGAGTTCCGTGCCGATCGCACCATCCACCTCGTGCATGGCGAGAAAATGATTTTCGGTAAGGATAATAACCGCGGACTCGTGCAGGATGGCTTTGGCCTCAAGGCAGTGACCATCGGTGAGGACGGCTACACCATCGATGATGTGCTCGTCCACGATGCCCATTGCGAGAGCAACTTCCTGCATCAGATGCTGGCCAAGATGGACGGAACCGACCTTCCCGTGGCACTGGGTGTCATTCGCGCGGTTGAGGATTCCACCTATGAAGTCTCTGTAGCTCAGCAGGTTGAGGAAGCCAAGGCAAAGCACGGCTTCACCTGCCTGAAAGACGTGATCATGTCAGGTGACACTTGGCAAGTGGATTGATGATTAAAGAATCAGGGCATTAACGGTGCCCATGATACTACCTAACAGTGCTCCGAGCCACACGATGGCGCGGAGCTCTTTTTTCATTACGTCGAGGATGATGGCCTCGGCCTCATCCATGTCCATCTCATTGATGCGCTGCTCGATGATACCACTGATGTCAATGTCTTGCAGGATGCGCGGCAGGTGCTCGGCATCTCCATGAAGAATGCAGCCAATGGTGTAGTGACGGGCGATGTTCTCAATCTGTCCTCCACTGAAATCGTATTTTGTGGCCAAGATCCGGCATTCATCCTCGTTCAGTTTCGGGATCATCTCATGCCACATGTTCATCCGAGCTTCTATCGTCGGTTTTTCAAACTTGACCTTGTAGAGGAACCTGCGCAACAGAAGAAGATGACAATTGAACAATATAGGGCGACACAGATAACTCCCACCGATAGATTCCTGGCTACCCTTAGAAGTTTAAAATCTCCAATGACTGACGAGCAGATTATTAAGATTCTCGACATAAGGTTCCGGGGGTTTAAGGACAATTACATCGATGGAAACAGGACCCATAGCATTTTCATCCAGGCTAAAGTTATGTGTGAAGCCGGTATCGATATTGAGAAAGCTATAGACTATCTCAAGACCCGTTTTCTCCCCACAGATTATGATGAGAATAAACTGATATATGAAGTCAACAGGTCATACGAGAAAAACGCTGACATGTTCGGGATGAAGAGAGGTGATTACAAGCCCTACAGCGAGTATCAGAAGAAACATTAATGAAGAAAAAGCCAACCCTACACACTTTGATGATGGGGTTGGTATTTTTTCGCTTGTTGAATTCAACCTGTGTAAAAAGAAATCGGTCAATCATTGCAAAGGAAGATCAACCGATTGTATTACCCGAGTTCGGGATAAGAAACTATAAGGCAAGGCGAAACCCTTGGTAGTCATACGAGTACGTTGGGCCGCTGCAGCCACGGTACGACACACGGCAGTTCCAGTCGGAGTTGTACCAGCTACCGCCACGGCACACTCGGTAAGTGCCCAACTTGGGGCCTCTCGGATTCGTCAGCGCTTTACGCCCCCAAAGACCATACCAATCCTGACACCATTCCCACACGTTGCCGCTCATGTCATACAAGCCTAACTCGTTAGGCAACTTGATAGCGACTGCTTGAGTGGCGCAGCCTTCGGTGCTAACTTGCTGTGACGGAATATCATACCAAAACCACGCCACTTTTTCAATGTCATTGTTGCCTGCGTATTTGTAGCCTTGGCTGTACTTGCCGCCGCGAGCGGCATATTCCCACTCTGCCTCCGTCGGCAGGCGGAAGTTCTTGCCCGTCAACTCGTTCAACTTTGTGATAAACTTCTGGCAGTCGTTCCAAGAAACACACTCTACTGGGCGTTGCAGGTTCTCGCTATAGCCGTTTGCTGGTGTGAACCAACTTGGATTGCTGCCCATCACCGCTACCCACAACGCTTGGGTCACCTCGGTTTCGCCGATCCAGTAACTGGACAAGGTTACCTGATGTATGGGCAATTCGCGACCTTCGGCGTCGGTGCCCTGTTCGGCTGTCCCGCCCATTGTGAACATGCCTTCCTTGATATACACCATCTTGAACTGTACGCCATTTACCGTGAAGGTCTCGGTCTGAAGCTCAAGAGAATTCGTGGATTCATCATTTATGCATAACGTATCCGAAATGCTGACTTTACCATCGCGGTTCACATTGCCATGCCGATTCTCTGCACCTGTTGTAAACGAGGCCATCATCAGCAACGACATAAAGAGGAATAAATAGATACTTTTCATAGCAAAATTATTTAATGTTAATTATATTCTGTAAAGAACAAATCAACCGATATGGATTCATTCTTTACCCGAGTTCGGGGATTTTTTAGACGACACAAAGATAGAGATAATTTTTCTATTTTCCTCTTTTTTTATTGAAGCGAGCCTGTTCCTTCCTTTTGTCATTAATCTTCTCTCGGGACAAATCTTGGCTTATCCACTATCAGGCCCGAGGAGGTAATATTTAGCGTGTAACAGTCAAACCATGTGTCCAGAAAACCTTTATCTCCCTTTATAGAAATCTCGTCAACATAACCACAACTATCGAAATCAAGCTTCACACTATAGACACCCGTAAAGTGGAAATCAAGTCTGGGTTCCATTGTTTTGCGGTCATAATCTATTCCTATGCAAACAGTCGGACATACTGTGATATCCAATCGACGTTCCTTATCATCCCAATGAATGTCACTTATGTTCGAATCGTGAAATTGCCATTGATCATTCTCTTCAAGGAATATCTCAATGTTCTCGATGCCGGTAATCATTCCAACGGCTGCATCGTCTATCATATTGGCTGACTTACGCATAGGCTTTGTTTATCAGTTATTATTCTCTACACTGCAAAGATATGAAAAGTATGTTGCCCATGTCGATTATTTTTACTTTTAATGCATTTTACAGCACTCATTCGAACGGCTATAATAACGCAAACATACTGATCCGCATGGTATACTTTTCGATTACTATTTACACCGTAAGCAACACAGACACAGGTGCTGGCGGTTATTTATCGCTTCATGATGAAAAAACATATCCCTCACACCCGCGATGAGCATGAGGGATATATCTTGACTTTGTTGAGGCTTTAATTCCAGGAGCCGCTCAGTAGGTAGTCAATCAGGGTGGTAACATCGCTGATGTTCACACTGCCGTCCTGGTTGCAGTCGGCAACCGTCAGGTTGACGTAGCTGGCGTTACCACTGAGCAAGTCGTCGATCAGAGCGGTCACGTCACTGATGTTCACATTGCCGTCGCCGTTTACATCACCTAGCATTACACTGCCTGCAATGCTACTAACGGTACAGTTCTCGTCTTGCAGCACATGTTTTGTTCCGATAGGTTCGGCACAAATCGTATTCTTTAAAAAGATCGTTGCAGGACCATGAAAATCAATTGAGGCAGTCATGCGGATTGTCATAATAGCACCGCTGTTTCCGGAGAAGGAAGCAGTACTCATTGATGAAATAAAAACCCTGATGGCTCCATCGCTCTGATTATAACATGATATCGAGTGGGAATAGTCTTTGCGTGATGTCAGGTCAATGATGTATTCATCGTCTTCCATCTCAACACTCAAGCCATCGGGCAGATACAAGTCGGTCTGCAACCCACCGTATGTCACATTATTTTGTAACAAAACTGGTACTGATAGCGTTTCGCCTGGTTCGATGGTAAAATCTTCAATATAGAGTCGGTCAGTCTCTGCCGCTCGCATATCAAGTTCTTTGGGAGAAGAATTATCACTAATGCCACAGCACAAACTATTGGCATATGAACTGTTGGCAGTACCAAACCTATAAGTTATCGGCTTGATGCCCAATGATATGTTTGCTATGCCCACAAGGTCGGCAACGTCTATGGACGCTATGTTATCAACATTGGCAGCGTCACTATAAAATGGAGACGGATAATTGTTTAATATCCGACTTGCTGTAGTCATATAATCTGCAATATCAACAGTAGCATCACCATTGGCATCACCAACGATATATCCATAACGCACCAAACCACGGGCATTACTGATGTTATGCTGCGTTTCATCAGACTCCGATGCAGTGATATTGGAAAAACTGAGGTAGTAGTTACCGCTATAGGAACCTTCATTACTCATCAAGATGTTCATGTAAACCAATGGGCCGTCATTTCCTTTCAAGTCCTTGGCCGTTGAAGAGGCAATGAGCACACGATACTTGTTGGGGTTACTGCTAAGTTTCGTAACACTCATTGAGTGACTGCGGGTTGAACGACTGTCATCAAGTAACATCTCGGGATATCCAAAGGTCACACAACTAGGCAAGGTCACGTCGAACTGGATACCCGATATAGGATTCACATTTCTCAAAGACAGGGTCATTATGGACACATCCGACGCAATGCCCCTGATGTGGGATAGAGTGTCCAGATAAACCACATAATCGTCGGTCTCTGTCTGGGCAGCCTTTACCGACTTGCTACACAGCATCATTACTGTAATCAGCAGAAATATAGTTACGTAGAATTTCATCTTTTCAGGTTGATTATTAATGTCTGGTTGTTATATCTGATCATCATGACACCATTACACCATGGAGTTATCTCATTATGCCCTGCAAAGACGGGGTATTCCCTAATGTGACCTGAGATGTCACTCACAACGACAGTTCCATCAACTGGCGTTTCAACGATGATATGGCCTTCCTCTACAAATATACGCGTAGCATCATCCAGTTCACTGACAGCAGTCGAACTATAACATTCAATGTCCATGTCATCAAACTCGTGGCTGGCCAGATTGCGTTCTGCAAATGTGATATTACTTAAGCCTATGCTTGAATGATAACCGCCAAAATCATCCTCAGCCTTCACCTTAAGAGTCAACAAGCCTGGGCAATCGCCTTGAACATCGACATCACTAAATGAGGAGGATAACAGGCGAACGTTACCATCAAGCAAAGTCGCCCACGTCAGTTGTAGCCTAGAGGCCTCGCCACCAAGTTCAGCTCCTACAAGGGTCAAGCCCTGCGGCAGAGACAGATCCATTTGGAAGGCAGCAAAGTCAAAACCAGCTTCCAGATTAAGCGTGATGCTGCGTTCTTGATCGGCGGCAATCACCAAGGGCTCACAAGTAAGCAAATCCAGCCCCGTTCCTCGTCGCGGCGCGTACCGCAGAGTAATGGGTTTAATGCCCAACGAAATGTTGGTGATGCCCACAAGGTCAGTCACATTGATTGACGAATTCTCGTCAACATCAGCAGCATCAGAGTAGAACGGTGACGGTGACCGGGCCAGGATCTTGCTCGCCGTGGCCATATAATCGGCAATATCAACCGACAAGTCTGCATCGACGTCTCCGACAATATAATAGTACCTGACTACACCATTAACATTATCAAGCACATGCCGCGTCTCATCGGGCTCAGCTGCTATGATGTTTGAGACACTGATGTGGTAATCTCCCGCCGTTTCCACAGCCTTACTAAGCATAACATTTAGATATACCAATGGCCCGTCATTGCCATTCAGTGCTGCCAACGAGGGTGAAGCAATCAGGACACGATAGGATTTATCATTAAGTTTATTGTAACTGAAAGAGTGACTGTTGGTCAATCGACTGTCTTCCACCCGCATTACAGGATAGCCGAAAGATGCGCAACCGGGTAACGAAACGTCGAATTGGATTGCAGAGATTGCATTCCTATTATAAAAGGATATCGGCACCTCCACCAGTTCAGCGGCTTCGCCACGAATGTGGGTCAACGTGTCAAGATATGCTTGACAGTTAGCTAGTACTGTGATTAGACAGCACGCAGTGCGACCGCTACCATCGCAAGAGGTGGCTGTAATTGTTGCTGTGCCCGCTTTCAACCCAGTCACAGTGCCGTCACTTTCAACCGACACGATGGAAGAATTGCTTGTGCTCCAAGTCACCTGCTGATTGGCATCATCAGGAATAATGACAGCAGACAGTCTCACCGATTCACCCACATAAAGGGACAGATCTGTAAAATTCAAAACGATAGAATCTACCGAAGTTGATTCATTAATTCCGTAAAACCTATTCCAATAGTTGGTTTGCTTATAACTGTTATAACTGCCAACAGGAACTGTCAACGTTGCGTTGCTATAAGTTGAATTAGAAAACGCATTTAAGGGAAGCGACACGGCTTCAGGTCTCAAGCTCGTCACGGATGCCAGCTTGGTACAATTATAGAAGGAATAATTACCAATGCTAGTAACCGATGTACCAATGGTCAAGTCAGTCAATTTTGTCAATCCGTAAGCGAAATATGCAGGAATACGCTCAACGTCGTTCCCAATATTGATAGTCGAGATACTTAAGTTATTAAATGGACGATAACTTGCTGTCGAGCTAAAATCTGGACAAGAAATTGCATTAAAATATAGCATATCCAAAGCAGTGCATCCCTGGAATGCATAGTTACCAATGCTTGTAACGGAATTACCGATAGTTAGACTGGTCAAACCGGTACATCCCTTGAATGCATAGTCACCAATTCTGGTGACAGAATTGCCAATGGTGGCACATATAAGGCCAGTACAACCCCAGAAAGCATAATTACCAATGCTGATGACAGAGTTTGGAATCTTCACGTTCGTCAATCCAGAGCAACCATAGAATGCTCCTTTTTCAATAGTTGTAACCGTGTTGCCAATAGTCACACATGTAAAGCCAGTGCAGTTTTGGAATGCAGAACTGCCTATGGCGGTAACAGACTTGCCAAAGGTCAAGTCCGTCAGTTTTGTCAGCCCATAAGCGAAATAAGCAGGAATCCGCTCAACATCGTTCCCTATGTTGATAGTCGAAAGATTCAAATTATAAAATGGGGAACTGGTCGAGGAACTGAAATCTGCACAGGATACCGCATTAAAATATAGCGTATCCAAAGCAGTACATCCCTGGAATGCATAGTTACCAATGCTTGTAACGGAAGTGTCAATGGTCAAGACCTTCAAGTTTGTCAGTCCACAAGCGAAATAAGCAGGAATCCGCTCAACGTCGTTCCCAATATTGATTGTCGAGATACTTAAGTTATTAAATGGACGATAACTTGCTGTCGAGCTAAAATCTGCACATGAAACGGCGTTGAAATTAAGCGTATCCAAAGAAGTGCAGCCAGAGAAAGCCGAATAGCCGATGGAAGTCACGGAATTGCTAATGGTCAAACATTTAAGGCCAGAACAGTCAGAAAAAGCGCCGTTACCGATGGAAGTGACCGAATTGGGGATGCTCAAACACGGAAGGCCCGTACAGCCAGAGAAAGCGCTGCTGCCGATGGAAGTGACCGAATTGCCGATGGTCAAGCACGTAAGGCCAGCACAATGGAAGAACGCTAAATCGCCTATGCAAGTGACGGAATTGGGAATAGTTAATGACCCAGACAGACCGCTACAATCCAAAAACGCAGAGAAGCCGATGGTGTTGACTGAGTTGCCAATGGTTATGCTCGAAAGTTTTGTCAGTCCGTCAGCGAAATAAGCAGGGATTCTCTCCACATCGTTCCCAAAATTGATGGTAGAGATATTTAAGTTATAAAATGGGTGCAAACTTCCCGTTGAATTGAAATCAGCACAGGATACGGCATTGAAATAAAGTGTATCTAAAGCAGTGCAGTCCTTAAATGCAGAGTTACCAATAGACGTTACAGAACGACCGATAGTAACGCATGATATTTTTGCCAGCCCCCATGCAAAATAAGAGGGTATTCTCTCCACGCTGTCTCCAAAAATAATCGTCGAGATATTTAAATTAGAAAATGGGCCATAATTAAAATCAGCACAAGATGCCGCATTGAAATAAAGTGTATCCAATGCTGTGCAGCCAGAGAAAGCACCGTGGCCTATGGAAGTGACGGAATTGGGGATAGTCAATGACCCCGACAGGGCACTACAGGATGAAAACGCAGAGCTGCCAATGGTTTTGACCGAGTTGCCGATGGTCACGCTCGTAAGTCCCACACAACTATTGAACGCATTTACGCCTATGGTGGTGACCGAATCGGGAATGGTCAAACTTGTCAGGCCACCGCAAACACTGAACGCACCATCGTCAATAACAATTACTGAGTTCGGCAAGTATATGTTTGTCAGGTTTCTGCAACGGTTGAACGCCAATTTGCCGATGATTCTGACCGAGTTGCCTATGGTTACGTTTTTCAATTGTGTCGAATTGTATGCGAAATAAGCGGGAATTCGCACAACGCTGTTCCCAATAATTATGGTTGAAAAATTCAATCCATGAAACGGGAGTAAACTTTCATACATTGAATTGGAACTGAAATCTTCACAAGAAATGGCATTGAAGTATAGTGTATCAAGTGCACTACAGTTCTGAAAAGCAAAATCTCCGATGGAGGTCACTGAAGTACCGATAGTAGCTTTTTTCAAACCACTACAAGCATAAAACGAATCGATTCCAATAGCGGTGCTATTAATGCTTGCATTTGTCAAACCATTACAGTAACTAAATACACTGACGCCTAAAAATTTTACTGTGTTGGAGACAGTAACGCTAGTCAAGCCACTGCAACCACTGAATGCATATCCACCGATTGACGTGATAGAATTAGGAAGATCCAGGTTTCCTGTTAGGCCTATACATCGATAAAATGCAAATTCTCCGATGCTTGTGACATAGTTGGGAATAGTGAAGTCTGTCAGTCCATTACATCCATAGAACGCATAATCTCCAATAGAGGTTACGGTAATGGGTACTACAGTATTTTGGCATCCAGCAATTAAGGTGTGGCTTTCCGATTCTATAATTGCATTACAATTATCACGAGAGTCAAAGACAGAATTCCCACTTTCAACTACCAGGCTTACTAAATTTCCACATTCTCCAAACACATTCTTGCCAATAGAGGTTACAGAACTAGGTATGGTCACAGTTGTCAGGCCACTACAACCACTAAACACATAACCACCGATGGTTGTGACCGAATTGCCAATATTTACCTCGGTCAAACCGTTGCAACAGGAAAACGCACTACCTCCAATTGTGTTGACTGAGTAGGGGATGGTCACACTCGTTAGTTTTGTCAAATTGTATGCGAAAAACTCAGGAATTCTCTGTACACTGTCCCCAAAATTGATAGTTGATATGTTCAAGTAATAAAACGGCAACGAACTTAAACTGAAATCTTCACAGGATGCCGCTTTGTAGTTTAGAGTTTCCAAAGATGTGCAACCCTGAAATGCACGATTGCCTATAGACGTTACTGAATTGGGGATTGTAACGATCGTCAGACCGCTGCAGTACTGAAATGCATAATTGCCGATGGTTGTCACCGTATTGGGGATGGTCACACTCGTCATGCCGTTACAACCTTGAAAAGCCGAACTTGTAATGCAGAGTGTTCCCTCTTTGATACTAATACTTGTTCCATCGGGCATTATGCCTTTGTATTTATAAGCAACCGGACCTGCATAAACAAGGCCGTCAGGCTGATTGTTATACCAGGAGGTTCCATCAAAAGCATCTAATCCAATGAATGAAACTGAGTTAGGGACGTTTAAACTCGACAAGCTGGTACAACCGCTGAACGCATAATCGCCAATAGATGTAACTGAGTTAGGAATGTTTATGCTCAATAGACCACTACAACCTTTAAATGCTTCTTCTGCAATATATAGTGTTCCTTCTTTGATGTTTATACTTGTACCATCAGTCATCGTGCCTTTGTATCGATAAGCAACCGGACCTGCATAAACAAGGCCATCAGGCTGATTGTTATACCAAGAGGTTCCATCAAAAGCATTCAGCCCAATATTCATGACGGAGTTGGAAACGTTTATGTTTGCCAGACTTGTACAGTCATAGAATGCTCCGGCTCCAATGGTGGTGACAGAGTTGGGAACAGTCACACTCGTCAGGCTCACACAGGCATTGAATGCATATTCGCCGATTGTGGTGATCGAATTGGGGAGTGTCATACTCGTTATGCCACTACAGCCTTTGAAAGCATAGTCGCCGACGGAAGTGACAGAAGTACCAATGTTTAAACTGATTATACCATTGCACCCCTCGAATGCATGTTCATCTATAGAAATGACCGAGTTTGGAATTGTAACACTCATCAGACCCGTGCAGTCTTTGAACGCATAAGAACCTATTGATGTGACCGAACTAGGGATAGTAACACTTGTCAGATCTTTGCAGTCTTTAAACGCATAATAACTAATTGATGTAACAGCATAGGTTGTACCACCATAGGTAACCGATGAGGGAATTACCACATCTCCACTGTAGGAATTGGTACCTGTCGTATAACAAGTAACAGCGGCATTCACTCCACTCCTGCTATAGTAAATGCCGTCTACGCAAAAGTCATAGGCATAAGCAAGGGCAGTGGCTGGCAATATAAAAGCCAGTAGGAGCACAAAGATGACTTTTTGTTTGTTAGGTATCATTATCGTCGGTTTTTGTATTTACTTGAGATAAAGGAATTCAATTAAAAGGATGAAAGTGCAAATATAGTCACAATGCTTATTGAAAACAAGAATTGCACATAAAAACTGTGACAAAAACTCTTGCTAAGTTTAAAAACGCTTGAATCATTACATCGCTGTGCTCAGGATGCTTTATTTGTTCGACCGCTTACAGGGCAATGATGATCTGAATGTTGTCTCCTTGAGTATTATGGATAGCATCGTTCGGGAAACGGGTAAGTCGATCGACGGAGCCACAAGTCAATATGGGCAGCGGGTTCAACTGGGGACCTCCAAAAGAGGATATGCCAAATTTCAATAAAGGTAGCCGATGGGAAGATTGGTATTCTTATAACGGCATGAATCGATTATGAGACTGGCAGAATATTCCTCAATAGTTTCCTGTCGGGGCATGTCAATTCAAAAAGCATGAGTATTTTTTGATATAACTACTATTATAACGAAAAGGCAAACACGCATAGATTATGAACAACCTTGAGATATTGTGTGAACTTGAGCGCCTGAATGTGAATGAGGAATCGATTAGGTTCTTGAGCGGATTGTGATTGATGTAAAAGAAGGAGTCTGAATTCTAAATAATGTAAAAATGCTTTAAGCGATAGGATTGTAATTTCTTTTGTAGTCCTTGGGTAATTGCCAATTAATTGTTCACACTAAACTTTTTGGGGTGATATATTATAATAGAATTATTTTTATATTTATATTTGCAAAAATTTAATCATTATCATTATGCAATCACCGATTAAACGACAGATTTTGACAATTCCTCAAAAACTTAATGATATTTTAAACACGGATCAGTGTTTCTCATTAAATGTTTGGAACACAATAAAGCCGTATGTGGAACTTCTTGACGAGACTGATTTGTTTTTTTTCCCTGAATACACTGACCATGGAATAAAGCATATTGAGACTGTTCTAGAAACGATTGAACAATTAATCCCACAAAAAATTATAAATGATTTATCCATAGAGGATGTAAGCGTTTTAATAATTTCTGTGGTATTACATGATATCGGAATGCATACTAGTGCGGATATGTTTAAAAATATGATCGAAGGCAAATATGACAACGTTAGAATTGATGCATTCGATGAGAAAACATGGAAACAACTTTGGATAGAGTATAATTATGATAGTAAATATTGGGATGAAGAAAAGAAATTAAATGTTTTTGGTGAAGCCAAACATGTGATACAAGAACCGAATCTAGAAGATTTACAAACGATTGATGGATATCAAAGGAAATTTATAGGCGAATTCATTAGAAAATATCATTGCAGGATTGCACACGAAATTGCCTTAAATGGGTATATTGGGGATAAAACAATAAAATTCAATTGTGATGATGAAGATTTCCATGACCTTATAGAAATAGCAGGCTTGGTAGCAAGAAGCCATGGAATGGATATGCGAAGAACTTTTGAGTATCTAGAGAATTCCTATGAAGATCTTTGGAAAAATCCTTATAATACGTGTGTTTTTTATTTGATGGCACTTCTACGTATTGCTGATTTGCTTGATTTTGATAAAGATCGAACAAGCCAGGTTAGACTAAATGCTCGACAGATGTATAGTCCTTATTCTCGTCTTGAGCATGAAACGCATTTGGCGATAAAGAGAATATCTTACGACAATGATAGAGAAACTATAACATTATTAGCTAAACCCAAAAATGCACGAACTTATGTTAAAATAGATGAATATGTGAAATATGTTCAATGGGAGTTGGACCATACTTTTGCTGTTTTGGGCGAAGTATATGGAAATAGATTTGCCTTTAAATATCGAAGGGTCAAAACCACTTTTACATATGAGAGACAAAAAGAATTTGTACCTCGACAATTCAGCTATAGTTTTAGTGATAAATTGGTGAAATTGCTTATAACTCCTTTATATGGGGGTAATCCTTCTTTTGGCGTACGTGAATTAGTGCAAAATGCAGTTGATGCATGTAGAGAATGTATGAAGGATACGACAATAAAAGACAGTCCTCATGTGACAGTCTGTTTAGATACTCAAAAAGGTGTCTTTTCTATTACAGATACTGGCAAGGGCATGACATTAGATGAAATTGAGAAATATTTCCTCGCAATCGGGTCGTCATATAATGGTGACGTAAAATGGGAAAAAAAGAGAGATACTGAAAATATTTTTAGAGCAGGTCATTTTGGTATTGGCATTTTAGCAGCATATCTTTTAGGACCAATCTTGCAGGTAAAAACCAGGAGTAGAAAAGAAAAAAATGGTTACTTTTTCTCGGCATCATTATCAGATAAATATATAGAAATTATTAAAGATAAGGATCCTGATATCCCATTCGGAACGACAATAGTAATTAACTGCGACGAATCTAGCATGGAGTTATTAAAGAAAGAATTAAAAGAGCCCCATGCGATCAGTGATCGTTGGTATGGGTGGTATGTTGATGAAATACCCAATGTATCATATTATTGTGATGGGCAACAAATAATTCTTGATAAATCAATCTTAAAAGGTTTTGGGGATTCTATAATTGAATCTAAAGAATATGGAACAATTTATTGGAAAGCTTCATCTTTTTTAGGATCTAATTATCAACATCCAGTTCTGTTTTGCAATGGATTTTTCATAACATCTACTCCTCCCATTAATAAGTTGTCATTTCCTCGTTTAGCTGATTATTATCATTTCGGTTTTCCTTCGATACATATTTATGATCGAAAGAACAAATTACCACTTAATCTAAATCGAACTCAAATTGATCTTAATGGATCTTATGATTTTGGGGAATCTTTAGCAATCGAATTATGTAAAGACATCTTATGCCAGCTTATGGTTATTGATGTTAATTTATTGGAAACGAATAAATTAAATCTTTTCTGTTTTGGAGAATCTGGTTTTGTATATTGCAACAATTATACGGATTTCTTGTTAGGGAATAAGTTCCGAGTAACAGTAATTGCACAAACAATAAACAATTTTAAATCTGCGCTTAATGGATTAATGCATTGGTTTTCAGTAAATCCAGACAAGACGGACTATATTTTCTCTTTTCGTGTGAATGACTTAACAGGAGCATATAAATATTCTAGTTTTAATGATATAAAATACACCTCTAATATGAAAGATTTGATGAGTTCTCTTAAGGAAAGTCTTAATATCCGTTTCCAGCTTGGCTTTACTGAGGTACCATCACGTTTAGATGATAATAGTTTATATCGGATATTTGATCATTATCTAGAAGGGAACCCCATCATTCCATACGATATAGAAGAACGTAAAGAAAAATTCCCCAAATTATTTTCGGATAAAATACTCTCGAATAAAATCGAAAAGTACAGAGCGTATTATGAGGACTTATATAATAAGAAAAAAAGAAGGAAAGAAGAAAGAAAGAAAAAGACAGTCAAAGCAAAGAATAAGATGACATAACACAAAATGAATATCGGATCCCAATCAAATGATATTCAATTAGTTTCAGATTATCCAAAGATTATTGATAATCTTTTAGCTGTGCACTACTAATTGTTCGTTCCACTCTTCCTGTCATGATGTCATATACCAATACTTTTCCGTCCTTAAAGATTCTGATATGTTTATCCATAGACAAATCAATAGCCCTACATCCTTCTTTACGCTCAATGTCCTCAATGTGCTTGAAACATTCGGTGAAGCTCTTCATTTCTCCTGTTTCATAATTGAGGAACATGACTTTATCGTTTTTAACCACTCTAATGAATCCCCAAAAATCATTTAATCCCAATACGCTAACACCATACTCTTTCTCTATTCTATCTACTAAATCAAAACAATCTTTGTATTGATCATGATAGATGCCATGGACGAAGCCGGTTTTTTGTTGCTCCTCCAAACTGAATTCTGGACATTTTTCATAGCCCAATCCCTGAGCCATAATTTCATTCATTTTCTCAATCGGATCACTCGGCTCATAATAATCATCGTAGAAATCCATCGCATTCTCATCCATTGCCCATGCCTCTTTTAACCCGAGAGCACGAACTAAGTCAAAATGCCGTATTCGCAATTCGTCGGTTTTACCATTCTCTACTTCACAATAAGGGTAATAGATAATGCCAGAATTACTTTCAAGAAATTTGTACTGACCACTAATGACTTCGAATCCAATGCTATAATAGATTGGTTCCCAGTCATAACCTTCCCAGCATATCATCGGCAACCATAAACGCCTGCCAATCTCCATGACATCAGCATAGTGTGTCGTTATTATTAGCTTTGCACTCATTGTATTTTTGAGATTATCAGTCTACAACACTAATAGTTGTTCTCAACTCTAGCCTTAATAGCATCGAAACACAACCTTTGAATATCCTTGTTCCAGCGTGTTCTATCATAGATGGGGCGATCTCCTTCAGTTGTGAGGACATTGCCGGTAATCTCATCAACCAGTTTTCTCAAGTCCGCTTCTGGTACACTGTTGGAAACTTCAGCCATCCAGAAAATCAATTCACCACATACGATGCTTTTCCTGAATGGTTCTTTGGGTTGTCGGCTATAACAGTAGGACATCAAGTGCCAATACTGGGATGGAAGGTTTCTTGTGTAGTCAATCTCCAGTCCCTGTTTTCGAGCGTTCTTGATGTACCCGCCATCCTTCTGCTGATAACCTGCTCCAACCAACCTTTCAGTCAGTGGGCAGGGTGTTTCTTCTTTCTCTACGAAGAGTTTTATTACTTGTTCTATTGTCATGTCTTCTACACTTTCAATTAAAACAACAACGATCCAGAAGAAATTAATGCTGCATGATTAGTTGGTTCTTTGCATTCCTACACATTCGGGCATCTTTCCTGTAGTTTTCTGCCATATCGCTATTACCGGCTTTTAGTGCGGCTTTTTCACCTCTATCCGATAAGTCAATAATACGGTTAATCACTCCCATCAAGTTATCATATAGATACGGGTCTGGAGATGTCGTACCATATTGCTGCATCAAAGAGCGATACTTTTCATAATAGGATCTGAAACTCTCTTTCTCCTTCTGAACTTGTTTTTCAATCTTTATCATTTCCCATCGAGCTTCCGTTATTTCATCGCTGGCATCAGAATAGTCTTCACCAGGATCTCCATCGGCACCCCATTCATCATCCTCTTCATATTGCTTAGCGTCCTCACCAGTTGGAACGTAAGCCCACTTCTTCCATTGTGCCGGTATCTGATTGGGATCATCCGTGGAGAATATGATTTTTCCAGAGATGCCTTTCCTGACAACGTATTTGGCGGGTTGACTTTCATCGAGACGGGACTTAAGCATTTCAGACGTTAGGGCCTCTTCGCTCTGTAGATTGTAGTTCTGCCAGGAAAGTCTTACAGCATGGTTTGACGAGAATGATCCAGAGCCAGTGAAGTAAACCTTTTGAGATGCCGGGTGGAATTTATAGTTGCCATTGAGTATAGGGTTACCGTCTTCGTATCCTCTCACAAAATTGGATTGTTCTGGATTCCAAAGAAATAAAGCGCTATATTCACGGTCACAACCAGGTCCCAAAAAGATGTCCACATAACCGTCGAAATTAGCGTCAAGGAAATGTACCTCGTCTCTCGTCACATAGTCATCATCGGTAAAATTGAATGAGCGAAGCAACTGGCCGTCTCTCATGATATCTATTGAAGAAAGACCGTATTCCCCCTCATGCTTGACAATCTCCAAACCCTCATATGTTGTCGGACAGTCATCAATAGAGAAAAAACCTTCACCATTAAGCTCTATAACCGGTGCAGCCATTGTAGGTGTAGAATCAACAGCTACTGTATCTTCGAGGGGAACTGTCTTATTAAACATTCCACTTTGCCAAGCGTATAGACCAACGCCTCCCAATACAATTAAAGCAGCAAGAACACCCAGCAGCCATTTTAAAGTGTTGTTGGGTTTTTCTTCATCATCGTCCCAACTATAATCCACTTGTTCTTCGACTTGAGGTTGGGGGGTGTGTTCCAACGGACAACC
>JAEEGH010001558.1_pt1 | contig 65487 bp, 56 predicted proteins | sample 9134181 | NCBI WGS metagenome assembly JAEEGH01 (sample SAMN16246544, study PRJNA631951) | gut metagenome | biome: gut microbiome; feature: rumen; material: DP-attached | host: Bos | place: Iran: Karaj | collected 2018-10
AAGCCCGAAATCCGCATCAAAGATTATGACCCTCTTCCCCAGCTTCTTCAGCTGAACGGCAAGGTTTATGGAGACATTTGATTTACCGACTCCTCCCTTTCCGCTGGTAACGGTGATCACTCTTGCGGCAGGCCTCGGCTGCTCGCCTCTTTTTATTATATTTCTTAACTGTTGCGCCTGATCCATATTACCGACCTCCTAACAGCTGCTTGACCGTAGTCTGAGGTGAAAACGGCGCTATGTCATCGGGAACGCTCTGTCCGCAGGTAATATAGGACATATCGGCTCCCGTGTATTTTTTCAGATTGAACAGATTACCGTAAGATACGGTCTCATCAAGCTTCGTAAAGATAAGCTTATAGCCCGTAAATTCACGATATGCGTCAGTTATGCTCAACAGATCCCTGTACTTCGTTGTGGCGGAGACCACAAGATAGAGATCCTTCTCAATATCCTCATCCACACATTCGATGAACTGGCTTACGCTTTTCTTGAGCTCCTCGTTATGGTGGGAATGCCCTGCGGTATCGACAATGATATAATCGTATTTCTTAAAATCATCTATGGCCTTGACCATCTCCTCCGCCGTATAAATGACCCTGAAGGGCACCTCCAGGATGCCCTCATAGGTTCTCAGCTGCTCTGCTGCCCCTACCCTGTAGGTATCCGCCGTCAGAAGCGCTATCTTCTTTTTGTCATTGACGGTCAGTATGGAGGCTATCTTGGCAATTGTAGTAGTCTTTCCGACACCGGTAGGCCCGATGAAGAAAATGACCTTTACTCCCTCTGCCGCCGGATATATGGTCCTGGGCTGTCCGAACTTAAGTATCATCTTCTGGTACACGTTGGCAAGCACATAATCGATCGAGGTGCTCTCATCGGCAACCGACCTGACCTCATCGATTATCTCAGAGGCATATCTCTCCGTAACTTCATTTTCTATAAGTGTATTCTTTATAAGCTCAAGCACCGGGCTTGGCTTTTCCGGTTCCTGCTCTGCTGCGGAGTTTGCCAAAGCGGCCTTTTCCTCTTCTCTGGAAAGCTGCTTTTCTATAAAGGACTGAAGGCTGTCAAGCTTCTCCTCAAGAAGCCTTTCCTTGCCGTCATAGGGCGCAGGGTTCGGATTTGGAGTCAGGTTCGGTTCAGGCTCCATGATTATATTCGGATTATCCAGCATCGGGTTTTTTCCGGGAGTCCGGGCAGGCTTTGGCTTTGGCTTGAAGACAGGCTTTTCCTGCTCCTCCTCCAGAGCAACGGTCACCTCTATCAGGGATTTTTTAAAGATGCTTAAAAAGCCCTTCTTCCGGGCGGTTCTGACATTCATGATGACGACACCGTTCCCCAGCTCCTTTTTGGCCAGAGCAACGGCTTCATCCTCTGTTTTTCCCTGAAATTTCTTGATGATCATTCTGTCTCATCCTCTTGCGCCGGTTTGCAGAGCAAGCCCTGCGCTAAGCTGCCACCATTCCCACCGACTGCAGCTGTATGTCACTGTCAACCTCATTATAGGAGACAACGATAAGATCCTTGAAATAATCCTCTGTAAGCCTCTTGAAATACATCCTTACTATCGGAGAGGTTATGATGATGGGGTTCTTTCCAAGATTCTCAAGCTTGGCCACCTCACCCTCCACTGCCTTCATGATAGCCCTGGTCCGCTCGGGATCCAGGGTCAGATAAGCGCCCTGCTCTGTCTGCTTGACGCTGGCCATGATCTCCTGCTCGATCTTCGGATCAAGAGTGACCACGCTGGTGACGTTATCGCCCGTGGAAAAGAACTTGGCCGAGATGGCTCTCTTAAGAGCCTGCCTCACATATTCGGTAAGCACATCCGTATCTCTTGTGACCACTGCATGATCTGCCAGTGTCTCGAATATGGTAAGGAGATCCCTTATGGAGATGCCCTCCTTTAACAGATTCTGCAGCACCTTCTGGATCTCTCCGATGCCGAGAAGCTTCGGCGTAAGCTCGTCCACCACGGAAGGATTGGTCTCTTTAACGTTATTGATAAGATTCTGTACATCCTGACGGGTAAGCAGCTCTGCTATATGCTGTCTTACGATCTCGGTCAGGTGGGTTGCGATAATGCTCGGGGGATCAACAACGGTATAGCCCATGCTCTCGGCTCTCTCTCTCTGGGACTCCGTTATCCAGATCGCGGGTAGATGGAAGGAAGGCTCAAAGGTAGGTATTCCGGATATCTCCTCCTCCACAAAGCCCGGGTTCATCGCCATATAGTGATCGAACAGGATCTCGCCCTCCGAAACGGGCACGCCCTTGATCTTGATTATGTACTGGTTGGGATTGAGCTGGATATTGTCGCGCAGTCGGATCGTAGGCACCACGCATCCGAGTTCGAGCGCTATCTGACGTCTGATCAGAACGACACGGTCCAGCAGATCTCCGCCCTGATTCGCGTCGGCCAGGGGAATGATGCCGTAACCGAACTCGAGCTCGATCTGGTCAACCTGCAGCAGCGAGACAACGTTCTCGGGCCGCCTGATCTCGGTAGCCTCTGTCTCCTCCGCGGAAACCTCCTTTTCGACGGACTTTGTCTTTACGCGTTTCTCTATGGATCTCGCCGAAGCGATGAACATGGCGCCGAACGGAATGAAAATATACCAGGGCAGCGGGGTAAAACCGAGCACTATCAAAGCTATGCCCACGAGGTAGAGTACCCTCGGTATCGAGAACAGCTGCGAAACGAGCAGATCTCCGACATCCGCCTCTTTGGAAACTTTGGTTACGAGCACACCGGTCGCCATGGAGATCATCAGCGAAGGCATGGCCGATACCAGACCGTCACCGATGGTCAGCAGTCCGTACTGCTCGAGAGCCGAAGAAGCGTCGAGCCCGTTGACCGTAACGCCCATTATCAGACCGCCGACGAAGTTGATCATCGTGATGATAAGGCCCGCCGTCGCGTCTCCCTTAACGTACTTCGTGGCACCGTCCATGGAGCCGAAGAACGTCGATTCTTCCTGTATCTTTTCTCTGCGTATCTTTGCTTCCTGATCCGTGATCGCTCCGGTATTCAGATCGGCGTCGATAGCCATCTGCTTACCGGGCATGGCATCCAGCGTAAAACGCGCCGTAACCTCGGATACACGCTCGGAACCCTTGTTGATGACAAGGAACTGCACGAGGATTATGACTATGAATATGATCGCGCCTACGATCAGGTTATTGCCTCCTACGAAGGTACCGAACTGGCGGATAACCTTTCCGGGGTCGCCGTTCAGCAGTATCAGTCGCGTGGACGAAACGTTCAGCGATATACGGAACAGCGTCGTGAACAGCAGTATCGTCGGGAATGTCGACATGTTGAGGACTTCGGCGGAGAACAGCGCGTTAAACAATACTATCATCGCCACGGACATATTGAATGCCACCAAAACGTCCAGCAGCCACGACGGTATCGGAATAATGAAGAATATTATGATTGCTAAAGTGTATATGCCGATCATGTAGTTCGACAATGACTTAAAATTTAGCTTCATAAAACACCGTGTCCTCTTTGTATCTGTCAGTTAATAAAATGCTTACCCGGCCTTGCCGTTGATCGAGTAAACGTAAGCCAGAACCTCCGCAGTCATCTGATAGAGCTCCTGGGGTATCTCCTCATCCAGCTCGACGTTGTGATAGAGCATACGCGCGAGCGGTTTATTCTCAACGATGGGAATGAAGTTTTCCCTCGCTGCATCTTTAATCTTCTGCGCCAGATAATCGGCGCCCTTTGCGATCAGCACCGGAGCCTCTGCGGTCTCGCGGTCGTATTTGATGGCGCAGGCCAGATGCGTAGGGTTCGTGATAACGACGTCCGCCTCGGGCAGTTTCTGCATCATCCTTCGCTGCGAAGCCTCTCTCATCTTCTGCCTGATCTGTCCCTTTATCTTGGGATCGCCTTCGGTCTGTTTGTACTCGTCCTTGATCTCCTGCTTCGTCATCCTCATGTCCCTGGCGAACTTGAACTTCTGATAGATATAGTCCGCGACGCCGATCACGAGGAAAACCATGCTGACCTTAAGTCCGAAATTGATAACGACATTGCCTATCAGCATGACCGCAGGGAACAGCTCGAGGCTGTACACAAGGCTTACGATGCCCACCTGGTCCTTAAAGGTCGAGTACGCCAGATATCCGACCACCGCGATCTTGACCAGGGCCTTTAAGAGCTCTACGAGTTTGTCCAGCGAGAACATGCGCTTGAAGCCCTTGATAGGGTCGAGCTTGCTGAATTTGGGCTCCAGAGGCTTTGCCGTGGGCTTCCACTGCACCTGGAACACATTCACCGCGAAACCGATCACGAATGCCGCCGCCAGCATGGGCAGCGCGATCAGCATGACTCTCTTCATCGCCTCGTTCAGGTACATCTGCGCGAAATTCCTCTCAAATACGCCCTCCGAGTACACCTCGATCGAATTGTAGATGAGCGGGAAGCAGTCCACAAAATGCGTCACGAGATAGCTCATGAAGACTTTCAGCGAACCGAACAGCGCGATCAGTGAAAACGCGGTCACCAGCTCGTGGCTCTTTGCCACCTGGCCTTCCTTGCGGGCGTCGTCGAGCTTTTTCGGGGTGGCTTCCTCTGTTTTCTCGCCGCCCTCGCCCTCTTCCGCGAAGAACTGCAGGTTCATCTTAAGTCTCTTACCCGTATCCATGCCAAGAGCCCGTGCCGTAAAGCCCGGGGATCTCATCTCACACGGATCAAAAGTAAGCGACAGCCTCACGCATAACCTCCAACATCTTGTCAAATATCAGCGAAGCGATACCGGGGATCATCTTGATCATAACGACCATGACCGCCAGTCCGACGAAAACCTTCAGCTGAATACCGATAACAAACATACTGAGCTGCGGCGCTACACGCGCAAGTATCGCGAGTACCGAATTGACTATCAGCATCGCCGCGAATACGGGAAGCACTATCCTGAAGCCCAGTACAAAATACTCTCCGACCAGCTTTACGACCACCGTATAGATCATCGGGTTGATCGCGACTTTTCCGATCGGTACCAGCGCGTACGAATCTATCAGCGCGTCGAGCAGAAAATGATGCATATATGTGATCATCAGCATCAGCATTACCGCGTAGGAATACAGATTTCCGCTCACGGTAACCTGGGCGCTGGTGACCGGGTCCATCTCGTTTACCATGGAGAAACCGATCTCCATATCGAGCAGCTGACCCGAAAAAGCAAGTATCTGATAGCAGATATTGGCCACAAATCCGAGGATCAGGCCGCACAGCGTCTCCTCAACGATCAGGAGCGCGAAGCCTATGACGCCCGCATATTCGAGCGGCTCATAAGGCAGTACGTAAAACATGACCACCGCCATCGCGAGCGTCAGTCCGGTCTTGATCCGGAGCGGGACGTTTCTCAGCCCGAAAAACGGGGCGGTGAATATGAAGCCGGACATCCTGACCACGATTATCAGGAAAAACTCCAGCTGCTGCAGTGTAACCGACACCGGAACTCCTCCTCTGTAAACTTAAACGGGTCTGCCTACCTGATGAATACCGAGAAATTCTCGCAGAGGTAAGTAAAATATTCTGTTATGTTCTTCATGATCCAGTTTCCGGCGAACATCAGCACGAGAAAGATCGAGAGGAACTTAGGAACAAATGTCAGCGTCTGCTCCTGTATCGATGTGACCGTCTGTATGACACTGACCAGCAGGCCCACGACCAGAGAAACCAGCAGCATCGGCGCCGATACCTTGATTATCAGGTAAAGTGTCTCGACAAGCAGTGTAACTAGCGTATTTTCATCCATATCGGATCATCCTTTCCGGTCAGTAGAAGGTACGTACCAGCTGGCCTATGATCAGGTCCCATCCGTCCGCGAGGACGAACAGCAGTATCTTGAAGGGCATCGATATCGTAGTGGGCGGCAGCATCATCATACCCATGGACATAAGGGTCGAGGATACGACCATATCGATGATAAGGAACGGGATGTATATCAAAAAGCCTATGATAAAGGCTATTCGAAGCTCACTTAAAATAAATGCGGGGATCAGTACTCTGGTCGGAACCTCTTCCCTGGTCTCGACGCTCTCTATGCCGGCCATATCGAGGAACAGCCTCAGGTCCTTTTCGCTGCCGTCCATCTGGTCGAACATAAACTCGCGTATAGGCTCGAGTCCTCTCTCAAATGCTTCCTCCACTCCGATGTCTCCGTTGGAAAGAGGCTGCACCGCTTCTGTATTGATGCGTCCGAAAACAGGGGCCATGATGAACACGGTAAGGAACAGCGAAAGTCCGACGAGCACCTGGTTGGGCGGCGTCGTCTGCGTACCGAGCGCAGTCCTCAGGAAATGCATCACGATGATGATCCTCGTAAAGGACGTGAGCATGATCAGGATGGACGGTGCCAGCGTGATCACGGTAAGGATCAGCAGTATCTGGAGAGTGGCCGATAAAGAGCCTGTGCCGTCAGAGTCGAACCTGAAGGTCAGACCTCCGAGATCGCCCTCAAGATATCCTGGATCGGAATCGGTGGCGTCGTTCGAAGGAAGGCCCGGAGACGAAGAATCTCCCGTGACGGTATCTGTAGCGTTTACCGAAACGGGAGCATGATGAACAAAGGTTAACACACACATCAGCGAAACAAGAAAACCAAAAACCAGGGTTTTTAAAATTTTCTTTTTCGTGAACAAAGCTTTCATGGTGTATCAGCCTTTTCGGGTTCAGTTATTCGCGGATAACCCCAATATCTCGTTATCCTTTTTGATTATAATACAACTTGTGGGAGCAGGCAAGCCTGTTCCCACAAAATATTGCTAATTTAATTATTTGACGATTCGTTGTCTTCGCGCGCAGTTTCAGCCTCTTCTCCGCGCTCGGGATCCTGCCCGGATCCGTCCTTTCTGCCGGGCACGACTTTGGTCATGATATCCTTAAAACTCATCTTCTTTTCGGAGCGCCAGTAGGTAATATCCTCTTCCTGAAGCTCGGCGATCAGCTGCACGTTGTCCTTTGATACCGCGATCACGAAATAACGCTTTCCGACAGCGATCAGCTGCAGGTACTTGTTCTGGTTGAGTCTGTAGATATCGAGCGGTTTGAAGTTCGAGTCTCCGGTCATGCCGGCCTGCCTCTTGCCCACAAACCTGGTCGTATAATAGCTGGCCGCGATGATTATCACGCAAAGCAGTATCAGCCCGATAAGCTTAAGAACGCTCTCAACTCCGGTAGTGCCAAAAGTACTTAAGAATACCATAAGAAACCCAAACTCCTTACTTAACTACCTCGGTCACGCGGATACCGAAAGCTTCCTCGATAACGACAACCTCGCCCTTTGCGACGAACTTTCCGTTGACCAGAACGTCGATAGGCTCTCCTGCGAGACGGTTAAGCTCTATGATGGTACCGGGCGCGAAATCAAGGATCTCCTTGATCGACTTCGAAGTACGTCCGAGCTCTGCCGTAACCTCAAGCGGAACATCGAGCAGCAGATCGATATTCTCGGTCTGGAGCAGGGGCGAATTGACCTGAGTGAACGGCTGGAACGCAACGGGAGAAATGTTTACGTCCTGTACCGGTGCCATCTGATAAGGCATAGCCTGAGGCTGCATCTGAGGAGCCATCTGGGGTGCCATCTGAGGCATGGGTGCCGCTGCAGCGGGCGCGGGTTCGGGAGCGGGCGCCGGAGCCGGTGCGGGAGCCGGAGCCGGTTCAGACTCTGTAACACCGCTGTTCGCCATGAATTTGCTGTACAGGTCTCTGGCGAAATCAAAGGAATAAAGCTGCATGATCTCGGAGTCGATCAGATCTCCGATCTTCATCCTGAAGCTTACCTTAACGAAATCATGTGTCAGGAACTCGGCTATCTGCCCTGCGTCCATCGATGTGGACAGGTCCACCAGAGAAGCGGTGGGCGGGCTGATATCGATCTTTTTGTCGAGCATCGCCGACATCGAGGTCGATGACGAACCCATCATCTGGTTCATCGCCTCACATATCGCGCTCAGATGGAGCTCGTTTAAGTCACCCTCCATCTCCACGCCGGAGCCGCCCATCATGAGGTCCGTGATGATCTTAACATCGGACTCCTTCATGATCAGGATGTTGTTGCCGTCAAGACCTGCGGTGTAATAGATCTGAATGAATACGCAGGGTCTCTCGTAAGCGGACAGGAACTCGTCCCAGCGCGCGTATGAAACCTTAGGTGTGGTAATATCTACTTTTTGATTGAGAAGTGTCGAAAGAGTCGTGGCAGCGGTACCCATGCTTATGTTGGAAACCTCACCCACAGCGTCCTTTTCGGCGTCTGTCAGGGAATCGCTGTAACCTCCCGCAGCACCGGCTGAACCGGCGTCACCTGCGGGCGCACCGTCTGCGGCGGAGCTGTCGGATCCCATGCCGCTGAGCAGGGCATTTATCTCTTCCTGTGAAAGCATGCCATCCATGATTTACTCCTCCTCCCTGATAATCTGTGATATCTTAACTGCGTAGGCATCCGATGAGGAACCCGGCAGCGCTTTGAACTTCATGATGTTCCCGACAAAGACGCTCAGCTCGTCGCTGGTCTTTGTGTTGAGCTTTATGATATCGCCGCGCTGGATATTGATGAAATCGTTGAGCGATATCGTGCTCCTGCCGAGCTCTGCCCGGATCGGGATCCTGGCCTTTGCGATCGCGACCTCCAGCTGATCCTTGTAAGCGAAGGAATCGGTGGCTTTGACCGTCGAATACCAGTATTTCGTGTTCAGTTTGTCTATTACGGGTTCGAGAACCTCGTAAGGAAGACAGATATTTATCATGCCCTCGATATTGCCGATCTTCATGTTCATGGTTACGATCGACGCCATCTCACTCGGCGAGATGATCTGCGCGAACTGTGAGTTTGTCTCTATACGCTGCAGTCGGGGCTCCAGATGCACTACGTTGAACCAGGGCTCAACGAGCAGGTTCGTGACTACGGTAAATATACGCTCGATGATCACCAGCTCGATCTCGGAGAAATCCCTCGATTTCTCGAGCGGATTACCGTTTCCGCCGAGCATCCTGTCGATTATCGCGTAACCGATGTTGTCGGCGATCTCTATGATGATATTGCCCTCGAGCGGGGCAAAATCGACTATACCCAGCAGAACAGGATTCGAGAGCGCGTTAGTAAACTCCGAATATATCTGAGCTTCGGAATTTATTACCTCGACCTGTACGTTCTTTCGCAGATAAACCGGGAGGGAGGTCGATAAAAGACGGCTGTAATGCTCGAAAATGATCTCGAGTGTCCTTAAGTGTTCCTTGGAGAACTTCGAAGGTCTGTTGAAATCATAGTTCTTGACGACCTTGTCGTTCGCCGTTTCTTTCATCTCATCCGCATCCAGCTCACCGCTGCTCAACGCGGCCAGAAGGTTATCTATTTCGCTTTGGGATAAGACATCACCCATCGCTTTACCTCCTCGCAGTTGTTACATTTAATTCTAACTTACTTGAATGGATAGTCAACACAAAATAACGGTCATATTACTGGAATACGTAGCTGAATGTGATATCCACGATCATCTTTGAATTAAACAGCGTCTGAATGTCCGTAAGTATCTTTGACTTAACCTGCTCGTAACACTCTGTCGTCAGCAGCTGTTCCTTTGAATACTTTGAAGTCTCGAGAACAAAGTAAGACTCGATATCGCGCTGCATGTCCGCGACCTTGGGTCCGAGCTCCTTATAATCCGCGTCCTTCGTGTTGATCGTAAGGCTGCCGCCCTTGATCAGTGCGTAATGGGACTGTCCGTCCTCGCCTGCCTGAAGGTTGGTCGTCAGTTCATCGAGCGGGAACTTCTCAACGTCCTTGATGCTGTACTCGACGTTGATATCCACCGGAAGCGGGGACTCCAGCTCCAGATCGATGATCTGCATGATCTTTGTTATCAGCTCATCGGTCCTCTTTGCATTGGGAAGTACCGTAAAGATCATATATGCGGTGAGCGTGAGATTGACCACCAGCACGAGCAGTATCAGTACCGCCAGCATGTTCTTTTTCATTTTGCAAAAGGCTCCTTTCACTTTGTTTCAGGCATACGCAGTTCGCTTTCGCAATTCTGCTTGCCTTTCTCTTCGCTTCAGGCATACGCAAATCCGCTTGCCTTTCAATCGGAATTATATGAATTGTAGATCCTTATCTCTATTCTCCTGTTGCGGGCGCGTCCCTCCGCCGTCGAATTCGACGCGACGGGATCGTTCTCACCGCGTCCGGTCCAGCTCAGGCGCTTAACGTCGATATTCTTTTCCTGCACCAGATAATGTGCCGCGCTGATCGCGCGCGCCGAGGAAAGGATATCGTTGTCAGCGTAAACCGCCGATTTCATCGGAACATTGTCGGTATGGCCGACCACCTCAATGTTATGGTCGGGATATACCCTTAAGATGTCGCCGACCTTTGACAGGAGCGGCAGGCAGGAATCCTGCAGATTCGCGCTTCCGGATTCGAACAGCATCGAACCGGACAATGTGATCTGAACGTACTGTCCGCTGCCGTCCATCGAAACCTCGAGCAGATTGCCTATATTGTAGCGCTCGGTAAGCTCCGAAACGCTGTCGAGTATCTCTTCGGTCTCAGCCTTGCCGAGTGCAGCGAGTTTTTCCTGAAGGGTCTTACCGCCAACCTCCTGATCCTGGGCGGTTCCGCCTTCCTGATTCTCCTGTTGCTTGCCTCCGCTCGCGGGGTCGTCGTTTGCGCCGCCCTGATTATCGCCCTCGTTTCCGGGGTTTGAGGTATCGCGCTGGTCATCGCCCTTATCTTCGGCGGTCTGACCCATGGAGGTGTAATATTCGTCAAGATTCGACAGCTGCGAGGTACCGATGCCGACCAGAGTTCCGTGTCCGATCGAGGTACTGCCCGAGTTGAAGATACTGAAGGCGCTGGTCATGGAAGCTACAACCTGCTCCCATTTGTTCGCGTCTACACTCGACATAGCGAATAGAAGAACGAAGAAGCAAAGCAGGAGGTTCATCAGATCGGAGAATGTCGCCATCCACGCGGGTGCGCCGCCGCCGCCGGATTCTTCCTGTTTTTTCTTAGCCATTACTGTTCACCACCTTGACCCTGGGACATAGCGCTCGCCTTCTCGGGCGAGAGGAATGACTTGAGCTTCTCCTCGATAACGCGGGGGTTTTCACCGGCCTGGATTGAGAGAAGTCCTTCAACGATGATCTCCTTGAGCGAGATCTCGGCAGCATCGTTAGCCTTGAGCTTTGATGAAACGGGTGTGCATATCCAGTTCGCAAGAACCGAGCCGTAGAATGTCGTGATCAGGGCTACGGCCATGTTAGGACCTACGGCATTGATATCCGAAAGGTCACGGAGCATGTTTACAAGTCCGATCAGTGTACCGATCATACCCCAGGCAGGGCCGGCCGCGCCGAGCGCCTCCCAGAAACCTATACTGCCCTTATGACGCGAAGATACGCAGGAAAGCTCTGTCTCCATGATAGAGCGTACGAGCTCGGGATCGGTACCGTCGACGATGAGCATGAGTCCCTTTTTGAGGAACGCGTCGTCAATGCCGTTGGCCGCCTCTTCAAGCGCCAGAAGACCTTCCTTACGTGCCACGTTCGAAAGGTTGATGATCGATTTGATGGTCTCCTCTTCATTAACGTCGACCTTGTTGAAGGTCAGCTTAATGGTCTTGAGGTTGCCGATGAACTCGGGGATACTGCCCTGCGTCGCCATGGTCGCCATGAAAGCGCCGCCGAATGTGATAAGAACCGAAGGAAGGTCAACGAATCCGCTCAGCGCGGACACACCGCCCTGCAGGATACCGAAGATCATCAGCGCGAACGCCGCGGCGAGACCTATCAATGTAGCTAAATCCAAAGTAAATGCACCACCTATCCGACAAAAAATGTATCAAATAACAATATGAATATCAAAAGACGAACGTAAAGTACATAATCACGAAAATTTGGGATATTTATTCGTCACAATTTCGGTTCAAAATATCCCTCTTATACGATTTTACTAGACTTTTCACCTTTTGTCTACTTTCTTTGACAATAATTTTTCTGCCCGTAGTAAGCGTTATCACGGTGTCGGGAACCTCGTCCACAACCTCGATGATCTCGGCATTTACGGTGATCTGTTTGCCCGAGAGCAAGGTCACATCGATCATGTAAGATCTCCTTCCGAAATATGCTCCTAAAGCCCTGAAAGCACACTTTTCGTGAATGCTCAGGGCTTCAAAGACTGCGCGCCGGCGGCCCCGGCAAGAGACCGCCTTACGCGTTATATTGATTACCTCTTAAGATTGATCAGTTCCTCAAGCAGTGTATCGGAAACCGTGATGGTTCTGGAGTTTGCCTGGAAACCGCGCTGTGTGGTGATCATCTGTGTGAACTCGGTCGAAAGGTCAACGTTTGACATTTCGAGAACACCGGTGTTCATCTTGCCGCCGTTCGAGGAGATATCCTCGCCCACGCCGTCGAAATCACCCGAGTTCATGGTTGCTGCGAAAAGGTTGTTGCCGACTGCCTCAAGGCCTGCCGCGTTTGCGAAGCTTGCAACCGCGATCTGGCAGAGGAGCTTTGTATCGCCGTTGTCGTAGGTTCCGTAGATACGTCCCGAGGTATCAACGCTGATACCGGACATCTCGCCCTTGGGAGCGCCTGCGCCCTGTCCGTCAAGAGAACCTCTCGAGCAGGAGAAGCTCGAAGAACCGCTGCTCGCGTACATGGTCATCGATGAGAAATCAACGTCGATCATGGTGAAAGGAGAAGGATCAGCATTTACCATAAAGTTGATGCTCTTGCCGCCCTCTTCGCCGCCAACGCTGGAGAACTTACCGGTAGCTGCGTCGAATACCAGGTCAACGCCTTCCATATCGATGTTAACATTACCGTCTTCATCAACTTCCGCCGAGATCTCGTCGCCCTCGGCTCCGAAAATGAAGCTGGTGATCGCGGATGCGGAATAAGTGATGGTTCCGTCTTCCTCTTCGGTCTTGTTTACGAAGATTGACTGGCCCTTCGAATCAAGGATGTTGGTGATGCTTACCTTGTACTGGTTATTGTATTCATCGGACTGCTTAACCTTCATTACAGCCATGTAGCTCTGTCCGAGATTGTCGTAGAAAGCGAGGGTTGTGGTCTTACCGGTATCGGTGGTGAGCTGTGTATCCTTATAGTCGATGTTGCCGCTCACATATACATTGGTCGTTGCTTCGGGCTCAATGTACTGTGTGTCGGGAGACATAACGCGAAGCTCGGAAACGGTATCCTGTACGCACTTTGAAGGATCGTTGGGGTCAACCTGCCAGCCCATTACCTTGCAGCCCGCTGCATTACAGAGAACGCCGTTCGCGTCAACGGTGAAAGCGCCCGCGCGTGTGAAGTAATTCTGCTTGCCGTTGTTAACTACAAAGAACTGGTCGCCCTCGATCATGATATCAAGCGCATTGTCCGTTCTCTGGGATCCGCCCGAAACCGAAACGGTTGAAGAGATCGATGCCACGCTGGAGCCGAGACCTATCTGCTTTGCGTTGATACCTGCGGTACCTGTCGTTGCGTTAGGGCCCGAAGCGCTGCTCGTTGTCTGATAAAGAATATCCGAAAAGTTTACCGCGCTCGACTTGAAGCCTACGGTATTTACGTTAGAAATGTTGTTACCAATTACATCCATCTTAGTCTGGTGTACCTTAAGACCCGATACACCCGAGTATAACGAACGCATCATAATATTTTACCTCCTGGATGGTGAAACCTGACAGCTTCAGGCATTCGGCTGTCTCCGCCTCCATAAGGTCCGGCGGTTTTGGTTTCTGCTATTTAGTTGTTCTGTATTGTCAGGTAATTATCGCTCCGTCGATGTTCGTGAAGATCTTGTCCTCACCTTCGCCGACCGCTGTGATCACCGTGTTGTTGCTGACGTTTACGATGAACGCGAGATTGTCGACCATGACGAGTGATTCCCTGATTCCCTTTTCTCCTGCTTTCTCTACGCCGTCCTCAAGTCTTTCCCACTGGTTGGCTGTGAGGTCGATCTGTCTGGACTGCATTCTCATGCTTGCGTGCTTTGAGAATTTGAGTTCAGAACCGGCGCTTGTCCTCTCGTTGAGTATCTGCTCAAAGGACTTGCCCTGTAATGACGCTGCGCTCGAAGACTTTTCGCTGTTCTTGAGCTGTTCCGTCATCTGCTGGATGGAAGGGAAATTGTTGATTCTGTTAGTAGGCATCCATTCCTCCTGTCCCGGTTTATGCGATCCCGGCCGTTGAGTTGTAAACAGTTATCGTAAGTTTGTCGTTTATTGTTGTGTATACTGAGTTGTTGAATACTATCGAAGCGTTGTATTCGCCGTTTTCAAATCTGGCAAATGCTTCCTTGCCGATAGTCACCGTGTTGTCACGCTGCTTGATGTACGAGGGGTCGATCGGCTGTCCGCCTATGACGATCGCCACGTCCGAAGCCTTGTATTCGTTGCTTCCGTAATCAACCGTTATCGTCAGGTCCTCGGGTGCTTTCGCGTTGTACTTGAAGTTGTACTCCGTATCCACCTTCGGGATGTTCCTTCCGACGTAGTACTGATCGTTTACTACCGTGTAGATGTCCTCGTAATCGTAAACCGTTCCGTTTACCGAGAGCTGGACCTTTCCTCCGGCCATATTGACGAAATCAATAATGCCTTCGGGATAAGTGGTCTTGCCGTTCGAATCCGTGATCTCGAAGATCGCGTATTTTCCGACGAGCGTGAGTGCCTGAGCTTTTTCCGACTCCGACGAGAGATTCTGAAGCTGTTCGAGCTGTGAGAACTGCGCCAGCTGCGAAACATATTCGGTATCGGTGCTGGGCTCTAACGGATCCTGGTTCTGCATCTGGCATACCAGAAGCTGAAGGAATGCGTCCTTACCAAGCTCGTTGCCCTTAGCCTTGTCGGTGCTGGTGTTTTCCGGTGAGACGGCGTAATTTAAAATTCCGTTTGTAACATCGGCCACAAGACCGGTTGGATTAGTGCTCATTTCTTATTCTCCGTTCTGTTTTTTTATGCCACGTATGTTACCGTGCTTCCCGTCTGTTCCATCATTTCCTGTCTGATACGCTCGGCCTCGGCTTCTTCTGCCGAAAGATCGTTTCCGATTCCCGATAATCCCTTTGTGCGACGCTTTCCGTTGCCGTCCGATTCCTGATATCCTTCGGATTCGGCGTTCTTGCTGTCCGCGAATGTGTAGGCAGCAACCGTAACTTCGATCGCTTCAACTCTTACGCCCTGTGCCTCAATGTTTTCCTTGAGGATCTGGAGCTGTGATTCAAGAGCTTCTTTCGAGATTTCGTTCTGTGTGGTGATCTGTGCGGTCATCACTCCGTCTTTTGAGGTGATGTTAAGATTTACCTTACCGAGACTCTCGGGATTGAGGCTCATCTCAAGTCTGGTGTTTTCGGGGCTGATCTCAACCTTTACCGCTTCGGTAAGCTGGTAAACGATGTCTCTTGCCGAAATCCTCCCTTCGAGACCGGTAAGTTCCGTGCCGCTGACCTTCATCGCATCCTCAAGACCCTTTACGAAGCTCTCTGCGGGGCTTACGTTTGTCTGTACGGGCTTTTCGTTCTTTGCCGATGCTTTGGTCTCACGAACCGTCGCTGTCTTTGACTCTTCGTTCTGTCCGCTCATCTCATCGCTGTTTTCGGAACCGCTCTTTTCAAAGCCGTGCTTTTCAACCTTGACCGTAAAGCCTTCTTCAATGTCCTCGGGAGCTTCTTCGATCTCTTCCGCGGTCTCCTTTGCGAAACCGGGCTTAATGAAGTGCTTTTCGTCCGTTACGCCCTTTGCATGAAGCATTTCCCTGAACTCCTCGTTGTCGTTCACCTGAGCGAATTCCCCGGCAGTCATCCCTGCGTCCTCAAGTACCTTTCCGATCAGTTCCCTGATGTCCTTGAAGGCATCGAGCATGTCGTTGTCAACGAGCATATCCGAGATATCGCTGCTTCCGTTGAGGCTGAGGATCAGCTTTGCGATCGAATCCGTGTCGGTAAGATCTTCGGGAATCATCTGCAGCTCGTTCATCTTCGACTCAAGCTCCTCCATCGAGGTCTCAAGGATGTTCGAGATCTGAACGATCAGAGTGTTGATGATCTCCATGATCCGGTCGAGTGTTTCGGCATCGATCTCTCCGGCAGCCGCTTCTTCGATATCGGCGGTAATTACGGTATCCTTTACCGTAAGCTCTTCCTCCGGGGGAACTGCGGTCTCTTCGGTCCCGCTCATCTGAGCTTTGATGTCCTTTACTTCGTACTCATCATTGTCCGAAGGTGCGGACACGTTCGCTTTCTGCTCTTTCGCCGCATTGGCTTTGACCTGTTCCTTACTGTATTCAGTTTTGTTGGTTCCCGGCTCCGCTATCGCTTCGCTCTTCGCCTGCGATCCGTATCCCGCCGATGCGGAATCAAGTCTGGTCCTGAACGAATCTTTAACGTTCGCTGTGCTTACCTGGGAAACCTGCGTTACCTTGACCGATACAAAGGAACCTGTCGCGCCCTGCAGAGCAGCAACATTAATTCCTGTTGCAGTCATTAATGTCCTCCTTTCACTCCTTTTTTTGTTGGGGCAACTTTTCCGCCCCACTATACTATATATCGGCTTATATGGTGGAAGACATTACAACAAACTGTGTTTTTTTTCAATTTTTTTCAAAAAAGATACCCGCCACGCAGATCATGCCGCGGAGCGGGTAAAAAACCTATTGATTCTGTAAAAGATTTGCCTGGATCTGCTCATACCATGCCTCATCCATATCGTGCATGGTCTGTACGATACGTGCAACAAAGAGCGTATCCATCTTATCCATGATGGCCGCGGCTTCGTCTACCTTCAGGCAGAGAAGTATCTTACATGTGTATTCGACGTCCGCCGTCATTTCCTCGAGAGCCTTGGCCGCGTTGCCGGGCTTCATGGTCTTCAGGATATTGGCTTTTTGTTTAATGGCGTCGTCATAGGCGAGCTGCTCGAGCACCTGTCTGTAGATCTCGGCGGCCGTCTCGGGATTGATCTCCTCGTAGAACTTTTTGTATTCCTCTATCTCGGGCGCGCGGTCATTGTACACGACATTGATATCGAACCTGCGCACTCGCTCCTCGAAAGCCTCGTATTCTTCCTCGAATACCCGGAGCCTGTCCACCTCCGCCTGCAGTTCGAGTATCTTGCGGGCGTAAGTGCCGTTCTCATCCTCGAGGGTATCTATCTTCGCTTCGAGCTCCTTGATGACCTCCACGGCCTCTTTAATGTTCTTGTAGGGGTAATTCTCCTCGTTGATCAGAACATCGTCGGGAACATCCGGCAGGATCAGATTGAGTATCGGAACGTCCTTAATAAGCGGTCTGAGCGCCGTACCCATACCGCCGACATCCATTTTAACAAGGAGCGCGAAAATGGCGAGCCACACGATAATGATCAGAATGATCATCAGGCCCGTTCCTATTTTGCTTATTACGCTCTCTTCATCCGGATTAGCCGGAGCGTCCTTTTTGTCCTTCTTAGCCATAGCCTTCCTGCCTTAAATAATTATTCCGCGGCGGTACCGCTCATCTGTCCCGGCCGGGGTTTTGCTTCTTCATCCTCGGGCTCAGCAGTGCTGTGCCTGTAGCTGACGAGCTCGTCGACCTGTTTGCGCTCTTCGTTGTTGTATTCCTGCAGATATTCCGCAAAGCGCTTTTCCCGGAGTTTTTCGATAGTTTTGCGCTCCATGACGACGGTATTGAGTCGGGTGCGCATCAGCTCGAGCTGCTTTTCCGCGCGCTTTACCATCATCTCCTGGCTGCTCAGCTGCTCATCGATTATGTCGATGGCGTCCGAACAGCGCGCTATCTCGGTCACGTTAAGGTCACCGTTTACGAGCTGCTCCAGCCGTTCACGATATTCGGCCTTGCGCGCGAGTATCTCATCGCGCTTGTTTTCCTCCGCGGTGAGCCTGGCTCTTGCGATACCGAAATTGATCTTGGCCTGTCCTTCGAGCTTTTCCTTGATCTCTAGGACGCCCTGCAGATCAAAACTAAACTTCTTCATTCGATCAGCCCCAATCAGCCTTCTTCATTCTCAAAGATCGCCCGAAGATCCGCGAGCGTTTCCTCAAATGTGAATTTGTCGCTCGTGTCCTGCATCAGGAACGCGTTCACTTCGTCGATCTTGGAGATCGCATAGTCAATGTTCTTGTTGGCACCCGCTTTATATGCGCCTATATTGATAAGGTCCTCCGACTCGTTGTAGGTGGCCATTATCATCTTGAGCTTTGACGCGAGCTTTTTCTGCTCGGGTGTAACGATCGCGCTCATTACACGGGAGATGCTCGACAAAATGTCGATGGCGGGGTAATGTCCCTTTGCGCCCAGGCTTCTCGAAAGGATGATATGTCCGTCGAGTACGCCTCGCGCGGTATCGGTGATAGGCTCGTTGAAATCGTCACCGTCGACCAGGACCGTGTAAAGTCCGGTTATCGAGCCCTTGTCCGATTTGCCGGCGCGCTCGAGGAGCTTGGGCATCTCGGTGTAAACGCTCGGAGGATAACCTCTCGATACGGGAGGCTCGCCCGCGGCGAGTCCTATCTCACGCTGCGCCATCGAAAAACGCGTGAGCGAGTCCATCATGAGCAGCACGTCCTTGCCCGTATCACGGAAGTATTCCGCGATCGCCGTGGCGGTCTTTGCCGCTTTTTTACGTGTGAGCGCCGGTTTGTCGGATGTCGCGATGACAACGACCGAACGCGACATACCCTCTTCTCCGAGGTCGCGTTCGATGAATTCCCTTACCTCACGACCGCGCTCTCCGATCAGTGCGATAACATTTATATCGGCTTTTGTGTTGCGGGCGAACATACCCAGCAGCGTCGATTTTCCGACACCGGATCCGGCGAATATCCCGATACGCTGTCCCTTGCCTATCGTGAGCAGTCCGTCGACCGCCTTTACTCCGAGAGTCAGCGGCTCGTTGATCATCTCACGGGTGAGCGGATCGGGCGGATCCGCCTCGGCGGGATATGTGACCGCGGTACGCAGCTCCGAACCGTCCATCGGCTCGCCCAGTCCGTCGAGCTTCATGCCGAGGAGCTTCTGTCCCACCTTAACGCTGAACTTCGCGCCGGTATTCATGACGGTGCTGCCTACGCCTATACCCGAGATATCCTCGTACGGCATCAGGATAACATAATCGTCCTTGAATCCGATGACCTCGCACAGCGCGGTTACGGAATGATCCTTCGACGTGACCACGCACATATCCTCGAGCACGACGTCAGGACCCTGCGATTCGATCGTAAGGCCTACGACCCTGGTCACGCGCCCGAGCTCTTTTACATAGTTTTTCTCAAGCAGAGAATCGTATTTCTGAGTATCGACCATTTTTATTCCTTTTCGGCGAGCAGCCTGATATCCTCGATGAGGCTCATCAGCTGTCCGTCCAGACTGCAGTCATATATCCTCGATTCGGTCTCGATCATGCACTGGTTCCTCTCGAGCAGCTTATCCGCAACGACTTCGAGCTGCGCGCCTTCGGAGAGATATCCGCGGATCGCGTCCTTCGAGTACGAAACGACCGGGAAATCGGCCTCGGATACGCGCACGATGAAGTTTTCGTTGCCGTGCTTGTCCTTTAACGCGTTGTCGATGAGATGGAGGATGATCTCCTTTTTGTCATCGGCATATATCCCCGTCAGTTTTTGGATATACTTGATAACTATTTCGACAAAAGCAGGCTCCAATTCATCCACCTGCTTCTCATATTCTTCTCTATATTGATTTTTGATCTGCTCGAGCTCGGCGCGGGCCTGGGCATTCTCCTCCTCAGCCTGCTGCCTGCCCTGTTCGAGTCCCTCCGCGCGGGCCTGCTCGAGCGCCTCGTTTATGCGCTCCTCGGCCTTCTGCTCGGCGTCCTCGATGATAACGTTTGCCTGGGCGTTGGCGTCATCGAGCATCTGTGATATCTTCTGTTCGGTCTCAGCGATCCGGGCTTCGGTCTCCTCGAGCTCCTTTTTCTTTTCGCGGAGCCTCGACTCAACTTCCATGATGCCGGCCTCTTCGCGTGATGCGGGCACCTCGGTCTGTTCAGGGTCTTCGCTTAAGTACACCTGCTCCGTAGGGATCCCGGGCTCGAACCCGACATCCTCGCTCGTGAGGACATTGCCTTCGCTCAGCTTCTGCGAGAGCTCCTGGAAATCAACCTTTCTGTTAGAATTGATCTCCTCGAGGTACTTGTCCATCATCTTTTCCTGGATCTCTTCCGCCCTCGCGTTCATGTCGATATTGCGGATATCCTCGCTGTAGGCGATCTGACTGGCTTTGATAAGATTAGACAACTATATCGTCACCTCCGCCTCGTGAAATGATGATCTCGCCCGTATCCTCGAGCTTACGTATGATATTAACGATCTTCTGCTGCGACTCTTCAACATCCTTCATACGAACAGGTCCCATGTACTCCATGTCTTCCTTGATCATATCAACAAGACGTGAGGACATATTCCTGAAGATAGCATCCTGAACGTTCTCCACGGAGCCTTTGAGCGCAACGGCGAGGTCGGAATTCTCAACCTCACGCAGCACGCGCTGAATGGACTTGTCGTCGAGGAGCAGGATATCCTCGAATACGAACATCTTCTTTCTGATCTCGTCTGCCAGCTCGGGCTCTTCGATCTCGAGGGTTTCGAGGATGTGTTTCTCGGTCGCGCGATCTACGGTATTGAGGATCTCAACAACAGCATCTACGCCGCCGGCAATGGTGAAGTCCTGATTGGCCAGGCTGGCAAGCTTCTTTTCGAGCACTCTCTCAACCTCCTGTATAACATCGGGTGAGGTTCTGTCCATCATCGCGATACGCTTGGCAACGTCGGCCTGCTTGTCCGGAGGCAGCGCGCCGATGATCTGCGCCGACTGCGATGACGCAAGATACGAAAGGATGAGGGCTATGGTCTGCGGATGCTCATCCTGAATGAAGTTTAACAGCTGGGAAGGATCGACCTTACGCACAAATTCGAAGGGACGAACCTGCAGCGAAGCGGTAAGTCTGCCGATGACATCGACCGCGCGGTCGTTGCCGAGCGCCTTTTCGAGGAGCTCCTTCGCGTATCCGATACCGCCCTCCGCGATATACTGCTGAGCAAGGCAGAGCTGGTAGAACTCATCGATCACTGCGTCCTTTGTCTCCTGATCGACGCTCTTTGTATTCGCAATCTCGAGTGTGAGCGATTCGATCTCCTCTTCCTTAAGATGCTCAAAAAGCTTGGAAGAACGCTCCGGCCCGAGCGCGATCATGAGTATCGCGGATTTCTGCACGCCGTTATATTCATCAAGTGATTTGGTGCCGCCTGTAGTGCTAGCCATTTTAGAGTCCTCCGCCGGTAAATATCATTATTCCCAACCGTCATCCCTCAGCCAGTTGCGCAGCAGCGCGGCGACGGCTTCGGGATTCTCGTCGATATACTTTTCGATGAGCCTGCGCGTCTCGGATTTTTCGCCGAATTCGATGTCTTCAAGGCTCTGATTGTCCTTGGTGGTAGCGAGCAGTCTCTCAACAGAGAGCTCGGGCTCGGTCTCCACAACCTCCTCGGGCTGCATCGCCCTGAATACTACGAACAGGAGCAGACCAATGATCAGCAGCGCGAGCAGGATCTCGAGGTACATCGAAACATTGGTCTCCTTGACCTCGTTCGCGATAAAATTCGGGATCTCGTACGCGGTGATCGAGATGTTGGCAACGGGAATACCCGAAGCGTCTGCGAAAAGCTGACGGAGCACCTCGATCCTCTCTGCTTCTATACCGCTGTCGAGGGCCACGCGTCCGTTATTGTCGTTCATGACTCTCGCTACGTATTCATCAAATGTGGTGCCTTCGAGAAGGCCGAGTACGGTAAGCTCCTCCTCGGTGTGCTCAACTATCCTGGTGAGCGTTATTCCGAGCGAGGACTGCGCGTTATTGATAACGCCCCACTCCTTCTGTGTCTCGGTAACACGCTCACTCGGCATGTACTTGATGTCGAGCTCATCATAGGAGCTGTTTCCCGAGTTCTGGGTGGAGATATAATAGTCGGTCTCATCGTTCGAGTCGGTTCCCGGGATATCTCCCGAAGCTCCGGTGGTCTCTGACGAGATCTTTTTATAGGACGAATAAAGTCCCTGCTCGAGGCCCTCTCCCGCCAGATACTCGGTATAGAGGATCGAGGTCTTGTCACAGTTGACATCGAGCGAGGAAACGATCTCCGCGTCGCTGTAGCCGTTCTTTACCGCCAGCTCGAAGAGCTTGTCGTTGTACCATTTCTCGACAAGTTTCTTATATGCGAGGTTCGCGTTGAGGTCCTGTACATCGGGATCCTCCTCCTCGCCTCCGAAGAGCAGGTTTCCGTGCTGGTCGATGATCTTGATCTTGTCGGTGGTCGAGTTGCCGATCGCGTAAGCAACGGAGGTCGCGATCGATACGGGAGTCTCCTTTGTGTTGAAGCTCTCGTTTATCGTAAGGAACACGCTGCAGCTGATCTCCGATGCCGGAGCCAGTATCCTGTTGGTATTGTCCGCAGGGAAATAAACCACCGAAGCCTTCTCCACGCCGTCGAGCAGCGAAAGCTGCTTGGAAACGTAGGACTGCATATAGAGGTGGTTCTTCAGTATCTTGTCGTTGCTCGTGGTGCTCAGGTCATTCTCAAGAAGTCTCGCGAGCGTCATCTCATCGCCCGCTTCGGTGCCCGCGAGAGCGAGTACTGCGTTCTGTTTCTTCGTGACATCCACGTCGACGGTCAGGTTGTCCGCTTCGAGTTTGTTCGCAATGCCCTCTGCCGAAAGGATCTCCATCGCGGATTTCGCGGTGGCAGTCGATTCGAACGTGTTGAGGGGCTCGTACTGCACACGGCTCAAGAGTATGATCAGAATGACCAGAGTGAGCACAACAGCCGCAAACGAGCTGATCGAGATCACCTTCTGCCGCGTGGTCAGCTTCTTCCAGAATTCCAGAAGCCTGGCAGGTAATTGTCTAAGTCTTTCGAGCATTTCATTCTCCATTCCGTGCCTTGGCACAAATCATGTTACGGTCAAAAGCCGCAGTATCAGAACTGCAGCTGCATGATCTCCTTATACGCTTCGATCACGGCGTTTCTCACCGCAACCGTGTATTGCAGGGATATATTGGCCTTCATCTGGGCCACCTGAAGGTCATGAGTGTTCTCGGTCAGGCCCATCGCATAGGCAAGCTCTGCCTCCGCGGCCTCGTTCGAGTAGTCGTTGGTTTCCTTTATCATGTTCATCGCAGAATGAAGCAGTCCGTCAAAGGTCGAGCCTTTGGTCTCCTCCTCCTGCTTTAAGATCGAATCCTCATAGCCCTCGAGCCGCTTAAACTTGGCGGGGCTTGCAAGACTCGACGCACTGCTGATCCCCGAAAGTCCCTTCAGGCCGGGAACCGCAAGTATATCGGATATATTACTCATAGGTCATCCTCCTGCCGCGGGTCTTACTTACCGAGCTCCAGACCCTTTAAGAGCATGTTCTTTGTAGCGTTGAATGCCGTGACGTTCGCCTCATAGGAACGGGTCGCGTCGATGAGGTTCGTCATCTCGGTGACGGTATTGACATTGGGATAGGTAACATAGCCGTCATCATCCGCATCGGGATGCGCGGGGTCGTAAACCTTGACCAGCGAAGCGACATGGTCCTCAACGATGGCCGTAACCTTTACGCCGTTGCCCGTTGTGGAAACGGCATGATTGCTGCGGGACTGGTCGAGTGCGTACTGAAACGCGTTCTCGGTCTTCTCCGCGAAAACAACGGTCTTGCGTCTGTATGTCTTCCCGTGCTCGTCACGGGTAGTCTGCGCGTTGGCGATATTCTCCGCTATGGTGTCCATACGCATGGACTGTGCGGTCATGCCGCTCGCGCTGATATTCATGCAGCTGAATAATCCGCCCATAGATCCTCCTTAATGATCAGTGATCACGATGAAAGCACTGTCTTGATCCTGCTGAATTCCTGTGACATGGAATCGAGCAGTGTGTAATACATAATGGTGTTCTCCGCGAGATTCGCGTTTTCCGTATTGATATCGACATTATTGCCGTCGAGTCTGTAGCTGAGCTCCTGCTGATCGGTATAAAGCGTCGTCTCGAGCTTCGAAAGGTCGACATTCGCGACACGCTTGTTCAGATCGCCGCCGTCCCAGTAATCCTTCATGAGCTCGCCCTTTAAGTAGTCCTGGAACTTGATGTCCTTGCGCTTGTAATTGGGAGTATCGTTGTTCGCGATATTGTTCGCGATGACCTCATTGCGCTTCCAGCTCGCGTCCGCGGCTTTGTTCAGAACATTTATATAGTTGAAAGCATTCGATCCAATCATTTTCTTTCCTCCGCGTGCCGAATATTCACACAATTCGGCACAGTACATGGTTATACACTATTTATTATATAATACCCACACTAAAACACAAGATATATTTACAAAATTCTTTCAAAATACCATACTTTGTGGATACAATTTCTTTTTCATCATCTCCTTCCCGCTAAAAAAGCACAAAGGGATTTTGTATATACAAAATCCCTTTGAAAAATGCAATCCCTTGATAAGCTTATTTAGTTTCCTTCAGCTCATCGAAGACTACGTCATTAAGAACCTTGATATAGGTTCCCTTCATACCTGAGGACCTGGACTCGATAACGCCGGCGCTTTCGAATTTGCGCAGCGCGTTGACGATGACAGAACGCGTGATGCCCACGCGGTCCGCGATCTTGCTGGCAACGAGTATGCCTTCATTGCCCTCGAGTTCGTCAAATATGTGACGGATGGCCTCAAGCTCCGAAAAGCTGAGTGTGCTGATAGCCGATCTCACGATCTGTACCTTACGGTTCTCTTCGGCGTTCTCTTCATTTACCGAGCGCATCATCTCGAGTCCGACTACGGTGGTTCCGTACTCGCTGAGTATAATGTCGTCGATGTTGAAGCTGCTGCCCGAACGGTAAAGGAACAGCGTGCCGAGTCTCTCACCCGCGATATCGATAGGTGTGATGATAGCCACATAATTACCGATATTGTCGCCCTCGAAGCCCAGTGTCTCGAGGTTGACGTTCTCCTTGGTGGAGAGAATGTTGAGCAGGCGCTCGTTAAGCTCCGGGTCGATATGTCCGCCGACCGAATCCTTAATAAGCTCCTGTATCGGAGTGATGTCGTTCCTGTTCTTGATGCCGAGTATCTTGCCCTTTCTGCTGATGACAAGGATATTCGATTCAAGTATGTCGCCGAGAACAAGACAAATATCGTTAAACACAACCTTATGAGAACTGTTATTGTGTAAAAGCTTGTTTATCTTTCTGGTTCTGTCAAGCAATTGTACGCTCATTTAAATAATCCCCCATGCAAAACAATCATTTGGATACAATTTACATATTAGCACAGATTGTTTTGAAAATGCAATAGAAACTATTCAAATTTGCGCAATTATTTATAAATTGCAGATACAATTTATGACTGTTCTTCGACAACAGGCACATCAGGCTTCTGCCATGAGACAAAATCGCAGTCCGGATGGTTCGAGCATCCGTAGAATCTCCTGCCTTTTTTCGTCTTCATGATCAGCACGTCGCCGGTGCCGCACTTGGGGCACTTCTGTCCGGTCTTCTCGATCAGAGGCTTTGTATTCCTGCAGTCCGGGAAGTTCGGGCAGGCAAGGAACTTGCCGTGCGGTCCGTACTTGATGACCATGCGGCTGCCGCACTGGTCACATATTATATCGGATTCTTCGTACTTAATGTTAACCTTTTCGAGTTCTTTGTTCGCTGCCTCGACCGCCGTCTCGAGATCGGGGAAGAAATTCTCGATGACCGTCTTCCACTTTACCTCGCCGTTTCCGACCGCGTCGAGCAGGCCTTCCATCGTGGCCGTGAAGTTAACGTCCACTATACCCGGGAAGGATTTGGTCATGATGTTGTTGACCGCCTCACCGAGCTCGGTTATGTACAGATTCTTATTTTCCTTCGCGACATAATGGCGCGCGATTATCGTAGTTATGGTGGGAGCATAGGTACTCGGGCGTCCGATGCCGAGCTCCTCGAGTGTCTTTACCAGAGAGCCCTCGTTGAAATGAGCGGGCGGCTGCGTAAAATGCTGCTCTGCTTCGATGCCTGCGCATACGGGTCTGGTATCCTTTGTGATCCAGGAAAGGTCCTTATTGTCCTCATCCCTGTTCTGCTCATCATCAAGCTTGTATACCGACATGAAACCGTCAAAGGAAAGCGTTGCCGCTCCTGCCGTAAATGTATATCCGGCCGCGTCAAGCTTGATATTGATCGTATCGTAAACCGCCTGCTCCATGCGGCTCGCGACAAAGCGCTTCCATATCAGCTTATAGAGCCTTAACTGATCGCGCTGCAGCGAATCCTTGACTTCATCGGGAGTAAGATCGATATACGAGGGTCTGATCGCTTCGTGAGCGTCCTGTATCTTCTTCTCTGATTTTGCCTCCGCAGGCTTTTCCGAGAGATATTTCTTTCCGAAGGCGCCTTCGATATACTCTCTGGCCGCCTTGTCCGCCTCTTCCGAGATACGGGTCGAATCGGTACGCAGGTATGTGATAAGTCCGATCGTGCCGTGTCCCTTTACATCCACGCCTTCATAGAGCTGCTGCGCGAGCTGCATGGTCTTCTGCGTGGAGAAGTTTAAGAGCTTTGACGCCTCCTGCTGCAGCGTACTCGTGGTAAACGGCAGGGGTGCCTTGCGTCTGCGCTCACCGTGCTTGATATCGGTTATGGTAAACGCTGCTCCCTCGAGCGCTTTCCGGACAGCGTTCGCCTGCTTTTCGGATGTGATGTCTATCTTCTTGCCGTCTTTGCCGGTCAGATGCGCCTTGAAATGCTTGCCCGAAGGTCCGTCCAACATAGCGTCGATGTACCAGTACTCCTCGGGTACAAAAGCCGCGATCTCCGCCTCTCTGTCCGCAATGATGCGGAGCGCCACGGACTGCACGCGTCCCGCCGAAAGACCGGACTTAACCTTCGCCCAGAGCAGCGGGCTGATCTTGTAGCCCACGAGTCTGTCCAGCACACGTCTGGCCTGCTGCGCGTCGACCAGATCCATATCGATGTCCCTGGCCTGCTTGATCGAATTCTTTATCGCGTTTTTGGTGATCTCGTTGAAGGTGATCCTGCTGCAGTTTTTCTCGTTAAGCTTGAAAAACTCATACAGATGCCAGGAGATCGCCTCTCCCTCACGGTCAGGGTCCGTTGCGAGATATATCTTATCGGCCTTTTTGACCTCTTTGCGGATATCGGCGAGCAGTGTGCCCTTTCCGCGTATAGTTATATATTTAGGTTCAAAATCGTGTTCCACATCGATGCCCATACTGCTCTTGGGCAGATCTCTCACATGTCCGTTCGATGCGATAACCTCATAACCGGCGCCAAGGAACTTCTTGATAGTCTTGGCCTTTGCCGGCGACTCCACGATTACCAGATTCTTTGCCATCCCTATATACCTCCACTGCGTTTCGGTCATTCGCAGTCTGTGCTTCGCGCAGATCTGCCTGCCTCCACTTAACTTAAGCGTTCATTAGCATACACTTTTTTCTTTAGGGATGCAAGGAAAAAATTATAATTGCCTCACAGCGACAAAACTTCCGTCCCCCGTACTTCTTGCCAGACCGCGCAGTTCGAGGAACGTCAGAGTCGCCATCAGCTGAGAAAAATCAAGCCCCGTGCGGAACGATAGCTCGGTGGTGCTCTTTGGTCTCAGGTCAAGTAATTTCAGCACCGCAGTCTGATCCGAAGTGAGGCCCTTTACCTTTAATCTGCGGTTAGCCCGTGTCCGCGCGCCCTCCCGATCAACCAGATAACCGTATGAATGCGCCATCTCGGCCACTATGTCTTCGGGTGAAGTCACCAGCCGCGCTCCCTGACGTATAAGCTTGTTGCAGCCGTCGCTGAGTTTGTCACCGATGCGCCCCGGGATCGCATATATATCCTTCCCCTGTTCTAGCCCCAGCTCCACCGTGATCCCGGTCCCGCTGCGCTGCCTGGCTTCCACCACCAGAATGCCGTCGGACAGACCCGATATGATCCTGTTGCGCATCGGAAAATTTGCGGGGAGCGGGTCTCTTCCGGGCGCGAACTCCGATATCAGCCCGCCGTTTAAAGGGATCCTTTCGTAAATATCCTTATTTGCCGGAGGATAGCAGATATCCACTCCGCAGCCGAGTATCCCGTATGTCCTCCCGCCGCCCTGCAGCGCTCCTCTGTGCGCGTAGCCGTCTATCCCCGCCGCCATGCCGCTGATTATATCTATCCCAAGCCTCGCCAGTTCTTCGGAAAAACTCACTCCGAGCTCGCGCCCGTACGGAGTGCAGCCTCTGCTGCCAATGACCGCTATCGCCGGCCTGCCGTTTTCGGGAAGTCTTCCTTTATAAAACAGACCCGGCGGCGGATCGGCGATCTGTCTCAGCCGTTCCGGGTACTGCGGATGCTCACGGCTCACAAAGCCGATCCCGCACGCCCTGAGTTTCTCATACTCCTCATGCGGGTCATACCCTCTCCTGCGTTCGATCATTTTCTCAAAGGAATGCGGACTCAGTATCCCCGATGAAAACAGTTCGCCTTCACCTGCTCCGAACACCTCTTTCGCCCCTCCGAAGCATTCGATCAGTCGGTCGGTCTCAAAAGCGGTCAGGTAATCCACTCCCGCGAGAAACAACATGTATTCTTCGTTTTCGGTATCTACTCCGTCCGGTCTTTCATCCACGGCTCTTATGCTCCTTTCGCAGTTCTGCCTGCTTTTTATTTCAATATCTCGTCCATCCCCGCGATGCCCATCCTGTAGCCGAGTGCCTCCGCCAGATGCACGCTCCTTATCCGCTCCGCCCCGTCCATGTCCGCGATCGTCCTCGCCACCCTCAGGATCCTGTGATACCCGCGCGCGCTCAGGTTCATCGCCTCGAACGCGTTCTCCATCATTTTCCGCTCTTCTTTGCCGAGCTCGCAGAAGCGCATGATCTCCGATCCCGTCAGCTGGGAGTTGAAATTGATATCGAGCCCGCGGTAACGCTCCTCCTGCACGCTGCGCGCGCTCTCCACGCGCTGTCTTATCACTTCGCTCGATTCGTTCCTGCCGATCGAGCTGAGTGCCTTGTACTCGATCTCCTCGACGTTGACGCACAGATCGATCCTGTCGAGTATCGGCCTGCTGATCTTTCTCCTGTAGCGGTTTATCATGCTGGGCGAGCAGGTACAGCGGTTGCGGTCGGGGTAGTAGCCGCAGGGACAGGGATTCATCGACGCTACCAGCATGAACCCCGCCGGATATGTATACGACGCCGAAAGCCTCGAAATATGCACCTCTTTGTCCTCGAGCGGCTGTCTGAGCGCTTCGATCACTTCGCGCGAGAATTCCGGCAGCTCATCAAGGTACAGTATCCCATTGACCGCGAGGCTTACCTCTCCCGGGCGCGGATACTGTCCCCCGCCGATCACCGAATTGACCGTGGCTGTATGGTGCGGGCTGCGAAACGGCCTGTGGGTGACCATGCTCATGCCGCTGCCGAGCTTCCCCGCTACGCTGTATATCCTGGTCAGCTCCATGCTCTCGTCGAAGTTCAGCTTCGGCATGATGCCCGGCATGCGTCTCGCGATCATCGTTTTTCCGGCGCCCGGCGGACCGGACATCAGAAGATTATGCTGCCCGGCTGCCGCTATCTCCGCGGCGCGCCTCGCGGCCGCCTGCCCAGCTACCTCGGAAAAATCAGGAATCGCCTCACTCTCCTGCTGCGCGAATATCCTGTCCGTATCCACATGCACCGGTCCCAGACCGTCTTCGGCACCGTACAGGAACTCAACCAGCTGCGCGAGGCTTTCGCTGCCGTAGCAGTCAACACCCTGTACCACGCCGGCTTCGAGCACGTTTTCTTTGGGGACTATCACCTTTTTGATCCCGTTTTCGCGAGCGGCGAGCACTATCGGAAGTATGCCCGGGATACCCTTTATCTCACCGTCGAGACCCAGTTCGCCCACCACCAGCGCGTCTTCGAGCTGTTCTGCGGGTATCATCCCGGATGCAGCCATGACCGCGAGGGTTATCGGCAGGTCAAAGCCCGTTCCGCTCTTTCGCATATCGGCCGGCGACAGGTTTATCGTGATGTGTTTCGGTCTCATCCCGAAGCCCGAATTCTTAAGGGCCGTGCGGACTCTGTCGCGCGCCTCCTTTACTTCGCTCGCGAGAAATCCGACCATGTTGAACAGAGGCAGACCGTCACTCACATCCGCCTCACAATTAATGATCTGCGCCTCGATGCCGTACACCGCCGCGCTCATTACACTGCTGTACATTTTGCCTCCGTTTAAAACAAATGTGGAAAGTATCGAACAGAAAAATAAGATGTTTTCAGAATTTAAGAAAAATAGACTTCTGTTTTATCTGTATGCGAACAGATTAGCACAAAAGTCTAATTAAGTCAATGATTATTTTGAATTTTCAGATAATTACTTCTCATTCCTGGTGAGGATCTTCTGGAGCTCGGCCATGAACGTATCCACATCCTGGAACTCACGGTAAACCGACGCGAATCTTACGTAAGCTACCTGATCGAGCTTCTGGAGTCTGTCCATGATCAACTCTCCGATCACGGACGAAGGGATCTCCTTTGTGTCCATGTTGAATATCGTGTTCTCGATATCGTCGATCATATCGGTGATCTTATCGAGCGGCACGCTGCGCTTTCTGACCGAGAGCATGATGCCCTTTTCGATCTTGGCCCTGTCGTAGGCCTCACGCGTATTGTCCTTTTTGATAACGAATACAGGGATAGTCTCAACCTTTTCATAGGTGGTGAAACGCTTGTTGCAGGCATCGCACTGGCGGCGGCGTCTGATGGAATCGCCGTCTTCCGCAGGTCTCGAATCGATAACTCTGGTATTTTCATCTCCGCAGTAAGGACACTTCATCTTAAGAAAACCCCTATATATAGTTATTTGAGCTATACCTCAGCCCCTATATATAAGTTTAAGTAAAAGAAATGCTTTGTCAAGGAAAAATCACTTTTCGCGGGCAAACACATACATTCCTATCCCGGCTGCGATCGTCAGGTTGAGTGAGTCGACGAATTCTGTCTGCTCGATACGTACCGGCTGACCGTATCCGGAAAACTCCGAAGGCAGTCCCGTGGCCTCGTTGCCGAATATCAGGCTGAACCGGTCGTTTCCCGGCATATCGGCATCACGAAGGGAGCAGCTGCCGTCGAGCATGAACGGATAGAGACGCCTTTTCAGCTCATCGTTCCCCGCCTTGACCGTATCGGCGGAAAAACCGCAGTAACGCGCGGCATACTCATTAAAACCGGCAAATTTCTCATGCCTGATCCTGAACAGCGAGCCCATGCTGGCCCTGACGGTCTTCGGGTTAAATACGTCCGCCGCGGGCTCGATCACCGCCAGATCGTAATAGCCGAAGCCGCACGCGGTCCTGATTATCGTACCGAGATTGCCCATGTTCCCGGGATTGACGAGCACTATATGGCGCCTGTCGGGATCGAGCGCACACGAAAACTTCTTAAACACGCCGATCACATAGACGTTTTCCTTGTCGGAAAGCTTAGAAATGAGCTTGTTGTTCTCGGTTACAGGTATCCGGCCGGCCTTCTCCTCAAGCCGGTCCCTGTCGGTAAACGAGCTGTGGACTATGATCTCCTCCACGCACCCTGGCATCGCGTCGATCAGTTCGAATGTCGGGAACGCGCCGAGCGTGTACGAATAGTCCGCCTCTTTTTTGTATGTTTTGATATCCATGTCTGTGTCTCCCGCGCGTATCGGCCGCAGCCGCCGCGCCCCGTCATTACTTTCCGCACATAACGGTGACCGCGCCCGGCATGACCTCTATCTCGCTCTTTAAAAAGCTGCCGCCGTACTCGCCGTCAATGCTCCATGCCAGCTCCTCATCCGCGGTCAGGCTGACCTTTGTCACCTGATGGAATGAGATATGCGGATCGTTTACGTCACCGCGCATCAGCGCTGAAATGATATTCCCTATCTCCACCGCTTTTTCCGGAGAACGGATGAGCAGCAGCTCCATTTTGCCGTCATCGAGCTTAACGTCAAAGCTCTTTAAGAAATCGAGTCCGCCGATCGAAACCGAATTGCTGACCGTTCCGAACAGATAATCGCCCTCTTCCGTAAAGCCGTCCGCCTCGATCTTTATATGTCTCTTGAATCCGAGGTTTTCAGGCAGTGCCGATGCCGCGGTCAGGATATACGCCGCATATCCGAGCACGTTCTTGAGCTTCTGGTCGGTGCCGTAGCTTATCTCCGAAAAAGCCCCGAACGCCGCGGTATAGTTAAAGAAACTCCCGCTGCCCATTTTCCCGACATCGTACGAAAAAGGCCGGCCCGTAAAAACGGTCTCGAGCGCCTTGCCAAAGCCTGCGGGGATCCCGAGGCTCTTTGAAAAATCATTGGTGCTGCCCGCCGGGATATACCCGATGCGGGGCTTATCCTTCATAGCCATCGTTCCCGAGATCACATGATTGAGGGTACCGTCCCCGCCCACGCAGAGCACCATGTCCGCCCTGCCGTCAAAGCTCTTTAAGATATCCTCCGAATTGATCTCTCCCGGGATTATCGGAAAGACGGTCGGTTCGTAGCCTTCCTTTGCCGCCCTTCTCACAATGTTCATGATGCTCTGGGGGCCTTTTTTCTTGCCGGCCGCCTCATTGATCAGAACAACCATTTTCTTTCTGTCCATTTATTCTCCCTGCCCTAAAACTCGTTATCCGGTCCGCATTCCGTTACCTTATCCTGCGTCCCGCCGATCTGACATTCAGGATATACCCGAAGAAACCGCCTATCACACCCCCGATGATATGAGAAGTGTTCGAGATATTGTCGCTGACCGTCAGACCCTCAAAGATCTGCTGTCCGATATAGAATGCCGCCACCAGTATAAAGGTCAGCGGGATCTCGCCTTCCTTAAAGCCTGTGAACGATGACAGCAGTATAAACGCAAACACCACGCCGCTCGCCCCGCAGAGCGCTATATTGGGAAACACGATATAGTTGAAGATGCTGGTAGCTAACGCGGTAACGGCCGCGACGGTTATCAGCGTTCTGGAACCGTATTTCTCCTCGAGCATCGGCCCGAGCAGCAGGATATAACTCATATTTCCGATCAGATGCGCCCAACCGGAATGCCCGAGAACATGCGTGAATGCCCTCAGCCACGTAAGCGGCGAAAGCAGCGACGAATGATAAGTCATGAACAGCAGTGCCGTGGACTTTCCGTTCGTAAGCGTGCCCAGCACGGTCACCGCAAAGCATAACCCTACGAATGCCAGCACAAACGGCGCGTTAAATGTGATCCTGAGTCTCTTTTTCATAGTTATCTCTTTTCTTTACCCGACCTGTACCACACCGTCGGACTTGACCGTGATCGTCATGCCCGTTTTTACGTAGTTAAGAAATTCGTCGCCCAGACTGTCGATAGTAGGCATCTTCGCGTCGGTCCAGATGTCCGAGAGCAGCACTCCCGCTGCGCCGATCGAGTCTATCGGCTTTGAAAAGAGCATGCAGGCCGGCTGACGGCCGTAATCGGATGCCGTATAGAGGATCATGCCGCCTGTCGTTGAACCGATGGTCTGGGGCAGACAGAGCGCAACGCCTGCCATCGGCTTTTTGTAAAGGTCGGGATTGTTCTGGTCGGAACAGGTGGCCTTCTTGTCTCCGGTCAGGAAACTCGTCTGATAGCTGGCCAGTGTATTAAAGCCCTCGTGTGAAACGAGCGCGGTCGCGGTGCAGGTTCCCGGCACCACTATTCTGCCTTGGAACTCTTTCATTATACCTTCCCTCCCGTGATCATCGATAATATCCTGTCGTCCTCATAGAAACGGCACGAAGTGTAGGTTCTGAGCTTATTGGAATTGGTGATGATCGGCACGCTGTGCACGAGCGGGTTGTCGCAGTACATCAGCGGGCAGATATAGCTGATAGTAAGGCCTGCCCCGGCTGCCATCCTCTCCTCTTCGGTCCCGCGTATCGCTTTGATAACGCCGGGCGCGGAGGTGAGCACCGTCGGGATGACGGGCTTTTTCCTGCCGTTTTTCTTAAGTGCCGCACAGATCTTATTGATCCAGTCGAGCAGCTCATCCTTCGACAGATGAGGACATCCGATAAAGCACATCTTCGGCTTTGCGTCGGGATTCTTCCAGATGACCGGATAGTTGTTCCTGACTCTTGCCAGCTCCGCGTCATCGATAACATAGGTTTTCGCGTCGGGCTCGATGATGCTCTCGCCGAGCTCAACGGCCTCGGGAGTCAATCCGTCGATATGGTATAATCCGACGGCGCCGTTCGATGCGGTGGCCGCGCCGAAATTCTTAAGATACGCGCATACTTTCGGAGTGAGCTCATGTCCGAGATATTCCGAAAGTCCGTAAACGTACGGAACATCCTCCATGACCTTCATTCCGATGGCCGAGCCGAGCAGCTGCGCGGAAGGCAGCGTCGAGGTCTTGAGCATGATCTTCCATTTTGCGCGCCTGCCCTCGTCGGTGAGCAGTCCGAATTTCGGAACGCATCCGAGTATCGAGCCGAACAGTTCGATGATGCCGGAATTGCGGTTGCATCTCGCGCCCAATACGGAGTTTGCGTAAACTACCGCGGATGACTCCGCCCAGCTCAAAACATCGCCCTTTTTCGGCTTATTTCCCTGCTCGTCGAAATAGCACGCGCATGAAAAACCGTCGGTGCTGAGCAATCCAAGCTTCTCGAGCTGTTCCTCGTATCTGTCCTGCATCGAATACATGAACTGCTTGAATACCAGGTCCCTTATCGGTCCCGAAGGCACATTCTTATCGAGGGGTCTCGGGTCCATCGTAAATTTCTGTTTTGAAGCAACGCCTGCCTCGATAAGCTGATCCATCAGCTTATATACGGGATGGATGACCTTGAGTCCGAAGCTGGTCACGAGATGTCCGTACTCTCCGGTAACGGGCGTCATCTCTTCCGCTCCGAACAGCTCGCCGTAACGAACGAGCGTCTGCATAACCTTGGCATAGGTCTCACCCTGCTTGCCGTCATATATATCCTGCTGTTCCTGTGTCAGTCTCATTTTATGCCCTCCGTCAGATCTTCATCGCCGTTTCATAGGCATTCCAGATAACACTGCGCAGATTGCCTATCTGTCTGCAGTCGCCGACGAGATGTACGCCTCCCTTTTCGGGCGCAATGGGATTGGGGATATAGCCTACCGAGCTGATGACCGAATCGCATTCGATCGTAATGTCACCGTTCTTTGTCTTGCATACCACAGAGCCGTCGCGGACTTCCTTGACCGCGGTCTCGAGGTAGACCGGCGTCTTATGCAGCGCGAACCACTCGCGCAGATAAGAACTGTTGGCCAGACAGACGCCTGTCTGCGATACCAGATCGTCCTTCATCTCGATGATGACCGGATGCTTGCCCTGAAGAGCCAGCTCGTACGCGATCTCACAGCCCGTAAGGCCTCCGCCGATCACAGCTACCCTGTCTCCGACGGGCTTGCCGTTTAAGAACTCGCAGGCTTCGACCGTCTTGTCGAAGCCGGGCACATTGCGGAAGAATCTGGGCTTTGAGCCTGTAGCCACGATAACCTCATCCGCGCCGGTCTCTTCGACGGAGGTGATCTCGGTATTGTATCTGATCTCAATGCCAAGCTTGTTCATCTCCCTGCGGTACCAGTCGAGCAGATCTCTTAACTTCCCCTTATAGCTCTCGGCGCTGGCAGCGATGAATGTACCGCCGAGCTTATCCGACTTCTCATAGATTACGGGGTTATGGCCGCGCAGCTTCAACACTCTGGCCGCCTCCATGCCGCCTATGCCGCCGCCGATGATCGCAACCGTTTTGGGCGCCGCGGTCTTTTTGATGTAATGCTTGTTCCACTGCATCGTCTCCGCATTGACCGCGCATCTGGCGAGCGCGAGGCTGTCGGAGAGTGCCTGATCGTTGGGAACTCCCTTGTAATGGCACATATTGAAGCATCCGTTATGACAAAGTATGCAGGGCCTGATATCCTCTTCCCTGTCGTTGATGAGCTTGGTGATCCACTCCTGATCCGCGAGGAAATTGCGCGCGAATCCGGCACCGTCGAGGCGTCCGGCTTTGATCGATTCGGCCGCCGCCGCGGGATCGAGTCGTCCGGCGCATACCACGGGGATATCGACGAACTGCCTGATATGCTCCACATCGGCCAGGTTGCAGTTCTCGGGCATGTAGATCGGAGGATGCGCCCAGTACCATGCGTCGTAGGTACCGTTGTCGCAGTTTAGCATGTCGTAGCCGGCATCCTGCAGGAATCTCGCGGCCTTCTCGGACTCTGCCATGTCACGGCCTACTTCGGTGTATTCCTCACCGGGCAGCGCGCCTTCCCTGAAGCCCTTTGTTTTTGAAACAACACTGTATCGTAAGGATACGGGGAAATCCTTTCCGCATTCCTTTTTAATGGCTTTTACTATATCCGCAGCGAAACGGTAACGGTTCTCGAGCGATCCGCCGTATTCGTCGGTTCTCTTATTCACATAGGGGAGCGTGAACTGGTCGAGCAGATATCCCTCATGCACCGCATGGACCTCCACTCCGTCTACGCCCGCGTCCTTGCAGAGCTTCGCCGACTTAGCAAATGCGTCGACAAACTCCTGTATCTCCTCCTTTGTCATCTCCCTCGAAGGAACCTTGTCCGACCAGCGGTTCGGCGAAGCGCTCGCCGAAGCAGTGATCTTGTCCAGATTCATAAAAGGCTTTGAAACCGCGCGCAGCACCGGATTGGTGTACAGGGTCTCCATCATCGATGAGATCGTAAATGAACGACCGAAGCCCGCAGTCAGCTGAATGAACAGTTTCGCGCCGGTCTTATGAAACTCGGGCATCCACTTTGCCAGATCACGATACATCTTTTTATTCTTATAGAGCCACTGCCCGAACATGGGATTGTACACGGGCTGACAGCCGGGCAGCACCAGTCCGCAGTTATTCTTTGCGACCTCCATGATAAACTTCGCGCCGACCTTGTCGAAATGATTCTTCTCCATCCATCCGAACAGATCGGTCCCGCCCATCGAGGTCAGGACAAAACGGTTTTTGATCTCACAATTGCCGATCTTCCACGGCGTCATCAAAGGTTCCAGTTCTTTTCGCATACCCTGTGATCCTCCAATTTTTTTGCAGGCATATTACACCTTCTCTACAGATAATCGTACCTTTATCGGAGGTTTCCGTCAAGGGATTATCGAAAAGAGAAAAAGACAAAAGGTGCCTGTCACCATTAATGGTGACAGGCACCTATCATAACCATTCGGCCGTCAATTAAACGGGATAAGCCTTATTCTCTTTGTCGGCAGCGTTTACGTCAACGCCCTTCTGCTGAGCCTGACGATACTTGAAGAAATCGGTAGCTACCTGAGGGAACAGAGCGTAGGAAAGAACATCCTCGTCCTGCTGGATCCATTCCTTGCACTCCTCACGGAACTTATCGAGCTGAGGCGGGATAAGGTCTGCGGGACGGCAGGTGATGGGCTTTGTATCGCCGATGCACTTCTTCTGTACTTCGGGATTGAAAGGCTTGATGGTCTGTCCGAACTCACCGGAAAGGATCTTCTTGGACTCCTTGGTAACCATCTTGTATCTCTCGCCCTGGAGCACGTTAAGTACGGCCTGGGTACCAACGATCTGCGACGAAGGGGTAACCAGCGGGGGCTCACCGAAGTCCTTACGAACTCTCGGGATCTCCTCGAGCACTGCCTGGAACTTATCCTCGGCATGAGCTTCTTTAAGCTGTGATACGAGGTTCGAGAGCATACCGCCGGGAACCTGGTACATAAGGGTCTTGATGTTAACGCCCATAACCTTGGGATTAAGAAGTCCGCTCTTTAAGCACTCCTCGCGGTAGGGAGCGAAGTACTCGGCGATCTCGGAAAGGATGCCCTGATCGAGGCCGGTATCATAAGGAGTACCCTTGAAGGTCTCTACCATAACCTCTGTAGCGGGCTGTGAAGTACCCATAGCCAGAGGCGACATAGCGGTATCGATAACATCGCAGCCTGCCTCTACGGCCTTCAGATAGGTCATCGAAGCAACACCCGAGGTGTAATGTGTATGAAGCTGGATAGGAAGCTTTGAACCTGCCTTAAGGGCGGTAACGAGCTTGGTAGCCTCGTAGGGAACGAGCAGACCTGCCATATCCTTGATACAGATGGAATCTGCGCCGAGCTCTTCGATCTGACGCGCGGTCTTCTCCCAGTACTCAAGTGTGTAAGCATCGCCGAGTGTGTAGGAAAGAGCGATCTGAGCGTGTCCGCCTTCCTTCTTGGTAGCCTTAACGGCTGTCTCGAGGTTGCGCAGGTCGTTCAGGCAGTCGAAGATACGAACGATATCGATACCGTTTGCAACCGACTTCTGAGCGAAATACTCAACAACATCGTCAGCGTAGTGATTGTATCCTAAGATGTTCTGTCCGCGGAAGAGCATCTGAAGCTTTGTGTTCTTGAAACCGGCCTTAAGCTTTCTTAAACGGTCCCAGGGATCCTCTTTAAGGAAACGAAGGCAGGCATCGAATGTAGCGCCGCCCCAGCACTCTACCGAGTGATATCCGACCTTATCCATCTTATCGATGATGGGAAGCATAAGCTCGGTAGGCATTCTCGTAGCGATCAGAGACTGATGCGCATCACGAAGGATGGTCTCTGTAATGCCAACGGGCTTTTTAGTGATCTCAGCCATTATTATATCCTCCAAATAATTAATCTAATGTTATACGACGTCGCAGCTCTGACACCCGTCCCCGAATTCGCTCCGGTTGTCATCACTTTGCTGCTTTTTCCGTCGCAGCTCTGACACCCGTCCCCGAATTCGCAGACCGTCCGTGCTTCGCACGTCCGTCGCGCCTGAAGGCGCTCCTGTCTGCTTCATTCGCTCCGGTTGTCATCACTTCGTGTCCGTCTGCCTGCCTACATCGCTGCAAGCAAGCTTGCGCGATGCATGCAATGCATCCGACACGAGCTGCGACTGTTTATACTCCAAATATCGCCATGAATACACCGGCCGCGACAGCGGTACCGATAACACCGGCTACGTTGGGTCCCATAGCATGCATGAGCAGGAAGTTCGTGGGATCGTACTCAGCACCGACCTTCTGTGAAACACGCGCCGCCATAGGTACGGCGGAAACGCCCGCGGAACCGATCAGAGGGTTGATCTTGCCGCCCGTGATCTTTGAAAGGAGCTTACCGAGCATAACGCCGCCGAAGGTACCGAATGCGAATGCTACAAGTCCGAGCGCAACGATCTTGATGGTGGTCCAGTTAAGGAATGCCTCTGCGGATGTGGAAGCGCCTACGGAAGTACCGAGCAGGATAACTACGATGTACATAAGAGCATTGGTAGCGGTCTCAGCGAGCTGACGTGTAACGCCGCACTCACGGAAAAGGTTACCGAGCATCAGCATACCTACAAGGGGAGCTGTCGAAGGAAGGATCAGTACAACAACTACCGTGATGATGATCGGGAAGAGGATCTTCTCGAGCTTGGTTACGGGACGAAGCTGCTGCATCTTGATCTTGCGCTCTTTGTCTGTCGTGAAGAGCTTCATGATCGGAGGCTGGATGATCGGGACGAGTGACATATAAGAATATGCCGCAACCGCGATGGGTCCCATGAGTTCCGTCTGTCCGAGCTTACCCGCAAGGAAGATGGATGTGGGGCCGTCAGCGCCGCCGATGATGGAGATGGCCGCAGCTGCCTTATCGTTGAAGCCGAGAAGGATAGCTCCGAGGTATGCAAGGAAGATACCGAGCTGTGCCGCAGCGCCCATCAGGAAGCTGATAGGGTTGGCGATCAGGGGACCGAAGTCCGTCGACGCGCCTACTCCCAGGAAAATAAGTGAAGGCATGATGCCCCACTCATCGAGTGTAAAGAAATATCTTAAAAGTCCGCCTCCGTGTCCGCCTTCTCCGAGTTCGTGCATGATATCCGGATACATGTTAACCAGAAGCATACCGAAGGAGATAGGAACAAGCAGGAGGGGTTCAAAGCCCTTTGCAATCGCCAGATACAGGAACACGAACGCTACAAGGATCATAAGGACATTTCCCCATGACAATGTGGCGAACGCAGTCTGTTTGGCCAGATTGCTGAGCGTTGTCAATACATAATCCATAGAATATTATTCCTCCTATTTAGATGCGGTTTTACCGCATCTGATTCCTCGCCATACACGCCGCTAGCGTAGTAGGCTCATGAAGAAAGGTAAGGTCTTATCAGTTAAGGGTTGCAAGGATATCGCCGGCTTCTACCGCAGCACCAACGGATGTGTCGATGCTCGCGATGGTTCCGTCCTCAGTTGCAACGATCTCGTTCTCCATCTTCATGGCCTCGAGAATGATGATAGCCTGTCCCTTCTTAACGGCGTCGCCGACCTTAGCCTTGATGCCGAGGATCTTGCCGGGCATGGGAGCCGCAACCTTGATGGCGCCCTTTCTGCCTGCAGCTGCCTTGGGAGCGGGTGCTGCCTTGGGTGCGGGAGCTGCCTTGGGAGCTGCTGCCGCAACGGGTGCGGATGCTGCGCCGCTCTCTTCTACAGATACTTCATAAACATTGCCGTTAACAGTGATCGTATAATTTTTCATTTTGATTTCCTCCGATAATTTATCTTCTGCGTCTGATGCTTCGTACCACCAGACCGTCAGCAGGCACATATCCGTCTCCTGCTTCTGCTTCAAATGCGTAAATGGCTGCCGTGATCACAGCAACAAGCTCCTCGTCGTCCGAAAGATCCTCGACCGGTTCTTCGACAACTGCGGGCTTGGGTGCCTCGACCGTCTTGGGCGCCGATTTCTTGTTGGCGATCGCCTGGAAGATCTTTCCCTGAATGGCGATCACGATGGAAATAAAGGCTAAGGCTATGAAAACTATGCCGATTCCCATTACGGTATTAAGTCCGGCTCTGGCCATTGTTTCACCGAGGCTTTCGCCAGCGGTAAGATATGCCAAATTAGTCAATATCATAATATTTCCGTCCTCTCATCAATAGAGCATCTCGAATGCATAAACAAGGTTCTTGCGTGCCGAAGCGGCGTCGATGATGGAATCGACATAGCCGCGCTTGGCAGCCATCTCTGCGCCCTGTGCATCGGCAACGGCCTTTGCGTCGGTACCTGTGATCTGTGCCTCAAGCTCAGCCTCCATGGGACCGATCTTGGCGGTATCGAGAGCAAATACCATGTCAGCGCCGAGTGCCTTTGAGTTCATGATCGTGTATGCCGAACCGATAGCCTTGCCCGTGATAAGGTTAACCTTTGCGATATCGGCGTTGGCAAATGCCGCTGCAAGCTTTGCGAGAGGAAGCGCAAGTCTTCTCTCCTGGCAGATACATGAACCGAAGCCGGATACATTGGTAAGGGTAAGTACGGGGATATCGAAGGAATCACAGAAGTAAACAAAATTCAGTGCCTTTCTCACACCCTCAACGGTAAGCGCGTTTCCGAAAGTCTCAACAGCCTTGCCGTTGTCATCGAGAACAGCCGCGCGGTTCGCGATCGCGCCTACGGTTACGCCGTCAAGCTTGATGAAACCGATGACCATCTCTTTTGCGAAGCCCTGCTTGATCTCAAAGAAGAAATTGTCGTCGGAAATAACCGAAAGAGCCTTTGCGCCGTCGTCGATAACAGCGGCGAGCTCGGGAGTCTCACGGTTAAGATCGTCTGTCGTGTCTGCCTCGGGAGCAGCCTCGTCAAGGTTGCCGGGGATCAGGGAAACGAGCTGACGTACGGAATTGAGAACCTCTTCCTCGGTCTTGCAGGTAACGTCTACAGCGCCGTTCTGCGCCTTGAACTCTGCCGAAGCGGTGTCACACTTGTCAACGTTGTTGTTCTTAACGGCGTTGGGTGTGTTGATGAAGAGCTTGCCTTCCTCGGAAGCGAATACGAAATCGCACATGGAGGCAGAAACGGAAAGCCCGCCGCCGCAGGTTCCGAGTACAACCGCGATCTGAGGGATGATGCCTGCTGCCTCAGCCTGCTTAGCCATGATCGCGCCGAGACCCTCGAGGGCGTCTGTTGCCTCCTCAAGTCTTAAGCCTGCGCAGTCATAGAGTCCGATGACGGGAGCACCTACCTTAAGCGCAAGGTCATAGATATTTACGATCTTCTTTGCATGCATCTCACCGATCGTGCCGTTCATTACCGAAGCGTCCTGGGCAAAAACGTATACAGGGCAGTCATTGATCGTGCCGTAGCCTGTTATAACGCCGTCTGAGGGAGCTTCCTTTGTCTGTAGATTAAAATCGGTGTTTCTCTTTGTAACGAGCTTGCCGATCTCTACAAAACTGTTGTCGTCGAGCAGAGTACATAATCTGTCTCTCGCTGACAGTTTGCTGGAATTACTCATTGTCTACCTCCGTTTTATATATTTGTTTACGCAAAAATACGTGAATTCCGCGTAAACCAAAATTCACCAAATAGCATTATACTAACAGGGCAAACAAAAAGCAACAAAAGAATTCCCGCAGAAACTCATTTTGTTGCTTTTTTATAGCTTTACTTTCCTTTTTTCGCTTTTATCTGTAGTATTTTACCGCGGCTTCAAACATCCTGATGTCATAATCGCCCGGAACGTTGCGGTAGAGACCCTTTCCGATACGCTCGGAATGACCCATCTTACCGAATACCCTTCCGTCGGGAGATGTGATGCCCTCGATCGCGTACATCGAGTCGTTCGGGTTGAAATGAACGTCCGCGGTAGCCTTACCGTCGAGATCGACATACTGTGTAGCGATCTGCCCGTTATCGGCCAGCTGCTTGATCAGCGCCTCATTGGCGAGGAATCTGCCCTCTCCGTGCGAGATCGGAACATTATAGATCTGTCCGGGCTGTGTGAGCGCGAGCCAAGGTGACTTGTTCGACGCGATCCTCGTGCGGACGATCCTCGACTGATGGCGCGCGATCGTATTGAAGCTCAGTGTCGGGCAGTTCTCATCCACATCGATGATCTTCCCGTAAGGCACGAGTCCGAGCTTGATCAGTGCCTGGAAGCCGTTGCAGATACCGCACATAAGTCCGTCGCGTCTCTCAAGCAGATCGGTAACGCCCTCTTTGATCGCCTCGTTCCTGAAGAACGCGGTAATGAACTTTCCGCTGCCGTCGGGCTCGTCTCCGCCCGAGAATCCTCCGGGAATGAATATCATCTGCGCGGTCTTAAGCTTATTCGCAAACTCGTCTATGCTGCCCGAAATGGCGTCGCCCGTAAGGTTCCTGATAACAATGATCTCGGGATCGCAGCCTGCGTCCGCGGCGGCCTTTGCGCTGTCGAACTCGCAGTTTGTCCCGGGGAATGCGGGAATGAGCACCTTAGGTCTCGCGCATTTGAACGCGGGAGCCGCAGCGGGTGCGGGGCCGTCATGCTTATATGTGAACGTCTTCATGGGCTGCTCCCTCACGGGGATATTGCAGCTGTATACGCTCTCGAGCTTGTCCTCGTATGCCTTTAAGAGATCGCGGATGCTCAGGCTCTCACCGGCAAATACGATATTCTCCTGCGATACTGTATTGCCGAGCAGCTCCGCCGTCAGCGTGCTGCCCTCAGCCGCGTAATCCTGAACATCCTCGAGCGTGATGCCGTCCGAAAGTTCTGCGACAAACGCGCCGTAATCGTATTTAAAGAGCTTATCCTGCGAAATGCCGCCGGCATATTCAAAGCCGATGCCGTTTCCTATGCTCATCCTGAACACGGCTTCCGCGATACCTCCGATGCCGGGTGTGTAGCAGGCTTCGAGCTTACCTGCGCGGGCAAGCTTTGTGATCAGGGCAAAGCATGCCTTGAGCGAATCCGTATCGGGCAGTCCTGCCTCAGTATATACGGGCGCTATTCTTACAACAGCGTGGCCTGCCTTTTTAAACTCATCCGTAACGATGTATCCGGTCTTTGACGAGGTAACCGCAAACGATACAAGAGTCGGCGGAACATCGAGCTTTTCAAAGGTTCCGCTCATCGAGTCCTTGCCGCCGATAGCGCCGATGCCAAGGGCGAGCTGCGCCTCAAACGCGCCGAGCAGCGCCGAAAGAGGCTGACCCCAGCGCCTGGGATCGTGTCCGGGCTTCGCGAAATACTCCTGGAAGGTCAGATATACATCCTTAAACTCCGCTCCCGAAGCGATCAGTTTTGCCACCGACTCGACAACAGCCAGATACGCGCCCCTGAAGCAGTTCTTTTCGGTGATGAACGGATTGTAGCCCCAGCTCATGACGGAGCAGGTGTCCGTATGCTTTTTCTCAACGGGGATCTTCTGTACCATGGTCTGCGAGGGAGTAAGCTGACGCTCTCCGCCGAAAGGCATGACTACAGTTCCCGCGCCGATGGTCGAGTCGAAGCGCTCGGCCAGGCCTCTCATCGAGCATGAATTAAGGTCCGAAACCAGCGTAAGGTATTTATCCGCAAACGAAAGTCCGCCCGTCTTACCTGCCAGAGCGCTGACGGTATCGTCCGCCGCTTCGGGCTTTGCGGTCTCTATCGAAATATGCTTTGCGGCGCCGTTGGAATTTAAGAACTCCCTGCTGATGTCCACGATCTTTTTGCCGTTCCAGTTCATCGTAAGACGCGGCTCTTCTTTTACTACGGCCACTCTTACAGCCTGAAGGTTCTCCTCGGCCGCGAGCTGCAGGAACTTCGCTTCATCGGCTGCTTCCACCACAACAGCCATTCTTTCCTGCGATTCGCTGATCGCAAGCTCGGTGCCGTCGAGACCCTCGTACTTTTTCGGTACGGCGTTGAGATTGATCTCGAGTCCGTCCGCGAGCTCACCGATGGCAACCGATACACCGCCCGCGCCGAAGTCGTTGCAGCGCTTGATGAGCTTTGATGCCGCGGGATTCCTGAAGAGTCTCTGGAGCTTTCTCTCCTCGGGAGCATTTCCCTTCTGAACCTCCGCTCCGCAGGTCTTTACCGAGTCCGTATTATGCGCCTTTGACGAGCCTGTCGCGCCGCCTATGCCGTCTCTGCCTGTGCTGCCGCCGAGCAGTATCACAACGTCACCGGGCTCCGGTCTCTCACGTCTGACATTCTCTGCGGGCGCAGCCGCGATAACGGCGCCGATCTCCATTCTCTTTGCCGCATATCCGGGATGATAGAGCTCATCCACTATACCGGTCGCCAGACCGATCTGATTGCCGTATGAGGAATAACCCGCAGCCGCTCCGGTCACGAGCTTGCGCTGCGAGAGCTTGCCGGGGATCGTCTCGGAAATGGGCTTTAAGGGATCGGCCGCGCCTGTTACGCGCATGGCTCCGTAAACGTACGAACGTCCCGAGAGCGGGTCTCTGATCGCGCCACCGATACATGTCGCCGCGCCGCCGAAAGGCTCTATTTCCGTAGGATGGTTATGTGTCTCGTTCTTAAAGAGCAGCAGCCAGGGCTCCTTAACCCCGTCAACGTCCACGTCGATCTTTACGGTGCAGGCATTGATCTCCTCAGATTCGTCGAGTTTGTCGAGAAGTCCCGCTTTTTTCAGGTATTTTACGGAAACCGTCGCGATGTCCATAAGACATACGGGCTTCTTAACGCCGAGCTCCTCTCTTACCGACAGATAGTGGTTATATGCGTCCTCAAGCTGCTTATCCTCAAAGGTCACGTTATCTATGGCGGTCGTAAATGTCGTATGACGGCAGTGATCCGACCAGTAGGTATCGATCATCCTGAGCTCGGTGATCGTGGGATTGCGGTTTTCCGAAAGGAAATACTCCCTGCAGAATACGATGTCGTCGCTGTCCATCGCCAGCCCGAGCGTGCCGATCATCTCCTCGAGCTCGCTCCTGCTCTTCTCGTTAAAGCCGTCCAGAGTCGCTACGGTAGTGGGCTTATCGTACTCGGTCACGAGAGTCGCGGGCTTATCCAGTGAAGCCTCGCGCGCCTCCACGGGGTTGATGACATATTTCTTGATCGCGGCGAGCTGGGCGTCGCTGATATCTCCGTACAGGGCATAGACCTTTGCCGAACGTACCAGAGGTCTCTCTCCCTTGTAAATGATCTGTATGCACTGCGCAGCCGAATCCGCGCGCTGGTCAAACTGACCGGGCAGGTATTCTACCGCAAAAACCTTCGCGCCCGAAAGGTCGGGCTCTGCTGCGGCAATATCGGTCTGAGGCTCGGAGAATACGGTCTTTACCGCATAGTTAAACTCTGTCTCGCCGATGCCCTCCGCATCATAACGGTTCAGGAGCCTTACTTTTTCGAGACTTGCGATCCCGAGCAGCGTCCTCGCGTCCGAGAGCAGCTCATGCGCCTCATTGGCCAGTTCTTCTTTTTTCTCGACAAAAATTCTGTAAACCATTTTCAGTACCTTCCTCAGTTCATTTCCTTCCGTATGCGGCCAGAGCTCTCTGTCCGATATCGAAACGGCAGTATTCGTTGGCGAAATAAACCTTTTTCGTAAGGGCGTAAGCCGAATCGACCGCGTCCTTAAGACTGTCGGCAACAGCGGTGACTCCGAGCACTCGGCCGCCCGAATTAACGAGTGCCATGCCCTCGCCTACGGTGTGCTCCTTCCAGACGCGCACGTCTTCGGCGTTCAGCTTGCGCTTTGCGTTAAACGATGCGCTGCCTCCGTCCGTCCCCTGCTTTGCCTCGGCTTCGGGAACCCGCTTTGCGCCTGCCACATAAATGTGCTTCCAGGTATCCTCATCGGTCACGATCTCGTAACCCTTTTCGTATTTTACGGGATAACCCTCGGACGCCATGATAACGCAGCACGCGTGCTTGTCCGAGAAGCTGACCTCAGTTTCGGCAAGTCTGCCTTCGGTCGTCGCCATCATGACTTCGAGCAGGTCGCTCTCAAGCAGCGGCAGCACAACCTGTGTCTCCGGATCGCCGAAACGGCAGTTGTATTCGATAACCTTCGGACCGTCCTTTGTTATCATGAGTCCGAAGTACAGACACCCCTTGAAGGTCCTGCCCTCTTTGTTCATCGCGTTCATCGTAGGAAGGAATATCTCCTCCATGCAGCGCTTCGCGACAGCGTCGGTATAGTAGGGATTGGGAGCCACGGTTCCCATGCCTCCGGTATTGAGGCCGGTATCGCCGTCTCCGGCGCGCTTGTGGTCCATCGAGCTGACCATCGGCACAACGGTCTTTCCGTCGGTAAACGAGAGCACGCTGACCTCGGGGCCCTCGAGAAACTCCTCGATGACGATCTGATCGCCGCTCGCGCCGAACTGCTTGTCGCGCATCATCGAAATGACCGCAAGCTTGGCTTCCTCGCGTGTGAGCGCGATTATAACGCCCTTGCCCAGTGCCAGTCCGTCAGCCTTGATAACGGTAGGGATCGGCGCTGTCTCCAGATACTTTAAGGCGCTGTCCATATCCGTAAAAACTTCGTATTTCGCGGTCGGGATGCCGTATTTTTTCATGAGGTTCTTGGAAAATACCTTACTGCCCTCGATGATCGCCGCATTCGCGCGGGGTCCGAAGCAGGGTATGCCGATCGCCTCGAGCCTGTCCACACAGCCTGCGACCAGCGGATCGTCGGGCGCGACGATCGCGTAATCTATCGCATTTGTCTTAGCGAAATCCGCTATTTTGTCAAGCTCGGTCGCCCCGATCGCCACACACTCGGCATCAGCCGCGATGCCGCCGTTCCCCGGCAGGGCGTAGATCTTTTCGACCTTACCGTTCTCCCTGATCTTTTTGATTATCGCATGTTCGCGGCCTCCGCCGCCGACTACCATGATCTTCAAATCGTTGCCTCCCTGTCTGCTGTCCGTCACATATTATCCGCTCCGAATGTGCCCGGTCCCATGCCTTACCTTACTCATGAGTTATCTCATAAAGTATTCCATCGCCGAAATATTCGTACATACCGCCTTACTTCCCCGGCATCTGCGCACCACCTGCTCGGCAGCCTTACTTCCCCAGCAGCTGCGCACTCACCTGCTCGGCAGCCTTCGGCAGCAGTATCCATTCAGCCTGCTCCATGACGCGTTTCTGAAGTATCTCGGGGGTGTCGCCGTCCAGGATATCCACGGCTTTCTGCGCGATTATCCTGCCCCCGTCGGGCACTTCGTTCACAAAATGCACCGTGGCTCCGGTGACCTTAACTCCGTACTCCAGAGCGGCCTCATGGACCTTCAGTCCGTAAAAGCCCTTGCCGCAGAAGGACGGGATCAGTGCAGGATGAACGTTTATGATGCGCTCCGGGTATCTCTTCGTGAAATCGGCCGAAAGAATGCTCATGAATCCCGCGAGTATGATCAGCTCTATGCCGCGCGCTTCCAGTGCCGCGACCAGCCGCTCCTCGAAATCCTGCTGGGAAGTTTTTCCGTCGGTGCCTGTCACCGGACAGGTGACAGGCACCGATGCGGTCTCCGGTGTACTCTGCGGTTTCTTTTTAACTATGGTCAGGGTCTCTATCCCCGCCTTTTTCGCACGTTCAAGCGCATACGCTCCCTCTTTGTTCGAGATAACAAGCTCTATCCTGCCGCTGCGCAGCTCACCGCGCGCCTGCGCGTCTATCAGAGCCTGCAGGTTTGTGCCTCCTCCCGAAACGAGGACTGCGATCTTAACGTATCTGTCTGCCATATTTGTAATAATCTCCCGATATTATCCGTAAGGGCTGTATACCGCATCAGTCCGGTATTATCCGCCTGCCTGCCGTCCCGTCACTCCAGAACTATCTTCGTTTCACCTTCAGCGATCTGTCCGATGATGTAAGCGTCCTCGCCGCAGGCGTTAAGTATCCTTACCGCCTCGTCAGCGCTCTCCTTCGGAACTACGATGCTCATGCCGACGCCCATATTAAAGGTATTGAACATATCGCGCTCGGGGATATTGCCCTTTTTCGCGAGCAGATCGAATATCGCGGGCGTCCTGACCGCGGACTTGTCGATGACTGCGCAAAGACCGTCGGGGATGCTCCTCGGGATGTTCTCGTAAAAGCCTCCGCCGGTGATATGACTGATGCCCTTGATCTTAACGCTCTTCATGAGCTCAAGAACGGGCTTTACATATATCCTCGTGGGCGTGAGCAGCGCCTCGCCGAGAGTCTTTCCGAGCACGTCGATATGCTCTGAAAGATCCGCATTTTCTATATCAAATACTTTTCTTACCAGTGAATAACCGTTTGAATGGAACCCGCTCGATGCCACTGCGACAACTACGTCGCCCTTTGCCATGGTCCTGTTGTCGATGATGTCCTTTTTGTCGACGATGCCGACCGAGAAACCGGCCAGATCGTAATCATCGGGCTGCATGGTCCCGGGATGCTCCGCAGTCTCGCCGCCGATCAGCGCGCAGCCTGCCTGAACGCAGCCTTCCGCGACACCCTCGACCAGTGAAGCTACCTTAACCGGATCGTTTTTGCCGATCGCGATATAGTCAAGGAAGAATATGGGCTTTGCGCCGCAGCAGATGATGTCGTTCACGCACATCGCGACACAGTCGATACCCACGGTATTGTGGATGCCCGCGAGCTGCGCGATCCTCTGCTTTGTGCCTACGCCGTCCGTTCCCGAAACCAGTACGGGCTCGGTCATGCCGGTGATATCGGGTGCGAACAGGCCTCCGAAACCGCCGATGCCCGAAACCACTCCGGGGATCACGGTTCGCTCAACATGTTTTTTCATGAGCCTGACTCCCTCGTAGCCGGCCTCGATATTTACTCCTGCCGCCGCATAGCTGGCCGAATGTGAATTCTCCATGTTATCCCTCCTCTATTCCTTTCCGCTCCAGCAGTATGTGCAGATCTTATTGCGGTCAATGCCTATCGCCTCGAGCAGTCCGTCCAGCGTCTGATACTCGAGCGAATCAAAACCGAGACTCTCGCAGATCCTTTTCAGCATGCACTTGCCGCGCTTGGTCGTCGTATCGGTGTATTCGTCCATATGCTTCTCACCCTCTTCGCCTTCGAGATCGCGGATGATGCGCCTCGAGAGCAGCTCCATTTCGGAGGTACCGCGTGAGAAATTAAGATATTTGCAGGCGTACATGATCGGAGGGCATGCGGAACGCATGTGAACCTCCTTCGCTCCCGATTCGTAGAGGAACTCTACCGTCTCGCGCAGCTGCGTGCCGCGTACGATCGAATCATCGACAAAGAGGAGCTTTTTGCCCTCGATAAGCTCAGGAACCGGGATCTGCTTCATCTTCGCGATCCTGTTCCGGACTTCCTGGCTGGTCGGCATGAACGATCTGGGCCAGGTAGGCGTGTATTTTACGAAAGGTCTGGCAAAACTCATGCCGCTCTCGTGCGCGTATCCGATTGCGTGGGGGATGCCCGAATCCGGAACGCCCGCAACGAAATCAACCTCGGGCAGAGTGCCGCGCTCGGCCTCGTTCCTCGCCATGATCTCGCCGTTCTTGTAGCGCATTACCTCAACATTTACGCCCTCGTAATTGGAGTTGGGATATCCGTAATAGGTCCAGAGGAACGCGCATATCTTCATCTCGCTGCCGGCGGGTGAGATCGTCTCGTAACCGTCGGGCGTGATCTTTACTATCTCATTGGGACCGAGCTCGTACGCGTTGTGATATCCGAGCTTCTGATAGGCGAAGGACTCGAACGATACACAGTATCCGTCGTTATCCTTGCCTATGAGCACCGGAAGGCGTCCCATACGGTCGCGCGCCGCGATGATGCTGCCGTCTTCGGTGAGGATCAGCAGCGACATCGAACCGTCTATCAGCGACATCGCGTGAAGTATGCCTGTTTTAAAATCATCGGCCTCGCTGATCAGCGCCGCGACAAGCTCCGTAGAGTTGACCTTGCCCGAGCTCATGGCCATAAACTGGCTGCTGTGATCGCCGCAGTACTTCTTTGTAAGCTCGTCCGCGTTATTGATGATGCCCACCGTAGTGATCGCGTAAACTCCGAGATGCGATCTAACGAGCAGCGGCTGGGGATCGGTATCGCTGATGCAGCCTATGCCGCTGGTGCCCTTAAACTCCGGCAGATCGTTCTCAAACTTTGTCCTGAAGGGAGAATTCTCAATTGAATGGATCTCTCTCTTAAATCCCTCGCGGCTGTCCCAGTAAGCCAGACCGCCTGCTCTGGTCCCCAGATGGCTGTGATAATCCACACCGAAAAACACATCCAGGACCACATCCCTTTTCGATACGGAACCGAAAAAGCCTCCCATGTTACATTTCCTCCGAAAATAATCTTTACTTTCCTTTTTCTTTCTCTTTCCTTTTCATGCCTGTCAGAGTGACACGTCAGAGCGTCATGTCCGGGCATCACGTATCCCGACTGCGCTCAGAGTCTCTCAGCGACAGTCCTGTCCTTTTCAAGTACCGCAGCCGCGTCCTTTGCGCGCTTTGCGTCGAGCTTTTTCTGCAGGTCCTCATCTGAAACCGCAATGATCTCGGCTGCCAGCAGTGCCGCATTGGCGCCGCCGTTGATCGCGACCGTAGCTACGGGGATGCCCGTAGGCATCTGCACTGTCGAGAGCAACGCGTCCATGCCGTCGAGCACCGATGACTTGCAGGGAATACCGATGACCGGAAGCGTGGTATTGGCCGCAACAGCTCCTGCCAGATGGGCCGCCATGCCGGCCGCCGCAATGATCGCGCCAAAGCCGTTCGCTCTCGCGTTTACGGCGAAATCCCTGGCCTCGACCGGGGTCCTGTGTGCGGAATAGATGTGTACCTCGTAGGGTATCTCCAGCTCCTTGAGCACATTTACCGCTTTTTCCATGATGGGCAGATCGCTGTCACTGCCCATGATGATACCGACTTTTTTCATGATTCTCCGTTCCCGGTCCGGCCGTGACGGTTATCTGTCATCCCGGCCGATCCGCAACATTATTGTCAGATAAAGATCTGCCTATTATTTGATCTGTGTCTTGTCCTTCTGGATAACGTCATGCGCGCCGCCCTCAACGATACTCGTAGCGGAAACCAGCGTGATAACGGCCTTCTCCTGCAGCTCGGGGATCGTCAGAGCTCCGCAGTTGCACATGGTCGACTTAACCTTGCTGAGACTCATCTCAACGTTGTCCTTTAATGAGCCTGCATAAGGAACGTAGGAATCAACGCCCTCCTCGAAGCTGAGCTTCTTGTCGCCGCCCATGTCGTAACGCTGCCAGTTGCGCGCTCTCGAAGAGCCCTCGCCCCAGTACTCCTTATAGTAGGTGCCGCCGATGGAAACCTTGCTGGTAGGGCTCTCGTCGAATCTCGCGAAATATCTGCCGAGCATGACGAAATCCGCTCCCATGGCAAGCGCCAGGGTAATATGATGATCGTAAACGATACCGCCGTCCGAGCATACCGGAATGTAGATACCGGTTTCCTCAAAGTATTTGTCTCTCTCTGCGCAAACATCGATCAGCGCGGTAGCCTGTCCGCGTCCGATACCCTTTGTCTCACGTGTGATGCAGATCGAGCCGCCGCCGATACCTACCTTTACAAAATCGGCACCGCACTCTGCAAGGAATCTGAATCCCGCTCCGTCCACAACATTGCCTGCGCCGATCTTAACGGTATCGCCGTACTTCTCGCGAACCCACGCGAGAGTCCTCTTCTGCCACTCCGAGAATCCCTCTGATGAATCGATGCACAGAACATCGGCTCCTGCCTCGATAAGGGCGGGGATCCTCTGCTCATAGTCACGTGTGTTGATACCTGCGCCCACGATATAGCGCTTATGCGCGTCAAGCAGCTCGTTGGGGTTCTGCTTGTGCATGTCATAGTCCTTACGGAAAACGAAATAGCAGAGCTTGCGGTCGTCATCGATGATAGGAAGCGCATTCAGCTTGTGATCCCAGAGGATGTCGTTGGCTTCCTTTAATGTGGTACCCTCTTTTGCCCATACGAGCTTTTCAAAGGGAGTCATGAATGTCGAGACCGGAGTGCTGCGGTCGAGACGGCTCACACGGTAATCCTTACTGGTAACGATACCCACGAGCCTGCCCTCTCTGGTGCCGTCCTCGGTGATCGCAACGGTGGAATGGCCGGTGCGTTCCTTAAGCTCGAGAATATCGGCGAGAGTGCTGTCGGGGCGAAGATTGGAATCGCTCCTTACGAAGCCGGCCTTGTATGCCTTAACGCGCTTGATCATCGCAGCTTCGTCTTCGATAGACTGTGAACCGTAGATAAAAGAAATACCGCCTTCGGTAGCGAGCGCTATGGCAAGTCGATCTCCCGAGACGGATTGCATGATGGCAGATACCATCGGAATATTCATGGAAAGTGAAGGTGCTTCTCCCCTGCGGTACTTTACGAGAGGGGTCTTTAACGAAACATTTGCGGGAGTACACTCCGAGGATGAGTATCCGGGAATAAGGAGGTACTCGTTAAAGGTGTGTGAAGGTTCATTAATGATCCTGGCCATATTTGATCTTCCTCCGATATAATGATAAACACTATCCACGGAGCATCTGCGCGCAAAAAACCGTGCACGGACGATCGATGAATAGTAACAGAATAGAGTCATTATATGTGAGGTCAGATTCGTTTGTCAATAAAGTTGACAACATAAAAATTATCTGAAAAATCCAAAAAAATTAGTGAGCAAAAAAGTCAGTTAATAACCGTAAAGCGGTCATCATTCTTCCTTTTTCATGAACACCAAAAGTTTACTCAGAATATAGTTTGCCACTGTCACGATAACCGTGGATATGAGCTTCATCCATCTGTCATCAAGATCGCAGACCGAAACCGTGATAAACATAAAAAGCATGTCCAGTCCGAGAGTCGCCAGTCTGGACAGGCAGAACTTACCTGCTTCGGCAAGGATATTATCGTTATGGCTCCTGAATACGAATATCCTGTTCGTGACATAGGCGAACGCGACCGCCAGCACCCAGGATATGCAGTTTGCCGCCTGCAGCTGCAGCGGTATGCCGGGATCGAGGAAAGTACGCGTCACCAGCCAGTATGAGCCCAATCCGACCAGAGTCGTGAGCCCGCCGATAAACAGGTACATCACAGCCTCTCTGACGCTGTCCTTTTTAAGAAACTCTCTCATGTCCGGATATCCTCTACATAGTACCAGTCCCCGCCGAGCTTCTCTATCGTGCCTGAGGTACCGAGGAGCCGCTCAACGTTATAGCGGTAAGGGAAGAAATGTATGTGCAGATCAAAGGTGTACTTATATTCTCTCTGCTTCGGGAGCACTACTATCAGGCGCCCTCCGCAGACGCGCCGAAGCTCCGCGACAGCCTTATCGATGTCCGCGATATGCTCCAGAGTATGCGCGCAGATCACGGTGTCGAACTCCCCGTCGGCAAACGGGATCGAAGTGACCGATGCCCTGACCAGCTCTACACCGTCTATCGGACCCGGCAGCACAACATCGGCGCCCACAATGCTCCTGTCTGCGTCATCGGAATGAAGCACCCCGGCCAGATACCCTCTGCCCGTGGCGATATCAAGTATCCTCTTACCCTTGACATCCTTACGGATGCGTTCAAGACAGGGTCCGTTGATATCCGTATCCCTGTCCATAAAAGTGTCTGCAAGCTCCGAATAATAAGCGCTTATCTCGTCCTCGGAAAGATGAGGCACCTCGTCCTTAAAACGCATATATGCCTTATACTTCTTACCGAGCGCCGCACGGAACATCAGCCGCGTAAAAAAACGGCTGTCCCTGAGTGCCGGCGGAACGATATTATCCAGAATATAATTGATCTTATTGGTAATATTCCTGTTCATGATCGATACTCACATCAAGTATATCGAAGGCCTTACGGATCGCGTCGCGTCCGAAGCCCTTTCTGTACATGAAAGCGACTAGTTTGCGCTCGGCGGCTTCATCCGCGGGCCTGCGCCCGTTAAGCTTTTTGCGGAGCGTATTAAGCGCCGCCTGCTCTTCGGTGGAGAGCCCGTCCTCGCGCGAATCGTCCGGGGCCGTATCCGCCCTGCGCCGAGCCAGCTCTGCCTGCTCCTCCTCATAAGCCGAAAAAGCGGCATCGATATCCTCGCGTGAGATGCCCTTCTGCAAAAGCTTATTTGAAAGCTCGCGGCGGCTTATCGCCGCCGCGTGTATCCTGACATAATTAAGCGCGAACCGCGCATCATCAATATAGTTGTAGCCGCGCACATAATCTATGGCGCGCCCGATGATGTCATCGGGATATCCGGTCTCCTTGAGCTTTCTGCGAAGATCGGCCTCCGATTTGTCGGTGTGCTCCAGAATATAGAGTGCCCGGTTTGCCGCATGTCTGTAGAGCTCCTCCTCAGACAGCTGCTCGAAATACTCAGTCCTTGTCTTCCGCGTCCTCATCGAAATCGCCGATCTCCTCATTTGCGTCCGCATTCGGAGCAACACAGAGCTTTGCTCTGACCTTAGCCTCTATCTCAGCCATGGCCGCAGGGTTCTGGAGCAGCCAGAGCTTCGCGTTCTCACGGCCCTGACCGATCTTATCTCCGTTATAGGCGAACCATGCGCCGGACTTAACGATAATGTTTTCATTCGCTGCGAGATCTAGCACATCGCCCTCGCGCGAGATGCCCTTACCGTACATGATATCGAACTCTGCCTCCTTAAAAGGCGGAGCGATCTTATTTTTAACGACCTTGATCCTGGTGCGGTTACCGATGATCTCGCCCGCGTTTTTGATGATGTCGATCTTACGTACGTCCATCCTGACTGAAGCGTAGAACTTCAGCGCGCGGCCGCCCGTGGTGGTCTCGGGATTGCCGAACATGACGCCGACCTTCTCACGGAGCTGGTTGATGAATATAACGATACAATTGGTACGGCTGACAACACCGGTGAGCTTTCTGAGTGCCTGAGACATCAGACGCGCATGGAGTCCCACGTGCGAATCGCCCATCTCGCCCTCGATCTCGGCCTTGGGTACCAGTGCCGCAACAGAGTCGATAACGATGATGTCGACCGCGCCCGAACGAACCATGGTCTCCGCGATCTCGAGCGCCTGCTCGCCGTTATCGGGCTGTGAGATATAGAGGTTGTCTATATCGACTCCGATATTCTTGGCATAGACGGGATCGAGCGCGTGCTCCGCATCGATAAAGCCCGCGATGCCGTTACGCTTCTGTACCTCGGCGATCATGTGGAGAGCAACGGTGGTCTTACCGCTGGACTCGGGTCCGTAGATCTCAATGATACGTCCCTTGGGCACTCCGCCGAGTCCGAGCGCTATATCAAGGCTTAACGAACCCGTGGGTACGGTCTCGATATTCATATGAGCGCTCTTGTCTCCGAGCTTCATGACGGATCCTTTGCCGTAGTTTTTCTCGATCTGTGCGAGAGCCGATTCGAGAGCCTTTTTCTTATTCTCGTCAATAGCTCCGTTTGTCTTTTCTTCTTTGATCTTCTCTTCTTTTGCCATCTTTTCCCCATTAGCGCATCCGTTTGGATTTAGCCCCGATAACGATTATCCCGGCTACGGATGAAGCGTCAGACAGAACCAATGTTCTGATAAAATAATAATACATATGTTCGATAATGTCAATACCGTGTTCGAACAATTGTTTTATATTTTTATGTTACAAGTATATCATGTGTCCGTCCCGACGGATATTGATATTTTGACGAAATATTTCGAAAATTATATACATTTTGCACAATGGCTCATTGTTGTTCGTCATTTTCTTCGGTTTCATCGGACTCCCCGGCCTGCGAAGTGCTCGACATATATGCCTCGAATTCGGGCAGGCTCATCAGTATCCTTCTGGGCTTGGTGCCCTCTTCGGGGCCCACGATGCCCTCTTCCGCGAGCTGGTCCATGATCCTGGCCGCGCGGTTGAAGCCTATCTTATATACGCGCTGCAGCATGCCTATAGAGGCCTTCTGCTTTTCGATTATCAGGCGTCCGGCCTGTTCGAAGAACTCGTCGTGTCCGTCGTCGGGTTCGGCCGCGGAACTGCCCGAAGCGCCTCCCGACGATCCCGAAGCTTTCGGATCCGCCGCCGCGTTCTTCTCGATATGCGCGCTTATCTTTTCATTATATTTTACTTCCTTGCATTTGCTCTTGATAAAGTCCACGACTCCCGCGATCTCTTTGTCGGAAACGTACGCGCCCTGCAGTCTGACGGGCTTCGGATAGCCCTGGGGATAAAAGAGCATGTCGCCCTTGCCCAGAAGCTTTTCCGCACCGGACTGGTCGAGTATCGTTCTGGAATCGACGATCGACGATACCGAGAACGCGATCCTGGAAGGAATGTTTGCCTTTATCGTACCGGTAATAACGTTGACCGAGGGACGCTGCGTCGCGAGCACGACATGAATGCCCGAAGCGCGCGCCAGCTGGGTAAGTCTGCAGATCGCGCCCTCGACCTCTTTCGAGTTCGCGGTCATCATCAGATCGTTCAGCTCGTCCACGATGATAAGTATCTGGGGGAGCAGGTCGGGACACTCGCCCTCGTTGCCGTCCTCGTAGTACTTTTCCTCGATCTTGCGGTTATATGATTTGAGATTGTTGACTCCCGCGTCGGCGAACCTCGCGTAGCGGTCGTCCATTTCGGCGATCGCCCAGTTGAGCGCGCCGGTTGCCTTTTTAACGTCGGTAACGACGGGCACGAGCAGGTGCGGGATGCCGTTGTATCCGATCAGCTCGACCCTCTTCGGATCGATCATGACCATCTTGACCTCGGAAGGCTTTGCCTTATAGAGAATGCTGAGGATCAGCGCGTTTATGCACACCGATTTACCTGAACCGGTAGCGCCCGCGATCAGCATGTGAGGCATGCTGCCGATATCAAAGCATATCGCCTTGCCGCCGATGTCCTTACCGACCGCGAATGTCAGCTTGGACTGCGCGTCCTTAAAGTCTGGAGTATCGAGCAGGTCGCGCAGAAGAACGGGCGAGGTGGTCGCGTTCGGCACCTCGATGCCTACCGCCGCCTTACCCGGGATCGGCGCCTCGATACGGATCTCGGCAGCCGCAAGGGCCAGTTTTATATCATCCGACAATGAAGTAATCGTCTTAACCTTGACGCCCTGGTCGGGCAGCAGCTCATATCTGGTAACCGTAGGTCCGACGGTCGCATCGGTAACGGTAACTCCGACTCCGAAGCTCTCAAAGGTCTGCTGCAGCTTGGCCACGGTCTCTTTAAGCTCCGAGCTGTTCGAAGGAGACTTGCCCGAAGGCTGTCCCTTCGCGAGCAGGCTGATGGGCGGGAACACATAAGGAGGCTCCGGCTTTTTCGCCTGCTCCTCATGCAGTTTTGCGATCTGTTCGGGCGTATTGAACGATGCCGCACCGTTGTTCGGTGTCTTATCCTTAGCCGCAGGCGCAGGAACCGGCTTTGCTGCCGCAGGCTCCGGTCTTACGGCAGTCACAGGTGCCTCAGGCGTCTCGGATGCCGCGTCCCTGCCTTCGAATCCTTTCTTGATATCATATGCGTTCATACCTGACGGTACACCCGCGTTCTTCCTGTGCTCATCGAGAGAAACGGGTACCGGACCGGGCTCCTCTTCCTCATCCACCATATAAACGCTGGTGTTCTCGGTCTTGGTTACCCTCGGATGCTCATGGAGCTTAACAACATCGATACCGGTGTTCGCGGAAAACTTCTTCGCCAGCTCCCTGCTCACGATATCCTCGGGTTCACCGCCGTCTTCTTCGATATCGATATCAGGACCGGCAGAGGGTTCTTCGCTTTCCTTCTGTTTGATCTCCTCGACCTCTTCGGCCGTGATCCCGTATGTATCCTTCATTTTCCGGTACTCCGGAGTATCGGCTATGCGGTCGGCCTCGAGCCCCATACCGCTCCTTAAGAGCGTATCGATAAAACCGCCTATCTTTTTCTTTTTTGCCGGTTCCTTCGGCATACCCTCGTCATCGAACTCATCGAGGCCGTCGAGATCGTCCTCATCATCTGCCGCATAAACCGCATCACGGCTTTCTTTTGTCTCCTGCCTGCGCAGAGCGCGCTCCTCCTCGATCGCGACGCGTCTCCTCTCGCGCTCCTCAGCCTCGTATTCCTCTTCCTCACGGCGTCTTAAGCGGAACTCCTCGGCAGTCTCTATGCCCCTGCGCGCGATCGCGGTGAACAGTGCCTTGCCCACGATCAACAGGAAGAATATCACCACAGCGGCGCACATGATCACTGCCGCGGCCGCCTTGCCGACGTACGGACATAAGAGCTTGCAGATAAGACCTCCGAAAAAGCCTCCGTAGGTCTTTGAATCGCCAAGATATCCGGGCACCGAATTGGTATAGTACTGTTTAAGCGTGACTGCGGGATCAAAACCTCCCGCGGCGAGCTGCACGAGCGCCGAAACGAACAGCATCATGCCGGCAAACAGCAGCGTCTTCGTAACGATCGACCGGTTCCGTTTATTGGCGATGGCGAATATCGCGACGAAAACCATAACGAACGGGAACGCATAGCCGAAGCTTCCCACGAGGCCGAAGATGACCTTGTTCAGCAGCTCCCCGAAGCTTCCGCAGAGGTGGAAATAGCTGAGTACCATCAGTACTCCCGCAAGGAGTATCAGAATGATGGTGATCTCGTCCTTTAAGGAATCGTCCTCCTCAAACCGGAATTTCAGCTGTCCGTCATCCTCATATGTATTGCGCCTTTTGGCGGGAGCGGCTGTCCTGCCGCGTCCCGTGCCGCTGCCCGAAGCGCTGCGGCTGCCCGTATGGGCGGTCGTATTTCTCGCGGGAGCAGGCGCTTTTCCCCGTCTGGCGGCAGCCGAGTCCCTGGCGTTGGCCACGTAAGCTCTCTTGCCGCCCGAGCCCGTCCTGCGGGCCGGAGAAGGCGTATTCCCGCTTCTTTTTCTGTTGTCAGTCATTATCATCACCTGCATTGCATAATTTCCTATAATCAATGGTATCTGATTTGCCTGAAAATATCAACACACAATCTCCCTGCGAAAATTAATCAAAACTTCACTTCCTTTCCCGGCCAAATATGTTATTATATATACCGATGCGGTTTGTAAAACCATAACCCGTCGCAATAAAAAACTAAGGAAAAAGAACATGAATACTTATCGTGCGGGGATCGATGTCGGATCCACTACGGTCAAGCTTGTCGTGCTTGATGAAAACAACAATATATTATTCGGAGAATATATGCGCCATATGGCGCACACACAGGAAACCCTCGCTGACCTGCTCAAAAAGGCAAAGGAGCGTCTCGGTGAATGCCTGCTCAATGTCAGGATAACGGGCTCGGGCTCGATAAACCTCGGAAAAGCGCTGAACATCGGCTTTGTACAGGAGGTTGTCGCGGTAGCTTCGGCCCTGAATGCAGTAGCGCCCCAAACCGACGTGGCCATAGAGCTCGGCGGTGAGGATGCCAAGATCATATACTTTACCGGCGGTCTTGAGGAGCGCATGAACGGTGTCTGCGCCGGCGGTACGGGTTCCTTCATCGACCAGATGGCGGCCCTGCTGCAGACCGACGCCACGGGCCTCAACAAAGAGGCCGAGAGCTATACAGAGATCTATCCGATCGCGGCCCGCTGCGGCGTATTCGCGAAATCGGACATCCAGCCCCTCATCAACGAGGGCGCCACACGCTCGAACCTTGCGGCCTCTATATTCCAGGCCGTCGTTAACCAGACCATATCGGGACTGGCCTGCGGTAAGCCTATCCGCGGATGCGTCGCATTCCTCGGAGGCCCCCTGCATTTCCTTCCCGAGCTGAAAAAGGCATTTATCAGGACTCTTCATCTGACCGATGAGAATATAGTCGATCCCGACAATTCACACCTCTTTGCCGCCATGGGCGCAGCGATAGAGGCAGGCAATGAAGCGGAACTTGCTGCTGCCGGAAAGGCGTCCACCGTCTCCGGCACACTTCCCTCGATCACGGAACTCATCACACGCCTCGACGCAGGCGTGGAAATGGCCTTCGAGATCAAGCGCCTTCCCGCGCTCTTCGAGGACGAGACCGATTACAAGGCGTTCAGGGATCGTCATTCACGCGCCGTTGTCGCCAAAAAAGCGATCGAGACCTACGAGGGCAATTGCTTCCTGGGAATCGACGCAGGCTCCACCACGACCAAACTTGCCCTTATCGGCGAAGAAGGCGAACTTCTCTTCTCCTTCTATGCCAACAATCAGGGCAGCCCGATAAAGACTGCGATCCGCGCAATGGAAGCCATTAAAGATAAGCTTCCCGCGACGGCGCATATAGTCCGCTCATGCTCCACCGGTTACGGTGAGGCTCTCTTAAAGTCCGCCTTCTGCCTCGATGAGGGAGAAGTTGAGACGATCGCGCACTGCACCGCTGCCGAGTTCTTCGTACCCGGCGTGGACTGCGTTCTCGACATCGGCGGTCAGGACATGAAGTGCATCAAACTCAAGAATCACACCGTCGACAGCATTCTGCTCAACGAGGCCTGCTCCTCGGGCTGCGGTTCCTTCATAGAGAATTTCGCGAACTCGCTCGGTTATACCGCCGAGGGCTTTGCGAAGGAAGCTCTTTTTGCGAAGAATCCCGTCGACCTCGGAACGCGCTGCACGGTCTTCATGAATTCGAACGTAAAGCAGGCACAGAAGGAAGGTGCGACCGTACAGGACATTTCCTCAGGCCTTGCCTATTCCGTCATCAAGAACGCGCTGTTCAAGGTCATCAAGCTCTCCGACGCCTCGGATCTCGGAGAAAAAATAGTCGTTCAGGGCGGAACCTTCTATAACGAAGCTGTTCTCCGAGCATTCGAGCGCATTGCCGGCGTCGAGGCCACCTGCCCCGATATTTCCGGTATCATGGGCGCATTCGGCGCGGCTCTCATCGCGCGCGAACGCTACAAGGGCCAGACCACGACCATGCTCCCGCTCGACGACATCGTCGCATTAACCTACAAGACCTCGACGACGCATTGCCAGGGCTGCTCTAACCACTGCATGCTGACGGTCAATATCTTCCCCGGCAACCGCAGGCACATCACAGGCAACCGCTGCGAGAAAGGCTTAAAGACCGTTTCCGAGATCAAAAAAGGCGAGAATCTGTACGCCTATAAATACAAGAGACTCTTCGATTACGAGCCTCTTCCCGAGGACGCCGCGCCCAGAGGCGTGATCGGTATCCCGAGAGTCCTCAACATTTATGAGAACTTCCCTTACTGGGCCGTATTTTTCGCGCGCCTCGGCTACCGCGTCGTGCTCTCTCCTTCCTCGAGCCGCAAGATCTACGAACTCGGAATGGAGTCGATCCCGTCCGAGTCGGAATGCTATCCCGCAAAGCTTGCGCACGGACACGCCCAGTGGCTCATCAACAACGGAATTAAGCGCATTTTCCATCCCTGCGTATTCTACGAGTATCAGGAAACCGAAGGCGCGCAGAACCATTACAACTGCCCCATGGTGGTATCCTATCCCGAGAACCTCAAGAACAATATTGAGGAGATCACTTCGGGCGACGTTGAATATATCAGGCCTTTCATCGCGTTCACCACGGAAAAGACCGCCGAGGACCGCCTTGTCCGCCTCTTCACGGTTGATTACGGCATCCCCGAAAAGGAAGTGCGACAGGCCGCGAAGCTTGCATGGGACGAGCAGCGCCGCGCGAAAGACGATATCAGACGCGAGGGCAGGCGTGCTCTCGAAGCAATGGAAAAGGAAGGCGGACGCGGTATCGTACTCGCCGGAAGACCTTATCACATCGATCCCGAGATCAATCACGGCATCCCTGAGATGATCGCCTCCTACGGCCTTACCGTATTTACCGAGGACAGCATCCCGCTTGATTTCAAGCCCGCAAGACCCGTCCGCGTCGTAGACCAGTGGGTATTCCATTCCAGACTCTACACTGCCGCGGAATTCGTGCGCACAAGGGACGATCTGGAGCTTATCCAGCTCAATTCCTTCGGCTGCGGCCTCGACGCCGTGACCACCGATCAGGTAAATGAGATCCTCGAGAACAGCAACAAGCTCTATACGCTGCTCAAGATCGACGAGGTCAATAACCTCGGCGCGGCACGTATCCGCATCAGGAGCCTTATCGCTGCCATGAACATGCGCCGCGACAGATGCATTACCTGCAAGCCCGGTCCCGTCGATTATCATAAGACCGAATTCACAAAACAGATGCGCGACGAAGGTTACACTATCCTCGCGCCGCAGATGAGCCCGATCCACTTCTCGATCCTCGAGCCCGTGTTCAGGCGCTTCGGCTATCATTTCGAGGTGCTGGACAACGACAACAGGACGGCGGTAGATTACGGTCTCAAGTTCGTAAACAACGACGCGTGCTATCCTACGATCTGTACGGTCGGACAGTTTATGGAAGCTGTCCTTTCGGGACGCTACGACACTCACAAGCTTGCGATCATCATGACGCAGACAGGCGGATGCTGCAGGGCCAGCAACTATGTTGCGCTGATCCGCAAGGCGCTGGACCGCGTCGGAATGTCATACATCCCGGTCATCTCGCTCAATTACACCGGAATGGAAAAGAGCGAGGGTCTCAAGATCACGCTGCCCATGCTCATAGGAGCCGCTCACGCCCTGATCTACGGAGATGTGCTGATGCGCTGCCTCTACCATGTCCGCCCTTACGAGCTGGTACCCGGCTCGGCAAATGAGCTTCATAAAAAATGGGAATATATCTGCGTTGATGAGATCATCAACCCGAAGACAAAATACAAGTTTAAACAGATAATAAGAGATATGGTTAAGGAATTCGACGAATTCCCGATCGACGAAACGTTAAAGAAGCCGCGTGTCGGCATTGTGGGTGAGATCCTTGTAAAATACATGCCTCTTGCCAATAACCACCTTGTAGACCTGCTCGAGCGCGAAGGCGCCGAGGTCGTGGTTCCCGACCTGCTCGATTTCTTCAACTACTGCTTATACGACGCCGATTACAAGCATGAATTCCTCGGCACTTCATGGAGTTCCAAGTTCTTCTCGAACTTTGCGATCGATGTCCTGGAGCGCTTAAGAAAGCCCGCTGTAGATGCATTAAAAGCCAGCAAGCGTTTCGACTACCCTATCCGCATAGAAGAAGTCGCCGAGTATGCGAAGCCTATCCTTTCGCTCGGCAACCAGTACGGGGAAGGATGGTTCCTTACCGGGGAAATGGCTGAGCTTCTCCGCCACGGTACGCCGAATATCGTATGCATACAGCCCTTCGCCTGCCTGCCCAACCACGTGGTCGGCAAGGGCGCGATCAAGCGTCTGCGCCAGCTCTATCCCGGCGCGAACATCGCCGCTGTCGACTACGACCCGGGCGCTTCCGAAGTAAACCAGCTCAACCGCATCAAGCTCATGATGTCGGCAGCCAAGAAAAATCTGTAAAACAAAGCACACCCTCCGGAACCGGGTTTTCCGAAGGGTGTGCTTTTTATGAAAAGAGCCTTGTCATCCCTTAAGTCCCGTCGTGGCAACGCCCTCGACGAAATACTTCTGCAGGATCAGGAACATTATGATCACGGGTATCAGAGACAGCACGGAGCCTGCCATGATCAGGCCGTAATCTGAAGAGTACTGGCTTATGAACATCTTGAGGCCGAGCTGGATCGTCTTCTTTTCCTGTGACTTCAGGTAGATCAGGGGGCCCAGGTAATCGTTCCAGGTCGCGACGAACGTGAATATCGTGAGCGTTGAGAGCGCCGGCTTTGACAGCGGCAGCATTATCTTCGCGTAGATCTTGTATTCGCTCATTCCGTCGATCCTGGCCGCCTCACAGAGCTCGTCCGGGATGTCCGAGTAGAACTGTCTCATCATGAACACGCCGAACGCCGAGAACGCCTGCAGGCAGATGATGGCCAGAAGCTTATCGTTCAGGCCCATCTTTCGCATCATGATGAACTGAGGCACCATGTATACCTGCCAGGGCATCGCGATAGTCGCGATATAGGCCAGGAACAGCTTATTCTTGTGCTTGAATTCGAGCTTCGCGAACGAGTACGCGGCAAAACTGCTCGTCAGCAGCTGCAGTATCGTGACAACTACCGTCAGAAATACCGTATTTTCAACAAATTTCAGGAAGGGTATCTTGGTCCATATACCCGAATAATTGGCCCATTTCGGTATTGCAGGTATCCATACGAACGGATCCATCTGAAAGACTTCCCTGTCGCTCTTTAGAGATGCGGACAGCATCCAGAGGAACGGGATGAGCATCATCGCTGCGATAACGATCAGGATCACATATACTATGATTTTGCCGGTCACGGCTTTCTTATGCGCTGATTTCACTGCTTTCTCCTAATGTTAAATACTGACCTGTCAATCTGCCTCTCTCTTCGACTGACCGTAGAACTGGATGATCGTTACGGTGAGAACGAGAATGAAAAGGACCATCGCCACCGCGCTCGAATATCCGAGATCCCAGTCGATAAAGGCTTTCTGGTAAATGTAATATACAAGTACCGTGGCCGAGGTAGTAAGCTCTCCGCTTCCGCCTCCCGCGAGCATTATTGCTATGTCGTAGACCTTGAAACAGTTGATCGTGAGCATTACCACTACGAAGAAGGTTGTGGCCGAAAGCTGCGGCCATGTGATGTAGCGGAATTTCTGCCATGTTCCCGCGCCGTCCAAAGACGCGGCCTCGTACAGCTCGCCCGATATGCCCTGCAGGCCGGCAAGATATATTACCATGTAGTAGCCCATGTATTTCCATACGCTGAAAAGTATCATGGAAACGAGCACCAGCGACCCCGTAAACCACTGCGGCAAGTCCTCCGC
>JAEEGH010001559.1_pt1 | contig 65470 bp, 41 predicted proteins | sample 9134181 | NCBI WGS metagenome assembly JAEEGH01 (sample SAMN16246544, study PRJNA631951) | gut metagenome | biome: gut microbiome; feature: rumen; material: DP-attached | host: Bos | place: Iran: Karaj | collected 2018-10
AGTGCTTAAAGGCAAAATCGATAATTCGTTCATCAACCGCGTGACAACATTCTGCAAGTTCATCTTCGGAAAGCTTCAGGAAGCGTATTTCTTTTCGCAGTAGCTTAATCTACAAACATGGATTGTTCGGCGAAAACCGGGTTTGCGATTGGGCTTTAACTACGAAATAAGCAAATTCGGCAACCCCTGCCAGTTTCCTTCGCGGAAACTAGCACAAGTTTTGTACACAGAGCAAAAACCGGCAGTATATATCCCTTCCAAGCCCTGCCCAAACAGCAGGGCTGTTTTTTTTGCCAGATTAATCCCCAATTGTAGATTTATCCAAATGCGAAACGCAAAATTTGCAAAATTTTTTCCAGAAAAGTACAAAAAAAAGCAACTTTTTCTAGATATACATTGTGAACCTAAATTAAAGGAGGGTTTCACAATGAAGCCTATAGAAAAGCTGACTTTCACCGACGACTACATGTTCGGTGCAATAATGAAGAACGAGCAAATCTGCAAGGGTGTAATCGAGCGTCTGCTGCACATCAAAGTTGACCACGTTGAGCTTATAACTCTGCAGAAAGATATCTCGCCATATTATGAAACGCGTGGTGTTCGCTACGACGTATACGTAAAAGACTCAGATAAAGTCTACGACATTGAGATGCAAAACAAAAAACACGGCAATATCGAAAAGCGCACCCGATATTACCAGTCAATGCTTGATGTAGACATGTTGGCAAAAGGTGCGAGCATCAAAGATTTGAAAGAAAGCTTTATAATCTTTATCTGCCAAAAAGACCCGTTCAATCTCGGCGAACCGTGCTACATAACAAAGACCGTGTTTGAAAATCATCCCGAAAAAAAATTCGATGACAATACGCACAGAATATTTTATAATGCAAGTGCATACACAAAAGAATCTGACCCGGAACTTTACGCATTTCTCCAGTTTATCAGCACGAACATTCCGGAAGACGACTTCACCGACGAGATTTTCGATTTGGTGGAAAAGAACAAGATTGACGAACAGTTTAGGAGTGAGTATATGAGATGCAACCTTCACGACGCTGACATAATGGAAGATGGCATCGCTATTGGTGAAGCCAGAGGTGAGAAACGTGGCCGCACAGAAGCCAAGCTTGAAGCAGCACGAAAGCTGATTAATCTTGGTATTTCGCTCGATATCATCGCGCAAGCACAAGATTTGCCACTCGAAACTGTGCAGCAGCTAGCCGATGAACTGAAAGTTTCAGTTACACAATAATCAATCATGCATAATCGCCCTTAACAGGCAGTTCCGGCGTATTGAGTTCCAGCTTGACCAGACAAATTAATCAGTTATAATACGATGATTTTGCAGGTTTACAGCGATTATGTTGCAGGTTGACCAGACAAATTAATCAGTTATAATAGGTCTTGACGGAACAATCTTCCATGCAAAGTTGCAGGTTGACCAGACAAATTCATCAGTTATAATGCGGTGAGCCTTAATGCGCGCAACTTCAATGTTGCAGGTTGACCAGACAAATTAATCAGTTATAATTGAGCTTGGTATTGGTGTACAAGTGCCGCGGTTGCAGGTTGACCAGACAAATTAATCAGTTATAATCACATCTTAAAATGGCAGCCGATTCAGGCGGTTGCAGGTTGACCAGACAAATTAATCAGTTATAATATGTCGCTAAAAGCGGCAGCAGATCTGTGTGTTGCAGGTTGACCAGACAAATTAATCAGTTATAATCCACGCAATCGGATCAATCCAATTAACAAGGTTGCAGGTTGACCAGACAAATTAATCAGTTATAATTTTTATTAAAGCTAAACTAGTTTAGCGGCAGTTGCAGGTTGACCAGACAAATTAATCAGTTATAATACATTCCTTCTAATTTGTTTTTTTGTAAAGATTTCAAATAGAAAGAATGTATTTTTTTTGTCAAAAAATTATTTTCTAAAGACCTTGCCAATAGGATTTACAGTTATAAATCTAGCCTGTTTTTCACCAAAAAGAACATTTACAGAAATAACGTTTCTCCCATCCTTCACTTTCCAACAAGGCTCTAGCATAAAATCAGCCGTAGCGATAATCCAATTCGAGTATTCTGTTGAAGATGTTGCTGCATATATAGGCATAATGACAAGCTTATTATCTGTAGCAGAAAAACCTGCAATGCGACATTTATACCATATACCGTTATCGCTAAATTCCAGATAATCTTCCTTATGAAGAATTCCCAAATTCTTTGCAGCAGGGTGCGGAGCTTTTAAGCAATCAGACTTTGGCTTGTTGTCTTTGCCCACTTCGTTTCTTAGTATATACTGTGCCTTATAAATTGGTTTTTCTCCTTCTTTTTTGGGCGGCAGCTGCCATATAACGGCTGCAAAACAATCTTCGGGCGCAAGATAGCGTGGAACATCACCTTTTATTTCAATAGGATTCTGTACCCAGTTTTTACAGCGCACTTTCTTTATATATTTGCCATTATGCTTTGTTTCTGTAAACTTTTGCAGCACATCTTCTATTTTTTCGCCTTTGTGTAAATCAACAAAATTTCGAATCAAGCTTCTTATCTTTGCATCAACAATATCCTTGATATTTTTTTCTTTCAGTCTTTTAATAGCTGTTCTTGAAACAAAGAATTCCCTGTAGATTTTTACCTGCGGATAAATATCTTTCAACGCTTTGCGCACAGCCTTTATGTCGCCAAGCTCTGTCATCTTGCTTTCAAAATCAGAGCGCACTTTATCGCTTTTTATAAGCGGAATATCAGATTCTTCTATTTTGGCAATATCAACCAGCTCTTCCCGCTTTATCTTGCCAAGCGGAGTTTCTTTTGAAAGCTTGCCTTCTGCGCCGTGGTCTGGCTTAAAGCTGACAACAATATTCTTGACCTTTTCTTCAAGTTCAAGGCGTGCAACTGCCATCGGCGGCACTTCTATTCTGTTCTTTTGAGATTTTGCATTAAGAGTTGAAATCTGCTGAACCATAGAGCGGTCAATCAACGCTATTACAGAAGCATCCAAAGCATGGTGTCTGTGGTCATAGCGGTTTTTCTTATATTGCCCAATCTGCTCTTCTTTTAAGCCGAAGTGTGCAATTTCTTGATTGCCGATTTTTCTCTTAAGTATTGAATCAAGTTCCCATTCATCGCGGAGCAGTTTTGTCATTCCGCCATTTACAGACCATATATCATCACAGACAGCGTGCAGATATTTTCTGGCAGTCTTTGAAAGATATGCATTATCTGTAAGCTGCCTTGCAATAAAGCTGCTTTCTTTTTCAAAACTTTCCATTGCATCTATGGCAAAACGGCTTCTTTTGGCTGGATTCTTAAGCTGATTAGCCCTGTTAAGAATCTCTTGCCAATTATAACCGCTTGGGTTTGTTCCAAAAGCTTCATAAGGCGAGCGTTCTTTTTTGAAAGCGTTGCAGCTTGCATGGGCAACTGTCAGGTTAGATTCAGCCATAAGAAATGTCCTGCTATAAGGCAGAATATGCTCTATTTGAATACTATTATCTTTTGAGAACAATTCCGCATCAGAAATAATCTTGCCGCAATACAAGCATTTCCGGCTCATTGTATCGCTTCCCAATTCTTCCCATAAGCGGAATTTAAGCCTGTCGTTACGGTTTGGATATTCAATCTTATATGCATCAGCAATTTTCTTATTCAAAATTTCATTGCGCTTCTTGTTCTCGTTCTGCTTGCGCATCATTGCATCTTTTGCTTCACGGCTTGCTTTTAAGTCGCGCGAAAGCTCTATTACAATTTGAGCAGGCTTGCCGTATTGCTTTATAAGTGCATTTACAACCACCCTTGTCTGGTTTAGCGCAACATGAACAGTCGGATTGCCGATTTTGCCGTACTTCTGTTCCGGCAAAGATTCAGGCTTTGAAGCATCGCCGCCCATAGTTGAACCGACAAGTACTTTGCCGTAATATGGCAGCAAATCGCATTTTTCTATAGATTGCTCATCATCTTTAAAACCTAGAGATTGCACAGCTTTTTTGTAAGAGTATCCTGTTTCAATCATCTCCTTAACAATAGCTTCACTCGCTTCTTTGCAAAGCATTGTTGTGCCAGAAGGCAGCACAACTTTAACAATTGCGTCTTTTTGTTCATCAGAAAGCTGATACTTTGCAAGCAGCTCAAGAACCTGCTTGTCTTCATCAGCAGTTATTAACGTTTCTACAATAAAATCCTGCTCTTCAAGCGGCAGCTCATCCCATAAAGCACCAAACCTGTTCTTGTTGCGCAACTTTACAGCTGTCGTGTTTCCATTTAAGAAAGTACGGTTTTCAGATTCCAGATTAAAAGTGCAAGAAACATCAAGTTTCAACGCTTTTCTAAAAGCGTCGAATGTTGCTTTATCCTTTGTATCAAGCAATTCAAGAATTATCTTTTCTTCATCTTCTCCAATCGGAATTTTCTGTCCCAGTGCATTCTGATAATACATGTTCCGCACTTCTTGCAACATTCGGATTTTCTGCGCACAAGGCATAGCCTTAAAAGTGCGTTCTTTATCTGGCATATACTGACATTTTCCGCGCTGTTGTGGTTTCAGCGGACGCTGAAAGAACAGTGCCTCGCTTATAGCTTGCCAGTCAACAGTCTTATAAATAGTTTCTTGCTTTGCACGTATTGCATTGAACTCATCAACATACATCTGTCTAAGCGGATAATAGCTCATTCTGCCCGGCACAAAGCGGATTCCGTTATGTTCTTCCTGCTTCTTCCATAAGAATTCGCCTATAGTTCTGCAGCCAGATTCAGAGATTGCTTTGCTTAATTCTGTGCACATCTCTTTTTGAGAAAGTTTCTTTCCTGTTGTCTTGCTTTCTGCGGTTTCTTCGTTTTCTGCGTCTTTTCTGTTGCTCTTAAAGCCACGGCGTACTGCTAAATTGAACAACGCCCTGCCCAGCTCATAAGGTTCAAGCTTTTCGTCCAAAGCTTTTATTCTAAGCAAATATGGGTTCAAAAGCTTAAGTTTTCTTGCTTCATCTTTGTCTTTTGGCAACAAACCTTGAGACTGCAACAACCTAAAAGCAGCGTGCCTGCGGAGCTTTCGGCGGTAGATAGATTTTCTTTGCCCTCTTGCAGTTCTTCTTGCTACAGCAAGTGGTTCTTTTGTTTTTGGGTCACGGCCATCAGAAAAGATGCGGACGCCCATATCTATAAGATTCTGCGGCTCTTTTTCATTATCTAAAGAATAAACAGCCCAACCAATTGAGTTTGTTCCTAAATCAAGACCTAAACGATAATTCATAAATCTATGATAGCATCTAAATTTGCAATTGACAAATCAAACTTCATAACTTACTATAAAACTACTGATTAATTTATCTGGTCAACCTGCTAACAAGGAGTCTTTTGACTCCGCAAAATGCTTTTATATTTCTCTGAAATATAAATAGAACAAATGAAAAAGAGAGCTACGGCTCTCTTTTGTTTTATAAGCCTAGTCACAAATCGTGACAAGCTAATAACTGAAATTTTCAGTGATATGCAAAAAAATTTGCCTTATCCACAGACCGCAGATGTGTCTATCCATTGACCGCAGATGCGCCATTCCACAGACCACAGATGTGCTTATCCACTGACCGCAGATGTGCCTATCCATTGACCGCAGATGTAACCGCCCATTGACCGCAGATGTAGTCTCCCATTGACCGCAGATGTAACCTCCCATTGACCGCAGATGTGCCATTCCACTGACCGCAGATGTGCCATTCCACTGACAGCAGATGTGCCTTTCCACAGACCGCAGATGTGCTTATCCACTGACCGCAGATGTGCCTTTCCACTGACCGCAGATGTGCCTTTCCACTGACCGCAGATGCGCCTATCCACTGACCACAGATGCGCCTATCCACTGACCGCAGATGTGCCTATCCACTGACCGCAGATGTGCCTAATCCATTTTTGTAGATAAATCCCTCGTTGTGCATTCGTTACAAGATTACACAAAGCGGAATCTTGGCCGTTTTGCTCGATTACTCCTAAATCGAGGATAAAGCTACTGCAAAACGCATTGCCATTTCTCCAAATAAACAGTACATTTATAGCATGAGTATACTTGACAGTGTTTTTACCGCCATTTTCGGTTCAAAAAAAGAGCGGGATCTAAAAGAATTATTACCAATTGTTGAAAAAATCAATGAAAAAGAATCTTGGGCAAAAAGCCTTTCAGCTGAAGATTTTCCCAAGCAGACAGCGCTTTTCAAGGAAAGACTGAAGAACGGCGAAACGCTCGAATCACTTATACCAGAAGCATTTGCGCTTGCTCGCGAAGCGGCTTCGCGGCTTTTGGGCGAACGCCCTTATGACACGCAGCTTATGGGCGCAATCGTCCTCAATGCGGGCAAGATTGCCGAGCTTAAGACAGGCGAAGGCAAGACGCTTATGACAGTTCCGGCCGCATATTTGAACGCGCTTACAGGCAAAGGCGTTCACGTCATCACTGTTAACGATTATCTTGCGGAGCGCAACGCCGAATGGATGCGCCCTGTCTACGAATATCTCGGCGTTTCAGTCGGCACAATTCTTACGAGCATGGACAATGACGCAAGAAAGATTGCATACGACTGCGACATCACTTACGGTACGAACAACGAATTCGGCTTCGATTACCTCCGCGACAACATGAAGTTTATCGAGGAAAAGGTTCAGCGCGGCTTTGCGTATTGTATCATCGATGAAATTGACTCAATCTTGATTGATGAAGCAAGAACGCCGCTCATTATTTCAGGCCAAGGCGAAGACGACACGTTCAAGTATCACGAAGTCGACAAATATGTTTCTCAGCTTGAAGAAGTCAAGAAAGACCCAGAAACTGATGACTACCCGGACGAAACGCAAGGCCAGGAAGTTATCGGCGACTACAAGCTCAACGAAAAGAGTAAGGGTGTTTCTTTTACAGACCAGGGCATGCTTCACATCGAAGAAATCTTGAAGAAGCATAACCTCATCAACGGCAGCCTTTTTGATGAAGAAAACTTTGAGTACATACACTACTTCACCCAGGCTGTACGCGCGCACGAGCTTTACAAAATCGACGTAGATTATGTCGTAAAAGACCGTGCTGTTCAGATTGTAGACGAATTTACTGGCCGCATCCTCGAAGGCCGCCGCTACGGTGACGGACTTCATCAGGCAATTGAAGCAAAAGAGCATATCAGAATTGCACAGCGCAGCCGCACGATGGCCACAATCACGTTCCAGAACTTCTTCAGAATGTACAGCAAGCTTTCGGGCATGACCGGTACAGCCGACACCGAAGCCGTTGAATTCAACAAGATTTACAACCTTGACGTTGTTGTTGTGCCGACACACAAGCCTGTTGCCCGTGTTGACGAGAACGATGAAATCTATTTGAACGAAGACGACAAATGGAATGCAATCTGCAACGAAATCGATGCAGTTCATAAAAAAGGTCAGCCGATTCTTGTCGGCACAATCTCAATTGAAAAGTCTGAGCACCTTTCTGCTCTGCTCACAAGGCGCGGCATCAGGCACGAAGTCTTGAACGCCAAGAACCACGCCCGCGAAGCTCTTATTATCGCAGAAGCCGGTGCAAAAGGCGCGGTAACGATTGCGACAAACATGGCCGGCCGCGGTACAGACATCAAGCTCGGCGGCAACCCAGAATTCCGGGCACAGAAGCGCGCCGGAACTGAAGCCACGCCGGAACAGTATGCGGCTGCACTTCAGGTTGAGAAAGAGCAATGGAAGAAAGACTATGAAGAAGTAAAAGCGCTCGGCGGTCTTTACGTTATCGGCACGGAACGGCATGAAAGCCGCCGTATCGACAACCAGCTGCGCGGACGCTCTGGCCGTCAGGGCGACCCAGGCCGCAGTAAGTTCTTCATTTCAACAGACGATGATTTGATGCGCCTCTTCGGCGGCGAACGTCTCAAGAGCATGATGCAGAGAATCGGCATGCAGCCAGGCGAGCCGATTTATCATCCGTGGCTCAGCAAGACAATTGAAAACGCCCAGAAGAAGGTTGAAGAGCGCAACTTTGAAATAAGAAAGCATTTGCTTGAATATGACGACGTGCTCAACGAGCAGCGCACGTTCATTTATCAGCAGAGAGACGACATTATCGCAGACAATCAGCTTACAAAGCGCATTATGCAGACTGCAAGCGAGACAATCGAAGATTATGTCGACGAATACATGCACGAACTGCGCAAGAACACAAACGCTTTTGCGGTCTTGCTTGACAAGATTAAGAAAACTTTCGGGCTTTCGCTTCAGCTTGACAATGCAGCTTTGGCAAACGGCAAAGACGAAGAAAAACTTATCGATGAGATAGTCGAAAAAATGCGCCAGGACTTGCAGGAAAAAGAGCTTCTTGTTGGCACGGCAAACATGAACATGTTCATCAGGTCGCTCTATATTCAGGCGATTGACCGCAAGTGGCTTGACCATCTTGAGACGCTTGAAACATTGCGCGAGTCTGTGCACCTGCGCTCTTACGGCGAAAAGAATCCGCTTACAGAATACAAGATTGACGGCTTCAACATTTTCTATAACATGCTTGACGAAATCAGGCTTGACACGGCATCAAAAGTGTTCCGCGTAAAAGTTCAGGTTGCGCACGAAGGCGAAGAACGCCGCCCGCGCGAGCAGCGCATCAACATTAACGCGCAGCACCAGTCTTCAGGCGCTTTCGGCGGACAGGCAGGCGGCTCTGTTATGGGCGGTGCATCTAAGCCTGAAAACGCGCAGTATGTGCGCACAACGCCGAAAGTCGGCAGAAACGACCCGTGTCCGTGCGGTTCAGGCAAAAAATACAAGCAATGCTGCGGCAGATAAACGACTTGTTCGGAAACTCGGTTAGTTTCCGAACAAGTCAGCAATTTTTCAGGCTAAAGCCTTACAAAATTGCGATTTACTAAAGTTCGTGTTCGGAAGCTTATGTTTCCGAACACGTCTATAAGGAGATTGAAAAGCGATGAATTTTAAGTCTTTTTGGGTATTTTTCAGAGTCGGTCTCACTATTGTATTACGCAGCAAATCTTTAAATAAAGCAAAAAAATTTGATAAGCAGGGCAAAATTAAAGAGCGCGATGCCATCGTTTATGACAAGGCACACGGCTGGAGCCGCGAGCTTTTCGACAGAATCCTTAAAGGCGTAAAGGTAACCGTAAAAGGGCTTGAAAATCTTCCAAGAGACCGCGCCGTTGTACTCATCGGTAACCATCAGGGCTATCTCGACATTCCGCTGCTGCTCGGCTTTATAGACAAGCCTATCGCATTTATTGCAAAAGCCGAAATCTTGAAAATTCCGGTGCTCTCAACATGGATGAAACTCATGCAGTGCACTTTCCTTGTGCGCTCAAGCCCGCGCCAGTCTATTGAAGCAATGAACGAAGCTATAAATAACGTAGAAAAAGGTTATTCGCTCGTAATTTTTCCGGAAGGACACAGAAGCAAGGGCGGCCCGATGAAAGACTTAAAGCCGGGCAGCTTTAAGCTTGCATATAAATCCGGGGCACCTATTGTTCCGTTTACAATTGACGGCTCTTTCAGGTTATATGAAGAAAACGGCATTCAGCCGGGCGATGTAACGCTGACAATTCATCCGCCAATCTACATTGACGGTATGGACAAAGAACAGCAGAAAGATATTCCGGCAAAAGTTCAGGAAATCGTCGCCTCTGCTCTGCCACCGGCACAAAAACCGCTGGCAATTGAACAAAAAGAAGCAGAATAACTGATAATGAAACACCCTATCAGAAGCTTTTAGATACGGTCACTGAGCGAAGCCGAAGTGACCATTCATAGGCTGCTTCGACTGCGCTCAGCTACCATGCTTCGACCTCGCGGTTGATGGCATTTTCTCACTCATAAAGTGTGTGCAGCTTGCGGTAGATTGAGTTCAGCTTGTCTTTCTGCTCGTCGCTCAAGCTCAAGTTTTCGGCGCTGTCGTCAATCAAAGTTTCAAGGCTTGAAAGGCTTTCGCTCAAAGCTGTCGAAAAATTCGTGCAGATTTTGAACCAATATGTGCCGTTACCGTCCGTAAAAAGCGTAACAAAGCCAAGCTCCTTGCTCTTTTCTTTGGCAATCATAACTTTGAACACAAAATCAAGCGATTCAATCAGCTCATCGGGCTGTTCAGACACATGATAAGAAAGCTTCTTCGGCCATTTTCTGTCGGCAGGTACAAGTTCCATCATTCCGGCTATTTTGATTACGCGGTCAAGCCGCTCGCCTGCAAGAATCTTGTAATTAGACTTGCCCTTATAGACAATTACGCGTGTCTTTATTGCGCCAATCTGAGAAAGATAAGAGCCGTCAACTTCAGGAATTTCCGGCAAAATTGCAAGCAGCTTTTTAAGCGGAATTATCGCCTGCTTTTTGCCCTTTACCTTTTCAATTTCAAAGCGCTGGCCGCAAATCATAAGCGAATTCTCATCAGCCTGCTCTTTTTTCTTGTTCTTGTCAGATTTTTTCTCGACTTTTGAAGCTTCTCTTTCAGCGTTGCGTTCAGCCTTTCTTGAACCACCTTTGCCAGGCTTATTACCGAGAAGCGAGCGTTCAAGCGACGGGTCTATGCGCTGCAGAATGTCTTTTGACAAAGGCGAAACAGACATTGCGAACATCCGGCTTGTGCGCACGATTTCGCCTGCAACGATGAACAAAGGTTCTGAACGGAACATGCTTGAGCCGGGGTGAATCTGAATATTTTCAGCTGTAAGGCTTTTGTAATTCTCGCGCCTTTCGCGCACGCAGACAAACTGAATCATGCCGGTTGCGACGCAAGTCAGATAATCATCCATTGAGCCGCCGGTAAGCACAGGAATGCCCAAATCAGAGACAATCTGCTCAAGCTGAACCTTTATGTTTGCAATTTCAGCCATAACTCGCTCGTCTAGATAATTCTTCTTGCAGAACGATTCTGGCTTTGTAGACTGCAAATAAGAGCGGAAAATTCTCAAATAAGAAACGAAGTCGCCTTTCGGGTCTCTGAAAGCATGGTGAGCCGCCCTTGCGTCCATTTCTTCGCCCGGCGGCAGCACAAACGGAGACTGCGCCGAAAGGAACGCAGCCGCTATAAGCACATCTTCAATTACATTAGGATAATGCAAAATTGCTTCTACGATTATGCGGCTTTGGCGCGGCAGAAGCGGAAATTCGACCATCAGCTTTCCGATTGAAGAAAGCGTATGGTCTTCGTTTAGAGCCTTTAGCATGTTCAGTGTCTCAATTGCACCGCGCAAGCCTTCTCTGTTTGGCGGCGAAATAAAATCAAACTGCTCAAAATCAAATATACCGAGTTCAGACATGCGGAGCACTACTTCAGACAAGTCTGTTCTGTAAATCTCTTCGGTTGTGTACATCGGGCGCAGCTCAAAGTCTTTCCGTCCGTAAAGCCGGTAGCAAGTTCCTGCCTGCGTGCGTCCGGCGCGGCCTTTGCGCTGGTTGCAAGACGCCTTAGAAACAGCACATTCAATCAAACTTGAGGTGAATGTTTTCGGACTGTAGAAATTAAGCTTTGCAAGCCCAGAATCTATTACAGACGTTATGCCCTGAATCGTAACGCTTGTTTCGGCGATGTTTGTCGAGAGCACAACCTTCTTTTTGCCGAAAGGAGCTTTGTCAAAAACACGTTCCTGTTCCTCTTTGGCAAGTCTTCCGTAAAGTGGAACAAGGTGAAGCCTTCTGCCAAACTGTGTATGTGTAAGATATTTTAGACAATCTTTAATAATTTTTTCACCAGGTAAGAAAACTAAACAATCACCAGGGTCGTTATTTGCAAGAATTCGCCCTATTGTGGAACTTATCTTTGCAAGAAGCGCTTCACTCGCCGCATCACTCTGTGTTGACGCCGGCATTTCAGGCGGATCATAGACGACTGTAACCGGGTAAGTTATTGTGTCAATCGTAACAATCGGGCAGTTGCCGAAGTAACGCGAAAAGAGCTCGGTGTTCATTGTTGCAGAAGAGACAATAATCTTAAAGTCTTTTCTTTCCCGCGCAACGCGTTTCAAAAGACCGAGTACAAAATCTATATTAAGACTGCGCTCGTGTGCCTCATCAACCATAACTACAGAGTATTTACTCATCCACGGGTCAAGCTTCATTTCTTGAAGCAAGATGCCGTCTGTCATTATCTTGATTTTTGTAGTTAAGTCTGTCTTGTCCTCAAAACGCATCTTATAGCCGACAAGCCCCGGGTAAGATGTACCAAGCTGTTTTGAGATAAATTCGCTTACAGAAAGCGCTGCAATACGCCTCGGCTGTGTAACTGCGATAATTCCGTTTTGAGAATAGCCTGCTTCATGCAAGATTACTGGAAGCTGTGTAGTTTTGCCGGAACCTGTCGGACTTTGAACAACAATCACCTGATTTTCCGACAGCATATCAAGAATGCGCTGCTTTTGCTGGTATACAGGCAGGTTCATATATTCTTGTGTCATATTTGTTCCTTAAAAAGTCTTATTTATATTGAAATATATTGTGAAATATATTGAAAAAACTGAAATACGAATATTAAATTAAGTATATTGATAAACCTAAAACAAGTCAAATCTATAGAAGAATTTACCAAATTTTCATTTTTTTTGTTATGTTGCAATTCAAATAATTGACAGGTCATTAAACTCAAGTTAAAATAGTACATTCTTACTTAAGAGAATTTAAATTGCTTAATACGCAGATTGAGATGAATCTTAAATTTAGCTGAAAAATTTGCTGTATGTTATACAAACGCAAAAAAGTTTTATAATCATCCTTTCTGTAAAAAGAAAAAGTGACGTTTTTAAAAGATTTTACGGTCTTCATGCAGTCTTTTGCCGTTCTACAGCAACCAAGGCAAAGCTGCAAAAAAAACGCTGCACATCAATAAGGAGAACCACACAATGGCAGATGAAAAATTTGTCTACTTCTTCGGCAACGGAAAAGCTGAGGGAGATGCCGCCATGCGCGACAAATTAGGCGGAAAAGGTGCAAACCTTGCCGAAATGACTAACCTTGGAATTCCTGTACCACCGGGCTTTACAATTTCAACAGAAGTATGCAAACTCTTTTATGATAACAACAAAACATACCCTGCAACACTGAAATCAGAAGTTGCTGCTAACCTTGCAAAACTTGAAAAGACACTCGGCAAAAAACTTGGCGATGAATCAGACCCGCTTTTGGTTTCAGTACGTTCTGGTGCTGCACAGTCAATGCCTGGCATGATGGATACAATCCTCAACCTCGGCATGAACGACAAAGCAGTAAAAGGCCTTGCTGCAAAGACAGGCAACCCGCGCTTTGCATGGGACGCATACAGACGTTTCATTCAGATGTTCGGCGACGTTGCAATGGGCGTTCCATCAGATGAATTTGAAAACGCTATCGACGAAATCAAAAAGGCTAAGGGCGTAAAGCTTGACACAGAGCTTGACGCTGCAGACCTTGAAAAGCTCGTTTCTAACTATAAAGTAATCTACAAAAAGCACACAGGCAACGATTTTCCGCAGGACCCGGTTGTTCAGATGTGGGGCGCAATCGACGCTGTTTTTGGCTCTTGGATGAATGAGCGTGCTATCAAATACAGACAGCTCAACAACATCCGAGGCCTTGCCGGTACAGCCGTAAACATTCAGTCAATGGTTTTCGGCAACTTCGGCGATGATTCAGGTACAGGCGTTTGTTTCAGCCGCGACCCTTCAACAGGTATAAACGAATTCTACGGCGAATACCTTATGAACGCACAGGGCGAAGACGTTGTTGCCGGTATCAGAACACCGGAAAAAATCACTAAACTTGAAAAAGACAATCCTAAAGTATACAAGCAGCTTGTTGAAATCAGAAGCCGCCTTGAAAACCACTACCGCGACATGCAGGATATGGAATTCACAGTTCAGCAGGGCGAGCTTTTCATTCTTCAGACAAGAAACGGAAAGCGTACAGGTCAGGCTGCCGTTAAATGCGCAGTAGACATGGTTGGTGAAAAGCTTATTACAAAAGAAGAAGCCATCATGCGCGTTGCACCGGAACAGATTGACCAGCTTCTCCACCCGATGATTGACGCAAAGGCAAAGAAAGCAGCAAAACCGCTTACAAAAGGCTTGAACGCTTCTCCTGGAGCTGCTTGCGGTCAGATTGTATACACAGCAGACGAAGCTGACCAGTGGACTAAAGAAGGCAAAAAAGTTGTTCTCGTCCGCAAAGAGACAAGTCCTGAAGACATTACAGGCATGGTCGTTTCTGAAGGCATTTTGACTTCTACAGGCGGTATGACAAGCCATGCAGCAGTTGTTGCCCGCGGTCTTGGCACACCTTGTGTCTGCGGTGCAAGCGAAGTCGTATTTATCGGCGACACAGTGCAGATTAACGGCCAGGCTTTCAAGCGCGGCGATTCAATTACAATCGACGGCTCTACAGGTGAAGTTTATGCAGGAACACTTCCTCTCATCTCGCCTGAATTCAGCGCAGAACTGACTACATTCCTCTCTTGGTGCGATGATGTTCGCGCTTCTTGCGTGCGCGGCAACGTGAAGGGCTTCAAGGTCCGCGCAAACGCAGACCAGCCGGCAGACGCAAAGAACGCATTCAAGTTCGGCGCTGAAGGCATCGGTCTTTGCCGCACAGAGCACATGTTCTTTGACGCAAAGAAGCTCATTCACTTTAGAGCAATGATTGCTTCTGACACACCTGAACAGAGAAAAGAAGCACTTTCTCACATTCTTCCGCTCCAGAGACAGGATTTCTTCGGTATTTTTGAGGCAATGAACGGAAAGGCTGTAACAATCCGCCTTCTCGACCCGCCTCTTCACGAATTTATTCCAAAGACAAAGGAAGAAACAGCAGAGCTTGCAGCCCACATGAACGTTGATGCAGCCGTTCTTACTGCAAAACTTGAAAAGCTGCACGAAATGAACCCGATGCTTGGTCACCGCGGCTGCCGCCTTGCAATCACATTCCCAGAGATTTACGAAACTCAGGTTGAAGCAATTGCACTTGCAGCAGCTGATTGTATCAAGAAGAACATTCCGGTTCATCCTGAAGTTATGATTCCAATCGTTTGTGACGATGACGAGCTTGCAATTATCCGCAAGTCTTGCGAAAAAATCATGAAAGACGTATTCGAGCGCGAAAAGGTTGTATTCAACATCCGCATCGGTACAATGATTGAAGTTCCGCGCGCCGCACTTCTTGCAGGCAAAATCGCCAAGAACGCAGACTTCTTCAGCTTCGGTACAAACGACCTTACACAGATGACATTCGCGTTCAGCCGCGACGATGCAGGCAAATTCCTTCCGACCTATCTCAACAAAGAGATTTTGCTTGACGATCCGTTCAAGTCTCTCGACGAAGAAGGCGTTGGCCAGCTGATTCAGTTTGCGGCTACAAACGGCCGTGCCGTTAAGTCAGACTTGAAGCTCGGCATCTGCGGCGAACATGGCGGCGATCCGAAGACAATCGATTTCTGCTACCGCACAGGCTTGAACTACGTTTCTTGCTCTCCATTCCGTGTGCCTGTTGCACGTCTTGCAGCGGCACAGGCGGTTATCAGAAACAGCTAACGGTATTGAGTTTTTAACTTAAAAGAGCTGCCTGAAAAGTTTAACAAAAGCTTTTCGGGCAGCATTTTTTTTGTTATCATGTTGTTGTCATAAATCTGATGCTACGGCACAAAAAAAGGAATCTGCAATGGGAAATCTTTTTGGAAACATTTTCGGGAAAAAATCTGCTGACAGCGAATCTGACAAGACGCAGCCGCAAGAACAGCTTGACGGCAAGCTTTCAGATGAAACATTAAGCAAAATAATCGAAGCGATTAAGGCTGAAACTGAAACGCCTTGCATGAAGATTTTGCTTAAATACGGCACACCAAGCTTTGCGGGCAGCAAGCTCGGCGGTCTGCCCTACATTCCGCATGACGGAAATTTTCCGCTTGATTCTCAAAGCAAGCAGATGAAGCTTCTTGCTCAGATTGATTGCAACGACATAAGCTTGCAAGGCTTTCCGGCAAGCGGGCTGCTTCAATTTTTTGTGGCTTCAAACCGCCTTTTTGGGCTGAATACCGCCGCCCCCACAGAACAGACCGGCTTTGCGGTACGCTATTATGCAACTGTTGACTCTACAGTAACCGAAGACGAGGTAAAATCAAAAGTAATCGCCGATGAAGACGCAAAGCCGAGGTTTCCGCTTAAAGGCAGCGCGTTTGCAATTGAGCTGCTGCCTGAAACAGACTTTATCTCAGCCGGCGATTTCCGCTTTGAGCAAATGCTTGCAGACAAAGCAAATGCGCTCTGCCCTAATTGCGGCATCAAATCGCTGTTTGGTTTGACCGAAGAGCAGCAGCGGCAGATTTCAGCCGTCTTTTCGGGCAGCGGCAGCAAAATTTCGGGCTTTCCGCATTTTGCGCAGGACGACCCACGCTGTGTTGCAGACAAGAACCTGCAAGACTTTGAGATGCTCCTTCTTCAGCTTGACAGCGATGACGAGAACATCGTTTGGGGCGATTCTGGCACAGGCAATTTCTTTATAGAGCCGGCTAGGCTTGCTGAATGCGACTTTTCAAGAGTGCTTTACAACTGGGATTGCCTGTAAGGAAACGCTGTTTAATGTCATTATCGGGCTAGACCCGATAATCTATTTGATTATAATACATACATTTATATATTGCCGGGTCAAGCCCGGCAATGACACGGGGTGATAAGCCGGTCAATGGCAAGATTAGCCCAACAGAGACAAGCTAGAAGCCGATTTCGCGGATTTTCTCAACAAGATTTCTGCCGTAAATTTGCGCGCCGAGCGCATTCGGGTGCAGATTATCAAGAAAATATTCGCTTAAATGCGGCACAAGCTTAAAGCCGTCAACAATGATTATATTCTTGTATTTGCGGCAGACATTCTTAATGCCTTCGCAATATTGCTCAAGCTTTTCGTGATTCGTGCCAGGGTCGTCGCGCCAAAGCGGTGTTATACATAAAGTCGGCAAAAAGCCGTAAATCTCGAAAAGCCGCTTGTAATATTCCTCAACCGCGTCCATGGTCTCTTCGCCATACTGGTTTGTGCCCAAAGAGACAATCAGCTTTTCAGGCTTATAGCCCATGTCCATAAGCGAATTCTTATCGTAGACGTAGCCGCCGATTCCCTGGTTTATAATGTCGTAGCCGAGCAGCTTGTTCGCCACGCTGACATAAGTGAGCGAAGTGCGAAGCGGGCCAAATCCTTGCGTAATTGAATCGCCAAGCCACAGCACTTTGGGCTTTTTTACAGCCGGAACAAAATCAGCATCAATCTGAAAATTCTTGAGCCAGATTGTTGCGTCAGCCGGCAGATAAACAACAACTTTCTTTTCGCCTTCCGGCAGCTTAAAAGAAAGCTTGTCCTCTTCCTTTAAGTCTTTAATATAAAAGATTTTATCAATCAAGCCGTCAATTTCAAGCTCAATCGAATCTTCCGAGCCTTTCCAAGCGAGCTTGTAATCAAACGAAAATTCTGTCGCTTTCGTGCTGAATTCCAAAGTCTTAGAAGTAGAAGCCGAGCAGCGTTCATACCAGAAATCAGAAGCTTTTTTGAAATAAGCCATCTGCTCGTCGTTATATTGAAAAGCTTGCAAAAAGCCGTCTTTGCTTTCTTTGAATTGAAGTGCGCCAAAATATATTGTCTTGAGCTGTTCGTTCGTCACTTTCATGTTTTCTTCCTTTTACGCGTTATGAAATTGATCCGTTTGTTTTATAAAAACTGAATTTATTATATAGCCCGAATTAATGAAGCGCAAGCTATTCAAAGAAACAGATGATTTCTTCCAAGAAGCGGTTGAGCAGCAGAAGCCCCTGCTTGTTGAGCGCGTAGCGGCTGCCGGTCTTTTCTGCAAGGCCGCGCTTGCACCAGTTTGAAAAGACAGGCTCTATAACGTCAAGGCTTTTGCCGAAGCGCTTTTCGAACTCAACAGCGTCTGCACCGTCTAAAGTTCTGAATGCCATCATAAGATATTCAAACTGCTGAATTTCAGGCGGAAGCATTTCGCGCTCCTCGCCTGCACCGTTAAGCCAGTCTTTAATTGAGCGGCTGTTTGTGTAGCGCAGGCTGTCCACTGTGCCGGTTGCGCCTGCACCTATGCCGATATAAGGCAGCATCTTCCAATAAGTCATGTTGTGCCTGCTCCGGCAGCCCTGCTTTGCAAAATTTGAAACTTCGTATTGGGCAAAACCGCTTTTCTCAAGCGTGTCGCGCGCCTTAATCCACCAAGAATCAGTTTCTTCTGCTTCGGGCAGCTTAACCTTGCCGGAATCAACTGCTTTATAAAGCGGCGTATCTTCTTCCAGCGTAAGCGAATAAAGCGAGATGTGGTCTGCGCCGCAATTGATTATCTCATCAAGCCCGGCGAAAAAGTCTTGAGCTGTCTGACCGGGCAAGCCGCAGATTAAATCAACTGAAAGACAGCACTTTTTCCGCTCCGAATCTAGCGGCTCAAGCCAATGCTCTGCAAGCAGCTTTAACGCACGCAAGTTTTCTGCACGGTGCGCCCGGCGGCAAACAAGCAACAAAGGCTCATCGTTCATGGCTTGAAGCCCAACCGAAAGCCTGTTAACGCCGCATTTTTTCAGCGTTTCAAGCAGTTCAACAGTTATGTCATCGGGGTTACATTCAAACGTAATTTCAGCATCTTTTGCAGCCGGGCGCACGGCTTTTAGCGCGCCGATAAGCGTTTCAATCTGATTTGTGGAAAGCAGGCTCGGCGTGCCGCCGCCGAAATAGATTGTGCTCCATTCGGAAACGTCAAACTGCGCGGCGCGCGTTCCGGCTTCTTCAATTAAATGCTGAATATACGCATTGTCTATGGCATTTTTGCAGACAACAGAGAAAAAATCGCAATACGCGCATTTTGACTTGCAGAACGGAATATGCACATAAAGCGCGCAAGGTTTCATGTTTTCAGTCTATAAAAGCGAGAATCTGCCGAGCGGCCAGTAGCGTAAAACTAGCTTGCCTTTGATATTTCTGCCGTTTACAGGCCCATAATAGCGCGAATCGATTCCGTGAGAGCGGTCGTCAGCAAGCACAAAATATTCATCGTCTTTCAAAACAACTGTGTCCATTTCGCCGGGGAAGCCTATTTCGCGGCTCCAAGAAGCATCAGTTCCTTCAATGAAAATATCATACTGAATGTCAGAAAGCTCGAATTCGGTGAGTGCATGGCTTGTGTTCTGAGGCTTTATGTAAAGCACACAGTCTTTCATATAGAGCGTGTCGCCCGGAAAGCCGACGATGCGCCTTACGCTGTCTGATTCTGTAACAAGATTAGATTTTTCTGTGAGTGAATAACGCTGAAACGTCACGAACTTGACAATGCTGTTCAAGATTTGTTTCGGAATAGATTTTTCCATTCCGGCTGTCGGGCTGACAAGCACAACGTCGCCCCTTTTGAGCTCAATGCAATGTGCAATTGACGAAAGAACCGGAATGCCGCCATCGACAGGCTTTATAGACGCAAGTGGCGTTACCATCACAATGTCGCCGGAATCTACGAGCGGTTTCATAGATTCAGATGAAACGGAAACTGGAAACAGCAAAAATTTCTGCCAGAAAGAGCAGATGAAGAAAATAATCAGAATAAAGCCGATTAAGAAAATCTCATTTCTGCGGCGGTGCTGCTTTACAAAAAACGAATACTCAATTCCACTTACGTTTGAAGCCATGCTCTAAAGATAGCACATTGAGCGCATAAAAAACAAGTAGCCTTTTTAGAGGAGAAAAGCATGGAAAGCCTTTGTGCACACTTTACAAGATTCCGCAAGGAATCTTGGTATTTTGCTCGATTAGACTAATTCCAAAGATAAAGCTAATGCAAAATCAGCCGTCCAGCTTTGAGCGGAATTCGCGCTGCATGTCGCGGTGCACATCGCGCTCGCGGATGTCGGCGCGTTTGTCGAACATCTTTTTGCCTTTGCAGATGCCGAGATTGACCTTCACGCGGCCGTCTTTAAAGTAAAAATCAAGCGGAATAAGTGTGTATCCTTTTTCAGTGACTTTTCTTTCAAGGCGCTTTATTTCCTCACGGTGAAGCAGGAGCTTCTTTGGTCTGTCCGGGTCGTGGTTGAAGATTGACGAATACGGATTTTCTGAAACGTGTAGGTTTTTAATCCAGACTTCATGATTTATTATTTCAGCGAATGCGTCCGGGAACGATATGCTGCTGTCTCTGAACGATTTAATTTCTGTGCCTTTCAGTTCGATACCGCATTCAATTGAGTCTTCTATTGTATAATTGAAACGCGCCTTTTTGTTTTGCGCGATAGGTTTCGTGCCTTTCTGTTTCATGCTGGCGATTATAGCATTTTGAGCCGGTTTTCTCAAGCTGATGCAGCCTTTCAGAGGGCACAGCAAAAGTTGAGGTACACCTTAAAGGCATCAGTCAAGCTTTACCGCGCCTTGCCTAAGCACTTTGATTCCGCCTGAACTTATGTCTACAAGCGTAGAAGCTGCTGTCTGCTTTGAATCGCCGCCGCACACAATCAAATCTACTTCGGACTCAAATTCTTTTAAGATTTCGTCAATGCGGAGCATCGGCGGGTTGCCTGAGCGGTTTACGCTTGTTGAGTAGATACTTTTTCCCGTAAGAGCAATGACTTTTCTCAGCCAGTCGTCTCCGGGGCAGCGCAGTGCGACAGTGCCGCCGCCGAATTCAGCTTTTCTTGGCACGATTACGGTAAGAGGCCCTGGCCAGCACTGCAAAAGCTTTTCTGGTATTTCAATACTGCTTATAGATTTAGCAGCTTCAATAGAATCAACAAGCTCGATAAACGGCTTGGTCTCTGCCCTGCCCTTTATCTGCCTTATTCTTGCGCCGCCGTCGCCCGCAATTGAAGAGAAGCCGTAAATTGTATCAGTCGGAATAATAATAGTGCCGCCGTTTTTCATGCATGCGGCGGCACGTTCTGCTGAATCAGAATGCTCTTTGAGTATTTTCATAATAAAGATTTACAGTCCGTTTCTGCTGCAATCTCTTGCGTAAGTCTTGCATGGCAAAGATTGCCATGAAAAAACAGAAGATGCATAAACCAGAAATTTTGCATAGCCATTCTGGAATATAGTTTATCTTACCAAGAATCATCGGTGTTCCTGTTTCAGGAACAAATTCTGTTGGCGAAGACAAGCCCTGCAGGCGGATTAACTTTTCATTTTCTTTTTTATAGCCTAATTTTTTAGCATAAGCTGCAATCACATCAGGGTCTACCCTCAAGCCCTGAAATTCAATCTTAAGCCCATCGTTAATTTGCTGAATTGATTGCAAATTAGCCGTTATCATCTGTTTTTGTTCTTCCAGTTGAGAAACTGCCCAAAACCCCTCAGGTCCAAAACCGACAGAAATAAACACATAGACAAGCGTGCCAAAAAACGCAGCCACTAAAACTTTCATACGTGTCATAAGACTAATAACGGCAGAAAGTGCGTTTTTCAACATTGGTTTTCCAGCGTTTTCTGTAATTTAAATTCAAACTTTTTTTACTATTTTCTTGCAAGTAGCGTCTAATAGCTTTACAATATATCTAATATATCTACAAAAAAATGTATGTGGGCAAATTTGAGATTTCTGCCGAAATTATCGTAAGAATCTGTGCCCGGGAAAATATAAATTGATATTTTCCAGACATACTCAGTTTTAATGTATATTAAAAGGTTATATTTTTTATACGGAGTTTTTAATGGCTTTTAATATGAATGATGATTTTGATTCTGATGCCAATGAAAAAGAAGTTGAACAGTTCGGCATTTGGGTCAAAAAAGCCCCAGAAGATGTTGTAGACACACCTTCTGATGATAATATTCAAAATTCCCCTGATTCTTTAGAATCTGATGATTCATTCAATCAAAATGAGATTTCAGATTCATCTTTTTTGCAGGACTTACCGGAACCTGACTTTGACGGTATTTCTGACCTTGATACAAACGAAAATATAACTGATACAGAGCAGATTACAGATTCAGATTTTTCACTTGATACTGAAACAACTGATAACACAGAACTAATTGATAATTCAATTAATTCAGAGCCACCGGTATTTTCTGAGCCTGAACCGGCACCGGCTGCCGCTCCTGCTCCAGCCGAAGCTTCGTTTCAAGATTTTCAGGAAGAAGATTCTGCCGAAAACTGGGAACCGCTTGACGATGCGCCTAACTTCAATTATCCGTCTGTAGACAATATTACAGTTCCGCCTCTTGAAGAACCGTCTGAAACAGAGATTGAGAATTCATTGCAAACTGCTGATGATGTCTCTGACCAGGAAGAAGAAGCTTTTGATGAGATTAACCTGACTGAAGATTCATCTTTCGACAAGCTTGAAACAGCAATAACAGATACTTCAAATCAAGATGATGACATTCCAGATTTTGAAGCAGACGAAACGTTAGCAGATGAAGCCGATTATGATAAGCCGATAAACTTAGACGACAGCTTTGATCTGCCGGATTTCGGCTCAACGCCAGAAACAGAAGATTATGGCAATTCTGAAAATGCTGAACCTATAGCTTTAACAGATGACTTGATGAATTTGCCCGATTTCGGTTCAACACCTGAAACAGAAGACTTCGGTATTGTTAAAAATATAGAAGAAAACAGCGATTTTTCTCCTATTGAGCCTGAAGACAGTTCTCTTTCTGAAGCATCAGAAGATGCAGCTGAAACTGATTTGTCTGAAGAACCGGAAGCTTCTGATAATATAGAAGCTGACATCTCTACAGAACTTCCGCCATTTGAAAGCATTTCAGGCGAAGATACAGCCGACTCTGTAACAGAGCCGGAACCGGCTGAAACAAAAGACGACTTTGACACAGCTTTTGATTCTGAAAGTATTTCAGAACCTTCAATTGATGGAATTGCTGCAGATGCCGGCGCATTCAGCGATGCAGCACAATTTGCTGACATAGATGCTCCAGAAGGAAGCCCGGCTGCTGATGAAGCCCCTGCTGCCGAAGACAGTTTTGTCCCGCCGGAACCGCCGGAAAAAGACGGAAATAACGAAACTGAAGAGCTTTCTCTAGATGATTTCTTAAGCGACAGCGGCGAAATTGACGTTTCTGATGAATTCGGCTTAAGTTCGGGCGATTCATCTGATGTTACAGATGATTTCTTGAGTGATCTTAATGCAGAATTCGGCGGTTCTTCAGAAAGCAAGTCAGATTTGATGGACGAAGAGCCGATTGATATAGACCTTGAGTTTGATGATAAATTTGCGGCTGAGGTACAGACTGATGCAAGCGAAAATATCGAAGATGAGAGCAACTTTGACGAATTCTTCAGTGATTCAGGCGAATCTTCTTCTGTAGAAGACAACTTTGACGATATGTTTGCAGCCATTCAGGATGAATCAGCACCTAATTCAAATGCTGCTGCTCCATCTGTTGATTCTTTAGCAGAATTTGATGAAGTTACTGAATTTGATGACTTCCTTTCATCTGACAGCGGTCCAGACATTGAAACAGAAAAAGCACACAGCAACAAAATCAATAAACAGATTGATTACGATATTACTGTTTCTCAGGATGATGTAAACAAAACCAAGCAGACAACTGTTGAAGTCTCTGATGATTATGAAACATCTGAATCTATTCCGCTTTATGGCACAGAAACAGATGCAGACGGTAACAAAGTAGCATTTATTCCTAAGGCTGAAGACGAAAGTATTCCTCAAAAAGCTGCTTTGGAGAAATCAGAAGACGATGATTTCTACGAAAATCTTTTTGCAGATGCAGAAAATATGGAGGATTCGACAACACCAGAGGTTTCGAATAAAGATACGCCCCCTTTTGATATTTCTTCATCAGTAGATGATGAAGAAATTGTACCGATAACAAATTCAACAGAAGAGCAGACTATGAAAGAAGAACAGGACATGGATATTACAGATAAAACTTTATCTGATTCACCGGAAGTTGAAACATCACAAACCGATGATTTAATTGATTCAGGCAGTATTGTTCCAGAAATTGTTGAAGATGCTGATAACACCGAAATCAATTCATTTGTTTCTCAAGATGAATCTGATAATATCATTGATGTTCCTGATATTTCATTAAGCCCTTCTGACACTTCAGAAGACAATGAAATACCGGAATCACCTGCGCTTTACGATGAACCGGCAGTTGATGAAGCCGGCACTGAAGATACTGAGCAGGAAGCTTTGCAATCAGATGATACTTTTGAACCGGATAATCTTAACATTGAAAACGATGATGATTCTTTAACACCACCGGAAATTTCAGATGATGTTCCTGCAGCAGACGAATTATCAGAAGATTTGCAGGCTGATTCATCTGATTTTGAGATTCCTTCTTTGGTTGAAGATGAAGCTTCTGAAGCCCCTGCCCTTTCAGAGGACGAAGAACCTGAAATTCAAGAAGAAACAGCAGAAGAACCGGGAGATATTGTTATTCCGACCCTTAATGAAGGTGACGAAGACTTTGTTGATGCAGCTGCATTAGCTGACAGTCTTGCCGAAACAGACAAGCTTGAATCTGAGAGTACAGAACCTGCTGATTTTTCTGAATTGAGCGAATCTGACGGTCTGACACCAAGTTTTGATGATATTACATCTTCAAAAGAAAAATCTGATAATGATTTACCTTCTTTTGACGATATTACTACAGATACAGCAGATACTAATTTCATTGCACCTGGTCTTGATACAGCAGACAGCTTAGATACAGAGTCAGCACTCACTGATGACTTATCAGAAGAACCGGCTGCAGAAAATGATATATCCAATGCATCTTTATATAATTCGATTCTTTCTGAAACCTTCCCTGAAGCTTCAGAAGACGAAGATAACGAAACTGATAAGAATCTGCTTGATATTGCCGATAATTCAGAGTATACTGAAGACAAGGAGGATGAGCACAACATGGATTTTGATGAAAACAATTTAGATTCAGGTATTACAGAGCAGTCTACAACAGGAGCACCTGAACAGACATCAAATATTTCAGAATCTGTTCTTAAAGAAATATCTAACGAGTTGTCCATGCTCCGTTCCGAAATTTCTCTCTTAAAAGAAGAACTTGCAAATGTCCGTCATGAATCATTGGGACTTCATGAAGCTAGTGCTGAAAAAGCTGAAGTTGAAGCACCGGCTGATGTTGTCACAGTTGAATCTGTAACAGAACCTGTTTTGGACAATGAGGAGCAGCCGGAAGGAGCCCCAATAGTTGTTGAATCAGAATCATCAACAGGTTTCTTTGACGGTGACGTTGAAGATGAAACAATTGCCCTTTCAGGCGATGAGCTCAGCAATATTCTTAATACAGCTGATTTTACAGAAGAATTCGTTGATAACAATGGTGCAGCAGACCAGAACGAAATCTCTGATGAAGTTCCAACAGCTCCAGAGACAATGGATTTTGACGAGCAGACACTTGAAGAACCTGGCGATCTTGAAATCCAAGAATTAGAACAGGAACCTGCAAATGAAGAGATCAGCGTTCCTAACGTTGATGATATTATTGTTGATTCTGATGATGACGGTTTTGTAGACAATATTGAACCGGAAACTGAAGATTCAATTTCAAATGATGAATTACAGTATCTTTCAGAAGAACCAAAAGCTGAAGAAATATACGATGCACCGGAAGAAATTACAGAAGAAGCTTCTGAACCGGAAACTTTGGAAGTAGAAACTGTTGATGAACAGGAAGCACCTGTTGAAGAGACAGAAGAAGTTGTTCTTGAAAGCGATGTCGGTCCTTTCTCTGAAGCAGACGAAACACCTACTGAAGCCGTTTTTGACAGTGATCAGTGGAACGAAGAATCTGCAGAATCAGAAGTACCGGAAGCAGAAGCAGAAGCTGAAACACCTGTAGAAGAAGCAGCTGAACCTGTTGCAGAAGAAAACGCTGAAACAGAAAGCGGCGTTGATTCTATGCGCGTAAAAGCTGAACAGTTTGCCGATGCAGACCAGAAAGATTTGAAAGAAGAAATTAAATCTGTTCTCCTTTATATGGATCAGCTTCTTGAAAATCTTCCTGATGAAAAAATCGAAGAATTTGCACAATCCAGCTATTTTGAAACATACAAGAAGCTCTTCAAAGAGCTTGGTATTTCATGATTTATGGGTTTACTAAGTTCCGGTATTTCATATCTGGATAAACAAAAGCAGATAAGTACAGCAGATAAAAGCTGCTGTACTTTTTCTGTTTCTGATGACAATAATCAATATTTTTCTTTTCCTTTCAAAAACATACACAATATTCTGAATAATCATGGAATTTCTCATATAGGGCTTTTTGTGCCTTTTAACGGCACATATCATCTTGTGGTCAATCATGGTTTTGATTTTGGAACTACCCTACAAAGCAAATCATCTGTAAATTTTTGGCTGGGCGCAATCGGTGAGAACCCGGAAGAAAATACATGGTATCAGCAGTCAGCTTCAAGCCTTGATTCATTTTTGCAGCTATTCTCGCTTAAAGACCGTGATTCAATTGCAATGCTGCATATAAAATTCTGTACTATCGGAAAAACAGAGAACTGCATTATTATTGCCACTCAGCCTAACACGCAGGAATTAATTACAGACCACATATTAGATTCAATAGATGATAACTGGCAGCTTTTAATAGAAGCTTTTCTGCCTATCATTAACAGATACTTAGAAGCATTATCAATTGAAGAAATGGACAGGCTTATAGACGACAAAGATGATCTCATAGAACGCTGCCTTTCTGATGATTTGAAAGGTAATATGTATTCAATAAATTTGACTAGATTCATAGATGAATTAATAATCCATAACACGAAAGCTGATTCTTATATTATGAGCACATTTGTTTTTTCTGAATTAAAGAAAGCTTTTGATGACACTTGCATTTGTGCAAGACTTCCAGATAATTCCATAAAGATTGTGGCATTCAGTCATTTTGATTTGAATTTGACTATTTTTACGGAGAAAATTCTTTTTTATCTGAAGCCCTACTTCGAAGAAAATTCCTTGAACAAGCTTCAGATAGTTTCTTCTGGCAGCACTAATGATACAGAAACGCTTTACAAATTCATTACTTCCCCGGTGATTTAACATGATAAGCTTTGCAACAGCGAAAAATGGCAGCGAAACTTGTATCAAAGACGGATTTCCCCTACACTCAAACTATAACCCGGAAAAAGAAGCCGAAAGGTTTGCCGCAACATTAGAAGTTCCATTTGAGCCGTCATGGATTATCATCACCGAACCGGCTTTATCTTATACAGCACAGTTTTTAAGACAGAAATTTCCAAATACAAAGATTTGCGCAATAAGATTTTGCAAAGACTTTATAAAATACGACAATTTCTGGGACAAAGTCTTTTATTTTGATGACACCACTCTAAAAGATGAACTTTTCAATTTTTTTGGTGAAGAAATCTCAGGTTCTTTGTTTTTTGCTTCATGGAAGCCGTCTGAAAACGCTTTTCCAGACATTTACATTAAGGTGTGGCAGAATATAAAATCTTATATAACGCTTTCAAGAGATGTTCTTGGAACAAGGATTTATTTCAACAGACGATGGAACAAGAACTCTCTCAAATTTGCTCTTTATATAAAAAATGTGCTTGACTTTAAGATTTGCAAAATTGCTAAGCCTGTAGTTATTGCGGCATCAGGTCCAAGCCTAAAAAAGCTTATACCATATTTAAAAGCTGACAGGGACTGCTTTTTTCTTCTTGCTGTATCTTCTGCTGTGCGCCCACTTATAGAGCAGAAGCTTTTACCAGATGCGGTTATTTCTACAGACGGCGGTTGGTACGCTCAGGAGCATTTGAAGCGGCTTAATTTCTTGAAAGACATACCTCTTTTTTTAAGCACAGAAAGCTATTTACCTGCTAAATTATTGCAGACAAATATAATTGTTCCTTTGTCCTACAAAGACAGCATAGAAGCCCTGCTCCTTGAAAAAACCGGAATAAATCCAGTAAAAGCGGAAAGAAACGGCACTGTAAGCGGTACGGCTGCAGAACTGGCGCTGCAGCTTAGTAACGAAGTTTTCTTCTGTGGACTTGACTTGTGCAGTTCTAACGGCTTTCAGCACACGCAGCCTAATGAGCTTGAAATAGACAAAATGCCTTTCGATGATAGATTGTCGTCGCTTGAAACACGGACAGCCTTAAGCACTTTTACAAATAACTCATTGAGTGTTTACCGCAGCTGGTTTTCTACCCGCCCTGAAAGCTTTACAAGCCACGTAAAACGCGTTTACCACAGTAGTGAGCCAATAAAATTCAAGCTTGGCAATATTGAAGACATTAACGAAAAAGCTTTTGAAAATTCTTTAAAAAAATACACTTCAAAAAAAGACGCATACTTTGAAGCTTTAAAATTTCAAAGTATTCAGACAGCTTCGGAACGCGCAAAAACGCTTAAAAGCTATTTTTCAGAACTAAGAAAATCTTTCGATGATTATTACAATTCAAATAAACTGATTGAAAACGCCCCTTTTGAGCTTGAATTGTGGTTCAAAAGTCTTTCTTTGGGAGATTATCTTTCACTTTCACAGCGGCATGAAAAAATGTCAGAGACAATGTATAATAATCTTAAAGATTCATTGTACGGGCTTGAAGGAATATTAAACCGTTATGGCAATTAATGGAATTTTTGAAGCAAATTGCAACGCTCTTAAAAGCAGAAACCCAAATTTAGCTGAAATTATATTCAATCTAAAAAATACTGATAATTCTTGTTATGCAGCACCGGTATTATCAAAGACTAATGAACTTGTACCGGCTCTTAAAGACGGTAAAGCTTTGTTTTCTGTTTATAATCCGACAAGAGACGCTGATAATTTTCTGCATGATATAGATTTATATGAAAAACAGTTTATAGCAGTCTCTGCTTTGGCAAACGGTGCGCAAATAAAAAAAGCCCTTCAGCATCAGAATATCCACATTCTGGTTATCGAAAAAAATACTGAATCTGTTGCGGATTTATTCAGTCATTTTGATTTTACAGACATTCTGAAAAATGAGAACTTTTCTTTATGCTGTATTTCTGAACTTGAACCGACTTTTAGGAATCTGTACATTCCGCAGCTTTACGGAAATTTCAACTACAAAGCATTGCGCCCCTGGGTTCAGTACAACCCGGACGCTGAGGAACAGATTCAAAACATTTTGCGTAATTGTCTTGGAAACATAAGCGCAGATTATTCGGTGCAGGCACATTTTGCAAAAGTCTGGCAGCGCAACATTTTGCGCAACTTAAAAACACTTTCAAGCCTAAGCACAAATTCTTTTGATTTTCCTTTGGAAAAGCGTGCCGCAATTATTGGTGCCGGTCCAAGCTTAGACGGCGGCATAGAATTTCTAAAAAATAACAGAGAAAACCGCTATATTATCGCGACAGATACCGCATGGCGTATTCTGCTTCAAAACGGTATTACGGCTGACGCTGTAGTTACAATTGACGGTCAGAACATTTCATACAGGCATTTTATTGATAAGTTTCCGGACAGCAAGACGCTTTTTGCAGCAGATTTATGTTCACATCCGGCAATCGCAGAGAAAGCGCAAAAAAACGGAAATGCAGTATTATTTTTTGCTTCTAATCATCCGCTCTGCCTTTTTGCTAAGCAATACGCAAAAGAGCATAACCAGTATTTTCCGCCTGAAATCGACACAACTTCAGGCACAGTAACAGTTGCCGCCTTAGATTTTGCTGTAAAAGCCGGTTTCAAAGAGTTTGAGCTTTTTGGCGCAGATTTTGCGTACACAAATTCTAAGGCTTATGCAAAGGGTTCATATCTTGATCCGACTTTCGAAAATGATTCGACTGTGATTAATCCCAAAGAAACGGCTTTCAATGCCCTGATGTTTAGAACACCTGTCATCCGCATGGATAAGTCTACTGTTACAACCGACGTGATGAAACGTTATGCTTCGGCATTGGATTTTTACCTTCAAAATTGTCATGCGAAGCTTTCAGTTTATAAATATAGTGAAGGCAAAGTCATTTCAATTTTTAAGAGAGAGCATTCTGACTCTGAAAAAAATGTTCCAATTTTTTTGCCTAAAACACTTTACAAGTCTTTTGATTATGCCGATTTTAAAGTAAGATTGTTGAATCTTCTGGAAAATCACGATCCGGCACTTACTGCGGCAATTCTTCCGCTTGCAGCATGGTGTGAACGGACGGGGCTTTACAAAAGTTCCACTGATTCAATTGAATCTGTTTTTGATTACGCATATAAGATGGCAAAAAAATAAGGCCTTACTGGAGTTTTTATGACCAACAAAGTTGTGGTTATTTTTTCTATATTGATTATTTTCATTTTTTCATTTGGAATTTTCTATTTTGCAATTAATGTTTCTGATGATCTTCAGAAAGGTTCTTATGAAGCCGATGCCCAGTTCAGAAGTTTTCTTGCAAACATGAATTATGAAATTTCAAATTCACCATACCTTTCACCAGATTATTTAGAAAAACTCAGAAATTTAATCAAACAGAATGAATATATTGCAGCTGTTACAATTAAAAGCGAAAGCAACACTTATTTTGCATATCCGCTTTCTTCTAAATATATTTCTGCTTCTTCTGCAAGCCCTGAAATTTATGTTACTTCTCCGGCTCTAATTGTCCGCTCAACAGACATTCCTTACAATGATACAACCGATACAGAGGTACAGGCAGCCATTTATCTTATAAAGCCCAGCCAGGTTTTTGAATATGCTCTTTACAGCTTTTATTTCATTGCAGGCGGTACAATTCTTGCACTTCTTGTTCTTTTCTTCAGCAGAAAAACAAAAAAAACACGCAAAGCTGTTGTCACAACAGAAGAAAATATTATTCAGACTGAAAAAGCTGTTACAGAGCCAGATAAGCCTGAACAAGAATCTGCCGTCAAAATTAGAACTCCAGCTAACCCTATTCAACAGAGAGAATCTGTAAAAACAATTGACCCGATGGGGCTTTTTTCTCCTGCAACAGGCATAAGCTGGGAATCTTATCTTGAAACACGCCTTGACGCAGAATTAGTCCGCGCAGCTTCTTCTGAACAGGAATTTTCTATAATCAATATTAAAGTCGAAAATCTTCCGCACAATCATCCTTGCGCAAAGGAAATTTCTTCAATTTTGATAGAGACTTTCAAATTCAGAGACTTGCTTTTTGAATTCAGCGACGACAGTTACATCTGCGTCCTGCCTAATGTAGACTTAAACAAAACTCTTTCTATTAGTGAATCTCTTTATCAGGAACTTAAGCAGGTTATTTCAAGCTTTGGTCTTGTCAATCAGCTTGTATTCGGTATTTCTACAAGAGCAATGCGTCTTATATCCGGTTTGCGTCTTGTAAAGGAATCTATAGAAGCTGTAAACAAAGCTCTGGAAGAGCCTGAGCTGCCTATTGTAGCTTTCCGCGTAAATGCCGAGCGTTACAAGCAGTTTTTAACCGAAGAGCTTGAAAAAGCCAACAGAGCTAATGTAGCGTATTGAATGAATGAACCCCGGCAATCTCAGTGTCCGGGGTTTGTTTTTTATAATTGATATTGCTGATATTCTAAGAATTAATCAAAATCCTGTGTAAAATCTGGAATCAGGTCTTCTTCAATTTCTTCCGGTTCAGATTTTTCAGTCTTTTTATTTTTTTCAGTCGGCTTTTCAGTTTTTTCAGATGATGATTCATCAGTCTTTTCTTCGGTTTTGTCTTCTGATGTGCTTTCTTTGTCTGAAGACTCTCCGTCACTGACTGTTTCAGATTCTGAAGTTTCAGATTCATTAGAAACATCTTCTTTCGGAGCTTCAGCTTTAGCTTTAATTTTGTTTCTTAAAGATTCTGTATCGGCGTCTTTACTGAACAGCTTCTCATATTCAGCTAACTGATGCTCTGCTTTTTCCAATTGACCGGAAGCAATCAAAACCTTTATGTAGTTCCTCATTAAGTTTCCGTCTTCTGGATTTTCATCAGATAAAGATTCGTACATCTCTGCACCTGATTCTACCTCGCCGGACATAACCGTAGAATAAGCGAGTGATTCGCGCAAAGTCCTGTTTGACGGCTCTTTTGCAAGAAGTTCTGCGAATAAATCCTTAGCGGCGACGTACTCTCCGCCAAGAGCTTTTGAACACGCAAGCTTATAAGTCATTGCATCATAGAATTTTGGAGCTTTTCTTGCTTTTTCATAATATTCAGAAGCTTTTCTATAATTTTTCTGGTCGTAGTAGGCATCGGCAATTGCTGCATATTCGGCGCACTCGTTTTCTTTTTTAAGCTTTTTCTCAAAAGGAATTGCAAAGCAGTTTTCACCTAAAAATGCAATAACAGCGGCCAGAAGCAGAAGCTTTGATATTTTTCTCATCAGTGCCTGCCTAAAACAATATGCTCTATCTCGCGTATTTGTGTACGGTACAAATCTGTTATGTGCGAACCGTAGTCTGCTATAAGCTGAATAATGTTTCTAGGTGTATCCGAAGTGTCACAGCCATTAAGCCTGTCACCTGCATCGCCTAAGCCTGGAAGAATGTATGCAGACTCATTCAGTACAGGATCCATCCACAATGTATAAACCGTACAGTTTTCCAAAGCGCGTACAACACGAATTGAACCTTTAAGAGCTGAAATTACATTGAAAAAACTTATAGACTTTGGCTTAACTCCGTTTTTTTCAAGATATTTAACAACTGTAACAAGCGAACCGCCTGTAGCATTCATAGGATCTGCAAAAATTAAGTCTTTTCCGTCAAGCTGTTTAAAATCAAAGAACGAATTATCCAAATCAATGATATATTCCATATCAGATTCGTGTTTTGTGTCATCGCGTTTGATTTTGAACAGGGCAAAAGGTGTGATATAACCGTCTTTTGAATAATCTGTAATTTCCTTTGACATAATCATAGAAGGAAGAAGCGCACCGCGGAGCATAACACACATTACAGAATTTGCTATTTTAGCGTTAACGTCAGGCACTTGATGAACAGAATATTGCTGAACAGGCATATTTACAGGTGTTTTAACAAACAAATGGCTTTTGTTTTCATTTTCAGGTGCTACAAAAGCAAGCTTGAACAGCATTTCGTAAGCACGCTGTATATAATACATAAACTCGTTGTGGTTTGTTTTTATGTCTCTCAGCTTGGCAATAACCCTTGAAGCTTCGGCATGGGCAGATTTTTCAGTTTCAAATGAATAGATTTTAATGCGCTTAAGTTCTCTGCATAAATTCTGAATCATTCCGCTTATTTCTTCATGGTTTTTGATTACTTTTTGTTTTTCAGCTTCAATTATAGTTCTATCAGAACTGGAAGAAATTATCTTATAAGATTCTTCTGATTTTGAATAAACAGCATTCACTTTTTCAATGAATGTTCTGTCACTTTCTGTAAGATAACCGTCAAGTGACTCAGCTTTAAGAATAACCTTATTCGCCATAATTTATCTTCCTTTTGCAAATAAAACATAAAAACCGCCTGTATAATTTCAAGCGGTTTCTCGATTATTTATTCTGTTTCGGGTCAAATTTATCAACAAGATTTGTCAAATCAACTACGAGATTTTTAATCTCAATCTGATTTCCGTTTCCAGGCTGAACTGTTACCTGCTCTTTACGGTTTGCATCACCCTTATCAAGCGACTGCATAAGCTTGTTCAGCACAAGAACGTTCGGACGTACAAACCGTTTGTCTGAAAGCTCAATCACAGCGTCAAGCGAATAAAGCATACCGTTCTGCGGCTGATCTTCTACGCGGAGCATTGAACCGTAAGCATAATCAACAGGCAGTTTAACATTTGCTCCGAGAAGCATTTTTACTGCTGTTTCTGCAGAAGCAAGATACCAGTTTATTGTCTTGCTCTTCTGCGACAGGAAATGCTTGGTATAGACCGCTTCCGGCCAGTCCGGCTTGTAGACTTCGCCGGCACGTGTATGCTCCTGCGCAAGAATCATGCCCGACAAATATTCGGTATCTGCAAAACAGTAACCGCTTATCGGGATATCGATGAAAAATTCTGCCGCGTTATTGTAGTAATAGTTATAAACGCGTCCATCTTGCTCTTCATGCACTTCGCGGAATCCGTTGGAATTTGTAAAAAGCATTGAATTATACGAAAGCGGATAAGAGCCGGTTGCTACAAACTGAAAATTCGGCTTCTGACCTTCAACAGCAAGAAAATCAAGCGTGCTTGCAAGATAGAAGTTGTCAGTCTTTTCGATAAGCTGTTTGAGCGCAAAATCTTTCATTTCCGGTGCAATCTTTTTTACGAGAGACTGCAAAAGCACTTCGTTTCCTGCAACAGGAAATGTAATGTACAAATCTTTATCAAAATCGAAAAACTCATAAGGATGTGCTATGCGCACTTTCGGCTGATCTGTCTTAACAGACGTATCTTTTGCATTTTTACCTGATGCACAGCCTGCCAAAAGGCCGCACATCAGAATTGCAGACAAAGCTGCGGCGAATAAAATACCAGACTTACGCACGTTTTACCACCGCTTTCCAGTTTTCTTCGCCAGCCGGAATCTCTGTACCTTCGGCGAGAGAATCTGCCCAAATAGTCTTAACAGCCAAAGTTTCTGCTGCAATGAAATCTGCAAACATTTCAAAAGCTTTTTTGAGAGCAGCTGAACCGCTTGCAGTTAGCTCGATTCTGTCTGTTACGGCAAGACCAGATTCTTTTCTCAAGTTCTGCACGCCGCGGATAAAATCTCTTGCGTAGCCTTCAAGCTGGAGCTCTTCAGTAATTTCAGTGTCGAGTGCAACTGTCAAAGTGCCCTCGTTCAAAACCTTAAGGTTGGCTTTTTCGATGCGCTCAATGATAATCTTGTCTGTATCAAGGTCAACGCTCTTGCCTTCAACGTCAATTGAAATTACAGAGCCGTCAATTATAGACTGAATTACGTCTGCATCAAGAGCGGCAATCTTTACAGAAGCTGCCTTCATAAGCGGGCCAAGTTCTTTGCCGAGCGTTCTGAAGTTTGCCTTTGCTTTATACTCAACAAGCTCGTATTCTTTTTCGTGGAATACTACTTTCTTTACGTTCAATTCCTCGCGGATTGAGTCTTCCATTTCGAGAAGAACTTTTTTCTCTTCGATGTCGCGTGTAACAAGTTCAACGCTCTTGAGCGGCTGGCGGATCTTCAAGTTATACTGGTATCTCAGGCTTCTGCCCATTGAAACAGCTTTCTGTACAGTATCCATCTTGAATTCAAGTGCCGTGTCACGCATTGATTCGTTATAAACAGGATAATCTGCAAGATGAACCGAAGCGGCGTCATCTTTAAGGCGGATATTCTGCCAGATGCTTTCTGTAATAAACGGAATTACTGGAGCCGCAACGAGCGCGAATGTCTTCAATGCTGCGTATAAAGTCTCATAAGCTTCGCGCTTGTCACCGTCATTTTCGCTTTTCCAGAAACGGCGGCGGCTTCTGCGGATATACCAGTTGTTCATCTGGTCGATGAACGAAACAATCGGGTCGATTGCGCGGCTCAAATCATAAGCATCCATTGCTTCCGTTGTGTCTTTGACCATCTTCTGCGTAACAGACAAAATCCATCTGTCAAGCGGGTTGTCCGGCATTGTTACAGCTTTTCCATTAGAGAAATATTTGCCCTCACACTGAATATTGTCAATGTTGGCGTATGTTATAAAGAAGCTGTAACTGTTCCACAATGGAATCAAAATGCCTTTAAGAACATCACGGACACCGTCATCGCTGTATTTCAAGTCGTCGGCTTTTACGGCCGCGCTGTGCATCAAGAAAAGGCGCAATGCATCTGCACCGAACTGCTTGATTACAAGAGCCGGGTCTGTGTAGTTTCTAAGGCTCTTTGACATTTTCTTGCCGTCAGAAGCAAGAACAAGGCCGTTTACAACTACGTTCTCGAATGCCGGCTTGTCAAAAAGCGCGGTGGCAAGAACAGTCAATGTGTAGAACCAGCCGCGTGTCTGGTCAAGACCTTCTGAGATGAACTTTGCAGGGAAATGCTTCTCAAAATATTCCTTGTTTTCAAAAGGATAATGCTGCTGCGCATAAGGCATTGAGCCAGACTCAAACCAGCAGTCAAGAACTTCAGGAATGCGGTGCATTGTTCCGCCGCATTTACACGGAATAGTAATTTTATCTACAAAATGCTTGTGCAAATCTTCTGGGTAAACGCCTGAAAGCTTCTCAAGTTCTTTTCTGCTGCCAACACAGACAGATTCGCCGCAGTCCGGGCACTGCCAAACTGGAATCGGGTTACCCCAATAGCGGTTGCGGCTTATAGCCCAGTCGCGCGCGCCTTCAAGCCATTTGCCGAAGCGGCCGTTTTTCAAATGTTCAGGCTGCCATGTGATTTTCTGGTTTACTGCAACCATTTCGTTGCGGAATTTTTCAACGCGGACAAACCAGCTGCCTACAGCGCGGTAAATCAGCGGGCTTGAACAGCGCCAACAGAATGGATAAGCGTGGAGAATCTGGTCACGCTTTACGAGCTTGCCTTCTTTCTTGAGGCGGTCCATCACGTCTTTGTCGCAGTCTTTAACGAAGCGGCCCTGATAATCAGGAACTTCGGTTGTGAATTTGCATTCATTGTCTACTGGGCAGATTGTCGGAATGCCTGTGCCTTTGAAGACCTTGTTATCGTCTTCACCGAAGCCAGGCGCGGTATGAACAATACCTGTACCGTCTTCTGTTGAAACGAAATCAGCATTGAAAACGCGGAATGCGCCGTTGTGCGGTTCTGTTCCGTCTTTTCCGTCATTAGGCTTATACAAATCAGCAAAATATGGGAAAAGCGGCTCATATCTAGTATCGATAAGCTCCGCGCCTTTCTTTTTCCAGACAATCTCGCATTTAGACGGATCTTTGTAATAAGCATGAAGTCTGCTTTCTGCAAGAATATAGTATTCATCGCCGTCATGCACTTTTACATAATCAATATCTGGCCCCATTGTAAGACCGAGGTTTGACGGCAAAGTCCACGGTGTTGTTGTCCATGCAAGAAGATATGTGCAGCCGTTCGCCATATCCGGGTCTTTTGCTTTAGGGCCGGCTTCTGTTACCTTGAATCTGATTGTAATTGCCGGGTCGTGCACATCTTTATAGCCGCCTTGGGCAAGCTCATGGTTTGAAAGCGGTGTTGCACATCTTGGGCAAGTCGGCAAAATGTAGTGGCCTTCGTAGATAAGCCCTTTATCCCACAAGCTCTTGAAAACCCACCAGATTGATTCCATGTAATCCGGGTTCATCGTCTTGTAGTCATGCTCAAAATCTACCCAGCGGCCAAGCCTTGTAATTGTTTCCTGCCATTCTTTTGTGTAGCGCAAAACGCTTGAACGGCAGGCTTCGTTAAATTTGTCTACGCCGTATTTTTCGATGTCAGTCTTTGAATTAAGGCCAAGCTCTTTTTCGATGAGATTCTCAACTGGAAGACCGTGGCAGTCCCAGCCGAAGCGGCGCTCTACTTTCTTGCCCTTCATCGTCTGATAACGGGGAATAATATCTTTTATAGTGCTCGGCAAAAAGTGGCCGAAATGCGGAAGGCCTGTTGCAAAAGGAGGACCGTCATAAAAAACATATTCAGGAGCACCTTCGCGCTGTGAAATTGACTTTTTGAAAATATCATTCTTTTCCCAGAATTTTAAAACTTTTTCTTCTTGTTCCGGAAAATTAACTTTAGGATCTACTGATTCGTACAAAATATTCCTCCAAAAAGCGTAACAAGCTGCTTACACTATTTTTTGTTATTATCAGCAATTATGCCATAAACAGATAAATTATTCTATAGGGTATCTTGAAACATTTTAATTTTTACATAAAAACGAAACTATCAAAAGGAAATTAATTAAAATAAAAAAGCATGCTGACACATCAGCCTGCTTTTTTCATAGATTATGCAATTAATTTTTTGACTAAAATCGATTTTTAAATGTTATCGATTTCAGATAAAGCTTTATTCAATTTTTCCATATCGGCTTGAACCTTTTCCTTGGAATTTTCTTTTTGCTTTTGCATATCTTCTTTTCTTTTTTGGTCATAAGCTTCTTGGTATGCAGCATAGAATTCCTGTACGAACTTTTCTTCTTTCTCCCAGATTTTCTCAATGCCGAGCTTTGCAAAAATATCATCAAGAGTAATTTTTTTGACATCAACCTTGTTTTTGGGTAATTTGACATTGATTTGAGCATCAATTATATCTGGTTCTCTCAAATCTGGGAGAGTCGGAGCTCCATGTGGTGTAATATAAATATGCATTTTAATTGTGCTTTCTTCACTGATAAATGAAAGTACGATAACAACTCCGAGCGCTGCTTTTTTAATGCCGATTGAGATACTTTTCTTGTCTTTTGTTGTGTATTTCAGCTGTGTGCATGCTTTTTCAAGGTGCTTAGATTTTATTGCAGATGCGATATTATTCCATTCACAAAGAGGCACTCCTATAGTTTTTATAAGCCCACCGTCCGGCAGTTCACCGATTGCTTCACCCCAAATCATCCCTTCAAAACACTCACCACTCTTAGAGGTTATTCCTTCAAAAAGATCTTTCCGCTCAAAAATATCATTCCATTTTGAAGTCAGCTTTTTGAGAATAATTTCGTTCTTTTCAGTTTCTCCTTTATTGAGAATTTTGATATGCTCGTTAGGCTCTTCATATAAATTATACGCAGGACCTGTCATATCAATTGCTATTTGTTCAGTATTAGTTATGTCATCAAAACAAACCGTTTTCAGCCAATTTTTATCTTTTCTCTGTCTGTTTGCTTTTTCTATTTCTTTTGCAAATTCTTCTGCAAATGAAATTGTTCCACCATGAATTTTTGTAGTCTTATTTTTCAACTGACTGCCAATATATAAAAGCACCGCTCCAATAGGAATAAGCACATACCATGGGAAGCCTGACAAAAGACCAATGATAATCATTGTTATACCACCAACAGAGTAAATTTTTGTATTTTTAGTGAATTGTATTTTTATATCATCGTCCATGCTTTTATCTGATGCGGCTTGTTTAATAAGCCGTGTAACGATAAAACCTACAGCTAAAGAGATCAAAAGAGGTGGCAGTTGGGTAATCAAGCTGTCACCGATTGAAAGGGCGGTATAAGTCTGAACGGCTTTGGCAAAAGATTCACAGCGCAAAACCATACCGAGACTAATGCCCGCAACAAGATTTATCAGTGTAATAAAAAGACCGATCTTTACAATGTTGGAAGAAAAATCGACAGCATCAAACATAGAACTGTAGAAGTTGATTTCATTTTGCTCTTCACTCAGTCTTGTTTTTTCTTCGGTTGTTTGGGCTAAATTGCTTTCAGTTTTAGCGGCTTTTTCCTTCTTGGTTATCGTATCTATCATGTAATGTACAGCGAGTCTGGCAATATGGGGCGTACCTTTGATGATGATTAAAGCCTGAATGATTGTGATGATTATGAAAACTGCAAAACCGATAAAAAGACCTTGTGATCCACCATTGCTGATAACTAAAGTAGATAATTCACGAACCATGTGCCCATCAAATTTTGAGCCCAAAGACAAAATAAGGCGCGTAGAAGATACATTCAAACCCAAACTTACAACACTTGAAGCAAGCATCATCGTCGGAAAAAATGAAAGATTTTCAATACGCGGTGTACGCAAAACAATAAACACTAGCAGCAACGAAAACAATATGTTTGCTGCAAGAAGACCATCAAGCAGCCATACCGGCAGCGGAATAATCAGCATCGCAATAGCAGCAACTATAGCTGCTGTTCTAAAGTTATTAGTATTAACTCTGTTCATATTTATTTTTCTCCTTTGAGTTCTCTTTCTTGATTATTATTAGTAGCAACTAAACGGCGAGTTGACAGTTTTATGAGATTTTTTTAGAAAATTTTATGTTTTTGCAATGTCGCAAATTTTACAAAACTTGACAAAGCTTTTAATGTATAAGCATAATAAAAATCATGAAAAAGATAATATTTGCTGATATTTCCATGAAAGAAGAGCTTAAAGCTGTATGCTATAAAGGTACAGGAAACGCTTTTTGTAATTACGAGAAACCAGTTGTATATCCTATAAATGCCATATTAGCTGAAAAATTAAAAAAAGATGAAAATGTAAAAATTGTTCTTATTCAGACAAACGGAGATAAAGAACGTGTAGCAACCAATACAGAAATATTCAAGGACGAGCTTAATTCTATAAACAAAAATATTGGTGCAATTATTTCTTATATTGAGATTCAGTCTGATTTCAAAGAAGAAAAAGAAAATTATGAACAGCGTATTATGAAAATGCTTGATCAAATAGAAACAGAAGCAGAGCTTTATGGCGATATTACATTCGGTCCAAGAACAGTACCTATGATTATGCTCTGTGCTTTTGCTTTTGCAGAAAAATTCTTTGATGCAGACATAAAAAAAATTGTTTATGGAAAAGTTGATTGGCTTGATGGCAAACCTAAAAATCCAGAGCTTTATGATATAACATCTATGCATTACTTGAATTCGCTAACATACAACATGCAGGCAAACACAACAGAAAAAGCAATGCAATCATTGAAATCCTTCTTTTCTCTCTAGTTTTAGGAAAAATAAATGAGTCAAAAGGGTTCTAGCACATTTAGCGATAAAATAGATGAAATATTCTCAGAAATTCAAACAACATGTAACCAACAGGAAAAAAAGATACTTGCACAAAAACTGATTGTAGAAGTGTGGAAAGAACTTAATAAAAACTGGACAAAAAAATATGCAGTAGAGGAATACTCTCTGGAAATTACAGAAACAATCAAAAATTGTGCTAATAAATTTGATGCTTCTAAAGGTAAGAACTTTTCTCATTACTTAATAGCAGCTCTCAGTCGCGAACTTAAGAACGCAGAAAGAAAAGAAACGTCTTGTACATCTAAGAATATTTCTATTCATTGCGACTTAAAAGATGAAAATAATAATACTTTCTCTACTCTTATTACAGATTTTCTTGCGCTTTCTGCTGATACAAAACAAGATCTTACAGACGAAGAGAAGACCGATTTGCTTGAAGAGATAAAATCAGATTTAAAACAACTAAATTATGGATTAAGCAAGGAACATGATAATATCGATATAAAATCTGCACTTCTGACACAACAAATTCTTTATCACCTGAATAAAAGGAATTTTTGCGGCATAGATGTCAATAGATTCTTTGCATTGTATAAAGATTTTGATTTTTTACTGAATAAAACATTGTGGTTCAACTTTTTCATAAAAAACGAACTTCCCACACAAGAAGAAGTAGCCATTGCTCTTAACTGCAAAAAATCTAACGCAAGCAAAATGATGAGCCGTTTTTATAAACGCTTGAAAAATCAGCAACTTGAACAATCAACTAATGTATAGCATAATAAAAATATGTACAGTTTGCAAGATTTATCAGAACATCTTAAAACCAAGCACGGTCTGCCGGTTCAAGAAAATCAAATTCAGGATTTAAGAAATATCGGTTATTACCACGGCTATAAAGGCTACAGATTTATAAGAAAATCTAATAACACAATATCTTTCACATCTTTTTCTCAAATCGTTGACTTGAATAATTTTGACATGCAATTAAAAGGTTTAATCTATCCAAATCTGATGTTTATAGAAAATGCGCTTAAGAGTTATGTTCTTGAAGCAACGCTTGCAGAATGTCAGAGCGAAAAACTTATGGAAATCTATAAAACCGGCTTGACATATTATAAAACTTTTAAAACTGGAACTGTTGATTACAAAAAAGAATTCAAAAAACGAATGGATTTAGAAATGAAGATTTCTTCTGCGCTTATCCGCGATTATATGGGAGAAAAAAGCATTCCGGTTCATTTTTATGAAAAAGACAAAGAAATCCCTATATGGGCAGCTTTTGAAAGCCTTACGCTTGGAGAATTCGGCACTTTTTATTCTTGTGCAAACAAGAACATCAGAGATAATGTTTCTTCTTTGCTGAATCTACCTACCAACCTGAACAGCGATGGTTTTCTTTTAAGAGACATCATCTTTTGTTTAAAAGATTTGCGGAATGCAGTTGCACACAACGGAATTATTTTTGACACCAGATTTGCAACAAGCTCAGTAAAAAACAGACTAAAGCGATTGATAGAAAATGAATTTTCTATTTCAAACATAGATTCAAATTACATAGCATTTTTTATTGCATTGATTATTTATCTTCTAAAACAATTAGGAGAAAACAAAAGGGCAAAAAGCTTTATAAATCAATACAAAACTTTACAAACGTTTGGATTTCCTCCGAATACCAAAATAAAGATTTTTGGTGCACAAGACATCACAATAATCGCTAAATTATTGAATAACTTATAAGAAAATGCTTGATTTTATTTAGAAATTACAGTATACTAAAAGTAATTGAGGTAGGATGCCTTCGGGCGCCTGCTTAAGGGAGCGGATGCGTCGGCTCCTTTTTTTATTTCTATGGATTACGGTGGAACTTTCGGGTGACACTTAAGAAGGGAGCGGATGCGTTCGGCTCCTTTATTTATTTTAAAGCAATATTACCGAATCTGTTTTATCTGCCGTACAAGATGATGCATGGCATCGCGTGCATTGGCATTGTATGCCCAGTTTTCGTTAAAAGCATCTATTACATTTTGATTGCCTGAATCACCGATAACAAGCGAATAAAACTTTGTCTCTTTTTGCTGCTGCGCTTTTATGTCTTTCTTCATGTTTTCTGAAAACTCGCCCATAATCATATCGCTTACAACCAGAATATCAGCGTTTTTCCATTCGTTCTTTTCAAGCATCTCAAGAGAATGTACTAATGCCGGTTCTGCGTCTGTTCCACCATTGAATGACATGCGCAAAAAGTTTATAAGTTCTGCAAGTCCGTTAGATTTTTCAAATTCACAAAGATTCTTCACCTCAATTCCGCTAGAAAAAGAAATCAGATAACAGCCGCGTTCTTCTTCTATGCACTTTTTTGCGAGCGCAAATGTTATAGTCTTTGCAACACGTTCAGGTGTTCCGCCCATTGAGCCGCTTGTGTCTACACAGATAATTACAGGCCCTTTCTGTTCTTTTTCTTTGACAGGCACCTGCACTTCTTCTGTCTTTTTTTCTGTGCGGTAAGATTTTGTGCGGTTTATGTACGCATAAGAAAGCAGCTTTTTCTCTGCAAACTTCTGAGCAAAATACCGCTGTGTCGCCGGGTTCTTTGACATTGCAAGTTCGCTTGGCAGTGCCGAAGTAATCTCGCCGCTAAGGCGCAAGCCCGAAATCTGACCGCGGTATGCCGGCTTTGGGTGATATTCGGTCTTTATCTCTGTTTTTTCGCGCAGTTCTTTTTCATAGCGTTCGGTTTCTGCAGTCTGACGTCCGATTAAGTCTGCAAGTTCTTTTAACGATTCATCGTTTTCAAGGATATCTGCAAACTCTTTGAGAATTTCAAAGCCGTAGTCGTTAAAAGCTCCCTGTGATAAATCCCAGAGACGGCCGAACTTTTTGATAAACGGAGAAAGCTGTTCTTCTATTTTTTTGAATTGCGCTATTTTCTTGTAAAGTTCTTCAAGATATTCCTTACGCTTTTTGTCGATTTCTTCAAGCTGCCATGCCGTATAGCGGTCTGTAAGAGATTTCTGCAAATCGGCTTTAAGGTTGCGCGCAAGAATTTCAAAATCATGCGAATCTGGCTTTTTCTGCATTTTCAGCAGTTTCTGCAATTTTTGTTTTGCATCGGTCTTTTCTACTGGCTCAAGCTGCTTCAAAAGATGTTCATACTGTTTCTTGTAAAAATCAAAATTTGCAGAATTCTTTCCGCCGGTTTCTGTTCCGTTTAATTGATTCTGAATATCTGAAAGATTTTTTAACAGATTTTCAGCTGACAGATTTTGCAGGCTGCCTACAAAAATATTCTCATCATAAAATGGATTTTCTGGGTTTGTAATTTCGGTTTCATCATAAGCTGTCTGAAGCGTTTCAAGAATCTCTGACTGAATCTGCTGATTGAGCTCTTTATGTTTTTTTGCAAAATTGAGCAAATCTTTTTGTGCAGGAGTTTCAGTTTGAAAGAATTTCTTAGCTTCTGCCGCCGCTTGATTTTCTGCAAAATTAAGCTTTTCATCAGAAGGCAAAGACAAATCCATTTCGTCGGCAAGAGCCTGCGAAAGCTGTTTGCGTTCAAGTTCATTGCCGAACTTTGAAGAACCGAACTTTTCAAACTTGCGGATTTCTTTGCGGTCTGAATAGCTTTTCTCAACGTTTTTCTGCAATTCGGATTTTGCTTTGCCAGCAAAATCAAAGAACTTCTGCCAGTTCACCTCGATTTCTGCTTTTGAAAGTTCCGCCGTGCTATGTGCAATCGCATTCCGCACGGCTTTGCTTTCACTCAAGAAAGAGAACCGCTTGTAATTAATTTTTACAACACTTTCGTGAAAACTGCGAATCCGCTCGTTGAGCCATGAAATTTGCTCTTCTGAGAGTGTTTTAATTTTTGGCACAGAAGCATACTTTTGAGCAACTTTTTCAAGCTCATTTAATGCCAGAAGAGAAAAATGTCTTGATTTATCAGAAATACCGTTTGCCATAGTTTACAATGCCAGTTTTCTGATAAGATATACATTGTAAGGATGATCTGGTGTAGTATGATCTTCTTTTCCTTCATCAAAATCAAAGCAATATACAGCTCCACTATCTGTAACAGATGATGACCAATATCTTCCTTTGAATGGATGCTCAAGATTTTTTATTTCTTTTCTGTTCTCATAGATTTTTTTCCATTGCTCAATAGTAGGCAACTTCCAGTCTGAATCGTAAAGATTATTATTGGTTTCATTTTTTCTATAATCAGCAGCTATCTTTTTTGCATCTTCAAAACCAATATCGCCCCAATCTTCTCTTGAAAGTCCGTATGCTGTTTTTTGGTCATCACCAAGCATACAAACAACAGCTATTATTTCTTCCTTAGTTATCTTTTCTTTTGAAGATTTTGTACTTCCATCCGCTAAAATTATATCACCTATTGAAAAATCAGACTTAACATTTGAATCAGAAGCATAGCGTGAATGCTGCTTTTCAAGTTCATCTTTTTGCTCTTTGAATTTAAGAATATAATCATCAATTTTTTCAAGCAGAATGTTGCAGAATTTCTGTTCAGCAAACATATTGTTTTCAAACGGCTCTGCACTTTCATCACGGAATTTCTGTAAATTAGCAATTTCTGAATCAACTTGATTTAAAAGCGGCGTATAATACTCTTTATCAAAGGCATTCTGGACTGCTTTTTTGGCTACAGGTTCAAAGAGCTTAGGTTCAAAAGAGTCCCTGCCCACAACAGGTTTTGTCATTTCAATTTCTAAACTGCAATCACGCCGGCTGTAACCATCAGTCCAAGTTACTTTATTAGCTTGTATAGAAAATGAATTACCGTAAATATAATAATCATAATCCCCAATTCTATTACAATTTTTATCATAGTAAGCACCTGAACGATTATAACCTTGATGTTTATATGTTTCACAAATATATGATGGAGTTATATAACCATAACTAGAAATTTCCTTAGGTTGTATAAACTTATATGCTTCTTGGTCATCATTCATTTTGTATTTTTTTGGTTCTGCATTTTTGGCCTTGATTACTATATGATCAAACCATTTTTCATTTACCAAATTTTCAAACTCGTCAATCTGGTCAGAAATATCTGTAAGAGAACTGCCATCATTTGTAATACCGTTCTGCTTGAGAATTTCTTCGATAATATTACCTACTTCATTGTGCTGCATATCAGTATTCCAGATTGCATATTGAATGAGAGAACAATCCATCAAGTCCACGGCATTGCGTCCGTTTAAGAATGCGCTTGTTTTTAGAATATGTACAATCTTTTTCCAGCGGCGGTCTGAAACATAATAGGCTTCGACATCTTTATGTTTTTCATTATCGTTCAGCTGCTCAAGCTTCTGGCGGATTGCAGTTATCATATTTTTGGCTTCGTTGCTGAGTTCAACTTTGTTGATTTCTGCCTGCCAGCTTGCTACATCGTCAATTTTAAGCAAAGATGCAGCTTGTTCCGCAGTCGGGTCAAAATCCTTGTTTCCGTCATCTACTACTTTGAAAAAATCATCTTCGTTCTCAACCGGGTTTACAAACACGCGCAGAACGAATCTATCCCACAAGGCTTCAAGTCCGCGGTCTTTTTCGGGCAGTTCGTTACTAGCCGCTGCAAGCGATACGAGCGGCACATTCTCAACTTTGCTGCCGTTATGGAATTTCTTTTCATTTATAATCGTAAGCAGCGTGTTCAAAATTGCAGGGCCGCTCTTCCAGATTTCGTCAAGAAAAGCAACGTTTGCGCTCGGCAGATAGCCTTTTGTCTGGCGCACATAGCGGCTCGGTGTTTCGTTAAGAGCAGAAAGGTCTACAGGTCCGCAGATTTCGTCCGGCGTAGAAAACTCGTTCATAAGATATTCAAAATAGCCGCCGTCCTCTGTGGTGAACTTAAGTTTGCCGTCTTCGCCTTTTTTATAAAAATCGCTGAATGCGGCTGCAATACGGCGGCTTATCATACTTTTTGCTGTTCCGGGCGGCCCCATAAAGAAAATGCTTTCATTAGCAACGGCACTTAAAAGCGCAAGCCGCACAGCTTCTTCTTTGCCGTAAAGGTTCTGGTTTAGATAAGAAAGAAGGATTTTTATTTTATTTCCGATAGCAGAATCATTTTGTTTATTTTTAATTGTAGTTTGCTGCTTAATACAAACAGATGGCGTTCCGTTCTCATCTTTTGTCAGTTCTAGTTCTGGAAAAGATTTGAGTAATTCATTCCAATTGTTTACACCAAATGCGGCACAAATTTTTTCCATGACATTTTTATTCCATCTATTTTTCTGTTGTATCACAGAAGGATTAATTGGTTTGCCAGCTTCTTGCACTGTTTTAATAATTTTTGCTTTCACATCTTCTTTAGTCATTTTAACTCCTTCGGTAAGTATAGCATGAAATTGGTATTTTTGTACTTACATTTATATATAGAGACAGTTTTTTATTAAGTTGACAGTTTAATGAAAAATTTTTAGAAAATTTTATGTTTTTTTGCGTATTTACGTATTTTTTCTTTACAGAACTTTTTGAGATATACATTCTGACATTCTATTCGATTTTTAATTGCTTTTTTTGACTTTTTAGAGTAGATTTACGAAAATTCTTAAGGTATTACAGTCGGATTTCATATCCTCTTTTTCAACCCAAGAGTCGGGGTATGAAACTCTCTGCATGAATCAGCTTAAATCTTTTACTCGTCGTCATCTGGCAGAACGCTCTCTTCGTCTTCTTCTGACAAAGAAACTGCATCAAAGTCCATTTTCTGCTCTTCTGGAATTACAGAATAAACGTACATTGAAATTATCTGCCGTGTATGTTCTTCCACGCCGGAAGCCTGAAAATGAAGTCTTGACTGATTCATTTTTTGATTGAATTCAACACTCTTAACGACACCGCTCATTACAATCGTCTGTTCGCCAAGCTTGAACTGAATCTTTACAGGCATTCCTTCAACGCCTTTTCCGCCGATTCTTACAAGCGCGCCGTCTTCTGATAAATCTTCAAGAAGGCATTTTATTCCGGGTTCAAGTTCAATTGTCTTTATGTTCTTTGTGCGCGGATCTGTAAGAAGATACAAATCTGCCATAATAGAGCATGGGCAGCGGATGCTTCTTCGTTTCTGTGAACGCTGTAAATTGCTCGTCTGATCTAAAAACAGTACAGGTCTGCCATGATAATGCCCTACACCATGAACTGTAGTATCAAAAATATAGCCTGCATCGTTTTTGCGCCAGAAATATACAGTTATTTTTTTATTGCGCCAGTCATAACATCTGTATTGAGGTTTTGCAGGTTCCGGGTATGTAACAGTTATAACACTGTCATTTGTCAATACCATTGCAGAAAAGATACCGTTTGAAGGCAGAACAATTCTAAAGCGCTGCCCTGGACGGATAAATGCTGTATTTTTCAAGCCCGTCTTTAACGGAGGGTCTAATTCGATTTTGCTTCTGTAGGCATAAAAACTATTCAATAATTCAGCTGTATGCGGATCATTAATTGAACCAATGTTATTTGCTATTTGAACAACAAGTGCAATAGCCCTGTTTATTGCAGGTACAGACCAAAAGAGAACTGTCGGTTCTTCTACCTCTGCCATTTTGGCAAGTTTCCAGACAAGCCTCATCTGCTTAAAAGAAAAGCCGGAATCAAAACCTGTTGAATAGAAGTCTATAATTTTTTTCAGATTCATTTTATCTAACCTATTTCTATCTTTACAAAATCACTAAATTATAATACCACATAATTAATGAAAAAACAGTCATTTATTTTGCATTTTTTGCTATTTTTTGCAGTTTTTCTCTATTGTTTTATTCCCCCGATATTTACATATCAAAAAGCTGAACCGATTTTTTTCCCAGATTATTCTTATCTGGCTTTTCTGCTCAGTCTTTTGTGGAGCGCAGTCTGTCTGTCTGCTGTATATAATCAAAAATACGGAAACTCCTCGTTCAGCTCAACCGGCATAAGGCATTTTGTGGTTTTTGCAAGCATAAAATTTCAGATTAAGTTCCGTAAGTGCATAAAGCATTACAAGCAGGGCATTCTCACGCTGCTTTTGCTTTTTGCAAGCGGTTTTATCACCCATTTTTTTTCAAAGACTGAAAAAGTCTTAATTCCGCAGAAAACACCGCTTGAATGGATTTTGTTTTTTATGCTTACCTGCTTTTTCGCATCGGCAGAAGAAGTGCTTTACAGATATTATCTTCCGCACACATTTAAATTCTTTTTAAACGGAATTTACCGGAACACAGAAGCAAAATCAAAAACTTTTCTTGTTGAAGCTGGAGAATTCTTTGCCGTTCTTCTTTTTGCACTTGCACACCGTTATTTGGGCATAGCCGCAATTATTCACGCCTTTATTTCCGGCGCACTTCTCCGCTGGAACATAAAAAAAACAGACACTCTGATAAGTGTCTGTTTGATTCATAGTTTATATAACTGTCTTATTTTTGCTTTTTATCTTCTATAAAAGTCTGTAAAGTTAAAGCTTATGAAAGCTGAAGATAAATCTGGTCTGCAAGACCGAAGCCGGCAGATTTTGTAACTGAAGTTGCAAGCTCGTCATAGAGCATGTCTTCGTACATATTCTGGGCATATTCGTTCTGGCTGCCGCCGAGGTTTGTCTTTGTAATTGTATTCCGCATAGAAGACAGCAGAATCTTTACAAAATAAGACTCAAGCTCAAGCGACTGCTTGTAAAGGCGGCTTGTTCTGTCAATCATTTCATTTGAAGAAAAACCATGCGCACCAACAGCATTAGCGGCAGCACCAACAGGGCGCGAAGCCTTGTCAGCCGGCGTATTGAAAGCATCAGCAAGAGAAGATGTATAGTCTCCGTTAATTCTGCCGTCTTCTGCAATCTGGCTTGATGAAAGAGTGCTTTTGCTTTCAGAATTTATGCCTGCCTGAATGCCGTCAATCAAAGACTGAAATTTATTCATCTCCTGCTGCATCTGAGCAGCTGTTGAAGCAGAGTTTCCGCCTACACCGCCTTTCGGTACATTAACATTATTTGAACTGAAAGTCTGAAATGAAGCGATGTCTAAACTTGATGCCATTTATTCTTCCTTTACACTTTTACGCTGAACTAGCGTTTAAGATTTGTTGCCGTAGAAAGCATGTTGTCGCTTGTCTGAATTGCCTTTGAGCTGAATTCATAAGCGCGCTGTGCAACAATCATCTGAACCATTTCGTTTACAGCCGAAACATTTGACATTTCAAGGAACTTGTGATGTGTCTCGCCCATTCCTTCAAAGCCAGGTCTGCTTGCAATCGGGTCACCTGAAGCATTTGTTACCTTAAAGAGGTTGTCACCGTCTGCGGCAAGACCAACCGGGTTCGGGAATCTGTAAAGTTCAATCTGGGCTACATCAACAGGGTCGTCTGAACCTGCAACTTTTACTGTTACGCGGCCGTCGCGGCTGATTGCCAATGTTTCAAGTCTGAAACCTTCCGGCATGATAATTTCAGGCATTACGCGCAAACCGTTTGATGTTACAAGCTGACCGTTAGAGTCAATCTTGAAAGAGCCGTCGCGTGTATAAGCGTAGCTGCCGTCATACTGCTGAACTCTGAAAAAGCCTTCGCCTTCAATAGCAAGGTCTGTTGAATTCAGTGTGCTCTGCAATGCGCCCTGGTCAAACATGCGCTGTGTAGCTGCAACCTTTACACCGCTGCCCATCTGAATACCGACTGGAGTTACTGTGTCTTCTGTTGCTGGCGTTCCGGCAGCCTTTACGTTCTGATAAATCAGATCCTCAAATTCAACGCGCTGCTTCTTAAAACCGCTTGTATTTACGTTAGACAAGTTGTTTGAAATTGTATCAATGTTAGCCTGCTGACCGTTCATACCGGTTGCTGCTGTCCATAAGCTTCTTACCATTTGTTATTCCCCTTTTTATTAGCTTTAAGCTGTTAGCGCAGAAGCGCAATCTTAGACCACAGAGTAGACATCATCGAGTCTTCTGTCTGAATTGTCTTCTGGTTTGCTTCGTAAGCGCGGTTCACTTCAATCATCTGAACCATTTCGTTTACAACATTGACATTTGATGTTTCTACATATTCTTGAAGAAGGGCCGGACGTTCGTCGCCTTCTGCTATATGTGCCTTGCCAGAAATTGCAGTGTCAACCCAGAGGTTTTCGCCCTGTTTTTTGAGGTAACGCTCGTTCTCAAAGCGGACAAGCTTAAGGCGGTCTACAACCTTGTCGTCTTCAACAGTAATAATGCCGTCATCGTTTACCTTGAAATGCTTATCCTGTACGCGGATAATGCCGTTTTCGCCAAGAACAGGATAACCTTCTTTTGTCTCAAGAATACCCTCTTTTCCAATCAAGAAGTTGCCCGCGCGTGTGTAGCGTTCACCTGCCGGAGTCTGAACGGCAAAAAAGCCTTCTCCTGCAAGAGCAATGTCTGTTGCTGCGCCTGTATTTTTGAATGAGCCCTGCTCAAAGACTGTGTAAAGTTCATTAGTTTCTACGCCGAGACCTACTTTTCCGACTATAGGAGCAACATCTGCCGAACCGCCCCAGAAAGTATATTCACCATTATCGCGCATACGTCTAAGCAATAATTCAGAAAAATTCTTATTAACTGCAACATCGCGTTTGTAGCCTGTTGTGTCTACATTTGCAAGATTGTTTGAAATTGCGTCCAGACGGTTCTGCTGTGCAATCATTCCACTTGCGCCGGTGTACCAACCTTGTACCATAAAAGAAGGCCTCCACAAAAAAAAGAAGCAACTGCTTCTAAAAGAGCTTTACCCTGAAGATAAAATGCAGGGCTTGAGAACGCAGCATCAGCCTTACTGATATTATTGCCAGGCATGAAAAGTGCGCTACAATTAGATTATCGGAACCGCAAAAAAAATGTTAAGATGAACTTATTGGATATGATAGGAATACTCCAAAATATCATCTCTGATTGCTTCATACGTTTCAAATAATTACAGATACTCTCGGGGTTTTCAGGGGCAGAGCCCCTGAACGTTGCTGGAGAAATCTTTTCGCTTCAGCTTATTTTACGATTAAAGCTTATTCTGCGAAAAGTGCCGGTTTTGTTTGCACAAAACCGGCAGATTGCATATATGAGGGCATTGTACACCGGTTACAAGATTCCGTAAGGAATCTTGGCGTTTTGCTTGATAAGCCTTAAAAAAGTAGATTATGACTAATGCAAAACGCCGCTTACGAGTAGAGGGTCTTGTCTCCCCTAAATAGACATTTTTTTATTGTGTTTTCAAAAAACTGGGAGTATACTGAACGTAATTAAGGAGTTTCATGTGGCTAAAAATACTAAGGTCTTATCAATAATTCTTGGCGGCGGCAAAGGCACACGTCTTTATCCGCTTACAAAGGAACGCTCAAAACCGGCTGTTCCGTTCGGCGGCAAGCACCGCATCGTAGATATTCCAATTTCAAACTGTATTAACTCAGGTTTCAAGCAGGTATATATTCTTACGCAGTTCAACTCTGCTTCTCTGCACATGCATATTTCGCATGGTTATAGCTTTGATTCGTTCTCTGGCGGATTCGTTGAGATTCTTGCAGCCGAACAGACATTTGAACATTCCGGCTGGTTTGAAGGCACTGCCGACGCAGTACGCAAGAATTTTCCGCATTTTAGAACGCAGAAACCTACACATTATATAATTCTTTCAGGTGACCAGCTTTATCAGATGGACTTGCGCGAATTCCTTGACAAGCACATTGAATCTGGTGCAGAAATCTCGATTGCGACAACGGCCGTTACACGCGAAGACGCAACCGGTTTCGGTATAATGAAAGTAAACAAAAAGAACGAAATTACAGCTTTTATGGAAAAACCGGCTGCTGACCTTGACATAAGCGACTGGATTATTCCAGATGAAAGCCGCACACCGGGCGCAACAAAAGGCAAAGATTACCTTGCTTCTATGGGTATCTATATTTTCAATGCAGACACCCTTTACAAAGTTCTCGATAATGATGCTACAGACTTCGGCAAAGAGATTATTCCTGCCGCAATCAAGAACCACAAGGTTCAGTCTTACATCTACGACGGCTACTGGGAAGACATCGGTACAATCAAGAGCTTCTACGAGGCAAACCTTGATTTGACTAGAATTACACCGAAATTCAATTTCTATGACGAAGACAAGCCGATTTTTACACATTCAAGAAACCTGCCTTCTTCAAAGATGAACAACGCAAACTTGAACAACGCAATTGCAAGCGAAGGTTGTGTAATTACAGAAGCAACAATCAATAATTCGCTTGTCGGTTTGCGCAGTATCGTTGAATCCGGCACATATCTTGACGGTGTAATCTGCATGGGTGCGGACTTCTATGAGACAATAGAAGAAAAAGAAGAAAACGCACGTGCAAAACGCCCGAATGTCGGCATCGGCAAAAACTGCCGTATCAAGAAATGTATTATTGATAAAAATGTAAGAATCGGCGATAACTGCTCAATAGGTCACACCGGCAAATCTTACGAAAACGGCGAACACGAGCAGAACGGCGTTCACTTCTACGTTGCAGACGATATTATAATTATTCCAAAGAATACAATAATTCCAGAGGGATCAATTTTCTAAGACTTTGCCGATTCTGCGGCAAGGTTGTTGATTAAAGCGGCTGCCTGCAAGCTGAAACTTGGGGCAGCCTTTTTTTACTTTTATGTTTGAGCGTATAAAAATCAAAAAGTTAAACGGTCACATTTATCTGCTTGACGATAACGGCGAAGCAACAGGCTATCTTGTTACAGGAAAAGAAAAAGCAGCTGTTATCGATACAATGAACGGCATTGAAGACGTACATAAAGCCGTAAGAACTATAACAGATCTTCCGCTCGTGCTTATTAACACGCACGGCCACTGCGACCACATTTTTGGTAACATCTATTTTGACCAAGCTTATATGAATCCGCTTGACCTGCCGCTTGCAGCGGAACAGATGAAGCATAAAGAATTTGTAGAAATCCGCCGCAAGACAGAGCTTTCGATGCCGCCGTTCAAGCCGGTTGCAGACAAAGATGTTTTTGACTTGGGTGGTCTGACTTTAGAAGTGATAGCACTGCCCGGCCATACGCAAGGCGGCATCTGTCTGCTGCTTAAACAAGACAGAGTGCTTTTTACAGGCGACAGCATAAATCATCATCTTTGGATGCAGCTTGACGAGTGCCTTCCGATAAGCGGCTTTTACGAAAATCTGAAAAAAATAGCTTTTGTAAAAGACAGTGCGGATTTTATCCTGCACGGCCATGCACAAGATTTTGACAGCATTTCGCTTTACGATGAGCTTTTAGCAGGCGTTAAAGACCTGCTTGAAAGCGGCGGCAAAGGCGATGAAGTTTTTGACTATGAATACAAATGGTTCAAAGGCAAGTGCAGGCACCACCCCTTCGGCACAGACGAAAGCGTGATATGCTATAACAAAGTAGATTAATCCAGAATTCTTAACAATTAAATTGATGTTTTTTTAATTTTTAAACTGGTTGACACAGAAAGCCACATTGACTTGTTCAGCTGATGTCATTTTCATTAGCCGTTCAAGAAGTTCATAATCAAGTGTCATCCCGAACTCGTTTCGGGATCTCACCACAATATTCGGTGTAGATGTTGAGCGTAGATAAAGCAACAAATTATTCATTTTACGGTCACTTTGACTACGCTCAGTGACCGATCACCCCAAAAGTTCCACCCATTAAGTTTGCCCCTTTTCGCTTCAGTTGTATTCTCAACAAAAGCTCAAACAGCGAAAAGTGCCGGTTTTTGTTTTACAAAACTGTCTTACAAAAACCGGCAGCATTTGTATAACGAGGCATCACGGGCACGATCCCAATATGTTTATTGTACACCAGTTACAAGTTTGCCTCTTTTCGCATCAGTCATATTCTCAAAAAAGTCTAAACCGCGAAAAGTGCCGGTTTTGTTTCACAAAACTGTTTCACAAAAACCGGCAGCATTTGTATAAACCTGGTCCTTTCGCTAGATTATCTCCAATTGTAGATGAGACCCCATGCGAAAGACTATTCCTTTACTGCGCCGCTTGTAAGACCGGCTACAATTTCTTTTTGTGCAAGAGCATAGAAGAAAACAGCCGGAATGAGCGAGAGCGTAAGATAAGCCAGAACTTTAGCCCAGTCCGTTGCGTACTGACCCTGATACTGCATAACTCCAAGAGGCAGCGTAAACTTTTTCTCGTCGTTAAGCACAAGAAGCGGAAGAAGGAACTGGTTCCAGCTGCCGACAAGTGTAAGAACCGCAATTGTTGTGATAATCGGCTTTGAAAGCGGAATAACCATTCTTAAAAGAAAACCAAGTTTTCCGCAGCCGTCGATTGTAGCAGCTTCTTCCAAATCCTGCGGAATCTGCTCAAAAAAACTCCGTGTAAGCATCGTATGAAATGCCAGATTAAACGCAGCCTGTGGCAGCATAATTCCAAGATAAGTATCTATAAGCCCAATATCGCGCATCTGCAGATACATAGGCAGAATTGCTACAGCAAGCGGAAACAGAAGACCAAGCAGAATATAGTTATAAAGGAATTCCCTGCCAAAAAATTTTATGCGTGCAAACGTGAAACCCGTAAGACAGCAGAGAACTACATCAAAAACAACCGTTCCTACCATAATTATGAACGAATTTTTCAGACTTCTCCAGAATGTTGAGCTTGCCGGATTAAGAAGATGCGCGAAAGTGTCAAGCTGAACAGGATTAGGAATTCCCAAAAGGTCTTTTCTAAGTTGTCCTATAGTCTTGAATCCGCCAAGGAACATTACATACAGCGGGAAAACGGTATAGACGATGATTATCACAAGAAAAACAATTTTCAGCGATTTATAAACAATGTTTGTATTAGTCTTATTCATATACTGCCTCAATTATCTTGTTTTATAAGTCTTTGGTAAACTGCATTGAACGTAACACAGATTACAAAAATTACGATAGCGATTGCGCTTCCGTAACCCATCTGAGAACGCCTGAAACCGAATTTATACAGGTACGTTACCATTGTTTCCGCAGAGTTTACAGGATCACCCTTACCCATTGCCCAAATTATATCAAATGTCTGAAGAGAACCGACTATACAGAAGAAAAGCGTAACTACAATTGTAGGAAGAAGAAGCGGAATAATTATGAACAAATTTAACTGTAGCGGTGAGGCACCGTCAATAGCTGCTGCTTCGCGGATATCATCAGAAATACCCTGCAAGCCGGCAATATAAAGAATCATATAAAGGCCAAAATATTTCCATATAACAACAATGAAAATAGCATTAAATACCGTTTCCGGCCGGCCTAAGAAAGCAAAATTTGTTCCAGGCGGAAATAAAGAAGCAAGAACTGTTGTTGATATTCCATATTGAGGGCTGTATATAAACGTCCATACGACACCGGCAATAACCTCTGAAACTACATAAGGAATAAAGAAAACTGTACGGAGAGCAATATTAGTTTTTGATTTTGTAGAAATAATCAGTGCAAGCACAAGAGCGATAGGAAGCTCGATAAGAAGTGAAAGCACAATTATTTTTACGTTATGTCCGAAAGATTTCCAAAATATTGGATCTGTTAAAATCTCTTTAAAGTTTTCAAGTCCGACGAACTGAGTTTTACGGCCTGCATTCGGACCTGTCAACGGGCCCATTCCGTTCCATCTGAAAAGACTGTACACAGCAGCCTTAAAAACAGGAAGAACAACAAAGAATGTGAAAATAATAAGAGGTATAATAAGGAAAGCCATAGCTATCCAGAAATTCTGTTTTTTCTTATTAATCATTAATTATTACCTTATAGCAAAACTAAAAAAGAAAAGAAAAAAACCGGAACAGAACGGACTGTTCCGGTTTTGTTAAGTCAGCTTAATTATTTGTTTGATTCCCATGACTTCTGGATGAGGTCACAAGCCTGCTGAGGAGTCATTGTACCTGCAAAAATACCTTCTGTTGCAGCTTTGATGTCTTCACCAACTGCTGCCGGGAGGAACTGATCATAGTACAGCTGATAGTAACCAGCATCTTTAACAGCCTGAACAACGTCCTTCATAACTGGATCAATCATGCCGTCATAGCCAGGAATAACCGGGCAGGCATTGAGTTTTGTACAGATAATCTCGTAGTTTTCAGGATCATAGAATGACTTAAGGAATTCAATTGCTTCATCAGGAGCATTCTTACCGATGATGTAGCCGTCACCGCCACCCTGTGTATCAGAAAGAAGACCTTTTCCGCCTTCAATTGCAGGGAATGACATATAACCCCATTTGTCTTTATAGCCGAGTGTAGCATTGTCGTTACCTGTTGAAGGTGCCCACTGACCCATAAGTGTCATAGCAGCTTTTCTATCAGCAACGAGAGCTTCCTGTTCTACCTGTGTTGTAGCCATGAAACCGTCCTGGAAAGGATTTGTTGCTGTGAAATCTTTGAGCATTTCCATAGCTTTAAGGAATGAACCTTTATTGAAAGCGCCTGTTCCGTTGTATGCAGCAAGGAAATCTGGTTCGCCGCCAAGACGCTGTGCAATGTATGTCCACCAGTAGTGGCCTGTCCATGTCTCTTTTTCGCCAAGAGCTACAGGAGCATATCCCTTAGATTTGAGAACTTTGCAGCTTGCAAGGAATTTTGACCAAGTAGAGAAATCATCTGCTGTAAGTCCACAATCCTGAAATACATATGTGTTGTACCAAAGACCTACTGTACCAAGTGAGTAAGGAGCACCGTACTGTTTACCGTCAAAAGCGTAAACACCCATAGCACCTTTACCAATCTGAGCAATGTTGCCAGATGAAACATAGCTTGAAATATCGCGGAGCATACCAGCTTCAGCCTGTTCGATCATTACACCACCACCCCATGAGCGGAAAATATCAGGCGGGTTACCAGACTGAATAACTGTAGCTACTTTCTGTTTGTAAGCTTCATTTTCGAGACAAGTAATCTCGATTTTTACATTCGGGTGTTTAGCCTCGAAATTGTCAGCAATCTTACGCCAGGCAGCCTGCTGTTCATCTGTTGTATCCAGATGCCAGAAAGTGATTGTCTTGGTTTCAGATGTTTTTGTTGCGCCACCTTTTTTACAGCCTGTGAAAACAACTGCACAAGCACAAAGAAGAACAACCAAACTTACTAAGATTTTTTTCATGCTTTTCTCCTATTCTTTTTTGATTATTTAAAAAAACAACCATTAATTAATAGGTTAAACCTTTAACTAGCAGGAATGAATAGGTAAATTCCCTTAGATAATTTTGGAGTTTTCCAAAATTACAAAAAAAAGCTGCCCTGCTTGAAGCCATCGTACGCTCCAAACCAGGCAGCTTTTTCAGCATTTATTATTTTTTTGAACTATTTCAGAAACTTGACGAATGCATCTTTATAGCCTTCGCGTCTGAAACGGTCAAGTGTTGCTCTGTACTCGTCTTCTGAAAGAGGTCCGATGAGCATTTCGTAGCCACCCGGTGTTCTTTCTGAAGCTTTTATAGATACAGGGTATCTTCCTCTGTATTTGTTCACAATATTTGTCAGATTCTTCATATCCCGGTAAACACCAAGCTGAACATAGAATTTACCGCGCTCATACTGATTAATCAGCAGTTCAGGGAACGGCATAGACGTGTCTCTGACAGGAGCAGACGGCTGAACTGAAGCAGATTGAGCTCCCTGATAAAGTTTCTGCTTGCAGTTGTCGCAGAGCTGTTCTTCTTTTTTAGCCCCGCCGCAATTCGGGCAGACGTAGAAATTCTGCTGAATAGGCGCAACTTCATCTTTTGGCGGTGGCGGCAACAATGAATAATCATAAGCAGAAACAGCAGGACGTTTATCTTCAACAGGTGGCGGCAAAACCGGGTCTGGAATATCTTTTGACTGAGTCTGAGAAACTTCCTGAACTGGCGGAAGCTGCTCTACAGGCTGTGTCTGCGGTGCAGGCGCTGTTACTGCGTTTGTATAATCCTGCGGCAGTGCTGCGGCTGGGTTTGTGTCCGGGTCTGCTTTTGCAACAGGAGCAACCGGTGTCAGTGTATTTTCTTTAACATAGTCGTTTTTTCTGCTTACACGTACTGTTGTATCATAGCCGCTTTCAATGCCGATAGCAGAAGCTGCTGTCGGAGAAAGAAGCACAAGCACACCAGACAAATCTGTAGAACCTGTAATAACGACTGTAGTTGTTTTTCCGTTTGAAGTATTTACAACGTCTACGATTTCACCTTTTGAAAAGATTCTGCTCTGGGCATAATTTCCGCCAGACGGAAAAGCTTCTGCATTTCCTTTTGCAGCCCTGCCTTCCCATGCAACAGAAGACGATGCAGCCATAACAAAACCAGCGGCAAAAACCGACATCATCAAAATAATACCGAAACGCTTCATATTTCCCTCGCTAAGTTCCATTTAGTTAATTTACTACCGTTTAAACGAAAGTTCCTGTGACTTTTTCTTTTGAATCTGAGCCTGAAACCTTATGGCTGCTCCGATTTCTTTTTCAAGATTTGAAGCAAAGGTTCTGATCCCTTTCTCGCAGTCCCTTCTGTTCAAGGCTGCGTGAAGCTTAGGCTGGTCAACAACACCGTTTGCATAAACATCGTAGTTGTTTGACAGCACTTCCCACTCCAGATTTACAAAAGTAGCCGCATTTTTTGTTTCGTCATATTCAATTATAACAGGAACAATGTATCCCATTCCGCCCATACCGGCAGAAGCAAGATGCTCAATAAACAATTCATTGCCTGTACCTGTTACAACTACCGGCTCATTTGAAACAATAAAGCCGTCACAAAAAAAAGAATCCATAAGAGAAGTCTCTAAAAGCCGGGTCATTTCACGCACGTCTCTTGTAGACGAATCCCGCTGAACTATTACAATTGTAAGCGACTGCGCAAAAGTAAAGGCCGGAACGAGAACAAGCAGTGCCAATATCAAAACAAACCGTTTTTTCATAAAACCTCATTACAGTTTTCCGCAAAATTTTTTGCAGAATATTCTTATTCCTTTTGATTTTCGGCAGAACTTCGATTATCATTCACATTTATTTAAAGGGAAAGGGGAAACCACTTCTTCTGAGGTTTCATTTTGCACTAGCTTAATCTACGGTTTTTGTCTTATCGAGCCAAAAGCCAAGATTTCTTGCGGAATCTTGTAACTGGTGCACAAAGCCTGTAAAAATCTTTCAAAATTTTCGCAAACAGATACAGGCATTGTGAATACCATTTCAAGGAGCTTTACTATGAAACTCATCTTCCGCTTGAAACAGTAAAACAACTTGCTGAAGAACTTAAACAAAAGCTTAATTAAAGCACAATCTCTGAAACACGCTTCCGGCGGTTTCGTGCCTTTGTACAGAAGCCGTCATTGCGAGCCAAGGGCGAAGCAATCTAATGATGAACTGAAAAAGTCAACTTTCGTACAGTTTAAAAACACCCTAAATTTAAGCAGCTGTACAAGCAACTGCTGATTTTTCTCGAGCCTGTCCGCCCCGCTTTGTCATTGCACAGCTTGCCCCGGAATGACACGACAGCATGTACACCAGATTCAAAAACTGCCTTTGTACACCCGTCACAAGTTTACGCGAAGCGGAAACTTGCCGTTTCGCCAGATAAAACCCAAAATGCAGATTAATCCAGGTTCTTAGGGCGGCAGCCCTAAGCCGTGCCGGAAAAGTTCTTTTCGCAACAGCTTAATCTACAAACAAAACTCAATCGGCGAAAAGCGCCGCTTTTGCTAAGCAAAATCGGCAGTTTGTGAACATCTCCGCTACCCTCGCACCGTTGTACACTCTCAAGAAGTGAACCGTTGTGCACCCGTTACCAGATTTGCCGTAAGGCAAATCTGGACGTTTTGCTCGATAGAACTAGTTCCGTAGATAAAGCTAATGCAAAACGCCGACTTGCCTAGCACATCAAAGCTGAAACCGTCATACAAGTTTCTGGTATAGCCACCTAAGTATTCTTTTATCTAAATTCTGCAACCAAAAGCGTCATAGGCGTATTCTATAAAGTTTCTAGTATTGCCAGTGATTGGGCTTATTAAATTACCATTAACTTTGCTTTTTTAAAAACAGATATTTCTCTTTTTCATTCTATTAATCAATAGTTAAAACAAGAAATGAAAAAACTATCCAAAACAAACAATATATCAGTGTTAAAATAATTTTAGGTTTACTGAATTTATATTCTTTATTTTCCTTCTTTTTAATATACGGATCTATTATATAATTTGCACAAAGACTTAAACCCATCATTATTCCCCAAAAAATTAAAAAGTATAATCCCAAATCATTCATTATGATTTCCCCATTTATCAGATGTTGCAGATTCCACAATATTTTCTCCAATACCAACCTCGTTTGGCATAAAGATATCGACGATATCATCCTTTATTGACTTTTTGTTTTGATTCGTAAGTCTTGTAATTCCAAAAGCAATAAACATAGAACCCACTGTCCATCCTTCAAGAATTGATTTTGCCATCCAATATGTTCCTGTACCACCTGAGAAAATTTCTATTTCTGAAGCTAGTTTTATTGAACCAACAATTGTTATTACGCCTACTACTATTTCTGCAGAACCTATCATAATATTTTTTGTTCTTGAGTATTCTGTATTATTAAACGCTTGTCCATTACCAGTAACTGTAAAATCTGAAAATGGTAAATTAGTGTTCCAAAATATAGTTTCTCCTACTTGTAATGATTTGGGGTTTCTAGATTGATCCCAACTTGTCATAGACCAAGGAACACTTGATGCTTTTGTAAAACCATCAAGTGTTGCACCACTTTGTGGTATAGCAAAACCATTTCCTATGACCCATCCATTACTTGTAGAAAAATTACCGCCAACATTCTGCCCAAACATTCCAGCATTAAAATTCGGTGATGAACTTCTATCGCTTGTTGACAGACCTAATGGATCTACATAATTTACCGGATCATTGACTACATAACTGAACCAGTTAGAACCGTCTCTAATTGGGTCTACAGTTGTAAATCTTGCGCGAACAGGGCTGTAATCGCGGAAACCGTAGTCATAAAGACCTGTACCAACATGATAGATCTTGCCGCAGTAGCCGAAACCTATGTCATTCTCAAGGTTGCCGAGATATGGACTGCCGAAAGCATCATAACTGTAATCTGCCTGTACTGTGCCGTATTTGTCTGTGACATTGCGTACACTGCCCAAAATGTCTGTACCAAAATAAGATGTGCATCTGTCGTTTGTCATTGCCACAGGCTCACCGAAAGAGTAAAGAACATACTCATTATTCGGTCTGCTGCGCGTCTTTGCACCGCTTGTCGATGAAGCTGCATTTGAGCCGTTAGCTTTTCCGACCTCTGTCATAGGCACAAGCGGAGTATCGTCTATATAGCGGTAGCGTGTGCCGATTTCGCTGCCGAGGGCGGTGCGGTTGTTGGGGGTAGATCCCGAAACAAGTTCGGGATGACGTTCCTGTGTAGCAGGATGACGGTCTGGCGTTTCAGGTTGACGAACATAACCGTCGCGGTATTTTTGTGCTGGTATGTTTGCAGAATAGGCGGACTGCAATACAGACTTGCCTAGTACGTCAAAGCTGAAGCCGTCTAGGGTTTGCGATTGGACAGGGTCTACAAACATAGCTTGCGCGGCACCCCCTGACAAATTGCGACAAGCGCAATTTGGCGAAGGTTGATGCGACAGACACATGGTTTGTCTTTTGATTGTTTTATAATATAACAAAAACTTACAAACATATAATTTTCACTTTTTTTTCACTTCATTAAAAATCAATACAGCATCTATAACTAGTAAAAGAAATATATTGAAAATGAGTGTATTTCCATCATTTTTGCAAAATAAAATTGAAAAGATAATAATACATAATACAAATACATTATATAAAACTAATAAATAAGTCTCATAAAAAATCAAATATAGTGCTGATAATAAAAATAATATACTTCTCAACAGAAATCTAAGAGAATATGGGCTAATACCTATTTTAATTATATATATAAAAAACATTATAAATTCTAAACATGAATATACCAACGCTAAAATAGCCACAAATGAATAATTTCTTTTCATATTTTATTATCCTTTTATTTTCCTTTGTCAAAAGGTTTCAAAAATCTTTTTATTTTAAAGCTTTTTTAGTTATTCTTCTTTCCAGAAAAACCATTAAAGCCAATATAAGTACTGCCTGAATCATTAAAGTTAATATTACTAAAAGTAATGCTGTTGCTTTCAGGTCTCTGAAAGATTGTTTCTCCTTTTCCTTGATTATTTTGCTGTTTAGGAATACTTTCAAATTGTTTTTTTAGTTCTTTCATTCCATCCATCAAATATGTTGTAAAAGCAGCTGTAAGTATAGCTTTCCCTTTTGGACCTTGATTTGGAGACATTGGTGTTTTATTAAAACCTTCACCGCCTAAATCACCAGGGTTGCCAATATCGATTGGTTCTGTATGAGCTCCTTTACCCAATGGACTTTGTTTTTGCTGCTCTTTAGGAATCGGATTGCCTTCTTCGTCTCTTACTTTTTTGCCTTTTGAATAATTTTCCATAAGTTTCGACAAAGGTAATGTTGTAATAGGTAATGTTGTAATAGCAAGTTGAGTTAATACTAAATTTTTTAAACTATATTTACTTGCAATTTTTGAGATAGCATTTGAAATGTTATCTGTCATTTGGGTTATTGCTTCTTGATATGTTACATCATTTTTTATAACAATATATGTAGCACCAGTAAGGAGAATTACAAATTCTGTGCCATATGCAACTATCACAGGATTATAACCATTAGGATCAATGTAATTCACAGGGTCATTGACTACATAGCTGAACCAGTTTGAGCCGTCTCTAATTGGGTCAACAGTCGTAAAACGTGCGCTTACAGGGCTGTAATCTCTAAAGCCGTAGTCATACAAGCCTGTGCCAACATCATAGACTTTACCGCAGTAGCCGAAACCTATGTCATTTTCAAGATTGCTCAAATAAGGCGAACCAAACGCATCATAGCTGTAATCTGCCTGTACTGTGCCGTATTTGTCTGTAACATTGCGGACACTACCAAGAATGTCTGTTCCAAAATAAGAAGTGCCGCTGTCATTTGTCATTGCCACAGGCTCGCCGTAGCTGTACAAGACAAACTCGCTGTTCGGGCGGCTTCTGGTTTTAGCTGTTGAACTTGTTGAAGTATTACCGTTAGCTTTACCTGCTTCTGTCATAGGCACAAGCGGATTTTCGTCTATGTAGCGGTAGCGTGTACCTAACTCACTTCCGCGCTCGTTCCGTCCTGCCGTAATCGGCTGGTTTATGCTACCAGTTCCGTCTCTATATTTCTGTGCAGATACATTTTCAGAATAGGCGGACTGCAAAACAGACTTACCCAACACGTCAAAGCTGAAACCATCGTATAAGTTTCTGGTATAGTCACCCAAGTATTCTTTGGTTTCTATACGTCTGCCAAAAGCGTCGTAGGCATATTCTGTAAAGTTGCGCGTATTAAGCACAGAATCCTGCACATCGCTAAAGCTCATGCGGTTCTGAGCGTTATATACATAGTCCTTGCGGTATCTTGCTGCACTTTCTCTTAAGAGATTTCCGTTAGCATCATAGGTGTATTTAACACTTTCAGATTTGCCAAGCTCTCCGCTTTCAATAAGGCGGTTCTCTTTATCATAGCTGTATTCTACAGTGCCCCATGCTGTAGTCTTGGTTGTTCGGTTGCCATTTGCGTCATAGGTGTAAGATTCTTTCCATACAACCTGATTAGTTGTAATTGCATTACCGCGAAGCCTTGCAAAGTTCTCTGCCACGCCCCTAAGCTGCATCAGCTCGGCTGAAGAAAGGAAATAATTCTCAGGATTTCCCTGTGTCGGCTGGAAGTATAAGCCCTGCTTGTCTGCTTCTTTTCTTGCAGTCTCTTTAATACCTTCATTGAATGGGTAGAAAACTGTCTCAAGGCGGCTCTGGCTATCGTACTTATAAACTGTTACAAGACCTTTATCATTTACTGTATGGCTTCTTCTGCCAACATTGTCATATACATAGGCTTCGCCAGAAATAAGGTTGCCGTTACCTGTGTACTGCGCAATGCTTACTGTGCGTCCTGCTTTGTCGTAGCGTGTTTTCTGAACTACGCCGTTACCGAATCTGCGCTCAATCTCGCGTCCACAGACATCATATTTGTAATGTATCTCAAGCTGCTTAAGCCTGTCTTTTTGTGATAACAACTCACTGTTCTTGCCGTAAGCATAGCTTATATCGCGCTCTTTACTTACAAGCCTTGTTCTTCGTCCAGCCTTGTCATAGAAATAGCTTACTGTCTCGCCGCTTTTGCCGTCAGTCTCTTTTATTAGCATACCGGCTTTGTCATAAACATAGCTTAAAGTGCCGCTTTCATTGGTTGCGCTCAAGACATTTCCGCACTCGTCATAGACAATAATAGATTCTGTTCCGTCTGCGTATTTTGTACGGCTTGTACGTGTCTTCTCATCATAAAAAATTTCTGTAACATTGCCTTCAAAGTCTTTCTTGGCTTTAAGCTCTGCATTCTCATTATAGGTGTAGCTTTGTGTTCCGTTTATACGGTTTTTCTCGCTTACAAGCCTGCCAAAATCATCAAAGCTGTAAACATAGTCAGAGCCTTTGCCGTCTGTAAATGTTACGGTGCGTCCTTTAGTGGTATAGCTGTATCTTTCTGTTATTTCCCCTCCGGTTTTTACCTCAACGATGCGACCAAGCTTGTCATAACTATATTCTTTGTCAACACCAGGTCTTGATTTTTCTGCTATAAGCAGACCGTCTCTATTATATTTGCCTTCAAAGAAGACACCTTCACCGTCCTCCGCTTTTGTAACAAGATAAAGCTCGTTGTATTCATAAGTTTTCTTAGCTCCGTTTGCAGCTGTTACCGAACTTATGCGTCCTACTGCATTATATTCACAAGAGGTGCGGTTTCCATAAGCATCATAAAGGGCTTTTGTACGTCCTATGCTGTCATACTCATAGGTTAGTGTATTGCCCATGCCGTCTGTTACGGCTGTTACTTCGCCCCAAGCGTTGAGTGTGTATGTT